>MPLX02321746.1_pt1 | contig 35612 bp, 35 predicted proteins | sample 1617341 | NCBI WGS metagenome assembly MPLX02 (sample SAMN05944804, study PRJNA350692) | marine metagenome | biome: marine; feature: ODZ; material: water; isolation source: 120 m water sample filtered on 0.2 um supor filter | place: Pacific Ocean | collected 2012-04-08 | depth 120m m | reverse complement strand
CAAACCAGCATCGGTGTCCATCAGAGCCTTGGTCACAGTCGGATTCTCAAAAAATTATTCTAGTCAGTTGTGACAACCTCCGCGACATGAATTGAAAATATTGGTATAGAAAAAATACAATCTCAACAGGTAAAAGCATGCTCAAAAGATGCATAAAGCTGGTGTCTATTTTGAAGATCCAATAATAAACAAACGCAGAAAAATGTCTAAGCGGTAGAGATAGCTTAAGGCGTAAGTCATGCTTATTATCATGTATTTAGCCAGTTCGAAATGAAACTTAAGCCTTGCAATTACTACAACTCGCTAATGCTGTTCGCAATTGGTTGTCATGGTCTATAAGGAGTTCCTGGGCCGCCTGAGCATCTAATCCACCAGCGTGCATCAACAGCGCTAATTTTACCGAGCCCTCACTGGCTTTAAGCAACTCCATTCCGAGATCTCGGTCAACATCAGCCAAATCACGAAGAATTCGCAATGCACGATCCATCAGCTTGCTGTTACTAGCAGCCACATCAACCATGCGATTACCAAATACTTTACCAAGACGAACCATTACACAGGTTGAAAGAATATTTAGAGCCATCTTTGTAGCAGTTCCGGCCTTCAAACGTGTTGATCCAGTGAGCAATTCCGGACCCGTCAAAAGGCGAATATCAATGCTGCATGGCAACACAGCTTGTTCTAATGGCACACATGAAATTGCAATCGCCAAAGCATTGATTTGCTCTGCGTAGGCAAGTCCACCTTTGACATAAGGAGTAGTTCCTCCTGCCGCAATACCGACAAGACAATCAACAGAGCCAAAGTCACGATCCTCAAGATCCTTTTGTCCTGCATGTTCAAGATCTTCAAGTCCCTCGGAACTTCTCAACAGAGCTGGGGCACCACCAGCAAGAACTCCCTGAACAAGATCAGGATCACTGCAAAAAGTTGGTGGGCACTCTGCGGCGTCAAGAACACCTAGTCTTCCTGAGGTGCCAGCACCCAAATAAAAAAGGCGTCCTCCAATTCGAAGACGGCCCGTAATCGCTTCTACTGCCTCAATCAGTTCGGGGATAGCTGCTGCGACTGCGCGCTGTGGCTCTCGATCCTCATCACAGAAAAGGGTTACTAAGTCTTCTGTATTGAGTTGATCAAGGCAGTCGCTTCTGGGATTTACCTGTTCAGTCAAAAGATGCCCACGATTATCTGAAGGTTCAAGATTGAAATTGCTAAAAGTTTTGTTACTCATACTCAAAGGAGACCCTCAAGACGCTTGCGTATTGCTTCTAAATCAGTGAGTTCAGTTTGCTGATCCGATTGATCATCGACGGTATTTGAACCATCTTGATCCTGCCAATTACTGACATCTCGATTTGCTTCTGGTGGAGCAAATAAAAGATGTTCTTCATCTGTATTTGGCATAAACCCAGACTCGACATGACGTGCTTCATATCCAGCCTGACGACAAAACTCCTCGATCTCATCACGACTTACTTGCTCAATAGTTGGTACGGGAAAGTCCTGCGCCTCTAGTAAACCTGCATATCGCTCTGCATCATCAGCGTTTTCGAACATCAGCACAGCTGTCTTACCAGCAAGTTCAAGAGAATGGATACCCTCATTTTCTTGACCTGCGTCATAGAGCAAAACGTGTACTTGCATAAGGATCAGAGCGAACCGCTGGACACTTTTACTTGTTTATCTAGACCAGCATCACAGAGCATCAGGATCAAGGGATAATTCTTGAAGTCGGCGATAAAGAGCTCTCTCGGCCTCAGCAAGTTCTGCAGGTATTACCACCACAATTTCAACCAGTTGATCCCCTCGTCGTCCATCCTCAAGTTCAAGCCCCCTTCCTCTAAGACGCAGTAAACGACCACTAGAGGAGCCAGGAGGCACTTGGAGTGTGACTGGGCCAGCCAAGGTAGGCACATCCACAGCACATCCCAAAGCTGCGTCAGGTGGAAACAACTCAAGGCGATAGTGGACGCGCAATCCATCAATCCTGAGGCCGTCTTCAGTCTGAACACGTAACTGAAGAAAATGATCACGTCCCCCTGGTGCGACCCCAGCAAGGCGTAAGCGCCAACCATCGCCAGCCAAAAGAGGAGTATCGACCTCTACAAGGGTGCCGTCATCAAGTTCTAGTTCAAGCGAAGTTCCATATAAGGCCTGATCAGGAGTGAGCTCAACCAGGGTCTCAAGATCATCTGATGCCTGAACAGGAGGAGGAGGTGGTGGTGGCGATGTAGCAGGCCATGAAGCCTGTGGTGCGTATTCGGTATCAGCATCCTCAATAACATCGTGTGATCGGCTCTCAATACCAAGAACTACTTCCAAATACTCTTCAAAATTTGGGAAGTCAACGGCGAAAGGTTCACAAGAAGTTTGCTCAGCCGATAGAGATCCCTCCCAGGCTGCACGCCTCCGTGGATCACTGAGAACGGCATAGGCCTCATTGACCAATTTGAAACGTTCCTCTGCATGGCAGTCATTGCCATTGAGATCTGGATGCCATCTCCTCGCTTCACGACGGAATGCCCTTTTGAGCTGAGAAGTGTCACTATCAGGCGAAAGACCCAGAAGAGACCAATAATCCGGTTTAGCGGTAGAAGTCATCGTCCCAGGGATCTAGATCACGACGTCCGTAACCACGCCGATTGCCTGAAGACCTTGCAGGGCTATTCCAGGGATCATCATCCCAGTCATCATCGGAAAAAAGCTCATCTTTCAACGAGCCAAGGGTGTTGCGTATGCCCTGAAGTGGATTGGCATCAATTTGTCTCTCTGATGAGATGCGGCGATTCAAACCAAAGAGAGCCTCCTGAAGGGAAGCCACAGCCAATTCAAGTTCCTGCAGATCATTCTGATCGAGCAGATCCTGCACATCACGCATCGCTATCTCTACAGCCCGTTGTTGCCGTTCAGCGCCATAGGGGCCCAATTCCAGAGCCGCATCACGAAGCCTGCGTTCAGCTTGTGCGACAAGGGTGAGTGCACTATTGCGTCGATCAATTGATGCACGCCGACGTCGATCTTCACCTGCTTTCGCCTCGGCCTCAGCAAGCAGTGCTTTTAATTCTTGTTCATTAAGGTTTGAGCCTCCCTGAATATTCACAGATTGCTTGCGACCTGTGGTGCGATCGGTAGCACTTACTTGCAAGAGTCCGTTTGCATCAATATCGAAAGCCACTTGCACCTGCGGGACACCTCTAGGCGCTGGTGGGATACCAGACAGTCGAAAACGTCCCAAGGACTTGTTATCAGCTGCCATCTGACGTTCACCCTGCCATACATGAATTTCAACAGATGACTGATTGGCCTCAGATGTACTGAACAGATCTGATTGCCTAACTGGTATTGAAGTGTTCCTCGGAATCAACACCTTCATCAAACCTCCAATTGTTTCAAGGCCAAGCGAAAGAGGTGTGACATCGTTGAGCATCAGATCACGAAGTTCACCAGTAAGGATTCCTGCCTGAACGGCTGCACCTACAGCAACTACTTCATCTGGATTCACTGATTGGCAGGGATCGCTGGGAACAAGAGTTCGCAACAATTGCTGCACCATTGGCATCCGTGTGCCACCGCCTACAAGAACAACATCATCTATATCTTCAGCGGCCCAACCTGAATCACGAAGTGCTCCCTGTACCGGATTCAAAAGACGGTCGAGAAGATCCGGACAAAGGGCTTCAAATGTAGAGCGATCAAGACTGGTCTCGATATGAAGAGGTCCATCCGGTCCTGTAGCAATAAAAGGTAGTGAAATCGGTGTATTAAGCACACCAGAGAGCTCCTGCTTAGCTTTTTCTGCCGCCTCAGTCATGCGTTGCAACGCCTGACGATCACGGCGCAAATCCAAACCATGGTCGTTCTTAAAAGCATCCGCGAGCCAATCAACAATCCGCTGATCGAAGTCATTACCACCAAGTTGGGTATCTCCACATGTGGCCTTTACATCAAAGACACCATTCGCAACTCGCATTAATGACACATCAAACGTGCCACCTCCTAAATCGAACACAAGCACACGACGGGCTGCACTACGGTCAAATCCATAGGCCAGTGCAGCAGCTGTAGGTTCATTGAGGATCCTTTCTACTGTGATCCCCGCAAGCCTTCCAGCATCGCGGGTAGCCTGCCTTTGGGCATCATTGAAATAGGCAGGCACAGTTACTACGGCAGCTTCAACTGGCTCGCCAAGGTAGGTAGCCGCGTCATCTACAAGCTTTCGCAGGATGCTGGCAACGAGCTCCTCTGGGGCATATTCACGCTCGGTAACCGGACAGGAGACACGAACATTGCCCTGATCATTAGCTCGCACGGTGTATGGCACAGCAAGACTGCTGTCATCCAATTCATCCCAAACTCTGCCAACAAAACGTTTGAGATTGGAAAAGGTGTTCCTGGGATTAAGGACTAACTGGCGTCGTGCCAGCTGACCTACTAAGAGCTCGGAATCCTTGGTGTAACCAACAACTGAGGGTGTCGTTCGGGTTCCTTCCACATTGGCAATCACTTGAGGTCGGCCTGCCTCAAGCACTGCTACGACGGAGTTGGTCGTTCCCATGTCTATGCCTACGATCCGCCCCATGGCCGCGTCTTCTGAAGCCCTAAGCTAACGTTGAAATGCACCTTAAACCAAAGCTTTTCAGTGGTAGTGGCTCAGAGCATTAATAAGCACTTGATGGAATAGAGCCCCTTACGCGATTAGGTTTCTTAGGTCCTTAGGACAGCGGCATGGCAACTGGTGAGCTGAATGAGCTTTACTTGCGCAGGCGACGAACTGCCTATGACAAATTTATAGATAGCAGCTTTAAGAATGTCGCCATCACGATGGCATCAATGGTGGCGCTGATATTAGTGGCAATCCTGATCGTGGTCTTTTGGGGATCAAATGAATCGATGGGTCGCTACGGGCTGAAGTTCCTAGTGACTTCTAGCTGGAATCCTGTGGACGATAAGTACGGAATAGCGACAGCCGTTTACGGCACGATCATCACTTCATTATTGTCACTCTTAATCGCTATTCCACTTGGAGTTGGAACTGCTGTATTCATAACCGAAAATATTGTGCCCACCAAAATCAGAAATATTATTGGAGTATTTGTTGAACTACTTGCTGCAATTCCGTCTGTGGTACTTGGCCTATGGGCCATCTTCGTGATGGTGCCATTACTTAAACCGATCCTAACCTTATTGTATAAATTATTTAACTGGATACCATTTTTCAGCTCTGAACCAATCGGACCAGGCCTAGGTATCACTCCAGCTATTTTAATACTAGTAGTAATGATACTTCCAATCATCACAGCAATCTCAAGAGACTCACTAAATCAAGTACCTATCAATTTGCGTGAAGCAGCATACGGAGTTGGTGCAACACGCTGGGGTGCCATAACTAATGTAATACTACCTGCAGCACTTTCGGGCATAACTGGTGGAGTGTTGCTGGCCCTTGGGAGGGCCATGGGCGAGACAATGGCAGTCGCAATGATTATCGGCAACTCCAACAATTTCAGCTGGTCATTACTCGGCCCGGGAAATACGATTGCCGCGATGCTTGCTAACCAGTTTTCAGAAGCCGATGGTATCCAAATATCCTCATTATACTATGCAGCATTTGTACTGATGCTGCTTACGCTTGCCGTTAATATTATATCCCAATTAATTGTAAAGCGACTTAGTCTTAAGTATTAAATCATGAAAATAACAACACCTGAATTGGCTATGCAAAAAAACACATTAGATCTTTACTACAAGCCTGATCTTAGAAGAAATATTGTCAACAATTCACTTACTTTATTGTCAGGACTATTCTCAATAGTGGCGATAACACCACTTGTACTAGTTTTAGGCTATGTAATCATTAAAGGAGCATCAAAGATTAGTATTGATTTGTTTACACAACTGCCACCAGCCGTAGGCCTTGATGGCGGCGGTATTGGCAATGCAATTTTAGGCACAGTTATCGTCACATCAATAGCCGCAATGATAGCGATTCCCTTTGGTGTTGGTGGAGGTATTTACCTTGCCGAATATGCTCGAGAGGGTTCCTTTTCAAAGTTCATACGCTTCGGAACAAACGTTCTTGCTGGGGTTCCTTCCATTATTACTGGTGTTTTTGTTTATGATATTATTGTATCATCTAAGTTATTATTTGGCAGCTCATATAGTGCCATAGCAGGAGGCATGGCGCTCTCAATTCTTATGCTTCCTACTGTTATAAAAACAACAGATGAAGGACTTAAACTTGTACCAGACAACCTACGCAAAGGATCACTTGGTGTAGGAGCATCCAAATTCGTAACGATTACACGCATAACATTACCAATGGCATTCACACCGATAGCCACAGGTATTGTTCTATCTATTGCAAGAGCTGCTGGTGAAACAGCACCTTTGATCTTTACGGCCGGATTCTCTCAGTTCTGGCCAACAGCTGGGAATCTTTTGTCCGGGCAAATCGCTACTCTGTCAGTATTAATATTTAATTTCTCTCAGGAGCCATATGAAGTGCAAAGGGAATTCGCCTGGGCTGCCTCGTTTATTCTTGTGGTGTTCATATTCACCATAAACATCTTCTCTCGCTGGCTAGGTCGATTCACCTCAAAGTGAGCCACTACAATAAATGAATCCCTCTTCCTTCGTTCAGTCAAAATCTCACAGAGCTGCTCACTAATAAAGTCATGGTATCAACTCCTTCACCTATTGCGCAACAACTGCCAGCTGATGCCTGCATATCCCTAGACAACGTAACGATTAGTTATAACAATTTACCGGCAGTTCGGAATGTCTACTTCGATATTCCTCGTGGACAAGTAACCGCACTTATCGGACCATCTGGTTGCGGAAAGTCAACAGTCCTTCGTTCTCTAAACCGCATGAACGATCTGATCGATGGATGTGCACTGACAGGCAGAGTTCTTTTTGACGGTGCTGACCTATATGACCCCAAAGTTGATCCAGTAGAAGTACGCAGACGTATCGGCATGGTATTTCAGCAACCAAATCCATTCCCGAAGAGTATTTATGAAAACATTGCTTTTGGTGCTCGTATAAACGGCTATAAAGGCAACATGAATGAGCTCGTTGAACGTTCCCTACGCCAAGCAGCTGTATGGGATGAATGCAAAGACAAGCTTAATAAAAGTGGCTGTTCCCTCTCTGGTGGTCAGCAGCAACGACTATGTATTGCCAGAACAATTGCAATAGAGCCTGAGGTTATATTAATGGACGAACCATGCTCAGCCCTAGATCCAATCTCAACTCTTAAAATTGAAGAGACCATGCATGAATTAAAAAAGAAATATACAATAGTAATCGTCACTCATAATATGCAACAAGCCTTACGAGTGAGTGATGTTACTGCCTTTTTTAACGCAAAAGCCCTCGAGGAAGGATCAGGCAAAGTTGGTTACCTTGTCGAATTCAATGAAACGGAAAAGATTTTTCATTCACCAGCACAGAAGGCAACACAGGATTACATTTCTGGACGATTTGGCTAATTATATTCATTCAGTAACCAACTGTTTTCGGCAATGCGTCGCTCATGCTTATAAGTTTAATAACTTGACTTTAGATGTAGGCAATAATATTACGTGTCTTATTAAATAAATTCATTAATAAAACAACCTTTAAAAAGCATGGGATTAGACAGTAAGATTCCAACGTGATTATCGAGTATGATTTTATAGTAAAGATATTACCTGCCAAACGTTCGTCGCCTGCAATCCGACCCTTTAGGCCGGATTGAAACGGAGAGGGAGGGATTCGAACCCTCGATAGAGTTGCCCCTATACAGCATTTCCAGTGCTGCGCCTTCGACCACTCGGCCACCTCTCCAGCAGCTTTGGCCGATGCGAATGTAGCAGGGCATTCCAGGTGACCCAACATGACTACAAAACACAGAATCACCATCCACTGGCGACAAGGGGGACGGACTATCAGCCACGAGGTAGCTGAAGGTGACTACATTCTTCGCAGTTTCGAGCAACAAGGGGACCCCTTGCCATTCTCTTGCCGGAACGGATGCTGCACCGCCTGTGCAGTAAGAGTCTTGTCAGGGCAAATTGACCAAAATGAGGCTATGGGACTCTCTAAGGAGCTACGAGCCAAAGGATATGGCCTGCTTTGTGTAGCTAAGGCCATAGGACCACTGGAAGCAGAAACCCAAGACGAGGACGAGGTCTACGAACTTCAGTTCGGAAGAGCATTTGACCGCAAAAGGTTCCTGCCAGGCATACCATCTTGATGAGGTTCGAGACTTGACCCCACTTATCTGCTCCCTTGCAGCTGAGCAAGCTGGATTGCAGTTAGATGATCTATCTATGCTCGGCGCTGTAGCTCGGCAAGCCTGTGAGCGAGGCGGCCGACTATTAATGGAGCATTACGGACGGCTTGAAAGCATCAATAACAAGGGACGGGTTGGAGACCTGGTTACGAATGCAGATCTAGAAGTGGAAAAATGCGTACTGGAATTTCTTCAGAAAAAGACTCCTGATATAGCTGTTCTTGCTGAAGAGAGCGGATCTATAGGTGATCAAGGATCATTGCTCTGGTGTGTTGATCCCCTTGATGGAACAACCAATTTCGCCCATGGCTATCCCTTTTTTGCTACATCCATAGGCCTTACTTGGAAGAGGCAACCGATTCTTGGCGCCATAGCCATTCCTTTTCTTAATGAGATCTATTGGGGAGTTCCAAACCTCGGTGCCTTCTGCAATGAGAAGCCGATCAGGGTGTCATCCTGCAAAAAACTGACTGATTCCTTGTTGGTAACAGGATTTGCCTATGACAGACAAAATCGTCTTGATAACAACTACGCAGAATTTTGCTGGCTGACTCATCGTACGCGTGGTGTACGGCGCGGTGGTGCGGCAGCAGTTGATCTAGCTTTTGTGGCGGCTGGCCGACTAGATGGTTATTGGGAGCGTGGCCTGGCGCCATGGGACCTTGCTGCTGGCGTAGCCCTTGTAGAACTGGCAGGTGGAAAAGTAACCGATTACAAAGGAGGGAGTTTTGACCTTGATAACGGCAGAGTTTTGGCATGTCCCCCAGGAATGCAAGACACGCTGATCGAGGAGCTAAGCAAAGTAACCCCTCTGGAGGGTGACTCATTCGGTGCACCCGAACTCATAGTCATGGGATCCTGAAGTGACTCCGAAATAATCAGGGATGGCCCTGCAACCGGCAGCGGGTGCTCGCGATCTAAACCCCCAACAGGTCGAACATAACCAGCAGCTAAGCCAACGACTTGCCGATGTTTTTCGAATGTGGGGCTACGACGAAGTATCGCCTCCGAGGGTAGAGCGACTCGACACGCTAAAAGCAGGTGGTGCTATTGCAAGTCAGGACATCGTGCGACTGGTAGCCGATGAGCCCCTTGGGCTTCGGCCTGAGATGACCGCCTCTATCGCCCGAGCTGCTTGTACAAGGCTGAGTCAAAGACCACGTCCCTTAAGGCTATGGGCTGCAGGAACAGTGTTCGAAAGCCGTACTGCTGATGAAGGCGGCCTCTGCATCGAAGAGAAACTTCAAAGTGGCGTTGAGCTCTTCGGAGTTGAAGACATCCGAGCAGAGATGGAACTTCTATCGCTGCTGTTTTCGGCACTGAACACCCTCAATCTCAATCGCTGTAATCAACCCAGATTGCTTATCGGACATACCGCATTAATGGACCTCATCCTTGCCCCCTACAAAGATGGCTTACGCAACCAAATCCGCACTGCCCTTATCCACTACGACCGCCTTGCCCTAGAGAACCTCGAACTTCCTAAAGCCCAATTCACACGCCTTATAGGCGAATTGGAATGCCGCGGAGAACCTATTGAAGTGCTCGATCGCTTGCAAACAATCTATGGATCGCAATCCGTACTCACTGATCTGCAGCGACTATTTGCACAAATGAACTCTTTGGCAGCTGCTCAGGGAATCAAACTGCAACTAGATCCAACCTTTCAGCCCCATTTTGAGCTCTACACCGGGCTTGTATTTCAATTGGTTTGCCAAAGCGATTCAGCACCAGTCGTAATAGCCCGAGGTGGTCGTTACGACGAACTTATGGCTCGCTGCGGTGCCAAAGGAGCAGATGCTGCAGGAGTTGGCTTCAGCCTCGCCATCGACGACATTCGTGAGCTGCTAACAAGCCAGATCAATCAATCTGAAGAGGTGGATTCAACTCTTGTTGCCTATGGATCTCCAGCAACACTTGAGAGTGCTCTGGAGCGCCAACAACACTGGCACCAACAAGGTCAAAGAGCTTTGGTCGAACTTGAAGCCTGCCAAGATCGTGAAGAAGCCATCAGCCGACTAGAAGAAAGGGGTTGCAAAACACTTGACTGGTTGGATCTCTAGGATTTGAACCTCCGATCTGCAGGGCCATGCCACACAGCATCGTGACTGAAATTTGTGAAGGTGTTGCTGACTGCGCTCAGGCATGCCCTGTCGGTTGCATTAAGCAAAGCCCAACCACAAATAGCAAAGGTAATATTTTCTTCTGGATCAATTTCGAGGTTTGCATTGATTGCGGCATCTGCCTACAGGTATGTCCTGTAGAGGGTGCTGTTCTCGCCGAAGAGCGTCGTGACCTGCAACGAAGCAGCTGAGAGATTGCTCAGGTACGGTGACCCCACCAAAAAAGACTTGAGTATTCAGGCAATGACTACCTATTGTCGAAAATAAAAAAACCATGACTTTGCTTGAAGAAGGGCAGATCCAGATTCACACCGAGAATATTTTTCCTATTATCAAGAAGGCTGTTTATTCAGATCACGAGGTTTTTCTAAGGGAACTTGTAAGTAATGGTGTAGATGCCATTAGCAAAAGACGCATGGCAGCCGTAACTGGCGATTGCAGCGCAGTTGATGAGGGCGTAATAGAAATCAAGATTGATCGTGAAGCAAAGACGCTTACGATTTCTGACAATGGGATTGGAATGACATCTGATGAAGTGAAGCGTTACATCAATCAGGTTGCATTCTCAAGTGCTGAGGATTTCCTTGAAAAATATAAGAAGGAAAGCGATCAAATCATAGGTCACTTTGGACTGGGATTCTATTCAAGTTTCATGGTTGCTAAAAATGTAGAATTGATTACTAAATCTGCTTGTTCTGAAAGTAAAGCCGTAAGTTGGAATTGCGATGGTTCGCCAAAGTTTAGTCTCAAAGAATGCGAACGTGAAAACCCAGGCACTGATGTAATTCTCCATTTAATGGATGATGAACATGAATACATTGAGCCAACCCGAATTCGCACCTTAATCACAAAATACTGTGACTTTATGCCAGTTGAGGTAAGGCTTGAAGGAGAGCCTATTAATAAAAGAAGTCCTCTCTGGAGACGCAATCCAAAGGAAATTACTGATCAAGAATATAAAGATCTCTATCAGTATCTATATCCATTCCAGGGTGATCCTTTGCTTTGGGTGCATCTCAATACAGATTATCCTTATAGCCTCCAAGGCATTCTCTACTTCCCTCGGAGCAGTGGACGTGCAGACTGGGAGAAAGGAGAAATTAAACTTTATAGCAATCAAGTATTTGTAAGTGATTCAATTAAAGAAGTAGTTCCTCGTTACCTCCTACCACTAAGAGGTGTGATCGACTCGCCAGATATTCCACTCAATGTTAGTCGTAGTGCTCTACAAACTGATAGGCGCGTAAGATCTATAGGTAATTTCGTAGCCAAAAAAGTAGCAGATCGGTTGCGAGAACTGAAATCAGAGCAACCTCTATTTTATGCTGAGGCATGGGATGCGTTAGCCCCATTCGTAAAGATAGGCTCAATGGAAGATGAAAAGTTTGCCAATCAAGTAGCCGACCTAATAATGTTTGGCACCACAGCTGCTGCACCAACAAATACAGATGAAACAAATCCTGACCCAATTCCTTGTGGCGAAAAAACATTCACCAGCCTCAAAGGATACCAAAGTCGCCTTGGCGAAGATTCTAAGAATCGAATTCTCTATTGCACAGACGAAGTGGCACAGGCAAGTGCACTGAGCTTATGGATTTCACAAGGTGCAGAAGTACTAAAAACCGAACCACTTATAGATAGTCAATTCCTACCTTGGCTTGAAGATCGACACGAGGAACTTCATTTCCAGCGTGTTGATGCCGAACTGGATGAAAGCCTTAAAGATGATAAGCCTGAACTAACTGATCAAGACGGTGAGACCAAGTCTGAAAACCTACGGACTTTGATCAAAGAAGCACTAAATAATGAAAAAGTGACTATACAAGTGCAAGCTCTTAAGGGTGATCAGGCTCCACCAGCAATTATTTTGCTGCCAGAACAGATGCGGCGAATCAACGACATTGGAGCGTTGATGGAACAACGCTTCCCTGGCTTGCCAGAGCATCATGTACTTGTTGTCAATCGTCGTCACCCCCTAGTGGAAGGGCTGCTCAAACTAAAATCTGGATCTGTTTTGGTCGGCACGTCAGGGATTTCTCCTACAGAAACCCTGGCACAAGAGCTTGCGCGTCATGTTTACGACATGGCCAAGCTTGGCGTAGGGGGGCTAGAACCCAATGAGATCGCTGGATTCCAAAATCGCAGCGCTTTGTTAATGGGTCAGCTAATGGATCGAGCCATTTAAATCATTTATGGTTTGGTAGAATGATTTATAGGGTTGAACACCCTTAATTCTTTAGAGGATCAAGACATGTCTCGGGTGTGTCAGCTCACTGGAACACGCGCTAATAACGGCATGGCAGTAAGCCATTCCCATATCCGTACCAAGAAGCTGCAACAGGCAAACCTGCAACAGCGTCGTCTCTGGTGGGCCGAAGGAAAGCGCTGGTTAAATTTACGCATAACTACACGTGCATTGAAAACGATTCAAAAGAAAGGTCTTGGTCCCTATGCAAAATCTCTAGGAATTGATCTGAATAAAATTTGAGCCACTAATTAAACATCTATCTATCTGCTAATACATCGATTAAATATTAAGAACCAAGGCCACCCAAGGCAAGCTTTTAGTAGCAAATTTTCGCAAAATTCGATTTATCACCCTAACTAGATTGAATAGTATGTGTTTATCTCCTGTAGATAAAGGCACAATCATTGCTCCTATCACAATATTGCCAATTCAATAGTCTTGTTGCATTAACTAAATACTAAGCCTTATATCACACGTGTATCAAAATATAGCCTAAGCAATTAAAATGACTATCAAAGAACTGCAGCAATCAATTAGATCAATGACAGCCGCATTGCAAGGTTATACCCTGAGGCATTGGGAAGAAGCTCAAAGCACCTTGTTAAATATACAAATAGATCCTGCCAAGATATGACCAGTAAGAGAACCTGGGCTTTGGCAATGCTGCTCTTACTAACCAGCTTTGCACTTGTAACAAGCTGGGCTTTGATCTTGCGCCCCATCCAGGTCAACATCTTGATGCCAGCATCTATTGCTAAATCAACAGCTGGTCTTGTACGCCAATTCAACAATGATCATCACGGCTATATCAATCTTCAGGTAACTCAAGGACCTCAGGACACGGAAGCGATGTCTGACCTTGCGATCAGCAGTCTGCTTTTGGGTAAAAGCCCATACGATGCACTTCTAATTGATGTGCACTGGCTACCAAAATATGCGAGGGCTGGATGGCTGACCCCTCTAGATCCCTGGATCGAGCAGCAGGAGATTGACTCACTTGCTCCGGGTGCGCAGCTGGGCAATAGCTACGACGACCATCTCTATCGATGGCCGCTTATGGCTGACATGGGCTTGCTCTATTGGCGGACTGATCTGATTAGCAAGCCACCGCGAACCCCTGAGGAGCTTGTCAAAGTTAGTCAGAGACTTCAGCAAGAAGGAAAGGTCCCCTATGGTTATATCTGGCAGGGTCGACAATATGAAGGCCTCAGCTGTGTTTTTCTTGAAGTTCTTGATGGGTTTGGTGGTCAATGGCTGACCCCTGGAACCGACGCCGTTGGCCTCGATAGCTCCGCCAGTGTTAAGGCTGCAGGTTGGTTACGTGATCTGATCATTAGTGGTGTGAGTCCTGAGGCAGTAGTGAACTACTCCGAGCCTGAAACTCTTCAAGCCTTTAAATCTGGTGATGCAGCCCTGATGCGTAACTGGCCGTATGCCTGGGGTGAAGTTCAGAAAGACAACAGCCCAATAAAAGGCAAAGTAGGTGTAACCACAATGGTTGCTGCGCCAGGCCATACATCCACTGCCACCCTAGGCAGCTGGGGATTCTCCATCCTCAAGGGATCATCAAATCCTGAAGCTGCAGCCGAGGCGATTGCCTTTCTCACGTCAACATATGCACAGAAACAATTATTTCTCAACTACAGCTACACGCCGACCAAAGCAACACTATTCAAAGACCCGGAACTTCTCTCAAAATCACAAATCCTTCCGGATCTTGCCAAGGCCTTGCAGCACACGGAGCAACGTCCACAAACACCCCTTTATGCGCAGATTAGTGATGTATTGCAACGACAACTTAGTTCAATACTCACGAGTCAAAGTGAGCTCAAGACTGCCATGGACCGCGCTCAAGTAAACACCGAGCAGATTCTTCTTGCAGCAGGTGAAACACGATGATCCAACTGCTTCTACTGCCAGCAGCACTACTAATTGCACTGATCTTTGGTATCCCTCTTCTGCGTTATTTATGGTTGAGTTTCCATGCAGATTCAGTTATCACTAGCTTAGTAGCTATCCCAAACAATGGAGCCAATTGGTTTCGCCTATTTAACGACCAACGCTTCTGGCAGGACACATACCAAACAGCTCGTTTCGCATTTGTTTCAGTCAGCCTCGAAATATTTTTAGCGCTAGGTATAGCCCTCTTGCTCGATCAACGCTGGAGGGGAAGAGGTGTGGTAAGGGCAATCACTTTACTTCCATGGGCCCTACCCACCACTGTTATGGCTTTGGGCTGGAGATGGATCTTTAATACTCCTAACGGGCCAATTGAGCAGTTCGCAAAACTGATTGGTCTACAACATTTATATGGACTACAAGATCTAAATATACTTGCAAATCCAAGCCTCACCTGGCTAGCCACTGTAGTTGGTGATGTTTGGAAAACTACGCCATTTGTTGCTCTGATTCTTTTGGCGGGATTGCAAACCATACCCAATGACTTGTACGAAGCATTTGATCTTGAAGGAGGCAAACCATGTGCCGGTTTATTCAAGATCACTCTGCCCCTCTTGCAGCCCTATTTACTATTAGGCCTGTTATTTCGCCTAGCTCAAGCCTTTGGTGTATTCGATCTTATTCAGGTGATGACCGGTGGAGGCCCGGCTAGTAGCACAGAAAGCCTGGCGCTATATGCCTATTTAAATGCGATGCGATTCCTCGACTTTGGCTATAGCGCCACTGTGATGATTGCTAGTTTTCTGCTCTTGGTCTTTATTTGCCTTTTTGGTTGGTTGGTTATCCATCAGACCAAGCATTTTCGAGAGGTAGTTAAGTGATTCGAACGCGCAACCTATGGATCACAGTACTGCTGCTCTGGTCATTAGCCCCTCTGCTATGGCAGCTGTATACGTCCTTTTGCAGCAATGAAAGCCTGATCCATACATTTGCAACCCACCAACATCGTTGGACCCTCGAGAACTATCGCCAAGTTCTGACGGCAAATCCACCCTTTTGGCGCTACCTCTTAAACAGTGCATTCGTTGGCATTTCCTCAACAGGGTTAACACTGCTCCTAGCTATTCCAGCTGCATATTCATTAGTAAAAGTTCCACAAAATTTTGCAAGAGGTGCACGGCTTTTTCTCCTAGGGGCAGCTCTGTTTCCATATGTACTTCTATTTCTGGCGTTATTGGAAATAGCCAGAAGCTTGAACCTCGGGAACAATCTGCTTGCGCTGAGTTTTCCCTACGCCGCCCTATCAATGCCACTAGCGGTCTTACTACTGTCATCAGCTTTCCGTGATTTACCCTCTGAAATAGAGGAAGCTGCAAGGCTTGAGGGTTTGGGATTGTGGCAAAGATTGAGATGGGTGTTAATTCCCCTAATCGGTCCTGCTACTGCAAGTACTGCCATCTTAGTTTTTCTCTTCTCCTGGAACGAATATCCAATTGCTCTGACCTGGATTAGTACTACTGATTTACTCACACTTCCTGTTGCCATTGCTCGCATTGCCGGTTCGTCGGTTTACTCAATTCCCTACGGCGCCTATGCAGCAGCAACAGTGCTCGGATCCCTACCATTGTTGTTGCTGGTAATCATCTTCCAGCGGCAAATCGTTTCTGGACTCACTCAAGGAGCGATTAAAGGATGAGTTTAATTCTTGAAAACATTGGCCGCCGTGTTGGCCGAAACTGGATTGTTCGTCATCTACAGCTTGAAGTAGCTGAAGGTGAATGCCTTGCCTTACTTGGGCCAAGTGGATGTGGCAAGAGCAGCACACTGAGGCTCATAGCAGGGCTCGATCAAGCCGATGAAGGAACCATCTTTATTAAAGGCAAAGATGTCACGACGGTGTCACCTGTAGACCGCCGTATCGGAATGGTCTTCCAGAGCTATGCCCTATTCCCACATTTAACAGTTGCCGAAAACCTTGCTCTTGGACTTCGGGTTCGCAAGTTCTCAGCCACTGATCAACAAAAAAGAGTGGCCTCAATTTTGAACTTAATGCAATTGGAAGATCATGCAAGACAACGCCCAGCACAACTCTCAGGCGGTCAGCGTCAAAGAGTTGCTCTGGCCAGGGCTTTACTCAGAGATCCTCTCGTGTACTTACTCGATGAACCAATGAGCAATCTAGATGCTCAACTACGCGAAGATCTACGTCCAGAATTGCGCCGTCTGATCCTTAAAGACGGACAACCAGTTGTTTACGTCACCCATGATCAACATGAAGCCATGGCCATGGCCCATCGGATTGGTGTAATGCGTGACGGGCAACTTGAACAAGTTGGTAGCCCCCAAGAGCTTTATCACCAGCCAACTTCAACATTTGTGGCTAGTTTCATCGGACGCCCCCAGATCAACCTCTTGCCAGCCGAATCAGGCATTATCAAAGCTATCCGGCCAGAGGATCTAAAACTTAGTTCACAAGGCCTACCTTGTCGTCTTATCCATAGGGAATGGCTGGGAACCTCCCAGCTTTGGCTTCTAGAAAGCCCACGTGGTCAACTAAGGATGCTGACCGCTGGGGATACCTCTATTCCTGCAAATATTCAATTGGAGTGGTCTACAAAAAAAGAACATCTATTTGATGCCAATTCAGGCTTAAGATCCAAATATCCAACTAGCTAGTTAAGCCTAAAAAATCGGCGGACAATCATTAAATGCTTACAACTAAACTATTTACTTAATATTCTATTCTCAAAATTAGTTGGTAAACGCTATTATATCTGCTCAAAGAAATTGCACAGCACCTTCTTATGCTTAGAAGCCTTCTCCCTAATTGATTCAATCTTAGCAAGGTCAGGGGGGACATCTAAGGTTCTTTGCCAAAGCCCAGCAAGTAGACGAAAATCGGGCAAAGCATGCAAATCTATAAATGGCACATCAGCCATGGCAGCAGCAGCAGATACTTTTGGGTCATAACTAAGTGCAGCCGTAGGGCTACCGGTTAATTGAGCAAGAATGAGTGCATGCAACCTCATGGGAATAACTAACCTGGCCATTGCGAACTGTTCCATAGCCTCTGCTACAGAATCGACAGCAATATTTCTACTACGTGATCTCAGATTGGAGCTTATAAGGCCTTTACTCTCTAAATCCAGAAATAACTCTCCATCCTGCTGTTTATGAAAAGCAAGCCAATGAACTGGAACATCAATGTCTTTCAGGATCATCTCAAGGGCTTGGATCAAATGCTGCCAGCCCAAGCGGTCAAGCATTGCAATAGGACGCCAACAAAGCACAACAGCCTGGCCACCTTTCCATTTCAAGCAAGGAAACTGCCAAACCGGATCAGGTGCCATCGACATCGGCATAGGAAGAAACCAACGTTGAGCCAACTGGAAGGATTCTGGATCTCTCCAACTAATCACCTGCACCCAGCGCAGAACCCGCCGCACTATCCAGCGGCTAAAGCGATTTCGTAAGGGACCTAACCCCTGACCCCAAAGCAAAACAGGCAAGCCACGCTGACGGGCTGCTGCAATCAAGATGATGTAATAGATCAAACTTTTAAAACTTGTGCTGTCCTGCAACAGGCTGCCGCCGCCAAGGACCAAAGCATCAACCTGACGAAGTGCTAAGAGAGTCTTGATCAATGAGCGGCGGTCAACGATTCGAGCCTTCGGTGCAAAGGCCTGAATAGCCATCAAATCGTTAGCCGTGATGCAAGGCTGCAAATGCTCAGGAAGTCCCTGAAGTAAAACCTGCAAAAGTGCATCGTCGCCAAGGTTGTGCTCTCCGTAATAACCGCACAACAGAACCACTGAGCACTCCCTTGCCTGAACTTTCATAGCCAAGCAAAGAGTGTGTTTTCCATTATCAGCGATGGAACCTCCCTAGGCTTACCAAATCGACCTATTCATGTGCACGCTTTATCTCTAGGCACTTGGTGGATCCACCTCACATCCTTGTTGGAGTGGATGCTCGCAATCGTGCTTGTTGTGCAATGGGGAAAGCTGAACCAGACAAGGGCTATGTCTTGGTTGGCTCTAGCAATGCTCCCCAATTTGGCCAGTGCCATGACTGCAATTACATGGCACATTTTTGATAACAGCCAAGCCCTAGGTGGACTTGTTGTGCTTCAAGCCTGGCTGACCATGATCGGGAACTGCTGCTTAGCCGCAGCAACCTGGAATTTGCTACGTCCAGAAAGGCAGCGGTCATGAACATTGCCACTCCAGCAGAAATATTAAGTGCTTTTGTATCGATGGACCCAGGCCCACTATATGGACTCTCTTTGATCCCCTACCTGTTCTTCTTGTGGTGGGCTCAGCAGTGCAAAACCATTCCAAAACTTGCCCTGTGGGGATTCAGGCTCACACTTCTTTTTGTAGTGATGACAATCGTTTTCGCAATCCTTGCAAGCCAGCGTTATGGACTTGAACTGGTCGAAGTAGATCGATTCCACGGAGCAGCAGAGGCCTTTTTGGTGCTCAGCGATACCCTCATTGTTCTGGGTTTTTTACGTGCTGGCCGGCAGCGGGTGGTAAAAAACTCTTAAGAGGAACAGTTTCTATGTCAAGAACATCACTCGATGTTGGAAAATAGATCGTCGCTTCCACGGTCCACATGTTCACGCACCTACTAGCTGCAGCTGCTCCTTCCACATTCACCTGGTCGCCTGCTGTGGGCATGGTGATGATCGCCTGCAACGTGCTCGCATTTGTCATTGCCAAGGCCAACATCGAGAAGCAAAACGAAGGCTTCGACATGCCTAATAACAGGTTCTACGGCGGTATGAGCCACGGTGCCGTTGTTGGTTCCCAATGCTTAGGCCACATTCTGGGCATGGGCACAATCCTTGGCCTTGCTTCACGCGGAGTTCTCTGAACATCAAATATGGGCTGGCGAATTCATCGCCAGCCCATCAAATAAGGCAAAAACCGAAATCCATAGCGCTCAAAGCGATAGTCGAACAGCAAACGACTTAGATCCTCAGCGTTTGCACTCTCTGAAAGCGCATTTATCAAGCTTCCCAAGCGTCGATCTCCCTTTTGATCGTACAAACCCCACCAGGTTCGTTTAGCTAAACGTCCTGAAAGATTCCAACGCCAGCCCAGCCGTCGACTTAGGCGCCTTTCAAAATGCAGTAAAGCTTTTTTGTTCTTGCGATCACTGGCATCAAGAGGCTGCGAACAAACCTCGATCAACAAAGGCGCAAGAACATCAGCACTGACAAGAGCATGCCGGATTCCTTCACCGCCAAGCAAATTGGCTGTGCTTACAGCATCACCAACTCCAACAACCCGACCCTTAACGTGCGCTTCACTACGGCGAATGCTGCTGCGTATAACACCACCATGTCGATCTAGAACAGATAGACCATCGAGCTGATTCCTGACTAGAAGTCGTTTTAACAAACTGCCCAATGGTTCAAGGCCCCGCTTAAGCGGTGGTGGCAAACGGCAAATCCCAACCTTCAATTGATCGCCTGCCATCGGAAAAATCCATCCATAACCGTATGGAACCCACTGGGAGCCCATGAAGAAGCTGACTCGATCACGCCAAAAATCTGTGTTTTGTTTATCTCCCTGAAGGATCCACTCAACGCCAAAGCCATCAAGGACCATATCTGCTCTAAAAGCCTTTGATGGAAGCGAACTGCCCAATAGAAAGCGACTATGGCCAGTGGCATCAACAACCCAGCTCACTCTCCTTGTCTGGAACGTGCCATCAGGGCCAAGTAATTCAACATCTGCCCAGTCAGGGAAAGAAAGAACTGATTTAACGCGCCAGCCACGCAAAAATTCGACACCTTCCTCAATCGCTCGTTGCCATAACTGCTGTCTTAATGTCCCAAAATCCAGCACTGCACCAAGGTCATGCTGACTCCACCATTGATATTTGGTTCCTTCAGGATCAAATAATTGCCAGCCATGCCAACGAGCTGATATCGATTCAACAGGAATACATAAATCAGCAAGCGCTTGGATAGGAACAACAGCACTAGAGAAAGCATCCTGCTGAGCATCTACAAGACGCTCTACAAGAATTACCGATACACCCTTGCTAGCAAGCCTTTGAGCAAGACGAGCGCCAGCAGGGCCGGCCCCAGCAACCAGAACAGTCAAGAAGCCTGGTTTAGCTTGATAGTGCCTGAGGAGTTGTCTGCTCCTTCAAGGAAGTCTGCGAGTTCCAGTCGAAACGCTCCCTAATACGTTCGGCCATCTGGGCTGGAGTAAGCCCAAGGGCTTGTTGGCTTTGCAAGGGACTGGCGTGATCAACCAATTTATCAGGAATGCCAATTCTAAAAACTGGAACTAGAACATCATGATCATTAAGCGACTCAACCACAGCTGCACCGAAACCACCAGCAAGAGCACCCTCCTCCATCGTGACAAGACGACCGATGCGGCGGGCCAACGGGTGGATCAGTGCTTGATCAAGTGGCCTCAAAAACCGAGCGTTAATAACGGTGGCCTTTATACCTGTTTTCTGTAATAGCTGAGCAGTGATAATGGCGGCAGGCACCATCACTCCATAGGCAACGATCAAGAGATCGTCACCTTCACAAAGCACTTCTCCACGACCAATCGGCAAAGGCTCCCAACCTTCCTCAAGCAGAGCTACACCCTCGCCAGATCCCCTTGGGATGCGAAGCGCTGTTGGGCCTTGATGTTGAAGGCAAGTCACCATCATGCGTTGAAGTTCAGCCTCATCTTTCGGTGCCATGACAGTGAAATTAGGGATGGCTCGGAAATAGCTGATGTCGTATTGGCCCTGATGAGTTGGCCCATCAGCACCAACGATGCCAGCGCGATCCATCACGAAAACAACGGGTAGGTTCTGTATACCCACGTCATGAATCAGCTGGTCATAGGCACGCTGCAAGAATGTGCTGTAAATAGCCAGTACAGGCTTAAGGCCCTCGCAAGCCATGCCAGCGGCAAGGGTTACAGCGTGCTGCTCAGCAATGCCAACATCTATGTACTGATCTGGGAGAGCCTTTTGTAGTAAGTCAAGACCAGTGCCAGTAGCCATCGCAGCTGTGATTCCCACCACAGTGCTGTCCTGCTCACAGAGTTTTATAAGCGTCTGACCAAATACCTTGCTGTAGCTAGGTGGCTTCGACGTTTTGGAAGGAAGCGCTTTACCAGTAGTTAAATCGAATGCAGACTGAGCGTGATAGCCAACTTGATCTGCCTCTGCATAGGGATAACCTTTGCCCTTGGTGGTGACTACATGAACAAGCACCGGTCCGCCGACCCGGTGAGCCATCTCAAAGGTACGAACCATACGAGCAATGTCATGACCATCAATAGGCCCCATATAAGTGAAGCCAAGCTCCTCAAAAACAGCCCCCACCTTTGGCACTGACCATCGGCGCATGCTGCCTTTAAGGAGGTCAAGCTCAGCTGGTAACTCTCCTCCCATAAAAGGAAGGCTCTTAACTCTTTCCTCGACGCTGTCAGAAATGAACTGCAATGGCGCACTATGGCGCATGCGATTCAAATGAGTCGACAACGCACCCACTGGCGGTGAAATAGACATGTCGTTGTCGTTTAGGACAACCAAAAATGGCGTGTTGGGCATATGGCCCGCATGATTTATGGCTTCAAGGGCCATGCCACCAGTGAGCGATCCATCTCCTATGACTGCAACACATTTGAACGATTCTCCGCGTCGCTCACGAGCAACTGCCATGCCAAGTGCTGCAGATATTGATGTGCTTGCATGCCCAGCCCCAAAATGATCGAATTGGCTTTCGCTGCGTTTGAGATAACCGGCAACACCGCCCTGCTGGCGCAGGGTATCGAAGTCACCATATCGACCAGTTATCAACTTGTGGGGATAGGCCTGATGGCCGACATCCCATACAACACGATCGTGATCTAAATCAAGAGTTTGGTACAGGGCAAGCGTGAGTTCAACAACACCTAACCCCGGTCCCAAATGTCCACCACTAGTTGAAACCACCTCAAGATGGCGTTCGCGAATCTGACGTGCCACATCCTCAAGCTCTGCATCGCTCAAGCCATGAAGCTGATTCGGATGGGTTAGCTCGCTCAGACGCATTCGCGTTCCAATCCCATTCCAATAATTGCAATCTAAGTGCTATTAGCTATAGATCGGCGTGAGCAGCCCTGGCAAGTGCAATCAGTTGTTGGATCAAGATGTTGCGAAACTGATGCTATGGACAATTATCTTCAAAGGATTCTGAGGGCACGTGTCTACGACGTGGCTCAGGAAACCCCCCTGGAACTAGCCAAAAACCTAAGTCGGCGTCTAAACAACCAGATCTGGTTAAAGCGTGAGGACCTACAGCCAGTCTTCTCTTTCAAACTTCGTGGTGCTTATAACCGTATGGCTCTCCTCAGCGAGGAAGAGTTGCAGCGTGGCGTAATTGCCTCAAGTGCTGGCAACCATGCACAGGGTGTGGCTCTTAGCGCTTCTCATCTCAATTGCAGAGCTGTGATCGTGATGCCAGTCACCACACCCGAAATGAAAACAAGGGCAGTGCGTGCTCTTGGTGCTGAAGTTGCGCTTCATGGAGAGACTTACGACGAGGCCTATAAAGAGGCCCACCATCGGAGTGTTACTGAGGGGCTCACATTCATCCATCCCTTTGACGATCCAGAGGTGATTGCTGGGCAAGGCACCATCGCTCTAGAAATCCTTCGTCAAAGCAAGCAGCCACCAGATGCAATTTATGTGGCAGTGGGAGGTGGCGGATTGATCGGCGGAATAGCCAGCTATGTAAAAAGCCTCTGGCCAAAAGTAGAAGTGATCGGTGTTGAACCCCATGACGCTGCTGCAATGACGCTCTCACTTGAAGCTGGCGAACGCATTGAGTTGACAAAAGTTGGTCTATTCGCCGATGGCGTAGCTGTACGTCAAGTAGGAGTACACACCTTCTCAATAGCTCAGATGCACGTGGACTCAATGGTGACGGTAAGTACCGATGAAATCTGCGCAGCGATCAAGGATGTATTTGAAGACACACGCTCAATTCTCGAACCAGCTGGTGCTTTAGCGATTGCTGGCATGAAGGCAGATATTGCCAAGCGGGATCTGCATGATCGCAACCTGGTCGCGGTGGCCTGTGGCGCAAATATGAATTTTGACCGGCTCCGATTTGTCGCCGAGCGAGCTGAACTTGGAGAAGAAAGGGAAACAATGCTCGCTGTGGAGATACCTGAGCAAGCAGGCAGCCTTAGGAAACTTTGCGATGCACTAGGGGATAGGAGCCTTACGGAATTCAGTTATCGAATGGCGGAAGGGCATAGAGCTCACATCTTCATGGGGGTGCAAGTTGAGAACATCGAAGATCGAAACAAGCTTTTAACAAGACTGCAGACATCAGGTTTCCCCTGCCTTGATCTAAGCGACGACGAACTGGCCAAAATGCATCTTCGTCACATGGTTGGTGGAAGACTGCCCGCCTCAGCCAAAGACCTATGCCGAAATGGATGCAGAGAGCTTCTATATCGCTTTGAGTTCCCAGAACGCCCAGGTGCACTAATGACCTTTGTAAATACCCTTAATCCTGAATGGAGCATCAGCATCTTCCACTACCGCAATCACGGTGCTGATGTTGGCAAGATTGTTGTAGGTGTGCTGGTACAAGAAAGCGAAGTGGCTGATTGGAAACGCTTTCTTGATGAGCTTGGCTATCCAAGCTGGGAAGAAACTGGCAACCCTGCCTACGACTTATTCCTGGGTGCGCAGACCGTTTGATCGCGGTAACTTGGCGTATTCAATAGCAGGGCCTGCCATGGCCACCGATTCCCCAACTCAAAAAAGGGGTGAGGTCGCAATTATCTCCTTGCCAGCACGACTGGAAGCGATTCTCTATTTGAAGGGGCGACCTATTGGCCTCAAAGAGATGGCAGAGCTAGCCCAGGAAACTGAGGAGCACATTGAACAAGCCCTAATGGCTTTGATGGCCGGATATGCACAAAGAGATACAGCCCTTGAGATTCATGAAAATAACGGCCGCTATAGCCTTCAGTTGTGTACAGGACTTGGCGAGCTCGTACATAACCTGTTGCCCATTGATCTCTCCATAGCAACGCTTAGAACCCTTGCCACAATTGCATTGAAGAAAAGAATTCTTCAATCGGAACTAGTTGACCTACGCGGATCAGGTGCCTACGACCACATCAAAGAACTAGTGGCTCAAAACTTCATCGAGCGAAGACGGCAAAGCGAAGGAAGGTCCTACTGGCTCACCCTCTCTGAAAAATTCCATCGCACCTTCTCAGTGCTTCCTGACTTGGGTTCAGCCGAACCCCCTCAGGTTGCATAGAGTTCAGATGTTGACGAAGTACGCCAATGAACATTCTTGTCACCATCATTCAGGTTCTTCTTGAGACACTCTCTATTTATCTGTTCGTTTTATTTGTAAGGGTTCTGCTGAGCTGGTTCCCGAATCTGGATTGGGGAAATCCTGTGCTGAGCACGGTGAGCTCGATCACTGACCCCTACCTAAATGCCTTTAGAGGTTTAATCCCTCCCATGGGAGGCCTTGATCTTTCGGCACTACTGGCATTTTTTGCTATTTACGCTATGCAGTGGGCCCTAAATCAAGCGATGTATTTTGCCCTATCTGCTGGTCAGCCCTTCTACAGCTGACCCATTGTTTTATCCAATGAAAGCAACTCACCACTTGATCCCCACAATGCACCAGGATCAATTGCCTGCTCTAGCGGTAACAACTCATCTTCCTCACCAGCACGGGTACGAACAGGAGCTTTGAAACCTTTTGCTTTAGCACCCTTCACTTGTAAGGGACCTGGCGTTCCTAAAGGAATCGCTAAGCGCAATGCGAAAAAACTTTTACCTGGTTGTACATCGCCAATAGATCCAACACGAGAACGATTTGGCAGAACGGGTTCACCACTCGGGTCCAAGATTTGAGCAAAAACATCACTATCAATCACTGCGGACTTGCCGGGATTTGTCACCTCACCGGAGAGCACATAACAACTCGAGCCAACTGGTCTAGCTAAACTTGGTTGGGCTCCAGGATCCGTTGGTTCACAAGCATCAATACTCAGCTGACTCAAGCTGAGATTTGCCGCTAAAGCTTGACCGCATAGAGCAAGGCTGAAAACCACCAAAAAGCTTGCGAAAACAGCCTTTATCAAGGTGCTATGCAAAAAATTCATGATCATCGATCATCACCACTACCAGCAATCTGACCACGCGCTGCCCGACTAGACAACTTATCGAGATTTGCTTGTGCGACATCTTCTAGATCAAAGCCGAGTTCGCTAGCTAACTGGGCTACATACCAAAGAACATCACCCAATTCAAGCTTGATAGCTTCGCGTGTATTCAGATCAAAAACACCCTGTCTGTCACGGAGGACCTTTTTGACCTTGTCGGCTACTTCGCCAGCCTCCCCTGCAAGCCCAAGGGTTGGATAGATAGGATTCTGGCCAACGTCTGGATAGCGTGCCGTAGCTCGAGCTCCACGTTGGTATTGATTAATGTCCATACCAAATACAATCACAACGCTGTGAAGAACAGCCTATTTACGCCTGGATGGTAGTTTCCGCGATGTTTCAGCTTCCGTTGATGTCCCAGATTGATCTGACACGACGGACAAAAATCGTTGCCACCATCGGTCCGGCAACTGAAACCCCTGAGCGAATCAGGGATCTAGTGCAGGCTGGTGCAACAACCTTCAGGTTGAATTTTTCACATGGAGACCACAGCGAGCACGCCAAGCGCATCTCCACCATTCGAGAGGTGTCTAAAGATCTGGGAACGCACATAGGCATCCTTCAAGACTTGCAAGGCCCGAAAATTCGCCTTGGTCGTTTTAGTAAGGGACCAATCACACTGCGCAATGGAGATCCATTCGCCCTGACCTCAAAACAGGTTCAATGCGATCAAACAGTGGCAACTGTCACTTACGAGAACCTTGCCAACGAAGTCACAAGTGGCAGCCGAATCCTGCTTGATGACGGTCGGGTTGAGATGAAGGTTGAACGGGTTGATAGTTCAGAACAAACCTTGCATTGCATAGTCACTGTTGGGGGTGTGCTCTCAAACAACAAGGGAGTGAACTTTCCTGATGTACAGCTATCGGTTCGAGCCCTTACCGAGAAAGATCGCCAAGATCTTGCTTTCGGCTTACAGCAAGGCGTGGATTGGGTTGCACTGAGCTTTGTTCGCAACCCGTCGGACATGCGAGAAATCCGAGAACTAATCCGCCAACAAGGCCACAGCACGCCAGTGATAGCAAAGATTGAAAAATTTGAAGCAATTGATCAGATCGATGCGCTACTTCCTCTCTGTGATGGCGTCATGGTTGCCAGGGGTGACCTAGGCGTAGAAATGCCTGCAGAGGAAGTTCCACTACTGCAAAAAGATCTAATCCGCAAAGCAAACAGCCTTGGGATTCCGATCATCACAGCAACCCAAATGCTCGACTCGATGGCCTCAAGTCCCCGACCCACACGAGCTGAAGTAAGCGATGTAGCAAATGCAATCCTTGATGGCACTGATGCGGTGATGCTCTCCAACGAAACCGCAGTAGGCGACTACCCAGTGGAAGCGGTACAAACCATGGCAACGATCGCAAGACGCATTGAACGGGACTATCCCCAACGACCAACCGATAGTCATCTCGCAAGCACCATCCCTAATGCCATCAGTGCAGCAGTGAGCAGCATTGCCAGGCAACTCACTGCTGCGGCAATTGTGCCGCTTACCAAAAGTGGAGCCACAGCACACAATGTCAGCAAATTCCGTCCTGCGACACCGATTTTGGCGGTCACCAGTGAGTTGAGCGTCGCTCGAAGACTGCAGTTGGTCTGGGGTGTAACTCCTCTACTAATCCCAAACCAAGAGAGCACCACAGCAACGTTCAGTAAAGCCATGGCTGTTGCCCAAGAAATGGGCTTACTTAAGGAAGGAGATCTTGCAATCCAAACCGCTGGAACTCTGGCCGGTGTTAGTGGATCAACCGACTTGGTGAAGGTGGGAATTGTTAGTGAAGTAATTGGTCGCGGTGTCGGGATCGGCAACGGAACTATTAGCGGCAAAGTCAGACTCGCCCTATGCCCAAGCGACTCGGCCCGAATTGAACCAGGGGAGATTCTCGTGCTACGCGAAACAAGTGCTGATTATCTCGATTCAATCCAAGAAGCTGGAGGAGTAATTACAGAACATCAGGATGAGAACTGCCAAGCCGCAGCGATCTCAAAACGACTCGGCGTTCCAATCATCACTGGTGTAACCAATGCCACTAGGAATCTTCGTGAAGGAGAAGTGATAACGATGCAGCTTCAGAAAGGCACAATCCATCGAGGTGCCGGCAACAACATGCCAATGAAACTCGACTCAATGCTCTAAAGGGTTATGGCCAGCAAGCTGCCTCTCATCGAAACGGTGAGCATGGCTTTCACAACCCTCAAAGCCAATCGATTGAGAAGTCTGCTGACAATGCTCGGCATCGTAATTGGCAATGCTTCGGTGATCACTCTCGTTGGTGTTGGACGTGGAGCTCAGAATCTCGCAGAAGCACAACTAAGCAACCTTGGTGCCAATGTGCTGTTTGTGGTGCCAGGCAATAACGACACACGCCGGCGAGGTGTTGCTTTCCCAAAAACTCTAGTAATCGAAGACGCAGAAGCAATCGCTGAGCAAGTTCCTAGCGTCAAACGAGTCGCTCCACAAATAACCTCTAGCGAAGTGATTCAGTCAGGACCTAGAAGTGCCACCAGTTCAATCTCCGGGGTAACGCCAACATTTCTACTGGTTCGCAACTTCGATATAGCCCGCGGGAGATTTATTAGTGATCAAGACCTCCGTAGTGCACGAAATGTAGTGGTAATTGGTCCAGATATCGTTGACAAATTGTTCCCAACGAGCGAGGCCGTCGGCGAGACCCTGCGAATCAAGGACCAATCATTTGATGTGATTGGTGTAATGGCGGCTAAAGGTGCTGTTTTTGGCAACAATCAAGATGAAAGCGCCTACATCCCGCTCACAACGATGGTGAGCAGACTCGTAGGCAGAGACCCAACCTATGGAATCAGCCTCAGTTTCATCAGTGTAGAAGCCAAAAATGAAGCAAGCACAGGAGCTGCAAAATTTCAAATTACAAACCTTCTCCGCCAGCGGCATCGAATTCTCCGCGATGATGATTTTGCGGTTAGATCACAGAAAGATGCCCTAAGCATCGTTAACACCATCAGCGGTGGCCTAACACTCATGCTGGCGGCAATCGGCGGGATATCGCTACTGGTAGGAGGCATCGGAATAATGAATATCATGCTTGTTTCGGTAAGTGAACGCACAGAAGAAATAGGGCTGCGAAAGGCTCTAGGAGCTCGCAGTGCCGATGTTTTAAATCAATTCCTAGTCGAATCTCTCGCCCTTGCGTCCCTCGGGGGGGTGATAGGCACAACGTTGGGTGTTGGCACTGTTACAGCCATTGCCGCATTAACTCCTCTGCCAGCAACTATCGGAGTAAGCATGGTTCTGATCACCGTGAGCCTATCGGGTTCAATTGGTTTGTTTTTTGGTGTTGTACCGGCAAGAAGAGCGGCAAAACTCGAGCCAATTGTCGCCCTGCGACGCCTTTGACTGCCAGTATGTCTTCAAAGCATCTTCAAACAAAGAGTTTTTATTATTAGATTAATTATCGACTGGTAGCAAAGAATGCATTTATAGACATAGCTAAATTGCTGCGGGCAATTGCTAAGCCATTTACATTTGATTAGAGCAGCCAAAAGGTATTTACGGCAAAAATATTTCTTGGCCAAAACTGCTGATTTTAGATACTTGATCTGAAGTTGAATTAGGGAATGGCTCTGGATTCAACATGGATAGAACAAATAAATGGCTTCCAGCCAACGATCTAACCATCAACACCGTTACAGTCAGTAAACCATCGTGCAACAGATGAATCAGCGCTGGCGTCTTATTGCTCTCTGGCTGCTCCCAATCGTTGTGGCCTTGCTTCTGAGCTGGCAAATTTTGGGAAGTGGCAAGCTCACCGGCACACAAACCAGTGGCACAACACCTCCGCCCCGCAATGCTGCTGTAACGCGCATGAGCTACGGCCGCTTTCTCGACTACGTAAAAGCAGGCAGGGTCACGTCAGTTGACATATACGAAGGTGGAAGAAATGCGGTGGTAGAAGCCGTAGATCCTGATCTCGACAATCGAGTACAACGACTGCGTGTTGACCTACCTGGTCTGGCCCCAGAATTAATCAACACTCTTAAAACTGAAGGGATCAGTTTTGATATTCACCCTGCTCGAACCACTCCTCCAGCCCTAGGCCTCTTAGGCAATCTCCTCTTCCCGCTACTACTGATTGGAGGCCTAATTCTGCTGGCCCGTCGCTCAAGCTCCATGCCAGGTGGGCCTGGTCAAGCTATGCAGTTTGGTAAAACCAAAGCCCGCTTCGCGATGGAAGCTGAAACAGGCGTCAAATTTGATGATGTCGCCGGCATCAACGAAGCCAAGCAAGATCTTGAAGAAGTGGTGACTTTCCTAAAACAACCCGAACGCTTCACATCTGTAGGTGCTCAGATACCAAAAGGGGTTCTGCTTGTAGGTCCTCCAGGCACAGGTAAAACACTTCTCGCAAAAGCAATTGCTGGAGAAGCAGGAGTTCCCTTCTTCTCTCTCTCGGGCTCAGAATTTGTTGAGATGTTCGTTGGCGTAGGGGCAAGTCGTGTGCGCGACCTCTTCAAAAGAGCAAAGGAAAATACACCTTGCATAATCTTTATTGATGAAATTGACGCAGTGGGACGTCAAAGAGGTGCAGGAATTGGTGGCGGAAATGATGAACGGGAACAAACTCTTAATCAACTACTAACAGAGATGGACGGCTTTGAGGGGAATAGTGGCATCATCATTATCGCTGCTACAAACCGTCCAGATGTCCTCGATTCTGCCCTGATGCGTCCAGGTCGTTTTGACAGACAAGTATCTGTGGATTCACCTGACATCAAAGGACGTCTTTCAATCCTGGAAGTGCATTCACGTAACAAGAAACTTGAGGAGAAGCTTTCACTAGAAAACATCGCACGTCGAACACCTGGATTCACTGGTGCAGACCTTGCCAACCTGCTTAATGAAGCAGCAATTCTTACAGCTCGCCGTAGAAAGAAAGCAATCAGCCTTGCTGAAATAGATGATGCCGTTGACAGAATCATCGCCGGAATGGAAGGAAGGCCTCTAACTGACGGCCGTAGCAAACGACTAATCGCTTATCACGAAGTTGGTCATGCATTGGTTGGAACACTAGTAAAAGATCACGATCCCGTTCAAAAAGTTACGTTGATTCCAAGAGGCCAGGCTCAGGGGCTCACTTGGTTCTCACCCGATGAAGAACAAATGTTGATTACTCGTGCCCAGCTAAAGGCGCGAATCATGGGAGCACTAGGTGGACGGGCTGCAGAGGATGTCGTCTTCGGCGATGCAGAGGTCACCACGGGTGCAGGTGGTGATATCCAACAGGTTGCATCTATGGCCCGCCAAATGGTCACAAGATTCGGGATGAGTGATTTAGGACCTGTCTCGTTGGAGAGTGGCAATCAGGAAGTATTCCTTGGACGTGATCTGATGACCCGAAGTGATATTTCAGACGCAATCTCTCACCAAATAGATCAAGCAGTGCGAAAAATGGTAAAGCTTTGCTATGTCGAAACAGTTCAACTTGTTAAGCAGCATCGTGGAGCAATGGACACCCTTGTCGAAATACTAATTGAGAAAGAAACCATTGATGGAGATGAGTTTCGATCAATCGTAAATGAATTCGCTTCAATCCCAGAAAAAGAAAGAAGCATAGCCTTACTCAACACCCAAGACCAATAAATTAGTAAACCAATAAATAAGCAAGTAGAATCTACACTAATCAAAAAAGCTGAGCACACACTATTTTGCAATTATCTCTAGTAGATTTACCTGCCAGGGCACACTAAAAGATGGACTGTCTTACAAAAATGACAAAATCTATTTTTTAGGCTTAACACAAGAAATCCAACTATGATTCTATATTCGTATTTAAATCAAAACGTAATGCTAGAAATGCCAGCTTGAGAGCAAAGGAAAAATGTTTAATATCGTCTTATAAATGATGATCTAACTGTAAATATCAACCTAAAACCAAGCAACATCACTCAACAGAATGTACAGGACGTTTGTCGATAACTGTATCCACTATGCCGTAACTAACTGCCTCAAAAGGTGACATGAAAAAATCCCGATCAGTATCTTCCTGTATTCTCTCCAGAGGCTGGCCTGTACGTTCAGCCAAGATAGAGTTTAAACGGTCCTTGATGTAAAGGATCTCATCAGCCTGAATACGAATATCACTAGCTTGTCCACTAGCACCACCAAGCGGTTGGTGAATCATTATTCGAGAATGCTGCAGGCTGCTGCGCTTACCTTTGGCACCTGCACAAAGCAAGAAGGCACCCATACTTGCAGCTAGCCCTACACACACAGTGTGAATATCTGGCTTTACATGCTGCATTGTGTCGAAAATACCAAGGCCGTCATAAACTGAACCGCCCGGCGAGTTGATATACAAAAAGATATCCTTATCTGGATCCTCTGCTTCTAGAAATAACATCTGAGCAACTATTCGGTTGGCAGAATCGCTCGTAACAGTTTCACCCAGGAAGATAATCCTCTCACGCAGCAAGCGCGAATAAATATCAAAGGCCCTTTCTCCTCGGCCCGACTCTTCAATCACTATCGGGATCATGCTGCTCTGCTCGGTTTTCACGATCCTAACGGTGTCATCAGCGACGCTAAGGTCAAATCATACTGAGCTCGGACCAGGCACTTGAGTGACCGAAAGACCATTGCTGACAGCAAACGTGCGTTCAACCATGACTTCCCACACGTCATACCAGCTCTATACAAACGCACAGCAGATGAACTTCTTGTCGAGCTCCATCTGCTGAGTCACCAGAAGGATTTCCAACCCAACGCACTCTTTGCTGTTGGCCTTGACCAGGTTTTTGATGCCTTTACCCGTGGATACCGTCCGGAAGCTCACCTACAGGCACTCTTCAATGCCCTGTGTCGTAGCTGCGGATTCGATCCAAATACTTTGCGCAAACAGGCCCAAAAAACCCTTGATTCAGTAAGCGATCACAATCTTAAAGATGTCCAGAATTGGATCCAACAACAAGGCGAAGGCGCTCCCGATGCTCTGGCACAAGCCTTACGTAGTAGCAGCCAAAACACAATTCATTATTCTCGTCTGATGGCTGTTGGCCTGCTGCGGCTTCTGGCCTCTGCCCAAGATGATGAGTGCACGAAGCCTGAACGACTAAGCGAAATAGCCCATGAGCTCAGCGAATTAATTGGACTCCCCAAGGCCAGAGTTGAAAAAGACTTGAACCTCTACAACAGCAACCTGGAAAAGATGGCTCAGGCTGTAGAACTAATCGAGGAAACCATTGCATCAGAACGCCGAAAACAAGAAAAAAAGGAAGCCGACAAACTGAACAATGAATCAGGAGATCGCATTGCTCAGGGGAGCGAAGCAGGTTCTAATCTCAGCTGACCAGACATCCACCACCAATGACGGTTGTCTGACTTGATACCTGGCAATGAATTCAGTTTGATGCCAATTTCACCTGCCTGCTTAACCAAGCTGGGCCAACGACCATCAAGCAACCCCAAACGATTCAACCCTGCTGTATCAGCAGAAAATCTCATCACATCACCACCAAGTGGGGGCATAGATTGATTAATGATCAAAGCTGGATAGGGAGCTGCACCTAAAGCGATATTAAGAATCGTGAGTTCACCATTTTGTTGCTGCCAAGCCCATCCCCCAACAACAGAATCATCCTGATGTTGACGCCAAAGTGTCATATCAAAAAGATCACCATTAATATTTTGACTGTTTTTCGTAACAGCTTTAGTATCCTTAATTAAATCACGATTCTCTAATCGTTGGCCAATAGTTTTTAATATCGGCTTCCATTTAGAAGGGCCTTCTGGAAGCGCGAATTGCATTTGAAGGCTAGCCTTGAAACTACCTTTCAACTGTTTATGTAATATCAACGAAAAGGGGGCTGAAGCTAATTTCAGTCTAGATGCTGGTTGTAGGTCATAGTAAGTCTCAAGCGAATTCTGAATAAGTTTTTTGGAAAGCAAACTGCCAAAGAGCAAATCCGTTTTCTTCGCACTGAGCCTTAATAAAATCTGCTCAGAATCACTTTTCGATGGCAAGTCATAAGAAACGGAATAATGCCGAGAAGGCTCGGCACTAACGAATGCTGGTGCTGAGGCAAGAGAGCGTAAGCCAACCACTCCTTGCCAACTAAGTTTATTTTGATCACTGCTCAGAGACAAACATCCAAAACGTGAAAACTGAAGAATTGATGCCATTGACCCACTTATTGCAGCCAAACCTGCAGGTCGCCACATCAAAGCGGGTCCACTTTTTAAAACAGATTTGCAGTAACGCTGTAAATCTGAAGTGCTAATTGATTGTTTAACCGGCTGCTGCTCTAATCCTTGTATTAGTTGTTGACGATGTAAGGCATTAGAGCCAATCGCAACCAAGTCACCAAAATGATAGGCGGCAACAAGAGGATTACTCTTAATCGGCCAGATAATCGCTGGAACGATTAAATAAGCCTCTCCATCATCCGCCCATGCTTGCCACCATATACCACGCCCCTGACGGCGCCAAATTTCACTGGCCATATTGATACCAAGTCGTTCCTGCCATAGACGTGGGGGAGAACGTTGCGAATCCCCTTCAAAACTCTGCAACAAATTCATCCTTGTCATCAACCATAAAAATCTCTGTTCTTGTTCGGCTGGGATCAACGAAAAATGATCTTTTAAAAAAAGCAACCCTATGCTTGGCAGCAAAAGCAATGCAAACAAGCCTGTAGAGGTGAGAGGTAAATCATAAAAAAAGTTCTTTATCCGCTTCAGCATTTATAGGCAGGAAAGATTCTTAAACAGCGTTGACTTTTAAGCAATGCCAAAAGCTGGTCACTTCTTCTTCTGTTCTAATTTTTTTCGACGGCGACGATCACTCCATTCGACTATTGATAAATAAGCCACTGCTGCTGTCACAAAGATCAGCAGTGTGATGGCGGTATAGGACAGGAGCTGATTAGTTCCTGGGAGTTGGAGAGCCTCAGGCACCTCAGAAGTTCAGTGATCCATCGCCATTACGTCCCCATACGACCATAGCGATAGAGAAACTGAACACAGCCGCCAAAGAGGCCCAGGCGAGAGTGAACAACATAGAAGACAAGACTGAGATTGATCTAGCCTTTTAAGGCTTCAACCATTTTACACGTCACAGCCGTTTCATCAGTCATGACGTTTGCGACTCCCGGTTCAGCACCAGTTCTGGAACGTACCAAGGAAACCAAGAAGTATCCGGAAGCCCGCGTGATCGTCCTTAACGATGATGTAAACACTTTTCAGCACGTGGTCGATTGTCTATGCAAGATCGTTCCAGGCATGAATGAAGAACGTGCCTGGAACCTTGCCCATCAAATCGATGGGCAAGGTTCAGCAGAGGTCTGGTGTGGCCCACTTGAACAAGCAGAGCTCTACCACCAGCAACTGGCTGGGGAGGGACTGACCATGGCGCCACTTGAACAGTGTTAGGACAGCAAAGGCGTCAATCAAAATCAAAGCTGACCATCTGAGTACCCCTATATCAGAAGGCCTAGAAAGCTTTAACCATTAACCAATACAAAGATTCTTTTGGGACTAAACCCTCGAGCTCCTAAACCAATAGCAAAAAACTGATAAAGGCATTGCTAAAAAACATCTCAAAAACCTGTCAGAGCAGCCAACTAAAACGCAAAGCCAACTGCCATAGAATTAGGTATTAATGACTACAGCGGCGTAGGTCCAAGAAGATTTCAAATGCTCCAAAACCTAATCAAACAAAGAAAGACAGCACATGAGCCTCAATCTGTAGCTCATTTTTCATGGCATCTTTAGCTAATTTCGAGCAGTAAAGACAGTTGATGTTGTGATGGGCCGGGTTGTAATCACCCACAGCACTTATGTAGAAGGCCTGATTACTTGGTTAAAGGCCCTT
>MPLX02271690.1_pt1 | contig 35656 bp, 35 predicted proteins | sample 1617341 | NCBI WGS metagenome assembly MPLX02 (sample SAMN05944804, study PRJNA350692) | marine metagenome | biome: marine; feature: ODZ; material: water; isolation source: 120 m water sample filtered on 0.2 um supor filter | place: Pacific Ocean | collected 2012-04-08 | depth 120m m | reverse complement strand
CTTTATGCAATCGGAAAATTTGGTTTACGTGCACTATCCCAAAGTTTGGCTAAAGCCTACTCAAAAGATGGAGTACACATCGTTCATATGCGACTAGATTGCGATCTCGATGTCCCGATCATGCGTGAAATATATGGGAAATCGTTTGATGCCAACCAGATGGCTAACCCTACTGACGTAGCTGAGACCTATTGGTGGGCCCATCATCAGCCGAAGAGCGCCTGGTCCAATGAGATCGAACTCCGACCCCATACGGAAAAATGGTCCTACTAGGCTAGAAGCCAGCGAAATTGAATTAAACAGATTGTATGCCTAACCAGTAGTTCGCTACGCTACTGTTACGACTTGCGTTTGCTTGATTTTTTCTCGCTCAGAATGAGCTAGATAGCGGATTGAATCGGACAATCCGGTTTGAATCGGACAACGGCTTTTTTCAAACCGTCGTAAGTCGTTGATTTATTGGTGGGCCGTGCAGGGATCGAACCTGCGACCACCTGATTAAAAGTCAGATGCTCTACCGACTGAGCTAACGGCCCGGAGGGGCGGGGATTATAACCGCTGCCCGTTTGCCGTTGGGACAGGACGTGCTTTGCAGATGACTCACTTTGGCAACAGGCGAAGATCCTGAAGAGACTGACGCAGTGACTTCAGGAAAGGATCGTCCAATCCGTAATACTGAACCTTGATCGTCAGGGCAGAACCAAAAACGATAAAAATGATCGTTACGAATGAGCCCAGCGACAGCGTAGACAACCCACCGACGCCCTGGCCGATGGTACACCCCAGCGACAGCACACCACCGAAACCCATGAGCACCCCGGCATAGAGATGATTAAGCATATCGGCACGCGTGGCAAACGTCTCGATCCGGAATCGGCCGCTGATGACCGAATAACCTAAAGAACCCGTCAGAACTCCAAACACCACCGCAACCCCGAAACCAATCGTCGAACCGGTCCATGTCATAAGATAGTTGAGGGCATTGCCGACCGGTGCGATGAATGTCAGGGTCTCAATGCGTACCGGTTCGAAATCATCGTTGCCGATGACACCCGTCACATACCAAGCGCCCGCGACAAGCAGGCCAACCACGAGTCCGGATATGATGTCGTCGCGACTGGCACGGAAAACCCGGTCCTTGGCGGCGAACCAGATCAGCCCCAGGCCGATCAAAAGCGATACAACGATCGAGGTGGTTCCGGTGTCAGCACCAATTGCCCAGGCAATCAGGGTGCCGAGCGACTGGTCAGCCAGCCCATACTCAGTAACACCGATGCTGAGCGGCTCGATAACCTCTATCCGTACGACTGCAAGCAAGCCGCGCAAGGTCATATAGGCTGTCAGCCCCAGGATCAGCAGGACAACCAGCGATTTGAGGTTGCCGCCACCGACACGCACCAGAGTCCGCTGGCCACAGCCAGCACCCAGTGTCATGCCGATACCAAACAGGAACCCGCCAACGATATGGCCTGCAAGGCCAAGCCTGCTCGACAGATACATCGAAGCCGAGAGATCAATCCAATCTGCTGCCTGCATGGCCTGGGCAGCCAGCAATGCGACGCCCATCGCAAGCAGCCATGACCGGAAGCGTGCCAGTGAACCCATGTTGATCCAATCACTGATCGCGCCCATGGTGCAGAACTGCGTTCTGTTGCCGACAACACCGAACACAACTGCCCCCAGAAAACCCCAAAGTGCCACCTTGTGCGCAACGGACCATTCTTCCATCGCTAAGCTATTCCCGTAATGTCTGGCACGCCTGAACAGTCACCATGTTAACGAAAATGTCTGCACAGAAAAACTGATGGCAGATAAATAATGTGATCGCGAAAACCTAACGACCTTCCCTGTCCATCTTCTTTAACCTGGCCTTCGCACTGACTGTGACCCGGTGGCTGGGAAACTCAGCGAGCACATAGTCCAATGTCTTTCTGGCTTTGTCATAAACGCCGTTGTCATACTGGATGTAACCGATCTTCAGGTGTGAGGCAGGGACCCGGGGACTACCGGTGAAATAGTTGATCACCGTTTCAAAGGCTCTCAGCGAAGCATCAAATTCACGGGTCACATAACGCGCCTCGCCGATCCAGTACCAGGCATCGTCGGTCAGCTCGCTGCCCGGAAAACGGCGAATGAATTGGGCGAATGCCACGGCAGCATCGGCGTAGCGACTCTCCTTGAGTAGGTCGAACGCCTGATCATAGGCATCTTCTTCGCTGACCGAGACGGTTCCGGTCGTTTTCTGGTGACTTTCCGGGGTAGTAGCGGATTCAGAAGTCACGATCTCCCGTGTCACTGTACCCACCACGATGGTATCCGGTAATGCTGTTTCTGAGTCTTTTCCGGGCTCGGTTTCCGACGTTTCGGTACCCGGAGGGACAGACATTGTAGAAGCCGAGCCTGGCGACGATCCAGGAGACAGCGCTGCACCGGCACCTGTTACGCTGTCCGAGCCGGGTGACTGTGGCATCGAGGATGTGAGCCGCTCCTCCCGTCGAAGACGCTCATCAAGATCATCATACAACTCGCGCTGGCGTCGGCGGAGCTTTTCCAGTTCGAACTTCTGAATCTCAAACTGATCCCGGAGCCGTTTGATCTCGCTGCGCAACTCCTCAATCAAAACAAGTGCGGCACCAGGATCAGTCGCGTCCGTTGTAGATAGGCCGCCCGCCTGGGTATTTTGTACAAGTAGTACTGGCGTGCCGTTGGACCGCCGGGATAAGGAACTCGGGTCAGACCCATCGACCGGTAATTCAGTGCAACCGCTGGCGAGTACCAGCAACAGACATGCTGCGAGCAGGTCAGCGCGCGAAGCACCACTCCGCACACCGGCCTCCGACTGACTTAACCCTCGCTACGGTACGCGGTTAGTAGAGGATCTCCACCCGGCGATTCAGTGACCATGCGCTTTCATCGTGTTCCATAGCAATGGGCCGTTCCTCACCATACGAGATGCTACGAATCGCGTCCGGTGCAACACCCATCACCTGGAACAGTTCAGCAACAGCGTTGGACCTGCGCTCACCCAGTGCCAGGTTGTATTCCCGAGTACCGCGTTCATCCGCATGTCCTTCAAGGACCACTGCCATGCCGGGATTGCCGGCCAGGTATTCTGCATGTGCCTCGACGATATTTTGTGCCTCGGGTGTCAGCGCGCTGCTGTCAAACTCAAAGTAGACCACTCGTTTTCCAAGTGGGTCATCCTCGATTACCGATCCAGATTCTGTGGTCACAAGCGCCTCGCTGGAACTTGTACCGTCCGAACCCAGGCCAGATGACGTTGCGTCCGCCTGAACATTTACACTCGAGTCTTCGACTTCTGCCACACCTTTCTTCTTGCTGGCAGCACAGCCAGCAAGCATGACGCCCAACAACAGCACCAGAGAAAAAGTAAATAGTCGACGCATTCTTAAAATCCTCCGTTCTTCGCTAAGGGCTCCTGGAAGACCAAGCTGGCTCCCGGACCTCTCCCTGGTGAAGCTTCAAAATCTGCTTTACCCGTCCATCTGCAGACACCGCTGCCAGCACACCCTGACTGCCACGCTGGGTAGCATACAGTATCATGGCGCCATTGGGTGCAAACGTTGGCGACTCGTCCAGCGTCCCGTCTGTCAGAACATCTACCTTGCCGCTGTCCACATAGAATACACCAATCCTGTAGCCTTTTCCGCGATTTGTCACCAAAACCATGCTATTACCATCTGGCCCGTAGGATGCCCTGGCATTCTCCCGCCCCTCATGGGTCAGAAGCTCTGCGGGGCCCCCGGTAATGGACATTCGATGGATCTGTGGCCTACCGGTTCTGTCCGAAGTGAATACGATATATCTCCCGTTTGGTGACCAGGCAGCTTCCGTATCGATGGCCTGGTGCCGGGTCAGGCGACGGAGTTTTCTTTTAGCGATATCCAGCACATAAATGTCTGAATTCCCATCCCGTGCCAAGGTCAGCGCCAGACGCCGCCCATCGGGCGACCAGGCTGGAGCACTTGCGGTCCCTCTTTCGTCCAGAAGCTTGCTGCGCGTACCTGTCTGAATGTCCTGGAGCCAGATCATGGCGCCACTGGTCCGGCTGGCAAAAGAGACATAGGCCAGCTGATTACCGCTGGGCGACCAGGCCGGCGACAGGATTGGAAAATTAGTGCGCAGGATCTCCTGTGCGCTGTGCCCGTCTGAGTCCGCGACCATCAACCGGTAAGTCCTTTCGTTTCCAGAACTATTTTCCATCGTGACGTAAGCAATGCGGGTGTCAAAAGCACCGGGCACGCCGGTCATGGCCTGGTAGATATGGTCACTGATCTGATGTGCGACTTCACGCATCTGGCTGCCTTGAACACTCCAGCGATAGCCGGCCAGCTGTTTCTCTTTAAAAACATCAAACAGGTGAAACGTCACATCGTACCGATCATCCCCTGACTGGCTGATCTGCCCTACCGCGAGCGCTTCTGCCTTGATCAGGCGCCAGTCCTTGAAGCGAACCTGGTCCGGGTGGCCGGGGCGACTGAGAAAGTCACCGGTCGGCAACAACTCGAATCGGCCTGACCGGTGCAGGTCGGCTGCGATAACGCTACGCAGGCCTTGCTCGGGCTTCTGACCCCCTTCGAACTCGAATGGCACCACGGCGATGGGAATGCCTGAGTCGCCACCCTCGGTGATCTCAATAGTCAGAACAGCCATCGCGTTCAGACCGACAAGCGACATCAGTAACGCCAGAAATCCTGTCAGAACAGTTTTCATCTTTTCGGGTGCTCTCAACTTCACGGCCTGAAAATAAACTGGATGTCGGTGTCCAGCCACTTGTAGTAGCGCGGGTTATCAGGAAAGGGCAAAGGTGACGCTTTTCGCACCGCATACTCTGCCGAACGCCGGCAGGCATCATCAGCATCGCCGCCCAGTACTTTCACAGATTCCACTTCTCCGCTCAGAGCGACCTTAACCGAAATAGTGACTTCCTGGCCACCGCAGGCCATTCGGTTACTCCAGTTGTCTTCGATCTTTCCTTTGATTTCACCGACCATTGCCCGCAGTGCCGAATAAGCTTCCTGCTCTTCACGTTCCCGGGCCTCTTCCGCAGCACGACGCTCGGCTTCTTCACGTTTTTTCTTTTCCTTGGCTTTACGCTTCTTCTCAGCTTCTTTTTTTCGCTTGGCTTCGGCCTGTTTTTGTTTCTTTTCTTCAGCCTTGCGCTTCTTTTCTTCCGCTTTACGTTTCTTTTCAGCTTCCTTTTTTCGCTTGGCCTTAGCCTGCTTTTTTTTCTTTTCTTCCGCTTTACGTTTCTTTTCCGCCTCAGCTTTACGTTTCTTTTCAGCTTCCTTTTTTCGCTTGGCTTTAGCCTGCTTTTTTTTCTTTTCTTCCGCTTTACGTTTTTCTTCAGACTTTTTGCGCTTTTCCTCGTCCGCTTTGCGTTTCTTCTCTTGTTCTTGGCGTTTCTTTTCTTTGTCTTTCTTCTTTTCAGCCTCTATCGCCGAGCGGTCAATGACGATCGCCTGAACGGGTTTCACCACACCCGGTCGAACAGCCACGGGCTGAAAACGCAAGCTGAGACCGAGCAATGCGCCGACAGCCACGTGCACCAGAACCGCCAGCAACACGGCGCGAACCGGGCGGCTCAACTTGCGAGCAGCACGACTCACGACAGGATCAGTTTCCAGTCGACTCTGTCACCAGGCCTACGCTGGGTACCCCAGCCTGCTGGAGAAGGACCATGGCCTTGACCACGGCATCGTATTCCACGGCTCGATCACCACGAACCAAAAAAGGTGTTTTTGGATTGCTCCGCAATACGATAGAAGCTTTGACACGTATCTCATTCGGATCGCTAACGGGCTGCTGATCTTCATTCAAATAGTAGGAACCGGCCTTATCGACGTGCACCACAAACGGTTCAGCCCGATCCTCTGCAACCGGTTGGGCATCGGCCTCAGGCAGTTCGATCCTGACGCCTTCCATCATCAAAGGCGCTGTCACCATAAAGATCACCAGCAGCACCAGCATGACATCGATATACGGTACGACATTGATCTCGCTCATCTGCCGTTTACTCCGGCGCCGCGCCACCCGCATTACTTGACCCCCACCATGCTCAGGCCCGCCTTTTCACGCCCAGCGCCTGCCGGTTCACGATACTCAGGAACTCTTCAACGAACACCTCGTACCGGGCAATCAACGACTCGGCGGTATTAGAAAACCGGTTGTAGGCAATGACAGCGGGAATGGCCGCAAAAAGTCCCATGGCGGTCGCGATCAGCGCCTCGGATATCCCCGGTGCCACAGTCGCAACCGTGACCTGCTGTAAAGCACCTAGAGATCGAAAGGAGTTCATGATGCCCCAGACCGTACCGAACAGCCCGACGTAAGGACTGGTCGAGCCGACCGTGGCAAGAAACGACAATCGCGACTCCAGCACCTCGATTTCGCGACTCAGCGCTACCCGCATTGCCCGATGCACTCCATCGACCAGTTCAGCCCGATCAATGGCACCATTGCCAGCCAGGCGATTGTATTCGCGGTACCCTGCGACGAAGATACTGGCCATCCCGAGCGGGTCCGCGCCTTCTTCGGTATAGCGCCGGTAGAGCCCGTTGAGCTCTCCACCAGACCAAAACTCGGAATCGAAGTCATCAGACTGCTGGCGCATGTTCTTAAGCGTCGATGCCTTGGTGAAGATCACGACCCAGGACGCCAAGGAAACAATAATCAACAAAGCCATGACGATCTGCACCAGCAGACTGGCTTCGAGCATCAGTTCAAGAATAGAAATCGTCTCGTTACTGATGGCAAGTTGGATGGCTTCATTCATGACAAACTAGATCTCCTTGAGAATACCATCGGGTATGGGCCTCGGTTTCAACGTATCGACATCCACACAAGCGAGTCGAACCTGAGCGGTACACAGCAGCTCGCCAGCCAGGGTCACAGACTGCTCCAGTTCAACACTAACGCGACGTGCTCTTTTGACGCCCACAGACACCTCCAGATTGTCGCTCAGCCGGGCAGCTCTGAGAAAATCCAGGTGGATCTCGCGCACCGTGAACATCAACCGCGCCTGACCAGCCAACTCGGCGACGTCCACCCCGCGGGCCTGCAGCCACTCGGTACGGGCGCGCTCCATGAACCTTAAATAGTTGGCATAGTAGACGATGCCACCGGCATCGGTGTCCTCATAATAGACCCGTATCGGCCAACGGAAAGTCTCAAGCGCAGCGTTCACACCGCTCACCCAGCACCCGGCAACAAAGCCCCGGGTTGACGGTCGGAATACTCCACGATTCGAGTGTCGTCATCGTGATGAAATTCTGTCCATTTCCTGCCAAACGCTCACCCGGACCCTTTGAATAACGCCCCCTGGCCTGTCCCGCCGCTGGATGGTGGTTCGAGGCCGAAGTGCGACCAGGCCGCACGACCAGCCATCCGGCCACGTGGAGTACGCACCAGGAACCCGGATTGGATAAGAAACGGCTCGACTACATCCTCGAGTGTTCCGCGTTCCTCACCAATCGCGGCAGCCAGGCTGTCGACGCCAACCGGCCCGCCATCGAACCGCTCCATCACAGCCAGGAGCAACCGCCGATCGAGCGCATCGAGGCCGAACTCATCGACTTCCAGCATATCAAGCGCCCGGTCAGCGATCGTCCCGTCAATCCGACCGTCGGACTTGACCTCGGCATAGTCTCGAACCCGTCGCAGTAGGCGGTTAGCGATACGCGGAGTCCCGCGACTGCGCCGGGCGATGGCCGCGATACCTTCTTGTTGCGTGGGCACAGCCAGAATTCCTGCTGAGCGCTCGACGATACGCTCAAGCTCTTCAGGAGAATAGAACTCCAGTCGCTGAACGATACCGAAACGGTCACGCAAAGGCGATGTCAGAAGCCCTACGCGGGTAGTCGCACCGACCAGGGTAAACGGCGGCAGATTCAGCTTGATGGACCGGGCAGCCGGACCTTCACCAATGACGATATCCAGCTGATAATCCTCCAGGGCGGGATAGAGTATCTCTTCCACCACCGGACTCAGCCGGTGAATCTCATCGACAAACAGCACGTCATCGGCTTCAAGGTTCGTCAGAATCGCGGCAAGGTCGCCGGCTTTTTCAAGAACCGGGCCGGATGTCTGTCGCAGGTTCACGCCCATCTCGTGGGCAATGATGTGCGCCAAAGTGGTTTTACCCAGGCCCGGTGGCCCGAAAACCAGCACATGATCAAGAGCCTCACTGCGGTTCCTGGCTGCACTGATAAAGATCTCCAGCTGCTCACGCATGCGCGGCTGGCCAACGAACTCACCCAGCGAGACAGGTCGAAGGCTGCGATCGATGACCTGTTCCTGGGGTGAATCCACAGCCTCGTCCGGTGACACCAGGGGATCCCGCGTGGTCATGCCCGCTTACCGGCCAGGCTCTTGAGTGCCGCACGAATCAGGTCCTCGACTCCGCTATCGTCTGCGGCGGCATCACGAACCGCCCGGGTGGCTTCGCTGGGACGATAACCCAGTGCGACCAGTGCACTGACCGCGTCCTGTTCCGGTGTCAGTGGCGTGGTACCGGCCAATGTCGAGTCTCCGCCACCGGTGACGTCGAGTCGATCCCGCAAGTCAACGATCAGGCGCTCAGCGGTCTTGCGCCCGATACCAGGCACCCGTGTCAGCGTCGCAGCGTCCCCAGCATTGACACAGGCAACCAGATCGTCTGCTGTGAGCCCAGATAAAATCGCCAGGGCGACCCGCGGCCCGACTCCGCTGACTTTCAGCAGGCTGCGAAAAAGATCACGCTGGCGCATCTCGCTGAAGCCGAACAGCAAGTGGGCGTCATCCCGCACTACCATGTGGGTATGCAAGGAAACATCGCCCCCCGGCTCCGGTAGATCGTAGAACGCTGTCATCGGTGCTTCAAGTTCATAGCCAACACCCCCCACGTCGATCAGCAACCGCGGTGGCTGCTTATAGATCAGCTTGCCGGTTACCCGTCCAATCACCCTCTTATCTCCAAGCGTCTAGCACATCCACATCAGCCACCGGCCCGACGCTGGTTTGGCTGCAGGCGACGTTCACCTTCTGCCGTGTGTAGATGACAGATCGCACAGGCCAGCGCATCCGCCGCGTCGATCGGTGGTTTGTGATTCATACTGAGCAGCACCCGCACCATGTGCTGAACCTGCTCCTTGGCAGCGCTTCCCGTACCGACAACGGATCGCTTGATCTCCAGTGCGCTGTAGTCCGATATCGGTAGCCCTTGGTTGACCGCCGCCAGCATGGCACTGCCGCGGGCATGACCCAGAATCAGGGCCGCATGGGGGTTGCTGGCGAGAAAAACCCGCTCCACCGCAGCCGACTGGGGTCGCCAGTCCTGGATAACTTCGCTGACACCACTGTAAATGGTCGCCAATCGACCGCCAAGGTCACCGTCCCCGGCTCGAATACACGCACTGTACACGTGCCGCAGACTGTGGCCCTCGAGTTCGACCACACCCACCCCCGTTACCCGCGAACCTGGGTCGATACCGAGTATCCTTATGGCCGTCATGAGTTCAGTCGGGGTCTGGAGAACTCAACCCGCGGCCTGCATCTCCTCAGGCAAACTTGCGTTGGTAAAGACGTCCTGCACGTCCTCGAGTTCCTCCAGCGCCTCTATCAAGCACACGACTTTTTCCGCCTGTTCTCCTTCCAGGGTGGTCTCGCTGGCGGGGCGCTGCACCACCTCTGTGAACTCGGGATTCAACCCAGCCTCATCGAGCGCCTGGGCAACGACCGGTAGAGTCTCGGGTGCAGTTGTCACCTCAACGCTGCCATCAGGGTTGGTGTCGACATCATCGGCGCCGGCGTTGACGGCAGCCTCCATAACGCTGTCCTCGTCAACCCCCGGTGCGAAAACCACCAACCCGATCTTCTCGAACAGATAGGCAACCGAGCCTTCCGCACCCAGGTTACCGCCGTGCTTGGTAAAAGCGTGGCGGATTTCGCTCACTGTTCGATTTCGGTTGTCGGTCGTACACTCGACCAGGACTGCAACACCGCCCGGGGCGTAGCCTTCGTACCGCGCCTCTTCGTAGGAAACACCATCCAGCTCCCCTGTTCCCCGCTTGATCGCACGATCCACCGTGTCGCGGGTCATGTTGGCACCGAGCGACTTGTCGATCGCAGCCCGCAGACGTGGGTTTGCGCCAGGATCGCCACCCCCTGAGCGGGCCGACACGGTGATCTCACGAATGAGCTTGGTAAACAACTTGCCGCGCCTGGCGTCCTGGGCCGCCTTACGGAACTTGATGTTGGCCCATTTACTGTGGCCTGCCATAACTGTACCTGATTCTCCGGTCTTGCCCCGGTGCGTTACCCGTCCACTGCCGCGACCCGCTCAAGCGCGTCCCGGTTACTCCACGACCAGACCTTCTCGATCGCCTCGGCAAAAGACAGCCAGCAGCTGGCGGAGTGTTCCGCTTCAGACAATTCTGCCGTACAGGTCTCTGGAACTTCCAGCGAGAACAAGTGCTCCGTGTTGTCCGGCACAGCGGGTGCATAACGGTAACGATACTCCGGCATTACTGGAAAGGAATAGGTGTGCTGCCAGTCACGCCAGCCCGAGGATGACTCGATTCCGGTCTCTTCTTTCAACTCGCGGCGGGCAGCTTCAGCCGCCGGCTCTTCGGGCCACTCAAGGCTGCCGGTCACCGACTGCCAGAAAACCGGTCGCGCCCGTTTGAGCAGTAAAGTCTGGCCGGCCGGGGTGTGAACCACGACCAGCACGGACTCAGGCCGCTTGTAGGCCTGTGCCGTGGTGAATAACGTAGCGCTCATGGTTCCTGGCCAGCTGCCGCAGGCTGGGCCACCCGCGTGCGAATACCGAGTTCACGCAACTGGTTTTGTCCAACTTCGCTCGGCGAATCCGTTAACAGGCACGATGCTTTCTGGGTTTTGGGAAAAGCAATGACGTCACGGATCGACTCTTCCCCGGCCATCATCGCCACGATCCGGTCCAGGCCAAAGGCGATCCCGCCGTGTGGCGGGGCCCCGTAACGCAATCCATCGAGTAGAAAACCGAACTTCTCGGCAGCCTCCTGAGCGTCGATACCCAGCAGCGCCAGGATTCTGGCCTGGGTGTCGGATCGATGGTTACGTATGGATCCACCGCCGATTTCGGTGCCGTTCAGAACCATGTCGTAGGCCCTGGACAACACTCGACCTGGATCACTGTCAAGCAGATCAAGGTCACTCTCACGCGGGGCAGTGAAGGGGTGGTGCAGCGACTGCCACTGCCCGGTTTCGGGGTCGCGCTCAACCAATGGAAAATCGACTACCCAAAGGGGGCGCCAGCCACCATCAGTCAAGTTCAGGTCGTGGCCCAGGCGCACTCGCAATGCGCCGAGAGCGTCATTGACCACGCTGGCCGTGTCGGCGCCGAAAAACACCAGGTCCCCGGTCTGCACTTCGGTGCGCCGTACGATCTCGTCGATTACCGCCTCGGGCAGAAACTTAAGGATCGGTGACTGCAGGCCATCGCGCCCGGTGGACAAATCATTCACCTTGATCCAGGCCAGGCCTTTAGCACCGTACAGCCCGACGAACTCGGTGTAACCGTCGATCTGCTGTCGGCTGAGCGCCGCACCTCCCGGAACGCGTAGCGCGGCAACCCGTGAACCCGGTGTCGTTGCCGGACCAGAAAAGACCTTGAACTCGACATCGGTCATCAACTCGGCAATGTCGACCAATACCATCGGAATGCGAAGATCAGGACGGTCACTGCCGTAGTGCCGAAGAGCCTCTTCATAGGACAGGCGCGGAAACGGACCCGGCAGTTCGCTGCCGAGGACGTCACGAAAAAGGCGTACGACCATGTCTTCCATGACCGCCATGACGTCGTCCTCCTCCACGAACGACATCTCGATGTCCAGTTGGGTGAACTCGGGCTGTCGGTCGGCTCGCAGATCCTCGTCCCGGAAGCAACGGGCAAACTGGTAATAACGCTCGACTCCAGAGACCATCAGCAGTTGCTTGAACAGCTGGGGCGACTGTGGAAGGGCGAAAAACTCGCCGGGATGCGTACGGCTGGGAACCAGGTAATCGCGAGCCCCTTCCGGTGTCGAGCGGGTCAGCATCGGCGTTTCGACCTCGATGAAATCCTGGCCCTCCAGACAGTCTCTCAACGAGCGAACCACGCGATGGCGCAGTCGCAGGTTGCTCTGCATGCGCTGGCTGCGAAGGTCCAGATAACGGTAGCGCAGGCGCACCGCCTCGCCGGTGTCATCATCTTCGGCCTGGAACGGCAGTGGGTCACTGGCATTGAGAATCTCGATGTCGTGGCCGAGCACCTCGACGGCTCCGGTCGGCAGTTCCGGGTTGTGTGTGCCTTCTGGCCTGGTGCGGACCCGGCCCGAGGCCCGTAGCACATACTCATTGCGTACGGTTTCGGCGACCGAAAACTGCTCCGGGCGATCCGGGTCCATCACGACCTGTACTAAGCCGCTGCGGTCGCGCAGGTCGATGAATATCACACCGCCATGGTCACGGCGACGCTGCACCCAACCGCACAGACTCACATCCTGGCCAATGGAAGCGGTATCAATGGCCCCGCACAGGTGACTACGCATGCCAGGATCCATCCGAATGTCTGCCGACGAAGCATCGCATGACTGAAAACTTCCCCCCGATCAAGTGGAAGGGGGTGCGCTATTACTGCCGCTAGAACCGGTGCTGGCGGAGCCCGAGCTTCCTTTGGGCTTGCTCTCGCTGGACTTACCACCGGCGGCTTTTGAATCGCTCGATTTGGTTTCACCAGACTTGGCATCGCCAGATTTCGAATCACCAGACTTGGCGTCGCCAGTTTTCGAATCACCGGCCTTTGAATCGGCTGTGCTCTCCTTGCCGGTGCCGCCTTCTGCACTTTTGGGCTTCTCTTTACCGGAATCCTTGAAATCGGTTTCGTACCAGCCGGAGCCTTTGAGACGAAACGCAGCGGCAGATACCTTTTTCTTCAGGCTTTCTTCACCGCATTCCGGACAATAGACCAGAGGGTCTTCGGACATTTTCTGCAGGGCCTCAAGATGATGGCCACACGATTGGCAGAGATACTCGTAGATCGGCATGTTGGGTCTCTGTTCAGCAGGCAGCGGGCCCCACCCGCGGTACCCTTAACAATTCACACAACCTTTAATTATAACTCTTGTAAGCCAAATCCAGATCGGCAAGGGCTTGAAGCTGTTCTCACCTCCGCTGGTCGGATTTTCAACCGGATTCCACCTCTTTGCCGAACAAGCGGACCTCGGCCCCGGCAAGCATATCCGCGAGCTTGTCTCGGATGACCCACAGGCAGATCAGGGCCGGAATAACCATCAATGCAGTAATTATAAAAAATACTCCCCAGTCCCCGTTGAGTCGATCGACCAGCATGCCCGAAGAAGATGCGAACATTGTTCTGCCCGCTGTCCCTATCGATGCCAACAGCGCATACTGCGTCGCAGTATATGTGCGGTCAACGAGCATCGATATGAATGCCACAAACGTGACGGTCGCAAAAGCGCCTGCGAGGTCGTCGAGTAGCACGGCCGTCGCAAACAGGCTTTCCGAAGGGCCAGACCAGGCCAGTAGCGAGAACATGAGGTTGGTCAACGCCATGAGGATCCCAGACACAAACATTGCCCGGACCAGGCCAATCCGGATTGCAAACAGTCCACCCAGCAGAGTAAAGACGACCGTAGTGATCCAGCCGATACCCTTCGAATACAGTGCAATATCCGATTTCGAGAACCCGATTTCCTTGTAGAACACGATCGACATCCGGCCAAGGAAGGCCTCACCGATCTTGAAGAGAAATATGAAGCCGAGTATAGCCAGCGCGATGGCAAACCCGTTTCGCCGGAAGAAACTCATCAGCGGCCCGGCTACGGTACCGGCGAGCCATGCCATGACCTGGCCCGCGAACCCTGGCAGGCCGAGCTGCGATGCGATTCTGGCATCGGTTGCCGACTGTGCCGCACTCCGCTCAATGGGTGGTTTTTCGGGAATGAACATCAAGGCAATGTTGCAGGCGATGATGACCAAGCCCAACACCAGGAATGTGGCCTGCCAGTAATCCTGGATGCCGGCGCCCTGAAACGTTTCGGCAGTGTTCAGTGCTACCACGCCGCCGAGCTTGTAACCGGTCCACCAGCCAACGACTGCGATCGCCGCTCCTGCAGCCATCGATTGCCCTTCGTTCTGACCAATCTGTTCGATCCGAAGGGCATCGATGGTGATATCCTGGGTCGCCGAAGCGATCGCAATGACCAGGCCGATCGCAATCACGCCCCACAAATTTGCTGTGGGATCGACCAGACTCCAGGTCCCGAGGCAGACCAATATCAGGCACTGGAGGGTGACGATCCAGGCTCGTCGATGACCGAGCTTTGCCGTCAGGTAAGGCACCCGAAGCCGATCAATCAGCGGTGCCCAAAGAAAGTTGATTGCGTACACACCGAAAATCAGCCCAGCCCAGCCGATCGTGCTGCGGCTCAGACCGTCTTCCTTGAGCCACAGCGACAGGCTGCTGCCGATCAGGACCCAGGGAAACCCGCTGATGATTCCCAGCAGCAGGATACGAGCCATGCGCCGCTCAAGATAGATCGAGAATGTGTCTGACAGTTTTGCCACCGTGGCGCTTTCCTTCACGCTCGATAACGGGATGGATGGACTTGTATCAGCGCTGGGCTCAATCCGGGTACTGGGTGTGATTCCACTAACTTCGTAGCCATCGCTTCGTGGCCCTGTAGTCTACGATCAGCGGGGCATGATCAGAGAACCGCTGATCCCGGTAGATCGACGTCTGCTCAGCCCGAGCGGCGATCCCCGGGGTACCGATCTGGTAATCAATACGCCAGCCCACGTTCTTGGCCCAGGCCTGGCCGCGATTTGACCACCAGGTGTATTGTTCTTCCCGGTCATCCAGGCGGCGGAATACGTCGACCATCCCCAGGTCATCGAACAGCCAGTCCAACCAGGCGCGTTCATCGGGCAGAAAGCCGGAGTTTTTCCGGTTGCCGCGCCAGTTCTTCAGGTCGATCTCCCGATGCGCGATGTTGATGTCACCGCACAGCAGGTATTCGCGTCCGTCATTCATGAATCTTTTCAGCAGCGGCTTCATTCGTTTCATCATGCGGAATTTAAAAGCCTGGCGCTCATCGCCGCTGGTACCCGAGGGCATATACAGCGAAACCACACTCAGGCGACCGATATCGACCTGGACCCAACGCCCCTCGCGGTCGAAATCCTTCCAACCCAGGCCCACACTCACCCGGTCTGGCTCGCTGCGGGAATAGATCGCGACCCCGCTGTAGCCCTTGCGCTCGGCATCCACATAACAGGTCTTGAAACCAGGTGGACTGAATTCTGGTGCTTGTCGCTGTTCAGGCTGGGCGCGGGTTTCCTGCAGGCATACGACATCTGCCTTCTGGTTTGGCAACCAGTCGAAAAATTTCTTTCGGGCGGCCGCTCGTATACCGTTAACATTCAGCGTTATTATTCTCACTGAAGCGCCTTTTGATCAGGGTTTGACTGAACCACTTTGACGATGCCCGACACGGAGCACGATTTTCTTACGTTCGCCATTGACAGTGGCGTCCTCGGCTTTGGCGAGTTTACCCTTAAATCGGGTCGGATCAGCCCTTATTTCCTGAACGCCGGCCTCTTCAACACAGGCCACATGCTGTCCAGACTCGGGCGTTTTTATGCCGCGGTACTGGCAGAGACCGAAACTGAAGACTTCATGCTCTTCGGCCCAGCTTACAAAGGCATTGCCCTGGCGGCCGCCACCGCTGCGGCACTGTATCAGGACCACGACAGGAACGTTGGGTTTGCCTACAACCGCAAGGAATCCAAAGATCACGGCGAGGGCGGTGCGGTGGTCGGTGCCAAGCTTTCTGGACGTGTCGTGATCATCGACGACGTGATCACCGCTGGTACTGCGATCCGCGAATCCGTGGGGATCATTCGCGCAGCGGGTGCTGAGCCGGCAGCGGTGCTCGTTGCACTGGACCGGGAGGAAAAGGTAAGCGAAGACGGCCGCTCCGCAGTGGCTCAGGTGCGTGAGGAACTGGGTTTACCAGTCCACGTGATTGCCCGGTTCAATACCCTGATTGAGCACCTCCGCCATACTCCTGATCTTGCCCAACACCTCGAGACCATGGAGGCCTACCGTGCCCGTTACGGTGAATCACAGCCTTGATACAGGCCTTGTCAAACCATCTCAGCAACAGCCTCTCATTGATGAATGCACACTAAGAATGGACCACAAAGCTGTAATTGATGTGCCAATCGCCAAGAAATAGCCTACTACTTTACTTTCCATCCTCCGCTCCGACCCCGGGGACGGACACGCCCGGGACCAATAACAGCTAGATAAAAAATCACTGTTGGGTTAGTTTTTGCCTATGGCCACACCCAAATTTCAAACAGACCTGCCTGCACTTCCGATTCGTCAAGATCGCGAACGACCCAGGTGTTCAGCACCATGGCCAAGTTACCGCCACTTTTGGAACACCCTGGGTCGGCTACGCCTGAAGTTGACACAGGGTATCGAATCCTGCCGGCGGACCCAATTTGCATACCGACAACCAGCGGTTCTACTGGCGGTAATCCTGTTATTTGGACTTTTTGCCGGTCAAGTGGCTGATGCCGACTCACATATTCCGGACGACCCCGATGAACTCCGAGAAGCCTACGATACCGCGTTCCAGGCCATGTACCAGGACCCTGCTGACCTCGACAAAGCAACCTCGTATATCGAACTCGCAATCGCGATAGGTGACCTGGAGGGGGCTGTCGCGGCACTGGAGAGGATGCTGATTTTTGAGCCAGACCTTCCGCAGGTCCGTATGGATCTGGGTTTTCTCTATATTCAGCTGGGCTCTCCCGGCATGGCCCAGGCCTATCTCAGTGATGTTCTACTGGAAACCGACCTGCCGGATGATGCACGCAGTCTTGTGGAATCAACGTTAAAGGACATCAGTAAGCAGTCCGTGGCCCATAAGTTCTCTGGCACGGTCGTTGCTACGGCACGCTACCAGACCAACGCCAACGCCGGGCCTGACAATACCGCCATCGTGCTGTTCGGCAAACCGGCACTGCTGGAGAAAGAATTCACCGAACAGGCAGACTCGGACGGGTCGCTGGCCCTGCAACTCGGTTATGAGTATGACTTCCAGGTTCTCCCGCAGCGCACCTTTAATATTGATTTGAACACTCTTGTTGGCCAGCAGGCTGAACAGAGCCAGTTGGATGCACAGTTCGTTGAACTGCAGGCTGGCCCTAGGCTGCATTTTGGTCAGGAAGAGGCCCGGGATCTTGAGGTGCGCCCCTACCTCTCGGGTAACCAGTACGCCACAGATGACGAGACCGTAACAGGGGTCGGTGGTGGTCTCGACCTTACCTACCGAGCCGGTGAGATGAACTGGGTTCTTCAATCATCGTATCTAGCGCAGAGTTACCAGTCACAGACCGCCCTCGACGGCTACACTGCCTGGGTCACTCTGGGTCCCCAGATTCGCCTGGGCGCGCAAGCCCTGGCATCCCTGACCGGTGTTGTTCGACAGGTTGGGGCAAAGGTGGCGTATGAGGACAACTTGGAATATGGCGCAGGTGTCACGCTGCAATACGGGTTCAACGCCCCGTTCTGGTTATCGGTTTTGCCCTGGAGTGTATCGGCCACACTATCGCCCACCTGGAAGTCCTATAATGCAGCCAATCCCACCATCGATCCTGACCATATTCGCCGCGATCAGTCGACTCAGGGGATGCTCTTGCTGAATGTACCAATGAGTGCCAATATCAGCTTAGCCCTGTCTGCTGGGGCGAGCCGTACCAGCTCAAATATTCCGAACAATGAAAACGACAATTACTACGCGAGCGTTGGAATCCAGGCGAATTTCTGACAACCGTCAGGGATACAGGCGGCCGGGTTACAGATCTCGGCGTGGCGTTCTAGTAGCATGATCTAATAACCATCTCACGAGTATGGGAATTATAGGTTTCCCTACACCGATGCGACGGGGCGCACAGATCCTTATTTAGAGACCGCGGAAATAATGCCAAAATGTGAAGGAATAGGCATATACTGCATAAAGATTGTAGACAAATCACACGACGAAGATCGTGAACGACAACATAGGTGAGCATCGTGAAACGGATCATCCAACAGATTTTTCTGTCCAAAGGGGCGAGCAGGTGTCCGTAGGGTCCTCTGTCCAATTGGAGTGGAGCAGTTACGGCAAAATCGTCGCTATCACACTTGCGGTTCTCCTCCTGCTTGCTGTGGTGCTTGGACCTGTAGAAAATGCCGGGGCAGCCCAGGCAGAGCAGGAAGTGGGTGTGGCTGCGGCGGCCACGACTCAGGCCGTTGGCATTCCACCGGTCTCCGCAGAACGGGTACTGAATCCGGGCGTGAAGATCCTTCTGGACGAGCAGGTCAGAACTGACGCTTCCGGACGCCTCCAGATCCTGTTCCTGGACGGTACAGCATTAACGCTCGGTGCTGACTCAGACCTCGTCATCGATCAATATTTCTTTGACCCTGACAGCGGTCAGGGTGGCATGAGCGTTAGTCTCACGACCGGTCTTTTCCGGGTCATCGGCGGGAAGATCTCCAAGAACCAGGAGATCAAATTCAACACGCCGACATCAAAGATCACGATCCGAGGTGGAATGACAGATCTTGACGTGAGATCCGATCAAGATATCGCACATTTTATCTACGGCCAGGCCATGTCAGTGACCGCCAATGGCGTCCAGCAGAAAATAAGTCAGCCAGGCTTCACCATTGCCGTAGATAAAGGCAAGGCGCCTGGCACACCGCAACGAAGCAAGGCGACGGATCTCGCGAAGTTGGCCGATCAGCTTGAAGTCGCTATTGAATCTGAAGATAAGGATGCAGCACCTTCTGATGCGCCTGCCCCAGCTGACGCAAATAATGCCGACGACACCCCTTCGGAGGCCGATACATCCGAAGGGGGTACAGCTGAAACTATCGAAGTGTCCCCAGAGGCAGATTCCAGTGGTGAGAATGCGTCTGGCGATACAACGACGGGATCTTCCACAGAAAGTGCCGGCCCAACCCAACGGGAAGAAAAGCAAAGAGCTGACGAACAGAAGCAGGGAGCCAAAAAGGAGAAAGCTAAGAAGAATCTAAAAACCAAGAAGGGAAAGCAAGAAACAAAGAAAGCCGTGAAGAAGAAAAAAGCCGCCGCTAAAAAGAAAGCCGCTACAAAGAAAAAAGCCGCAAAGAAGAAAAAAGCCGCCGCTAAAAAGAAAGCCGCCACAAAGAAAAAAGCCGTGAAGAAGAAAAAAACCGCCGCTAAAAAGAAAGCCGCTGCAAAGAAGAAAACCGCCGCCAAAAAGAAAGTTGCCACAAAGAAGAAAGCCGCCGCTAAAAAGAAAACTGTTGCAAAGAAGAAAGTCGCCGCGAAGAAGAAAACCGCTGCTAAGAAGAAAGCCGCCGTAAAGAAGAAAACCGCCGCTAAGAAGAAAGCCGCCGCGAAGAAGAAAACCGCTGCTAAGAAGAAAGCCGCCGCTAAGAAGAAAGCCGCCGCTAAGAAGAAAACCGCCGCTAAGAAGAAAACCGCCGCTAAGAAAAAAGCCGCCGCAAAGAAGAAAGCCGCCGCTGAAGCCAAGAAAACAGAGGAGGCGGAGGAGGAGAAAACTGAGGAGTGCGACGAGGAGGAAAATCCGGACGGCTGCGACAAAGCGAGATCGTTGGCTGGAGCGTGGATGCAGGACGGGACATCGTCGGGTTTTGCTGGCGGCGTTGTCATCGAACGTGCCGGGTTGTTGCAGGTGGCGGACCAGGCCGCGCTACTCGAAGGACTCGAGTTGTGCCGCAGCTGTCGTTTTCTTGAATGGGGTTACTTCACCGAGCAGATTCCAACCGCCATGAACAGCCTACGCATGGGTTTCTGGGTCAATGGCATAGCGGCAACTTCGGCGCATCTGTCTGCCGCTGCCACAAAACAAGCGCGCTATTCGGGCGACTTACTGGGGATGGTGTGGGACGGAACCCAGGCCCGTGCTACGCAGGGAGACTTCAGGTCTACCGTCTCGTTCGGGGTCGCGAACTATAGTGTCGATGCGTTCTCAGCCACTTTCGACGGCGGGCAGTATTCCAGCGCGGCCCGGGGCGTGAAAAATGGCAGTGCCTTTCGGCTTCATGATGCCGCCAGTGGTCGAAACTTTACTGCCAAAGGTAACCTGTTCGGCCATCCACAGGCCGTGGGACAGCCACCGCCAGAGATGGCCGGGCAGTTTTCCATCACAGGGAATAACTATCAGGCCGGCGGCGTCTTTGGCGGTGCGATGGTTAGTCAGTCCGGAAACGATCTCTGATCCAGGCAAGGGTGAAATATTCGTAGCAAGATTCGGCCGTTTCTACCCGTACCAGGTCCCGCTCCTCGATGGCATGAGCGCCACCCGATCAACCAAAAACCACCCGATTGCGACCAGATTCCTTGGCGGAATAAAGCGCTTTGTCGGCCCGGTTTAGCGCATCGCCGAGAGACTCTAGAGGTAGCGGAAAGCTCGCACCAATACTGACAGTCAAGGCGATTTCCTGGTGATTGTCGTTGTCTGGAATCGGTAGCGGTGATTCCTCCAGTTTCCTCCGAACGCGCTCCAGGACATCCGCTGCCGTCTGTCGGGGATCAGTCGATTCGTCCTGGTCAGGAACTACCTCCAACGCGAGACCGAACTCCTCACCACCCAGTCGCCCGAAACTGGCACCGGCTTTCAGGGCCTGGGTCACAATATTCACCATATGCTTCAGGGCCTCGTCTCCAAGCACATGGCCGTAGGTGTCGTTAACTTTCTTGAAGAAATCAATGTCAAATACCGCGACGAGAAACCTCTGACGTTCAGCACACCCCTCGAGACTGGTGATGGCTCGGTCGTACCAGGTCCGCCGACTTAGACAGCCGGTCAGAACATCGTGTTCGACCAGCCAGGTCGTTCGGATCAGACGAGTTCGAGTGGTGAGGTAGATCGAGAATGCACCCGACAGGTAAACCAGCACCACGATCAGGACAGGGTACATGGGGTCCAGAAGAAGGCGGTAGCGGTCAAAGGCGATCCAGCCACCACCCAGAACGGCAGTGATGGCGAGCAGGGCCAGCCCAGCACACCAGGCCATTCCCCAGCGTGGCAGGATCCAGATCAGAATTGCACCCAGCACAAGACAAAATAGAATTTCCGCACCGGCCATCCAGTCCGGCCGTGCAAGATAATCAGCAGCAAGAATGGTTTCGATCGCCTGCACCTGCACCGCCAGGCTCGATGTCAGATCCCCGAGCGCGTTGACACCGAAGTCTCCAACGCCGACTGCTGAACTACCGATCAGCACGATCCTTCCGCTTACCTGATTGGCCGGTGCTTCACCGGAAAGCACCTGCCACGCTGGAACAGCCTGTGTATGTACAGAATCCCGGTAACGTATCCAGATCTGTCCAGCTGGATCAGTCGGTACGATCAGTCTGCCGATTCTGACATTGATCAGGCCCGCGCGGCCGGTGTTGCCTGAAGCCGGATCTGTCGTTTTCGTGGCGTGGTTCGATGCCCCCTGAGCAATACGCAGGGCTTCGGCCGCAAGCGACGGATAGACCGTCTCTCCGATCCGCACGAACAAGGGTAGTCGCCGGATGACCTCATCGGTACCAACCGTATGGGTCAGGTACCCGTAACCTGATGCGGACGCCTCCAGTACGGGCAGGGCCGTGATCGCCCCGCCAAAGGACAGCAGGTAGGGATCGGGTGCTGGTCCTTTGGTTGCGTACCGGGGTTTGAGCTCGGGCAGCCGCGGCCCAGGGTTGGGCGTCAGAGCGAAACCGATCGCAACGTTGCTGTTGCTGATAGCGCTGGCGAACGCCTGGTCATTGTCCGGCAGATCACGCAGCTTGGCCCGGGTTTCATCAAACGTGGCCCCCGCCGGGAGCAACTCGGCCAGCCTGGCCGGGGAAAGCCGATCGGGTTCGGAGAAAAGCACATCAAAGACGATCGCGGCAGCACCCAGTGCGGTCAGTTCATCCACCAGGTCCGCCATTTGCTGCCGGGGCCACGGCCACTGGCCGATTCGGGCCAGACTGCCCTCGTCGATGTCGACAATACTGATCGGCACGTCGGTAGGTACCCGTGGACTCAGTTGCTGGTAACGATCGAAAATCTGCAGCCGGTACTCCGTGCCAATAGCGGGCTCATAGAGCCTGATAGCCGTAGCAGTCAGCAGCAAGGACAGTGGTGCCATCACTGACCAGGGGATTTTCCAGCTTAAACTCACTCGGGCATAGCTCTTTTCGCTATCAAAGATTTGGCTCTTGTCGAGCCTTTCGAGCATCCTGTGGCCCAACTCCGGCCTCATTGACAAGAGAAAGTCTATCCGAATCTCATTCCTGTTACCTAAAGGCTAATGACTCTCTCCCAGCGTTAGCCGATGAAAACACCGAAGGGTACTCCGCTCGAGATCTTCCGCCGTAGATTCAAAGGTGGTGCCTATTCACTCAATCAAACTCCACTCTGGCGAAGTTTTGTTCGTTCTAAGTCGGCTAGGGCGTTTCGACATCCCCTGTCTTGTTGTTCTGCAACTCTCGACTCTCGCCAGTCAGATCGAAGAAAAGCCTGCCATGTTGTGCTGCCCTATTGCGGGCACTTTGATCGATTTGTCGCAGAGAGTTTTGGCATTCAGCTTAAGAACACGGACTACGATGTGTTGTCACCGGTACCCGGGTCTGCTCGAATTCAGGGAGCGACGCCGAGCCGAGTTCGGATCTGATCGGGCGGCCCTGCAGCGACTGCCGCCACACGACGATAAAACTCGGTGAAGTCGCCGTTGCTCTGCTCAAACAGCCGCCGGAAAGCCGGAACCAGATTGTAATAGGCGCCCACAGTGGCCAGGTGTGCATTGTTCAATGGCAGCTTGAACCAGGCGTCCCAACCCGGGTCACCACCTTTTGCGGGCCGCTGTTTCTGGTAGTCCACTTTCAAAGCGGTGAACAGTTCAGATTTGCGCCCTATCATGACATCCGGCTCAAGATCGGAGGCATAAAGCTCGCTGAGTCTTCTACGGTAATTGAGCAGTAGCTCAATTACCTCGTCACGGCGCTTTCCAACGGCCAGGAAGGGCTCTAGCTCGTCCGTTCTACCGCTGTGAGCGAGCCAGCGACGCACCCCTTCGAGTTCAACCAGCGTAGCGAACGATTCGTTGAAGGTCGTGTCATCGCTGACATAAACCTGCTGGTGGGCCAGTTCATGAAAAATCAGTCCCGCAAGACCTGCGTCGGAAGCACCCAACATGGTGTTCAGCAGCGGGTCGGGCAGCCATCCCAATGTTGAGTAGGCCTGTGTACCGGCTACAGTCACATCGTAACCCGCGGCCTTAAGACGATCGCCCTGCCCCTCTGCCGCAAATCGATCAAAGTACCCGCGGTAGGGCACACACCCCGCGACAGGAAAACACCAGGTCACCGGGTCTACCGAAAACGCCGGTGCGGCAACTACGCTCCAGACCACGTATGGTCGGCCGAGATCGGTGTAGCGCATGTAACTGCGATTATCCGGCAGGCCCAGATCATTACTGGCAAAATGGCGAATCTCACCGGCGAGGGCAAGCCGCTTTCGGGTCTGTGCTGGTAGTGATGGATCCCTGAGTACGTTTTCTATCAGGCGGCTGTGCCACAGCAGGCCAGCCTGCCCCTGCACCGCCTGGGCGTAATAACCGACAGTACTGCAACCGCCGGCGGCCAGAACGCCCAGGAACAAGATGGCCAGTGTGAGACCACGACGAACCATCGGGCAAATGGCTATCAAGCTCCGGCCCTGATGCATAGAATTCCCCATAGTCACTGTGTATCAACTGATAAAGGCTGCCAAGGATGACAGACCCGGCCGAACATCTCGAGTGCTACTTAGTCGGCGGTGCCGTACGGGACCAACTCCTTGGACTTGACCGTGCTGACCTGGACTGGCTCGTGATCGGCGCAAGTGTGGACGAGATGACCCGGTTGGGCTTCAAATCGGTCGGTCGGGACTTCCCGGTATTCCTGCACCCGAAGAGTCACCAGGAATATGCCCTTGCCCGCCGGGAGCGAAAGATCGCCCCGGGACACCGTGGCTTTGAGACCGACACCAGGCCCGAGGTGACCCTCGAGCAGGACCTGTCTCGCCGAGACCTCACGATCAACGCCATGGCCCGTTCACGTGACGGAGTCCTGATCGACCCCTATGGTGGGCAGGCCGATCTTGGCAGAAAGATTCTGCGCCATGTCTCTGACGCCTTTATCGAGGATCCTGTGAGAGTACTCCGGGTCGCCCGTTTCGCGGCCCGCTATCATCACCTGGGTTTTAGCGTGGCACCCGAGACACTGGATCTCATGCAGGCCATCGTCGTGAGTGGCGAGACTCGGGCATTGGTCGCGGAACGGGTCTGGCAGGAACTTCGCCTGGCGCTGGCCGAGAACACGCCGGCTGAATTCTTCCGGGTGCTGCAGGCCTGCGGGGCACTGGGTCCGGTGCTTCCGGAAATCCAAGCTCTGTTCGGAGTCCCCCAACCGCCAGAGCACCACCCGGAGGGCGATGCAGGGCAGCACACGCTCATGGTGCTGGATGCCGCAACCAGGCTGAGCGACGATACCCGGGTCCGTTTTGCTGCATTGGTCCACGACCTCGGCAAGGGCACGACACCGCACGATCAATGGCCGCGACACATCGGTCATGAGAAACGCGGCCTGAAGCTGGTCAAGGGTCTATGCCAACGCCTGCGGGTTCCGGAGGACCACCAGCGCCTGGCCCTGGCTGTCACCGAATATCACCTGTTAATGCACAAACTGGAAGAACTACGACCCGAAACCGTGCTGAAACTGCTGGCCGGGCTGGACGCGTTTCGCAACCCTGATCGCGTCGAGCCCTTCATCCTGGCCTGCGAAGCGGATGCACAAGGCCGGGGCGCACGGGCGGTGAAGCCGTATACCAGCGCGCCCCAGTTGCGTACCTACCTTGCTGCGATCACTGCACTCGATCTGGGCGACCTGGGTGACAGCGACCTCGACCACAAGGCGCGGGCCCGCGAGGTCCGGCGGCGCCGGCTGTCGGCAATCAGGGCAGTCAAAGCGACCTGGCCAGCGTCAGGGTCTGCCAGCTGCTAACCGCTCGTACTCAGCGCATCGCCTCAACGATGCTGCAGTAATTGGCGACCCCGGCACCGCCCATGTTGAAAACACCAGCGACCTCAGCGCCCGCCACCTGCATGTCACCGGCCTCACCCAACACCTGCATGGCCGCCAACACGTGCATCGACACACCGGTGGCACCGATCGGGTGACCTTTTGCCTTCAGCCCCCCTGAGGGATTGACGGGCAGACGGCCATCTTTGGCGGTCCAGCCCTCCAGAGCAGCGCGGGCACCGCAACCCGGTGCCGTCAGACCCATGGCTTCATATTCCATCAATTCAGCCGTCGTGAAACAGTCGTGTGTCTCGACCAGGTCCAGGTCCTCCAGAGTCATGCCGGCCTCGGCCAGTGAGCCGCGCCAGGCCCGGGCACAGCCCTCGAGAAAGGTCATGTTCCGGCGACTCATCGGCAGCAGGTCGTTAACCTGGGTCGCCGCCCGGAGCCGGGCGGCTCTGGCAAGGCTGTACGCCGTGTGCTCGTCGGTCATGACGACTGCCGCTGCGCCATCAGACACCAGGCTGCAGTCCGTGCGCTTGAGCGGCGCCGCGACCACCGGATTCTTCTCCGATTCGACACGGCAGAACTCAAAACCCAGATCTTTGTGCAACTGGGCCCAGGGGTTGGCACAACCGTTATGGTGATTTTTTGCCGCGATCGTCGCCAAGGCGTCGCTCTGGTCACCGTGCTGCTGGAAGTAGTCCTGCGTGATCTTCGCAAAGACACCGGCAAAACCGTTGGCCACACCGGCCTCTTCTTTTAGATATGAGGCTTTGAGCAGCGCCCTGCTGATTTCCGGCGGCGGCACGTCGGTCATTTTTTCCACGCCTACGACCAACACCACTTTGCCGCGGCCTGCAGCTATGAAATCCATTCCCTGGTAGATGGCTGCTGACCCGGTTGCACAGGCGTTTTCGACCCGGGTCGCAGGCTTATAGCGCAGCGCTTCAAATCCGTTCATCACCAGTGAGGCGCCAAAATCCTGTTCCGCCATACCACCGTTGAACCAACCCAGAAACACCGCATCGACGTCAGTCGCATCCACGCCGGCACTCAGGAGCGCGTCGCCGGCCACCTCGATGATCATCGTTTCGACGTCTTCACTATGGCGTCCAAATGGAATATGGCCCCATCCCACGATTGCGGTTTTCATCGTTCCTCCACGAGGGTCGTTACAGGTCGACCGGTCAAATAGGGTGTCGGGTTCAAAGATACCAGTAGAACAGTAACGCACCCAGTACCAAGCGGTAAAGCACAAATGGGAGTACCCCGAGGCGCTCGATCAGCCTCAGGAACACGCCGATCACCCCAAAGGCACTCACAGCAGCCAGCGCGACCCCGATGCCAAACACGGTCCACTCGGGCACAAAGGCGTCACCATGAAACTCAATCAGCTTGAACAGCGTAGCTGCAAGGATCACTGGAATTGCCATCAGGAAGGAAAAACGCGCAGCGGCTGAGCGATCCAGGCCCAGTGCAAGCCCCGCGGTCAAGGTGATGCCGGAGCGTGAGGTACCGGGTATGAGTGCCAGTGCCTGGGCGATGCCGATCAGTAACGCATCCTGACCCGTCAGTGAATCGATCTGCCTTTCGCGGCGACCCTTTGCATCAGCCCACCACAGCACCAGGCCGAAAAAAATCGTGCTCAGTACGATGACGAGTGGATTGCGCAAGACGGTATCGATACTGCTGCCCAGCAGCAGCCCGGCGATAACGGCCGGAACCGTGCCGATGACGATCAACCCGCCCAGTCGGGCCTCCGGCGTGCTGTCACCGCCCCGTAACTTGAGCAGCCAACCTCCGATAATAGCCGCGACATCCCGCCTGAAATATGCCAGTACTGCCAGCAATGTGCCCAGGTGAACAGCGACATCAAAAGCCAGGCCCTGGTCCGGCCAGCCCAACAGATCAGTCACGAGGATCAAATGACCCGAGCTCGAGATGGGCAGAAACTCGGTGAGCCCCTGCACCAGCCCCAGCCACATGGCCTGCTGGGCGTCGATCACAGCGAAGCGGCCCTGTCTCGCAGAGAGAAACCGGCAAGCGACTCTTCTGTGTTCTTTACCATGGCCAGTACCTTAAAGGACTCACCCATTTCCGAACCCAGTGTCAGCTGTTTCAGTTCCTGTACCAGTCTGAGCTGTGTTCCATCGTCACGATTCTCACTGGCCAGATCAAGAATACCCATTGATAGCAGGAAAGCGTCCTGGCTGGTAAACCCCGCCAGCTCCAGGCCGGCGGCAACACCGGCATGAGCCATCGCTGAGAAATCAACGTGCGCCGTCAGATCCTGCAGACCAGGATAACGAAACGGATCGCCGTGAGCGCGATGGCGGTAGTGACACATCAGGGTGCCGTCGGTACGCTCAGGATGATAGTACTCAGCACCGGGATAACCGTAATCGATCACCAGCAGCAACCCGGCCTCCAGACACTGGCCGATGGTCTCGATCCAGGCCGCACCCCTGGGACTGACTTCGCTGGTATAACCCTCGTCAAGGCCATACTGCTGGACCACCCGATCCACGACCGGCACCGGGCACCCGTCACTGGCCCAGGCCCAAGCAAAACCCTGGGCGTCCTCGGCCACCCCAGCTGCTACGCCGGCATTGCCCTGGACCTGGAAGCGGGTGACAGGCATCGCGTCCAGGACCTCGTTGGCCAGGACCACGCCCCGGAACCCGGCTTCGGGCGGTGCGTCAAGCCAGTGGACCGGCACGCGCTGCATGACAGGCTCCAGGGCCTGCCTCTGGCGGTCCCTAAGCACCGGGCTGAGTTCAACGATCAGGTAGGCCTCCGGCAGCGCGTCCAAAACAGCAAGCTCGTCGAGCACCTGCACAGCCAGCGCACCGCTGCCCGCACCGAATTCCAACAACGATCCCTGCGGCACCGCTTTGAGCACATCGGCACACTGGCGCGCCAGGCAGCGACCGAACAACGCACCCAACTCCGGCGCTGTGATGAAATCACCAGTGCTGCCAAACTTGCGTGTGCTGGATACGTAATAACCCAGCCCCGGCTCATACAGAACGATTTCCATATAGCGGTCAAACGGCAACACACCACCGCTGTCCTGGATGGCCTGGCGCACCCGTGCGACCACTTTACCCGAGTGCGACAGTGCATCATCATCAGGGACCGGGAATTCCGAACGGCGAGCTTCGGGCGCTGTCGATAACACGGATAGTGCACCTCTGGTGCCAGGGTTGGTACTATCTCGCCATTGTAACTCCCAGAGTTTCGGCCCGGCATGAACAACCACGACGATACGCTGAGAAACAAGGTTGCTCTTATCACGGGTGGCGCACGCCGCATCGGCGCGGTTATTGCCCGCACGCTGCACGCTGAGGGAATGAACCTCGTCATCCACTATCATTCGTCAGCCGAGGATGCCCGCGCGCTGCAGGAAGAACTTCACGAGCTGCGATCTGATTCGGTACTGCTGATCGGAACCGATCTGCTGGAACAGGCAAAGCTCGAAAAACTGGTCGTCCAGGCAACCGAAACATTCGGCCGGCTCGACGTGCTGGTCAATAACGCTTCAAGTATTTACCCCACACCGATTGGTGAGACGAGCGAAGCGCAGTGGGAGGACCTTGTCGGTGTCAATCTCAAGGCACCCTACTTTCTGGCCCAAGCCGCAGCCAGATCAATGGCTGAGGCCGGTGGCTGCATCGTCAACCTGGTTGATATCTATGCCGAACGACCGCTCAAGTCTCACCCGGTCTACAACGCAGCCAAGGCAGGATTGATCTCTCTGACTCGTTCACTGGCCCGCGACCTCGCCCCTGACATCCGGGTCAACGCTGTGGCCCCGGGCGCCATCCTGTGGCCCGAAGGCGACGTTGACCAGATTGCCCAGCAGCGCCTTATTTCCCGAACTCCGCTGAAACGAATCGGTGAACCGGAGGACGTCGCGCGAACGGTACTGTTCCTGATTCGGGACGCCGGATTCTTGACTGGACAGGTCCTCAATGTTGATGGAGGGCGTTCGATCGTTCCCTGACAACAAAACCGGTCGTCAGTTCGAGGTCGAAAACCACCTCTTCGAGCAGGGCACCACCGGCCGACTCCATCTTGGTCCAGATCGCGGCATAACACTCGCCCGTGACTGGGTGACAGTGCTCCGGCAGGATCTGACTCAATGGTTTCAGCACGTAGGCGTGCTGAAGGATCTCTCCCCGAGGCACGTCCAACCCTTCGCTGTAGAGGACAGCATCACCATAAAGCAGCAGGTCGAGATCGAGCTCTCGCGAGTCCAGCTCGTTACCAGAGCGCACACGACCCTGTTCGACTTCGATACCACGCAGAGTGGCAACGATCTCGGCAGCAGGCTGACAGGTATCGAAGACTAACGCCAGGTTGAAGAACTCCGGCCCCTCGAATCCCACCGCAGGATTGGCGTACACAGATGACAGGCGTAATCTGCCATAGGCCCGGCCCAGTGCCGCCAACGCTGCCCGGATGTTTTTTTCCCGTTCGATATTAGTGCCGATGCTGACAGCGACGCTGGTCATTCAGTGCGTTCCCCGCTCGATGACCACCCCGACATCTCTGGCCCCGGTTACCGCACCGCGTTTATTCACACGCACCCTGCACCACTGCACAGCGAATTCCCCGAGGAGAATATCTGCTATGCCCTGAGCGAGGCGCTCAACCAAGTTGGCCTGGGTTTCCTGAACAAAGGCCGTGACACGCTTGGCGACGTCCTTGTAGCTGAGCGTATCTTTCAGATCGTCGCTGGCTGCAGGCGGGCCGATCTCCCAGCCCATGTCGAGATCGATGATGACTTTCTGGGTGATGCGCCGTTCCCATTCCCAGACACCGATGACGCACTCCACTTCCAGATCGTGCAAAAAAATAATATCCACCACGCTTTCCTGCTGAATTCGCTACACCTCAGATTATACTGACCGACCTTGGTCTCAAACTGCGCCAACGACGATACGCCATGCTTTACCTGCTGATACCGATTGCCGCCTATCTGATCGGATCTATCTCAAGCGCCATCCTGGTCTCCCGACTGATGGGGCTGCCGGATCCCCGTACCGAGGGGTCCCACAACCCCGGTGCCACCAACGTGCTGCGGCTCGGCAGCAAGACCGGTGCTGCGCTCGCGCTGGCCGGCGACGTAGCCAAAGGCGTTATCCCGGTTATAGCGGCCCGCTGGCTGCTCGACGACCCCTTGGTCTTAGCACTGGCCGCACTCGGTGCTTTCCTAGGCCACCTGTTCCCGGTCTTTTTCCGGTTTGAAGGCGGCAAAGGGGTGGCCACGGCCCTTGGCGTCCTGGCAGCGCTTGACTGGCAACTGGGAGGATTACTGGCCGGTACCTGGCTGGTGATTGCATTGGTTTCCCGCTACTCCTCCCTGGCCGCTCTGACCGCAGCAACAGCAACACCGTTCTATGCCTGGTGGCTGTCCGGTGAATGGCTATACGTGGTGCTGGGGGTGGCGCTCGCTTTCCTGCTTTTCCTGCGCCATCGCCAGAACATCAGCCGGCTCATCGCTGGTACGGAATCAAGAATCGGCAAAAAGAGCTGAACAACCTTTCACTCGACCGGTGACAGTTCGGTCAACGGCCATCGTGGCCGCACCGAAAAGGCCAGGTCATCGCTTTGCCCGCCTCTCAGACGCGCCCAGCCTGCATAGGCAATCATAGCCGCATTGTCGGTGCAGAACTCCGGCCGCGGATAGTAGACCCGAAAATCACGTTCATCACCCAGGCCCCGCAGACGACGACGCAGTTCACTGTTTGCGCCGACACCACCGGCGACCACCAGCCTCTGACGACCTGCAGCCGCCATGGCCCGGGCACATTTGATCATCAGAGTGTCGACCGCAGCATCCTGAAAAGCCAACGCAATATCCGCCACGGTCTGCTCATCAAGCGCACCCGTCGGGATCGAGTTGCGGGTGAAGGTCTTCAGCCCACTGAAGCTGAAATCCAGCCCGGGTCGGTTGGTCATTGGCCGTGGAAACCTGAAGCGACCCGGTTCCCCGCCCTGTGCAGCTGCGGCGATCGCAGGCCCACCAGGATAGGTCAAGCCCAGCAGCTTGGCGGTCTTGTCGAAAGCCTCACCCACTGCATCGTCCAGCGTCGTGCCCAATAGACTGTACTGCCCGATTGCCCGAACATCGACCAGCAGGGTATGCCCACCGGAAACCAGCAGCGCCACGAAGGGGAATCTGGGCGGATCATTCTCCAGCATGGGCGCCAGCAGATGGCCCTCCATGTGGTGGACCCCAGCGGCCGGAACGTCGAGTGCCCACGCCAGACTGCGGCCTAGAGAGGCCCCCACCAACAGAGCACCGGCAAGGCCCGGGCCGGCTGTATAGGCCACCCCATCGATAGCGGCCCGTTCCGCCCGGGCATCAGTCATGACCTGCTCAACGAGGGGCATGAGCGCACGCACATGATCCCGGGCGGCGAGCTCCGGCACGACCCCCCCGTAGGGGCGATGGCGTTCCACCTGCGAGGCCAGCAAATGAGCCTCAAGACCACCGTCAGAATCGTAAATCGCGGCAGCCGTGTCGTCACAGGAAGTCTCGATACCGAGAACCTTCATACGTGCTGACCTATCATTGGCTCGTTTTCTCCATCTCCTATCTGGTTCCGGTCTGATACGGTTAAACGCTTAAGACGTCGCTGCAGGCGGTGCAGATTATAGGTCCCGGACCGTGACCTTCCCCGGACCGAAACCGAGAAAGCCCCCGGCACGGCCGGTGATGTACTTCCACACCGCCAGAGGGTAGAATTGCTGGCCCTTTTTGCGTATAACAGGTCAGGAATCCCCAGCCTATGCCCAATGTGAAGGTCAGACAGGACGAGCCTTTCGACGTGATTCTGCGTCGTTTCCGCAGAGCCTGTGAGAAAGCCGGTGTGTTCACCGAGTCGCGCCGCCGTGAGTATTACGAAAAACCCACCACGGTACGCAAGCGCGCCGGAGCCGCCGCAGTCAAACGCGAAAAAAAGCGAGTGAGCCGCCAGGACCCCAGAAGAGCCCGCTACTTCTGAGCCGTAATTCCGCACTTCGTCAATTCGCTGTCAGTTCACCATGTCGTTGCAAGCCCGCATCATCGCCGATATGAAGGAGGCCATGCGGGCCAAGGACCAGCCGCGGCTTGAGGCCGTGCGACTGTTGCGCGCCGCGATCCAGCGGCGCGAAGTCGATGAGCGAATTGAACTGGACGATGATGGTGTTCTTGCGATTGTTCAGAAGATGATCAAGCAGGGCCGCGATGCCATCGAACAGTTCGAGCGAGGCAAACGGTCCGATCTGGTCGACAGCGAAACTAAGACCCTCAAGGTTCTGGAAGTCTATCTACCGAAACAACTCGATGAATCAGAGATTCAGCAACTGCTCGATCAGGCCATGGGCGAGACTGGGGCTGACTCCCAACGCGACATGGGCAAAGTCATGGGCTGGCTGAGGCCCAGAATCCAGGGTCGCGCCGACATGGGATCGGTCAGCAGCGCCGTCAAACAGCGGCTCAGTGCCTGACCCACATCAACCCTTCTGCCCCGTTTCGAGTTCAAGTTTCACCCGCCGCTGTATGCCGGCTGACGAATGTCAGGTAGAGCGCGACAGTAAACAGCGCCAGGGCGCAGCCCTGATGAGCCGCACCGAGAATCACTGGCACATGCAGCAGTAAAGTCGAGATACCAAGCACTACCTGCACTGAGGCCACCCCAGCAAATAGTGCCAGGACCCTTCGGTACCGAGCGAGTGTTGCGTCCTGCCAGCCTCTGGCCACGAACACCAGCACCAGAACAAAGGTCGCGATGGCCAGCCACCGGTGGTTGAACTGAACCGTTGGAATGGTCTCAAAGAAATTCCGCCAGGCGGGTTCGGCCGCCAGGTATCCCGGGGGTAACCACTTTCCCGCCATCAGGGGAAAGCTGTTAAACGCATGCCCGGCTTTCAGACCCGCAACAAACCCGCCTGATAACATGGTCACAAGGACCATGAACGCAGCCATGCTGGCCATGCCGGCAACCCGAGATACTCCAGGTTCCGAAGTCCTGTTGTGCAGCAGGTCCAGCGCCACCCAGAACATGTAACCGTAAATCGCGACCGCGGCGACCAGATGGGCAGTGAGTCGGTAAGGGCTGACCCGTGGGATATCCACCAGGCCACTCTTGACCATGTACCAGCCGAGCAGGCCCTGCAGACCACCGAGGATAAACAACACGACCAGTCTGGGTACAAGTTGGCGGCGTATTCGCCGTCGCCAAACCAGGTAGAGAAGCGGCAGCAAGAATGCGAGGCCAATCATCCGGCCCAGCATCCGGTGGGCGTATTCAAAGTAGAAGATGGTCTTGAATTCATCGAGCAACAGATGCCGATTGATTTTCTTGAATTCCGGTGAGGTTTGATAATGCTGGAACTCGACTTCCCAGGCCTTGGTGCTGATTGGTGGAATCACGCCACTGAGAGGCTGCCAGCGGACCATCGACAGGCCAGATCCGGTCAAGCGTGTGACCCCCCCGAGCACCACCATCGCGAACACCAGGGCACAACAAAGGAGCAGCCACCGGCCGACGACTCGGTTATCCGTGCTTTTGGTACTGTCAAGCCGACTGGTCAAAATAGTCCTCTCTGATGCGGTTCCAGAGAGACATTTCGGCTTGCTGGATGCTTGGCAAGGCTCTGGGGCTGGAGCCCTGTGCCAACGTAGTAAAACGCCATACGTTTCAACTTCCTAATGCTAATATCGACGGCCAGCGGGCCGAGGACAAGTGATGCGCGGCAGAATACCCAGAGAGTTTATCGATGAACTGCTTGCCCGGCTGGACGTGGTCGAAGTGATCGATCGCCGTGTGCCTCTGAAAAAAGCCGGCAAAGACTTCAAGGCGTGTTGTCCTTTTCACAACGAGAAAACACCATCCTTTACCGTTAGCCAGACCAAGCAATTTTATCATTGCTTCGGCTGCGGTGTGAGCGGCACCGCCATCACTTTCCTGATGGAATTCGACCACCTGAGTTTTCCTGAGGCGATCGAAGAACTGGCGGGCACAGCCGGTCTGGAAGTGCCGGACAGCGGCACACCGCGCTCTGGCGACAACCCGGCATTGCCGTTGCTGGAAGTGCTGGGACAGGCCAGCCGTTATTTCAAAGAGCAACTACGATCGCATCCGGATGGACCGACGGCCATTGCCTATCTTAAACAGCGCGGCTTGACCGGGGAAATCGCTGCTGAGTTCGAGCTGGGCTACGCCCCTTCCGGCTGGGACAACCTGTTGTCAATAGCAGACGGAGACGAGAAACTGGCCCTGATGGTCAATGCGGGGCTGATCGCACGCCGTGAGTCGGGTGGCCACTATGACCGGTTCCGTGCCCGGGTCATCTTTCCGATCCACGACAGCAAAGGCCGGGTGGTCGCTTTCGGTGGCCGTGTGCTTGACGGTGGTGAACCCAAGTACTTGAATTCGCCTGAAACGCCGGTCTTCCATAAGGGTTCTGAACTTTACAACCTGCACCGAGCCAGATCGGGGATCGCACAACAACAGATGGCACTGGTCGTGGAGGGTTATATGGATGTGGTTGCCCTTGCCCAGCACGGCATTGACAATGCAGTGGCGACACTCGGAACGGCAACCACAGCGGCGCACCTGCAGCGCCTGTTTCGCCTTGCTCCCGCCGTAGTATTTTGCTTTGACGGTGACCGTGCCGGTCGTGATGCGGCCTGGCGAGCCCTGGAAACGGCACTGCCGCTGATGGACGGCGGACGGCAGGTAAGTTTTTTGTTTCTGCCCGATGGTGAAGACCCCGACTCGGTGGTCCGCCAGAGTGGCGCAGAGGCACTGCGGTCGATGATTGGCGCAGCGACTCCGCTACCCGATTTTCTCTTCGATACCCTGCTGACCCGTACCGACATGGGCCGTATCGATGGCAAGGCCCGGCTGGTGGAACTGGCACGCCCTCTGTTATCGAGAATTCCGGAAGGCCCTCTGTTTGATCTAATGCAACAGCGCCTGGTGGAATTGAGCGGGGTGACATCCCGCAGGACACTGCCATCGGCAGACTCACCCGCGAAGCCGGCGCGACTGGGTACCGCCAAGTCCAGCAAGCGACTGTCGCCGGTCGCCACGGCGATCAGCCTTTTGCTGCAGCATCCGGACCTTGGCAAGTGTCTGGACCTGCCTGGCCCGGTGACTCAAATTGAAGGGGATCCGGGTATCCAGCTGCTGACCCAACTGCATCGCATCGTGCGCGAGACCCCGCAGATAACAACCGGGGGGCTGATTGAACGATTTCGGGAAGACGATCGGCTATCAACCCTTGAAAAACTGGCCGCACGGGACCATCTTCTGGAAGAGGAGAAAGTGGCGACATACTTTTCTGAAACCATGGCCACCCTGGAGGTCCAGGCGCTAGCCGGTTCTATCGAGCAATTGCTGAGTCAGGCATCGGAAAAGGGCCTCACAGATACGGACAAGACCCGGCTGGCAGAGCTCTACCGGAAACGCGAACAACTGCGCTCCGGGGACTCAAGCAGCTGATTTCAG
>MPLX02053703.1_pt1 | contig 35766 bp, 33 predicted proteins | sample 1617341 | NCBI WGS metagenome assembly MPLX02 (sample SAMN05944804, study PRJNA350692) | marine metagenome | biome: marine; feature: ODZ; material: water; isolation source: 120 m water sample filtered on 0.2 um supor filter | place: Pacific Ocean | collected 2012-04-08 | depth 120m m | reverse complement strand
GGGCGGGCGGGCGTCAGCAACGAATGGAAGCTATTCACCAAGGCATCATCGCACCGCTGAATGCCCCGGCGACCTAGGCTGGCTGCTATGTCCTCTCCTACCGGCGCCAACACAGCAGTTTTTATTCACGGGCTGTCTGATACCCGCGAAGTGTGGTCGCGACAGATTGAGACCTTGAGCGCATCAATGAACGTGGTGACCTACGATGTGCGCGGGTTTGGCACAAGCCCGCTCGGCACTGGCAATGGTACGGTCGAGCAGTTGGCTGATGATCTGGCGCAGATCATCAGCGCAGAGGTTACTGGCCCCGCCTGGCTGGTCGGGTTTTCCATGGGTGGTGTCATCGCCCAGCGTTTTGCACTGGACTTTCCTACGCTGACCCGCGGGCTTGTCCTCATCGCGAGTTCGTGCACCGTTGGCCGTGCTGGCCTTGAATTTTTTGACAAGCGAATCAGTGAGGTCACACGGGGTGGGCTTGAGGCGCTGGCTAGGTTAAGTGCCAATGATGCGCGCGGCTGTATTGCCAGTGAAGATGCAGACCTGCTCGCTGAGTATCGTTGTATTCGTAGCAGTTCGGTGACAGACCCCAATGGCTATCTCAATGCGTGCCAGGCGATGCGGGCATTGGCCGATGGCGCACTGGCGGCAAGCCTTGGCCAGATTTCATGCCCCACTTTAGTTATCGCCCCGGAACTCGATCCGTATTGTCCACCCAAGGCATCGCAAATGATCACCGATGCAATTCCTGGTGCAACCATGCACCTGGTTGAAGGTGCCGGCCATTGTGTGCACATGGAGGCAAGCGCGACGGTTAACGAACTGGTGCACCAGTTTATCGAAGCTCACGCCTGAGTAAGACACGGCGATACCGGCTAACCCTGTACAGGAGCGTACTATGTCAGAAGCACCGCTAACGTGGGAAAGACGTGGTCACGTCGCTTTGTTAACTTTGAACCGCCCGGGTGCACTCAACGCATTTGACCTGGAGATGATGCGCGCTCACCGGGAGCGACTCCAAGAGTTTGCTGATGACGATGACCTGTGGGTGTTGGTCTATACCGGCCAGGGCCGGGCTTTTTCTGCGGGCGTGGATGTCAAAGGTGCAGCCGAGTTTCTCGAATGGGATGCGCAGGACCGGCTGGACTTGTGGGTAACACCGAACTCACTGGGCATCAACAAGCCATCGATCGCCGCAGTGCATGGCTATGCTTTCGGAGGAGGTTGTGAACTCGCGCTTGGTTGCGATATCCGCATCGCATCGGAGGATGCGCGCTTTGCGCTTACCGAGGTATGCCTGGGGGCAATGCCTGGCGGTGGCGGCACGCAGTGGCTGCCGCGGCTATTGGCTGCCGGAGATGCATATTTCATGCTGCTCACGGGTGAACCGGTAAATGCCCAACAGGCGCTACAGATGCGATTGGTCCAACGCGTGGTTCCTAATGGTGAGTTGTTAACCGCGGCTCTTGCCATCGCCGATAAGATTTGTGAGAACGGCCAAACCGCGGTGCGACTGATCAAGGAGGCAGTTCAGTTGGGCGCGGCAATGCCGATTGGTGATGCATTGATGTTTGAGCAGATTTGCTTCCAACGCGCCCGCACTCTTGCAGGTCCCGAGATCGAAGAACGTATCCGGCGGTTCGCTGAGAAAAGTGCAAAAAAATCGAAAGAAAAGAGTGACAGCTGAACGGTCACTCGGGTAGGTTGAATAAACCACTACGAGGTTAAGTGAACATGGATCTGGGCTTACAAGACAAGATAGCGGTAGTTACTGGTGGTGCGTCGACCATCGGCAAGGCGATCGCGGAAGGGCTGTGTGCAGAGGGGGCAAAGGTCATCATTGCCGACATGGATGAGGTTCAGGCCGAACGGGTAGCGGCACAACTGTGTGCGGCCGGTCACAACGCATCGTTTGTTGCCACCGATGTTGGCGAGCGAGCGCAAGTTGAGCACTTAGCTCAGAGTGTGCTTGCCGAGCATGGGCGGGTCGATATTCTGGTTAATGGCGCCGGCTGGACGGTTAACGGCTTGTTTCTCGATAAGCCAGTAGAGGACTGGGAGCGGGAAGTCGCGGTTAATCTGTGGGGCCCTATCAACACCTCCCGCGCCTTTGCACCATCGATGGTCGAGCAAGCATCGGGCAAGATTATCAACATCGGGTCTGATGCCGGGCGGGTCGGTGAATACCAGGAAGCGGTTTACGGTGCCTGCAAAGGGGGTGTTATAGCGCTCAGCAAAGCCCTGGCACGGGAACTGGGCCGCTACAAGGTCACCGTTAACGTGGTCTGCCCGGGGCTGACGCTGCCAGAGAAATCAGAAGATGCCGGCAGCATGAGTCTGTGGCATTCCGATAGCCCGCAGAGCCAGATTTTTCGCAACCAGGAGACATTGGCAAAAGTGGTAAAGCGCTATCCCCTGCGCCGCCATGGTGTGCCGGCAGATATCGTCCCGCTGGTGCTGTTGCTTGCATCCGACCAGTCTTCCTACATCACCGGCCAGATCATCAGTGTCAGTGGCGGCTATGCTATGTAGGGCCAATATCGGCGTGCTATTGGCCCCGCCGCTGGTTGAAAGCGCAGTGGCTCTTACCGAAACTTGCGGATAGGGAGACTGTAGCTGATGAGATTGCACAACTCCGACATGGCCCAACAGTATCAGGCCAAAGGGTACTGGGCCGATCGCCTGCTGATTGATTTTCTCGAAGCCGCGGTGAGCCGCACGCCCGACAAGTTGGCCATTGTCGATGATCGATTCGGCCCGGTAACTTACCGTGCCTTACAGGAGAGAGTATGGCGGCTCGCGATGGCTTTACACCAGCGCGGTATAGGCGCTGGTGATCGCTTCATCCTCGCCCTGCCTAACTGGCAGCAGGCACCAACAATTATGTTGGCACTTAGCTACCTGGGTGCGATCGGTGTGCACATGCCGGTGCTGGGTCGTGAGCACGAGTTCGAAGGTGTGCTGCGAGTTACTGGCGCCAGGGGTATCATCGTGCCCGCTCGTTATCACGGCTACGACTACGTCGCGATGATTGATTCGATTGCTCTTGGCCATGAGGTACTCGAACTCAAGGTAGCGGTGGCGCCAGAGAGTTCACCGCCAGGCTGGATAGATTTTGAAGCGCTTGTTGAGGAAGCCGACACCGCGATCCCTGACCGTGCGTGGCGGCCTGGCGCTGATGACATTACGTCGGTACTTTTTACTTCAGGTTCGTCCGGTGATCCCAAAGGAGCGGTTCATAGTGCGAACACACTTAACGCATTCAATGCAACGGTCGCACCGATCTATGGCTTCGGACCTGACAGCGTGATTTTTATGGCAGCCTCACTCGGTTTTTCCGGAGGGTTGATCCACGGACCCCGCCTGGCCATATACCTGGGTGCAACCCTGATCCTGCAGGAGTCGTGGAATGCCGAACAGGCGCTACAGACGATGGCGGAAGAAGGGGCTGCTTTTACGCTGTTCACACCCACCTTATTGCACGACCTGCTGGAAAGCGAGGCTTTCCCCGAGTATGGGCCGCGTCTCGTACTGCAACTCATCCTGTGTGGTGGTGCCAACGTACCCCGGCATCTTTTGCGCCTGGCGCGTGAACGACTGCCAAACACGCTGACCTCAGTCATCTGGGGCATGACCGAGGGGATCGGAACCGCTTGCCGGATGCAGGATTCACCTGAATACATTACAGGGACTGACGGCAAACCATTCCTGGGGACCGAACTTGATATTCTCGACCCCGCGGGAGAGCGGTTAACACCTGGAGTTGAAGGAGAGTTGATCATGCGTGGCCCACAACGGTTCCTCGGTTACTTTGGACGCCCGGAACTCGACGATGAGGTCTTCCTGCCAGATGGTTGGCTGCGTACCGGTGATCTGGGTACCATCGATAGCGCGGGCTACGTGAAGATCTCGGGTCGACGCAAGGAGATTATCATTCGGGGTGGTGCCAATATCTCGCCCGCAGAAGTTGAGACAGCGTTGTCGAGTGACCCAAGGATTCGCCAGATTTCAATTGTCTCGGTCCCGAACCGGCGCCTTGGGGAACAACTGTATGCATGTATCGTGCCGGACCAGACTGGCCTGGACCTGACTCTAGACGACCTCAAGCAAATAGCCGAGCAAGCAGGTTTGGCGAAGTACAAGTGGCCCGAACACATTCAGATCGTGGAATCGTTACCGATGACACCTGGCGGCAAGGTGGTTCGCCGCGTGTTACAGGAGCAAGTCCACGCGGTTTTTGTTAGCGACGAGTAAACGGGCTGAAGAAAACTGCTTTGTCTTTGGTGGAAGGATGTGGTGATGTGCCACACGAACTGGTGTTAGCGGCAGTTCCGGGTCAGCGGCCCTTATACTCAGGCCGGCGCTTTTGAATAAAGGCCTGGTACCCTTCCTCGCAGTCACTGCTGGTTAGACAAGCCTCAACCAGTCGATCGATCGTAGCGAGATCACGATCGGCAGGGTCTTTAAGGGCTTCTCGAACTGTCTGTTTTACTGAATGGATGGTCAGGGGCGCATTGGCGGAAATCTGTTCTGCAGTTTCTCGGACAGATGCGTGCAGATCATCCTCTGCGACTACCCGGTTCACCAGGCCCATCCGCAAAGCTTCCGTGGCAGTGAAGTGCCTGCCGGTATAAAGCATTTCCCGAGAAAATGCGGGGCCGATTAGTTGTACCAGTGCATAAACGTCCTGCCACGGATAGGCCTGGGCGATCCTGGCGACCGGAATGGCAATCCGTGTGGTCTGCGCGGCGATGCGCATATCGCTGTGCAGGGCAATACTGGCTCCACCACCGATACAAAGGCCGTGGAGCATGGCAATCGATGGCTTGCTAAGATCATCCAGGGCATCTAGAGCCGCCCTGATCACTGCCTGGTAGCTTGCAATCGCGTGTTGTGAAGATAATTGTTCGGGAAACTCAGAAATGTCAGCACCGGCTGAGAATCCGTGATCACCTGCGCCATTGAGGACCACGACTCGAATTTCATCGTCCCTGGAAAAAGCCAACAGGGATTCTTGCAGGCCTTGCCACATCTCGAAGCAGATCGCATTGCGTTTTTCCGGCTTATCGAGTGTCAGCCAGCCAACGCCGTCCTGCTTTTTGATAATAAGTTTTTCTGACATAAAATTTGTGCTGATGATAAGTTCCTAGGTACGCCCCATTTTATGATGATTTGGATGGCGGCAGAGTGGTTTCTGGTATTGCTGTTAGTAGGTAGATTAACTGATGACTCGTTGGATCGAAACAGGGATGGTCCCAGACCTGCTGCAGGAGGGGATGACGGTATTTATTGCGGGTGTTACGGCAGAACCTTCGCAGATTCTGCAAACGCTCAGCGAATCGGGCAATAAAGTTGCCGGTGTGCGTTTCGTTGCGGTTTCCGTTCCGGGAACAAGCCGCTTCGATTTTGCGTCGTTCCATCCACAAGCCATGGCCACTGTGTTTTTCGCCACGCCGGAAAACCGGGAGTCAGTCAGGAGCGGAAAGGTTGACTTTATTCCGCTTCAATATCGGGCGATCTACGATTACCTGAAAAATGAACTGCCGATCGATATCGCCATTGCCCAGTTTCCACCAGTAAATAAAGCCGCCGCTGTGTCCTATGGAGTCAGCGTGGATTTCCTTCCCGCTGTTCTGGGAAAGGCAAGGATCGTCATTGGTGAGATTAATGAGCGTCAGCCCGCAACGGAACAGGCGCCATTTTTCCCGGCATCAATGCTGAATTATGCGGTAACAACAGACCGGCCGGTACCGATGGTTACTGATGCTCCGGTTACGGCTAGCGCACAGAAGATCGCCAGGCATGTGGCTGATCTCGTCGACGATGGGGATTGTCTTCAGATTGGCCTCGGGGCAATCCCAGGCGCAGTTTTATCTGCCCTGAGCGAAAAGAACGATCTTGGTTTTCACTCGGGCATGATCAGTAGCGGTGTAATGAAGTTGATCCAGTCGGGGAACATTAATGGGGCCAAGAAAAATATCGATCGTGGCAAAGCCGTAACCGGCGTGACACTGGGCGATCAGGCCCTGGTTGACTGGGCGGGGAATTCTGCACAAGTGCTGTTTCGGCCCGTCAACTACACCCATGATATCTGCACGATACGGAATATCGATAATTTCGTCTCGATCAATTCCGCACTTGAGGTTGATCTTTTCGGCCAGGTCAACGCGGATATGTTGCAGGGACGTCAGGTCAGTGGTACCGGTGGAGCTATTGAGATGATGCGTGCAGCAGCATTATCCAAAGGTGGTCGTTCCATTGTTGCTCTTAGCGCAACAGCGAATAAGGGCAAGGTATCACGTATCGTACCGCAGCTCACGGCCGCGACCGCCGCTACTGCGTTGCGGACAGACATAGATTATGTTGTTACCGAGTATGGGGCACGCCGTATCCGGCACTTGGCATTGATGGACCGGGTCGATGCGTTGATTGAAATAGCGCACCCCGGTTTTCGCGACTGGTTACGAGATAGCTGGAGCGCTACCCATTAACCATAACCGCCAGAACCTTGTTCGAGTCGGTGAGATCGATTTAACCTCGGTGTTGAAAAGCGTAGAGCCGATTGCGCCATGATTGACGATCTGGATCATGCCCGTTATCTTTTGCTGGGCACGCAAAAAAAGGACGGCAGCATCGTCAGCACTCCGGTCTGGTTCGCCGGCAGCCATGGAAACTACGCTGTTTTCTCAGCCGGCAATGCAGGTAAAGTGAAACGGCTGAGAAATTTTTTGCAGGTCCGAGTAACGCCTTGTAACGCAACCGGTGCACCACTAACTAGTACAATCATCGCTCAAGCCAAATTCATCGGTAATCCCGATGAATTATTGGCAGCACATCGGCAGTTGGTAAAAAAGTATGGTTGGCAAATGCGCCTGCTCGACCTGTTTTCAAAAATTACCGGGAAATACCACAAAAGGCAGTTCATCAGAATTACCATATAACCCTACCCGCCAATGGCCATGACCGTTTCATTATTTTATTTTCCATCAGCGGCAGTTAGTGGGTATTAGCCGCACATCAAAATCACCTTGACTAGAGAAAACCAGAAAATGATTCGAGTGTTGCAACCGAACTGGGTGTTTTTTGAAAGAATGGCCTCCCAGCACATGACTCTAGCGCAGATTAGGTGCCCGCACTTTGGTTACTGAGATACAACAAGTGGGCGAGTTGGCGCAAGAAACGCGCGAACAGTACGCGCTCGTTGTGCGGATAAACACCCGTTGGTGTGACTACGACATGCTGGGCCACCTCAACAATGTGGAGTACTATCGTTATTTTGAGACCGCAGTGCTGACCCTGTTGCATGAGACCGACCTTGACTGGCAGCGTGACTCGGTAATTCCTTTTGCCGCGGAAAACGGTTGCCGTTTTCTACGGCCGGTGGCGGTATCCGGGCATGTGGAGGTGGGTGTGCGCATCAGCAAACTTGGCAACAGCAGCGTACGCTATGAGGTAGCGGTATTCATGCCGGCGCAGGATCTGCCCAGTGCTTGTGGCTTTTTTGTCCACGTGTTTGTTAATCGGGCAAGTGGGCAGCCGGCAACGATTCCGGTATCGGTACGTACACATTTTGCCGCCCAGTGTGACGCCCTTACCCGGGGAGAGTCCCGGATTGTTGCGCATGCCCAACTGTTACCCACCACGCTGGCGACAGGTGACTGAGGCGGATCAAGATCCCATAGGCTGAGGCAAAACTTCAAATTTACCCAGTGATGACCCGTAAACTGTTTATAAAAACTTTCGGTTGCCAGATGAACGAATACGACTCCAGTCGTATCGCCGATCTGATGGCATCCTCGCATCACATGGAATTGACCGATCAGCCCGAGCAGGCGGATATGTTGCTGCTCAATACCTGCTCGGTTCGTGAAAAAGCCCAAGAGAAGGTATTCTCTCAGCTTGGGCGCTGGCGTGCCTGGAAGCAAGACCGGCCGGAACTCGTCATCGGGGTAGGAGGCTGTGTGGCCAGCCAGGAGGGGGATCATATTTTGCGCCGCGCGCCCTATGTTGATCTGGTCTTTGGCCCGCAGACCTATCACCGTCTGCCGGCCATGCTGGAGGCGCTCGAGCGTGAACACAGTCCACACGTGGATATCAGTTTTCCAGAAATCGAAAAATTCGATGCCCTGGTGCCGCCGCGTAGTGAGGGGCCCAGGGCTTTCGTCTCCGTCATGGAAGGATGCAGTAAGTACTGCACCTTCTGCGTAGTGCCTTATACCCGTGGTGAGGAATTCAGCCGGCCCTTTGATGAAGTCATTACGGAGATTGTGGAACTGGCGGAACAGGGGGTTCGCGAAGTCACCCTGCTCGGTCAGAATGTCAATGCTTATGCTGGCGCCCGACACGGCGGCGGTACGGTGGGTTTTGCCGAGTTGTTGGCCTATGCGGCGGCCGTAGAGGGTATCGAGCGCCTGCGCTACACTACCTCACACCCGGTGGATTTTTCAGATGCACTGATAGAGACCTACCGCCACGTACCCCAGTTGGTGAGCCATCTGCACCTGCCGGTACAAAGCGGCTCCGATCGCATACTGAATGCGATGAAGCGCCGTTACCAGATAGTGGACTACGAGCGTATCGTCAGCCGTTTGCGCGAAGTGAGACCTGATCTCAGCCTGTCTTCTGATTTCATTGTCGGTTTTCCGGGTGAGACCGAAGCTGATTTCAACGCCACCTTGGCATTGATCGAGAGAATAGGCTTTGATCACTCATTCAGTTTTCTATACAGTGCTCGGCCGGGCACGCCAGCCGCCGCGCTTGCCGATAATGTCCCACTCGCAAAAAAACGTGAACGCCTTGCCCGATTGCAATCCCTGATTGAAGATCAGGCCACGATGATCAGTACCGAAATGGTCGGAACGAGCCAGTGCATTCTGGTTGATGGCCTGTCACGCAAGAATGCCGCGCACCTGAGCGGTCGAACTGAGAATAACCGTGTTGTCAATTTCACAGCCGATGGCGCCCAGATCGGCGAATTTGTTGACGTGCGAATTACCGAAGCTTTGCCCAATTCGCTTCGTGCAGAAGTGATTGGGGCAAACTCCACCACTTCTGCTATCATGGAATTTGCTTCGCTTGGAGCGCCAACACCGGATTGAACGACCCCACCTGCCCCGTTACCTTTCTCCTGGATCCTGAGGACAATCAGCGCCTGGCGGATTTGTGCGGTGAGCACAACACTTACCTCAAGCAGGTAGAAGAAGGATTTGGTGTACGTATTTCACATCGTGGCCACCTGTTCTGTGTGGACGGGCGCGACCAGGATGTGCAAAACGCTCAGGATGTGTTGCTGGCGCTGTATGACGATACCGGGGCGGAGGGGGCGCTGAGCCCAGACCGGGTGCACATGGCTATCAGCCAGATTCCCCATGATGACTTCAAAGGTCGCCCCGCGCCGGACGACGTGGTGATCCGGGTACGCAAATCCATGATCCGGGGAAAAAGTGCCAGCCAGAAGGCCTATCTCAACAATATCCTCAAATACGATATCAATTTCGGTGTCGGGCCGGCCGGTACCGGCAAAACCTATCTCGCAGTCGCCTGCGCGGTGCAGGCTCTGGCGGAAGAGCAGGTAGATCGGATCGTGCTGGTGCGACCCGCCGTGGAGGCGGGCGAACGGCTGGGATTTCTGCCAGGAGATATCGGCCAGAAAGTGGACCCTTATCTGCGGCCGTTGTACGACGCGCTTTACGAGATGCTGGGCTTTGAGCGAGTCGGTCGCCTGATGGAGCGCCATGTGATCGAACTGGCGCCGCTTGCCTACATGCGCGGGCGCACCCTCAGCAGTGCTTTCGTTATTCTGGATGAAGCCCAGAACACCACCGAGGCTCAGATGAAGATGTTTCTCACACGCATGGGTTTTGGATCACGCGCTGTCATCACCGGCGATCCATCGCAGATGGATCTGCCGGGAGATACCCGTTCAGGCCTGGTCCATGCTGTATCGTTGTTGTCTTCGGTCGAAGGGGTGCGTGTGACTCGGTTCACGCCGAGTGATGTAGTGCGTCATCCGTTGGTGCAGCGTGTCGTTGAGGCTTATGACGGCGAGGATCGGTCGTCTGAGTGAGATCCCAGATCGAGGTACAACTGGTGAGTGGCTGTGACAGCGAACCCAATGCTGGACAGATTCGAGACTGGGTGGGTGTTGCCCTGCGCGCGCTGCAGCGCCCGTCGGCCCAGTTGACGGTACGCCTGGTCGATATGACTGAGATGACGCAACTCAACAAACGTTTTCGTGGGCAGGCAGGCCCGACTAACGTGCTGTCCTTTCCCTTTGAAGCGCCGCCCGGTATGCCTCAGCCGATCCGGCAGTTGGGAGACATCGTCGTTTGCGTGCCGCTGGTCGAGCGCGAAGCGGCAATCCAGGCTAAGCACATCCAGGCACATTTCGCCCATCTGATTGTGCACGGTGTACTGCATCTGCATGGTCACGATCATCAGCAACACGATGAGACACAGGAAATGGAGACGTTGGAAAAAGACATTCTCGCCCAGTTCGGCATTGCCGACCCCTACCTCGCAGCCTGAATCGCCGTGTCTGGAGAATCCCCATTTTCTGTTGAAGCTGGCCGGGGTACCCTGTTACAGCGCCTGGGCCACCTGTTACGCGGTATTCCCTTTACCCGTGGCCAGTTGTTTTCCACGCTGCGGGAAGCCCGGCACCGTGACCTGCTGGATGACGATACCCTGCAGATGATGCGCCGGGTAGTGGAAGTATCGGACCTGCAAGTTGAGCAAGTCATGATTTCACGCGGACAGATGGTGACGGTCGATGCCAACCAGCAACTGCAAGAGGTGCTACCCGCGATTACGGAGTCGGCGCATTCGCGGTTCCCTGTGACCGATGGAGACAAAGATGGCGTGGTCGGCATTCTGCTGGCCAAGGATCTTTTGCATCAGTTGCAGCGTAGCGACGGCGAGGTACTGCCCTGGGCGACACTGTTGCGCCCGGCCGTTTTTATCCCTGAAAGCAAGCGCCTGAACGTGTTGCTGCAGGAGTTTCGGGATAGTCGCAACCACATGGCAATCGTCGTGAATGAATACGGCAGCGTGGTTGGCCTGATTACCATCGAGGATGTGCTTGAGCAGATTGTGGGCAATATCGAAGACGAGCACGACATCGATGGCGCTGCCGGGATGGTATTGCGCCGGGGATCGGATTTTTGCGTTATCAAGGCGATGCTGCCGGTCGACAGTTTCAACCACCTATTTGGTGTCAATCTGGACCCACTGGAGTACGACACCATGGGTGGTCTGGTTACCGGGGCATTGGGACATGTGCCACGGCGGGGTGAGATGATTGATCTGGAGGAGATCACCGCCGAGGTGCTCAGTGCCGACAGTCGCCGGCCACGTCTGCTGCGCATCACCCGCTTGCCCCTGAGCGATTAACCGGGCCTCGCTGCAGACAAGATGCATCTTTCGGGCTGTTGGATGCGGGTACTGGCGGCCGCAACTGCTGGGGCCCTGTATCCCCTCGCCTTTGCGCCCATCGACCTGGTACCGCTCGCACCATTAGCGCTGGGACTGCTGTTTTTCTTCTGGCGTGATGCCTCGCCACGCCAGGCCGGGTTGCTGGGTTTTGTTTTCGGTTTGTCGATGTTCACCGTAGGGGTCTCCTGGATCTACGTCAGCCTGCACCAGTACGGCAACATGCCCATGCCGTTAGCGGCAGCAGCCGTAGCGATTTTCGGTGTCCTGATGGCGTTGTACCCCGCTCTGGTGGGTTGGGCCCAGGCCCGATTTTGGCCAATGACCCCAATGTTACGGTGCATGACGGTCATGCCGGCGTTATGGGTGGGTGGCGAATGGCTGCGCGGAACGTTATTGAGCGGGTTTCCCTGGCTGTACCTGGGCTACAGCCAGATCGATACCCCACTGGTATCGCTATTGCCTCTAGTCGGGACTTTAGGAGTAAGCCTGTGGGTCGCGGTTGCCGTAGGGGCAGCGGTGAGCGCCATCATTCAAAACGGACGTGACCGCATAAAGCCGCTGGCAGGTCTGGCGGTACTGGGAGTTGTGCTGTTGCTCTCACGCCTGCCGGTTTTCATACAGCCGCTGGGGTCGACGCTGGAGGTGGCCGTGATCCAGAACAACGTATCGCTTGAGGACAAATGGCAAAGCAGTAAGGCCAATGCCATTGCCCGGCGTTATCTTGATGCTAGCCTGGCTTTGTCGGATGTTGATCTGATCGTATGGCCCGAAGCTGCTTTGCCGGCCTATCTGGACCAGGTCTCAGCGGATTATGTGCAAACACTGCAACGCCATCCGGCTGACTTTCTGATTGGCCTGTTGCACCGGCCAGAAAGGGTTGTCGGGTCAGCCTACTACAATGCTGCTCTTGGAATCGGGGCAGAGCAGTCACTGTATCAAAAGCACCAGCTGGTACCGTTTGGCGAGTACCTGCCGATGGCATCGCTGCTGGGATGGTTGCTGGACTACCTAAAGATTCCGATGTCGGATTTCTCACCCGGGCCTGAAAGTCAGCCGCAGCTGGTGCTCGCGGGACAGCGCCTTGGCGTCAGCATCTGCTATGAAGATGCCTTTTCATCCCGGATCAATGCCACCCTGCCGGATGCCACCATATTGGTAAATCTCAGCGAAGACGCCTGGTTTGGGGATTCTCTGGCGCCCCACCAGCGCCTGCAGATGGCCCGTGTCCGTGCCCTGGAAACCGGTCGACCCATGATCCGCTCGAGCAACAATGGGCTTTCCTCACTGATCGGGCCAGATGGTACCGTCAGCGCCTTGGCCGGGCAGTTTGAGCGGGCTGTAGTGCGTGGCACGATCCAGCCTATGACAGGTACGACGCCGTTTGTGCGCTGGGGCAATTTGCCCGTCGCACTGTGCTGCATACTCTTGTTGGGGTTGGGCCTGTGGCAGTGTGGGGTTCGGGCCAGCCGCACAAGATCACAGTGCTAGACTGGACGCATGGATGGTAAGCTGAAAAATCCCCTGGTGGTGGCGATCTCCTCGCGGGCCCTGTTTGACCTGGAGAGGGGTCATCAGATTTATGTTGAAAAAGGCGTTGAGGCCTATTGTCGTTACCAGGTGGAACGAGAGGATGAATTGCTTGAGCCCGGCGTGGCTTTTCCTCTGGCACAAAAACTCCTGGCCCTTAATGACCGGGGTAGCGATGCCCGGCGGGTAGAGGTCGTGTTGATTTCCCGAAACAGCGCTGATACTGGCTTGCGGATTTTCAACTCTATCGCCCACTACCAGTTGGATATCACCCGTGCCGCTTTTTCCGGTGGCGAGAGTCCATTTCGCTATGTCACGCCTTTCAGTACTGACCTGTACTTATCTGCTGACCCAGCCAACGTACGCCAGGCGCTGGATGCGCATATCGCTGCAGCTACTATCCTGCCTTCACGCACCCATCAGGAGAACGATGGCCAGTTGCGCATCGCTTTTGACGGTGATGCTGTGCTCTTTGCTGATGATTCCGAGCGTATTTACCAGGCCGAGGGCTTGGCGGCGTTTGCGGCGGCTGAAAAGAAAATGGCATCAACACCCATGACGGGCGGGCCCTTTCGCAAGTTTTTGCAGTCGTTGCATGAACTGCAGTCCCAGTGGCCACGGGACAAGGCTCCGATCCGCACTGCACTTATCACCGCCCGCAGTGCCCCGGCCCACGAGCGGGTCATCCGCACCCTGCGGGCCTGGGATATCCGCATCGACGAGGCGGTATTTTTGGGCGGCCTCGACAAGGGTGAGTTCCTGCGCACTTTCGGTGCCGATATCTTCTTTGACGATCAGACGGGGCACTGCGAGTCTGCCCGCCAGTATGTACCGACCGGCCATGTGCCGCACGGCGTGACCAACCTTAAAAGCCTGGAAAAATAGGGCCCGCTTTTATCCCAACGTGGTTGGTTCTGAACCCCGTGCAGGGTACGACCCGCAGTAAAGCGTTGGTCGGTGTTATCCCCCACAATGAAAAAAACCCGGCCTCTTTGTTATGGGTGCCGATCTGCTTAATCTTGTGCTTCAGAAAAGTCCTGGGTTTAAGGGGGAAGCTGCAGTCACACCGCCGTCGACGGTATAGCATTGCCCGGTCGCAAAAGCGGCATCGTCAGATGCCAGCCAGACCGCCATCGCGGCAATATCCTCAGGCTGACCAAAGCGGCCCACCGGGTGGCGTGCCAGGGTGTCGGTCTTGGCCGTTGCGGGGTGGTCTGCTACAGCAAAGGCTGCATCGGCCATGTCGGTCATGATCCAACCCGGACAGATTGCGTTGCAGCGTATCTTGGGCCCGTGATCTATGGCAATGGAGCGGGTGAGACCATGCACGAAGGCCTTTGAAGCGTTATAGAGCGCAAGACCGGGGTCAGCCACGTTACCTGAAATTGAGCCGATATTAATAATGACACCACCGCGTTTCATGATCGGGATCATCGCCCGGCAGGCCATAAAAACACCCTTGGCATTCACCCCCATTAACTGATCCCAGTCCTCGTCACTGGTGTCCAGGATGGTCTTTTCTATCTGGATGCCGGCGTTGTTAACCAGGATGTCCAAGCCACCAAAGCGGTCCAGCATCTCAAGGCGCAGATCCTCGATATTATCCGCCGAGGCCATGTCGGTCTTGTGCCAGCCGATTGTTGGCGGCAGATCACCAGGGCGACCAGCGCGTCCACACGTGGCAACGTCTGCACCTTCATGGATGAACGCATCGACAATCGCTCGTCCGATACCCTGGCGTCCACCGGTCACGAGTGCAGTCCGGCCATCAAGCCGGTTCATGCGTGGGTCACCGCAAAACAGCAGCCGGTCACGCCAGAGTGGGTAAGGGTGGTAGCGTGGACCATTTGTACCGGGGTGATGGGAAGACGCGCTGGCCAGGGCGGTGTGGGAAAACACTTTGCAGTGGCGCAGGCGATAATGACAGGCGGATTCACTTTGCTTGTTCTCCAAAAACGCGTAACGGGCAGACTATTACAGACGCATCTGTTGAGCCTGGGCTGACAGGCCACCGTCGATCACCCAGAGCTGGCCTGAAGCATATCGTGCCTCGTCGCCAGCCAGCCAGTTGACCAGATTCGCAATGTCTTGGGGCTGACCGTAAGTGCGAAGAGGATGCACATCTCTGACTGCCTGTTGCAGGGATTCGATGTCACCTGAATCACCGAAGAAACTTCGCAGCATGGGGGTGTCGACGTATCCCGGGCAAACAGCGTTGACGCGTATTCCTTCCGGGCCGTGGTCGCAGGCCATAGCTTTGGTCAACGCATGTACCGCGCCCTTGGTGGCGCAATACACTGCCAACGAGGGGTCGGCGATAAAGCCATCATAGGAGCCAAAGTTGATGATGGAACCCCCACCGGCGGCACGCATCAGAGGCAGGGCATGTTTGCTGGTAAGGAATGTGCCATTCACGTTGACGGCAAAGCTGTGATTCCACTCATCGAGACTCGTATCCTCGATGGTCTTCTCCGCTTCTATGCCCGCCGCATTGACCAGGATATCCAGCTTCCCCTGGTCATCTCTTACCTGGTTCATCACGTTCCTTGCGCCGTCTTCCTGGCTAACGTCATGATGTACAAAATGGATAGGGGTGTCGTCAAAATCGGGCTTGGCAATGTCTGTGGCATAGACGGTCGCACCCTCGGCGTGAAAACGTTGGCAGATTGCCCGGCCAATGCCCCCACAGCCGCCAGTCACCACCGCGACCCGGCCTTTCAGATAGTCAGGCCTGACTGCACTCATGCCGGTACTGCCTGACGGTAAGCGTCCAGCACCAGCCCATGAAAGTGATGCACCGCATGCTCGCTCAGACCGCTGTCATCGGGATCGACCAGGTAGCGGCCCTGGTTAAAGGCTGGCGTCTGCATGCCGCGTTGCACACTTTCCACCAGGGCGATGTCTTCCAGCTGGAGTACCTCGTCGACGAACTTGATGGCTTCTAACTCGGCTTCGTTGGGCGTATCGCTCTCGAGAAAAAAATCGAACACCTCGTAAGTCTCTTCGGGTCCCACGGGATAGAACCGCCAGACCATGAAATTGCCACGCCCCGGATAACGCATCAGTGTGGTGTTGGGCCAAAGATACCAGACCGCATGGTCAGTCACGCTCGCATCCTCTACCCCATAGGCCTTGTTATCAGATCGACCCGCTTTGGCCATGTGACTGGAGTAAATGCCATAAGTTTTTACCTTGTACGTATCCATTTCCACCAGTGTGCAGAAATCCCGGTGAGCCACAGGACAGTGATAGCACTCCAGAAAGTTGTCGACGACGGCTTTCCAGTTGGCCTTGATTTGGTAAGTGAGGGTATGGGCATGAGTGAGATTGGCAAGATCCGGCGCATAACCCATGACCTCGCTGGCCAGGGATTCGCTCTGTTTTGCGAGTGGCCTTGCATCAGGGTCCAGGTTGATAAACACCAGGTGACAGAAGATCTCAACGCGCACGGCGTCAAGGCAGTTATCATCCACATTGAAGTTCTCGATCAACTCTGAGCGCCGGGCGCTACTGAGATGGCCATCGAGGCCAAAGACCCAGGCGTGATAGGGACAAGCAATGGCTTTCGTCTGTCCACTGCCCTGGACCAGTTCATGACCACGATGCTTGCACACGTTGTAGAAGCTGCGCAGTTCTCCGTCGTTGCCTCGGCAGGCAAACACGCTTTGTCCCTGCACATAGGCTGCAACATAGCTGCCGGGCTTACGTAGTTTTTCCTCGTGGCAAAGAAACTGCCAGCTTTTGTGAAAGATCTGTTGCTGCTCAATGTCAAGAAAAGCCGGGTCACGGTAACTGTCTGTGTGCAGGGAGTGAGAACGTGATGCGACTGAGTCGTAGCCGTGGCTGATACGCTGGTAGGTATCCACGCTTAACGTATGGTTTGGCATCGTCATCTCCTAGGCTGGGCCCGTATTCGTCCAAAGCGTCGTGTGGAGGATGCTGGAGTTGGTTTATTTTTAGGCATTCTAACGTCAGAATTGGGCACCTGGGTTCTCGCAGTGATCTCGATGCAAGGGTCCAAGGGTGAACTGGACTGAGGAGGTGAGATCTCCTCTGAGGCAGGAGTTGACCCGCCTTTAATGCCTGATACTCATCCACGATATCTCCTGGGTCCACCTGCACCGGGGCATTGATATAATTGCACTGTTGAAATCACGGCCATCGCCTTGATTGTTATGTTTCCCCCTGAAGGTTGGATATGAAACGAGTTCGATTTACCCCGCTTTTTTGGCTATTTATTTTGAGCACACTGCTGTCCGGCTCGGTTTCGGCCGGGGCCGTGCCATCGGTAATCGACGGTGAGCCGTTGCCCAGCCTGGCGCCGATGCTGGAGCGGGTGCTACCTTCGGTAGTGAATATCTACACTGAGAGTCGGGTACGTGAGAGGCAGAGTCCTTTTCAATCCGACCCCTTTTTCGAGAAGTTTTTCGGTGGACCGCAAACCCAGCCTCGTGAGCGACGGGTCAGCAGTCTGGGCTCAGGCGTGATTATCGATGCTCAGGCAGGCCACATCATTACCAACAGTCATGTGATTGACGGCGCCGATGAGATCAGCGTGCGCCTGCATGATGGCCGCTCCTTTGAAGCCCAGCGTGTGGGTGGTGATGAAGACGCCGATATTGCCGTTATCCGGATTCCTCCCGAGCAACTCCAGGCGATCCAGTTTGGTGATTCTGACCAATTGCGGGTGGGTGATTTCGTGGTGGCGATTGGCAATCCGTTCGGGTTGGGTCAGACAGCCACCTCGGGCATTGTCAGTGCGCTGGGCCGCACGGGTCTGGGAATTGAGGGCTATGAGGACTTTATTCAGACCGATGCGTCTATTAACCGGGGTAATTCGGGCGGGGCGCTAGTCAATCTGCGGGGTGAATTGGTAGGTGTAAACACCGCCATTCTCGCTCCCGGGGGCGGCAATATCGGCATCGGGTTTGCGATACCCATTAACATGGCTGCGCGCTTAACCCGTCAGATTATTGATTACGGTGAGGTACGCCGTGGCCGTTTGGGGGTGATTGTCCAGAACCTGACCCCGGAGTTGGCAGAGGCGCTGGATATCGATGCTACCAGTGGTGCCTTGATCTCACAGGTCATGCCTGATTCGGCTGCGGCGGATGCAGGCCTGCGTGAGGGTGACGTTATCATCGCTGTCGATGGGCGCGGGATCGACGGCGCCAGTGCGTTGCGAAACGCCATAGGTCTATTCAGGGCAGACGACGAAATCGAGATCTCTTTCCTGCGAGACAAAAAGCGCAACAGCAAACGCATCCGTATCCGATCCATTGAACCACCGGCAGGACAGGGGGTGCAGATCAGCGAGCGCCTGGAAGGCGCACGGTTGTCCGATATAGACGCCGAGAGTGGCCCGCAGGGAAAACGGGGGGTCCGCGTGGTCGAGGTGATACCGAATAGCCCTGCCTGGCAGGCCGGGCTGCGTGAAGGCGATCTGATCATCTCGGTAAACAAACAGCCGATCTACAGCCTGGAAGACGTGCAGCACGCAGCGGGCCAGCAATCCTCTATGCTGCTGCTGAATATCCGCCGTGGTGAGTCGGCACTGTTTATCGTGATCCGTTGAGACCGCATACATGAAAACTCGCATTTGCCAGCTGAAGTTCATCACGGAGTCACCATGAACGAAAACCTGATTGCGCCCTCCATCCTGTCGGCCGATTTCGCGCGTCTGGGTGAGGAAGTCGATAATGTCCTCGCTGCGGGGGCCGATATGGTTCATTTTGATGTGATGGACAATCACTACGTGCCCAATCTCACCATCGGCCCGCTGGTGTGTGAGGCGTTACGGAAGCACGGCGTTGAAGCCCCCATCGATGTGCACCTGATGATCCGTCCGGTAGATCGCATCATCCCTGATTTTGCAGCTGCCGGGGCAACCTACATTACCTTCCATCCCGAGGCGAGTGAGCATGTGGATCGCACCCTGCAGCTGATCCAGGGTGAGGGATGCAAGTCCGGCCTGGTGTTCAACCCGGCAACCCCGCTCACACACCTACAGCATGTGATGGACAAAGTCGATATGGTGTTGCTGATGTCGGTCAACCCCGGCTTTAGCGGACAGAGTTTTCTCTCCTCGGCGCTGGATAAACTGCGAGAGGCACGCAAGCTGATCGATGCATCCGGCCGGGACATCCGTCTTGAGATTGATGGCGGGGTTAAGGTCGATAACATTGGTCAGATCCATGCGGCCGGCGCCGATACCTTCGTCGCCGGGTCGGCAATTTTTGGCGCCGGCCGTGCCGAAGACCCCCATACCTATGACAGTGTGATTGGCGCTATGCGTGAGGTATTGGCCGGATCCGGCTGTTGAGGCATCCCGATCCAGTCACCCTCTTGCCGATCGGTGAGTTCGCCGCCCGCGGCATTTTGTTTGATCTTGACGGCACGCTGGTGGATTCAGCGCCGGATCTGATCGGTGCCTGTAACCGAATGCTGAAAGCGTTGGGTGCCAGCTCCGTCGATCCGGCCAGAGCGCGCGGTTGGATCGGAAACGGCGCGCGGCGTCTGGTGGAGCAGGTGCTGGCCGGCGGCTTTAGTGATACTGATCCAGCAGAGTTGATGGATCAGGCCTACCCCCTGTTTGAGCAGTTTTACCAAGAAGACCTGTGTCGTGACAGTGTGCTGTACCCCGGCGCGCAAGAAACCCTCGCAAGATTGCATCAGGCCGGTAAGCCGTTGGCCTGCGTGACCAACAAGCCCGCGGTTTTTGCCCGGCCCCTGCTGGAGGCACTGGGCGTTACTCGTTACTTCGATCCCATCATCGGCGGGGGTGACCTACCCTGCAAAAAACCCGATCCGTTGCCGTTGCAGCATGTTGCCGATCAATGGGCGTTGGCACCTACAGACTGTGTGCTGGTCGGCGATTCGATCAGTGATTTTCGTGCAGCACGGGCCTGTGGCATGCCGGTAATTCTGGTCAACTATGGTTACAGCCAGGGGCTGGATCTGGCCGAGCTGGGCGCAGACGCTGTGATAGACTCGTTCGCGCAAGTGACCGAAATAATCCAATTGTCAGAAGAATGATACGTGGTGGCTACAGGTGGGAATCTGGTTGGCGATGGTGAAAGCCTTCGTTCAGCCTGATATTCCGTTTTTACCTGTTTGTGCTACGCAATGATTCTTCACAATGACCCACACCGCTAACCCTACCGCGATTCTTACGGGCAACCCCAGCCCACCCACCCGTCCGGCGCCATGATTTCACGCGTGGACTACGATCGGTTGGCCCGTGCCGGTTATAACCGGATTCCACTGCAGCGCGAGATCCTGGCGGATCTGGAAACGCCGGTGAGCGCTTATCTGAAGATGGCGCAGGGGCCATACAGCTATCTGCTTGAATCGGTTCATGGTGGTGAGAAGTGGGGCCGGTACTCGATCATCGGCCTGCCCTGTGCAACCGTAGTTCGGGTAAAGGGTGATCTGCTGTTGATCGAACAGGATGGGCAGGAAATCCACCGCCAGCAGACCGATGATCCCCTGAGCGCTATTCAGAAAATTCATCGTCAGTTTAACGTGCCCCAGCTCGATGCCATTCCCCGTTTCAACGGTGGCCTGGTAGGCTATTTCAGTTATGACTCGATACGCTTTATCGAGCCGCACCTGGGCGATCCGGATTCTCCAGACCCTGTCGGAGCACCCGATATCTTGTTAATGGTTTCCGACGAGTTGTTGGTGTTTGATAACCTGAGCGGGCGACTTCACATCGTGGTACATACCGACCCGGAATCCGATGATGCCTGGTTGGCTGGCCGCGACCGGTTAGATCAGCTGGTCGAACAGATCTCAAGCCTTTCCGTAGGGCGCGCCACGCCGGTGGATGAGCCGATCAGCGAGAGCGATTTTCAGTCTTCTTTTACCCGCGAAGATTTTGAGGAGGCGGTCGAGCGCTGCAAGGACTACATTGAGAGCGGCGATATTTTTCAGGTCGTGCTGTCGCAGCATTTGTCGATTCCCTTTGAAGCTGAGCCCATCACCCTGTACCGGGCGCTGCGCACAGTTAATCCCTCACCCTATATGTATTTTCTGGATCTGGATGATTTTCAGATTGTGGGTTCCTCGCCGGAAATTCTGGCCCGACTGGAAGAGGGTGAAGTGACGGTGCGCCCCATCGCGGGAACGCGTCGGCGTGGCCACAGCGAGGAGGAAGACCAGCGCCTAGAAGCAGAGTTGATTGCCGACCCCAAGGAACTGGCTGAACATCTTATGCTGGTGGATCTGGGTCGCAACGACGTGGGGCGCATTGCGGCTACGGGATCCGTGACGCTGACTTCCAAGATGCAGGTCGAGCGTTATTCGCATGTGATGCACATTGTTTCCAATGTCACAGGTGAACTACAAGACGATCTGGATGCCATCGATGTGCTGCGGGCCACTTTTCCGGCAGGCACGGTGTCGGGGGCACCTAAGGTCCGGGCGATGGAGATCATTGGTGAACTCGAGCCCGAACGCCGGGGCATTTATGCGGGTGCTGTGGGCTACATTGGTTGGAATGGCAATATGGATACGGCCATTGCAATACGGACCGCGATCATCGCCGATGGTCAGCTACATATTCAGGCCGGTGCCGGTATTGTTGCCGATTCGATACCAGCGAATGAGTGGCAGGAGACCATGAACAAAGGCCGCGCTATTTTCCGCGCGGTGGCCATGGCCGTTTCCGGCCTGGATCCAGCCTCTTTGGAGGATTGATCCCCTCGGCGCACTCTCGTGCGCCGTTTGTGGTGCTCGGATTCGTGCTATGCGTGATGGGTGTTGCCTTTATGAGCAATAAGACCAACGTGCTGTTCTTGTTCAGCGATGAGCACCGCCAGGATGCGTTGGGTTGTTACGGCCATGATCTGGTGCAGACCCCGCATCTGGATAGGCTGGCGTCAGAAGGAACCCGCTTTACCCAGGCCTATACACCTTCGCCCATCTGCGTACCGGCCCGGGCGGCGTTGGCTACCGGCCAATACGTGCATCGTACCCGTTGCTGGTCCAACGCCCAGGCATATCAGGGCACACCCCCCAGTTGGGGACACCAGCTGATACGCCAAGGTCACCGGGCCGATTCCATCGGCAAGCTGCATTACCGAGGTGCAGAGTACGATAACGGCTTTGAGAACGAGATATTGCCGCTGTATGTCCGTAATGGCACCGGCTGGATCAAGGGTCTATTGCGCGATCATGAAGCCGTGATGGATGTTTCGTCCTATACCCGCGAGATCGGCCCAGGCGAGAACAGTTACACCGATTATGATCTTGACGTCACCCGTAATGCTTGTGACTGGCTAAAAGAGGCGGCCCACAGCCAAAGTAACAAACCCTGGACACTGTTTGTGTCGTGGTTAAGGCCGCATTACCCGTTGACCTGTCCGGGTGAGTTTTATGATCTTTATCCATTGGCTCAGATGGATCAGGCGCGTTTTTTATCGCCGGCAGAACTGCCGACCCACCCCGTGGTCAACACGATCCGCCGTTGTTTTGATTACGACAGCCATTTTGATGAACACACTCGCCAGGTTGCCCGCGCGTCTTATTATGGGCTGTGCAGTTTTCTCGATGCGCAGGTGGGCCAGGTGCTCGATGCCCTCAAAGCCACCGGCCAGGTTGATAATACCCTGGTGATCTATACCAGTGATCATGGCGATCATAATGGTGATCGGCGCATGTGGACCAAGATGTCGCTTTATGATGAATCTGCTCTGGTTCCGATGATGATCCGCGGTCCGGGCATCCCGATGGGCAAGTCGGTCGATACGCTCACTTCGCTGGTGGATATCTACCCCACGATACTGCACGCAGTGGGCGCAACGGATGACGGCACCGATCGACCCGGCACCACATTGCAATCTTTAGCCACCGAGCCGGAATTTGAGCGCGCAGTCTTGTCTGAGTACCACGATGGTGGTTCCCCGGTGGGAATGTTCATGCTGCGTGTGGGTCGATGGAAGTACAACTATTACCCCGGGTATGAGCCAGAGCTCTATGATATGGCCAATGATCCCAGTGAGCTTGCTGACCTATCGCAGATACCGGCGTATGCCCAGGTGCGCCAATGGTGCCATGAGCAGATGCGCCTGCTGGTTGATCCCGAAAAAGCCAATGACATGGCCTTTGCAGATCAGGCCAGCCTGATCGAGAAACTCGGGGGCGCTAAATCCATTCTAAGATCCCGCGAGTTCGATTTCACACCAATATCTTCAGGATAAGGTGCACCTTTAGCGCTTAAGCATCTTCGCGTGCTCTTGGCAATTCACCAGTACAAATCTTTTCGCAAAGCAGCGCAATCACTGCAGGCAGTGTTAACCAAGATGATTCAGTTCCTTGTTTTCTTGTCTGCTAAACGATTGCACTCGCACTTAAGTCAGCGTGTACTTTAGCGTGGTACCCATGGACAGGCCAGATAGGAGAGCGCGTTTGCAGCGCAACTACACGCAGTCTTTTGGGGTTAACTCAGACTTCAACATTCTGGGTGGCATCAATCTGATCTTTGAGTTGCGGCCAGTACGAGTGCAGTGCCTGTTGGGCGAGAGGATATAACATGCCTTCCTCTTTTTGATTATGTTGCTGGATCAGCATCAGCAAGGTATCACCCAGGTTGAGCATATCTTGAAAGTCTCCGTTTGCCTGTGAAATGGCCATTTGATCCAGCAGTCCCCGCATCTGGTCATGCTCCATGCGCATCACCATGGTCGGCCCGGCAGTCATCCCTGTTTCAGCCTCAAGCTTGGGAAACATAACTTCTTCCTCAATTTTGAGGTGATGGCGCAACATGCGATTGAATAATCCCCAGTTGGATTGGATTACGCTCGCATCGTTTGCCTCGATCGCGTTCTCCACCTCTACCCAGGTTTCGTCGCAGTCTCTATGCCCCTGCGTAAAAAAGTCAGCCAAGGCTGGAATAGCGTTGTTCATTGTGTGTCTCTCTCCATAAGTCAATACGTATAAAGAATTGGAATTTTCGCCAGCAGCAGTTCTTGCAGCATCTGTCGTACGTTCTTCAATTAGGTTTTTACGACTGTGTACATCAACAGGGCGTAAGACCTTGATCAGGATCAACTGAAGCGGGTCTTGTCCATGGGAGATTGTCTGGGTGATGAGCACAATATCCTCCCCCTTGCTGGAACTCGACGTCCGGCCATTGCTCGAGCAAGGAGACGACCCGATGCCGCGCATCCTGGAAGTACTGGGCGACCTTAGGCCTGATGGTTTACTGCTTCTTAGTGCCCCCGTGGGTTCTAACGCACTCATTGCGTCGCTAAAAGAGCGTGGTTGTCGACCACAGGTTAACCAGTTGGATTCAGATCACTGGCAGGTCGAGGTTTCACATAAAACGACACCCCAGATCGCGGATTACCGAGATCTCCCTGCGCCAGAGCCCCTGGAGAGGATCCTTGCTCAAGTAACTGAACTGCCAATCAGCCATGCGTTTATTGTACGTGTGCCCCATATGCCCCAGTTGCTTTTTCCGGTCCTCGAGCAGCGTAAACTTCAATGGTGCGCGCTTGCACAAGCGGATGGTTCCGCTATCGTTCATATCCGCAAAGAGGAGACAGCACCGTGAGTTCTTTGGCTGGTATGGGTCATTTAAGCCTTGACCAGGCGCCTCCCTTGGCGATTCCGGCCATCTTTTTTGTGACCGCGCCAGTTGCTGTGATGGCGGCAGGACTGCTACTGCTTTGGTCGGGTACTTTCGCTTTGCAGCTCTACTGGCTGCCGTCGGTCGTGGGCCTGACGCATCTGGGCACCCTGGGGTTTTTGACCATGACGATGATGGGCGCGCTTTACCAGATGGCGCCCGTCGTGGCGGGCGCCCCTGTCCCGTTTATCCGGTTGGCTCACCTCGTGTATCTTTTGTTGTGTTTGGGCGTTGCGTGTTTGAGTCTTAGCTTAATGGGACTGTGGCCCGGGCTGATTTTTCAGTCGTTTACACTGATATCAGCGGCCATTTTGTTATTTCTTGCGACGACGGGTGTCGCTATCGTCAAATCAAAGACCCAAGGCGAGACGGTGGCCGGAATGCGCCTGGCGCTTTTTTCTCTGCTAATGCTTGTTTTGCTGGGGCTTACCATGGCAGGCGGATTTGTCGATAACTCCTTTTTGGGTTTTCGACAATTCTGGCTCCAGATTCATATCTCGACAGCTCTGATGGGGTGGGTTGGAGGCCTGATTACCGCTGTTTCCTGGCAGATCATCCCGATGTTTTATCTCACCCCCCAGTTCACTGCTGTCGGCAAGAAGGTCGTGCTTGGGCTGACGACCGCTGGCATTATCCTACCTCTGGCGGTTCTGATGGCCAGTGCGGTAGCGCCACCGAATACCGGAGGCTGGAGCCCGACTATGCTGGCTATCCTGGGCGCGCTACCGGCTGCACTGGGGGTTTGGTTAGTTCATCCCTACCTTATCTTGCGAAATCTGAACAGACGACGACGCAAGCGCCTTGATCCCAGTCTGCGTTTCTGGCAGCTTGGCCTGACGCTTGCGCCGCTGACCGGCGCTCTTGCCGTGATCACCTGTTTTACGGAGGATCCGCGCGCGACTTTGCTTTTTGGCTGGGTAGCCATCTGGGGCTGGGCTGGCATCATCGTTCACGGGATGCTCTCACGTATTGTTCCCTTCCTGATCTGGTTCCACCGTTTCGCGCCCCATATCGGCCGTATGCCTGTCCCAGCGATGCGCAACCTGCTTCCGGATGCGTGGGTCAAGTTTGGGCTGGGCTTACATGTTTCCAGTCTGGTGCTTGGAGCCGTTGCCATAGCAATGCGGGATCCCGGGGTCAGCCGTGTTACCGGATTCCTGGTTTTTAGCACTGGGCTTAGCCTGTTGCATTGGATAGTACACTTGTTGCGGCAAAAGCCCGACCTTGAAGTGGTGGATGAGGGGTTCAGTACTGATGAGCAAGGCCTCGGGAGATCCGGATAGAGCGAGATAATGAAGGCACTCCCTAAGCATTACGGCTTTGAATTTGGGTCGGTGTTGCCTTGGTTGATGAATCGCACACACTGGATTAATTCGACTTCTCCAGCTCGACTCCTTGGGAACAGATTGGTTTTATCCGCTTAGCGGCATGGTTTTAAGGCAGATACCACTCGCGTTCCAGCCCAAAACCACCCCGGGTTATTTGAACTAAAATTACGCAGGGTCATGCGATACTTTGCCTCATGTGAGGCCAAATGCCGGTACCAATATGAGTATCTGCATCGATTGCAATAGCTTAAGAAAAGATAAAACAATAGGACACATCACATATGCTGCTCATGATCGATAACTATGATTCGTTCACCTACAACCTGGTGCAGTACCTGGGTGAGTTGGGTGAGCGCGTTACGGTGTATCGTAATGATCAGATTAGCCTGAACGATGTGGATGCACTGGCGCCCTCGCATGTGGTGATATCCCCAGGGCCGTGCACACCCAATGAGGCAGGGATCTCGGTGGATCTGGTGCGTGAATATGGCACCCGTATTCCCATTCTGGGGGTGTGCCTGGGACACCAGAGTATTGCCCAGGCTTATGGCGCCACCATTGTGCGTGCCCCCACGTTAATGCACGGTAAGACTTCAATGATCGAGCATGATGGGATGAGCATCTTCAATGAGTTGCCTACGCCTTTTCAGGCCACGCGTTATCACTCACTGGTGGTCGAAGAATCTTCTCTGCCGGATTGTTTTACGGTGACCGCGCGTGCTGACGATGGCCAGATCATGGGAATTGCCCATCACGAAGATCCGGTAGTGGGGGTGCAGTTTCATCCTGAATCCATCCTGACCCAGTATGGCCACAAAATGTTGGACAACTTTTTGCGCCAGAGCCCCAGCCAGTGAAGGCGACTGCCGATATCTTAGAACGCATCCTGACACGAAAGCGTGAGGAGATTTCTGAGCGCCAGAGGCAAAATAGTCTGGCTGATCTTTGTGCGCAGGCCAAAGTGCAATCGCCGCCTCGCGGTTTTGCCCAATCGCTTCGTGCGAGTGTTGAGGCCGGCTACGCTGGGGTTATCGCTGAGGTTAAAAAGGCATCGCCTAGTAAGGGCCTGATTCGTGAGAATTTTAATCCGGCCGCAATAGCCGCAAGCTACGACGCCGGCGGGGCGTCATGTCTTTCGGTACTCACAGACCATGATTTTTTTCAAGGCGGTGAGGATGATCTGATAGCAGCCCGTGCGGCCTGCGCGTTGCCGGTGCTGCGCAAGGAATTCATAGTTGACCCTTGGCAGGTGGCCGAATCCCGGGCCATTGGCGCCGATTGCATTTTGCTCATTGTCGCCGCGCTTGAGCAGGTGCAGATGGCAGAGCTTGCATCAACCGCGGCCGATCTTGCCATGGATGTGCTGGTTGAGGTGCACGATAGCGAAGAGCTTGAGCGGGCGCTTGAGCTAAAGCCCGCGTTGCTGGGGATAAATAATCGCGACCTGCGCACTTTTGACACCACGCTTGAGACAACGTTGGCACTTGCACCGAGCGTACCAGCCGAGACGATGCTGGTGACCGAGAGTGGTATTCACACGGCGCAGGATGTAGCCAAGCTGCGTGCAGCAGGTATCCATGCCTTCTTGGTGGGCGAGGCCTTCATGCGGCAAGATGAGCCGGGCGCACACCTTGCTCTGCTGTTTGGCTTTCAAGAAAAACCCTAAGCACAGAAAAGTGATGCGCGCAACGGTACGGCTTAAAGACGACGATTCGTTGGAGGGTGCTACCCAGAGCGGTCATCGGGTAGTGATGGATCGCTCGCCGGATGTCGGGGGCCAGAACCTGGGCGCGCGGCCGATGGAGATGCTGCTGTTGGGTCTGGGTGGCTGCGCGATGATCGACGTGGTATTGATCTTGCGCAAATCGCGCCAGAGTTTTTCTGATATTTATGTTGAGATCGACGCTGAACGTGCCAGCGAGGCACCAAGGGTATTCACCCGCATACACCTACATTTTGCGGTCAGCGCTGAGCAGATTGATCCTAAACGTGTTGAGCGTGCTATCAGCCTGTCGGTAGAAAAATACTGCTCCGCCTCCAAGATGCTCGACGCAATTGCAGAAATTACCCACGATTTTGAAATTCTGTCAGGTTAGACTTCTCATTTAGAAGATCAAGCCAACTCCTGGCCTGGCAGCGGAGGTGCAGTCATGAAGATGATCACCGACTGGTTCAGACAACAGTCCGGCAATCCACAAGTCGTGTTCCTGGCATTGTTCCTGGCGGGGCTGTTCGTGGTGGTGATACTGATGGGCAACATGCTGGCACCACTGCTGGCAGCAGTGGTGATCGCCTATCTGCTCGAGGGCCTGGTTACCGTGCTGGAGAAATCCAACCTGCCACGCCTGATTGCTGTGCTGGTTGTTTATTTCGCGTTCCTGCTTTTCGTTGTGCTGATTCTGTTTGGCCTTTTGCCGCTATTATCAACCCAGGCAACCCAGTTTGTTCAGCAGATACCCAACATGCTCAACGTGGGCCAGGAAGTATTGCTGAAATTGCCCGAGCGCTACCCTGAGATTGTCTCCGCCCAGCAGATCGACGAGATCATGGTACTGATCCGTACTGAACTGACATCGTGGGGCCAGCAACTGCTGTCGGTGTCGCTGGCATCAGTCATGGGGCTGATTACGGTACTGATCTACTTGATCTTGATGCCGATCTTGGTGTTCTTTTTGATGAAAGATAAAGATTCTTTGGTCACGTGGATGAGTCATTTCGCGCCCAGTGAACACCAGCTGGTGAGCGAGGTCTGGTCTGAGGTAGATCGGCAGATCGGCAATTATGTGCGTGGCAAGTTCTGGGAGATCCTGATTGTCTGGTTCGCCTGCGTCGTCACCTTTTCTGTGTTGGGGTTGGAATACACCATGCTGCTGTCGGTGTTGGTGGGGTTATCGGTACTGATTCCTTTTGTGGGTGCGGCCGTAGTGACCATACCGGTGGTTTTTGTTGCCTGGTTCCAGTGGGGGTTTGGCAGCGAGTTTTTTACTCTACTTATTGCCTATCTCATTATCCAAGGGCTGGATGGTAACCTGTTGGTGCCCACGTTATTTTCTGAGGTAAACAACCTGCACCCCGTCGCCATCATAGCCGCGGTGCTGATTTTTGGCGGCCTGTGGGGAGTGTTGGGGGTCTTTTTCGCGATTCCCCTGGCAACACTGGTACATGCTGTGCTGAATGCCTGGCCTCGTTCAGCACAAGACCCTACTTAGAACAAGGAAAAATTCCCCGGTCTTGACGAGCCGGGCTCGGTCAGTATGATTTGAGACTGAACGTGTGAAAAACCTTGTAGATGCATACTCGTGATAGCGTAATGGCGAGCTCAAATCCAGTATTTGGTGACGATAAACCGGTAGACCGCAAAGCGAGCCTGGCGGGATCAATAAATCCCTCGCGCGCCTACGAAAGATACGTGTTGCGCCGCGTGATTGATGCCATGGGTTCGCCGTCGTTCACCGTGATCTTGTGGGATGGGTTCTCCGTTGCTCCTGTTCACAAACGACCGATCGCCACTGTGCATATCCACAGCCATGCGGCACTGATGTTGCTGCTCCGTTATGGGGATATGGGCTTCGGCGATGCTTTTTCCGACGGATCGATCACCGTTGAGGGCGATCTGGTCGGGTTTTTGGTCGAGGCATTCCAGAATTCTCAGCCACCGGGACTTGCTGGGCTGGTGAAGCGGCTGCAGCAGCCAAAGCCCCGGGCCAATACGCACGACGGCTCCCGTGAGAACATTCATCATCACTATGACATCGGCAACAATTTCTACCAGTTGTGGCTCGATGCGGAGATGCAGTACACCTGTGCCTATTTCCCTGAGCAGGAGATGAGTCTCGAGGCTGCGCAACAGGCTAAGATGGATCATATCTGTCGAAAACTGCAGTTGCGCCCAGGCGACCGGGTAGCAGAAGCCGGTTGTGGCTGGGGTGGGCTGGCTCGTCATATGGCACTAAATTACGGGGCAAAGGTTTCCTCCTGGAATGTATCGTCAGAACAGGTAAGTTTTGCAGTCGAGCGGGCGCGGGCCGAAGGCTATGACGACCGGGTGACCTATGTGCTGGATGATTACCGTAATATCAGCGGTGAGTACGACGTTTTTGTATCGGTCGGAATGCTCGAGCACGTCGGGCGAGATCACTATCCGGCATTGGGTGAGGTGGTCGATCGGTGTCTCACGGCGGATGGCCGCGCGCTGTTGCATACCATCGGCCGCAATCGGTCGCGGTTGATGAATCCCTGGATCGAAAAGCGTATTTTCCCCGGTGCCTATCCACCGACCTTGGGCGAGATGATGAATATTCTCGAGCCACACCGCTTCGCGGTGCTGGATGTAGAGAATCTGCGCCTGCATTACGCTCGCACACTACAGCAATGGCTCGTACGCTACGACGCTTCTTATGATGAAGTGGTAGATCAGTTTGATGATGAATTCGGCCGGGCCTGGAGGCTGTATCTCGCGGGCTCGCAGGCCGCGTTCCTTGCCGGTGCGCTGCAGTTGTTTCAGGTTCTGTTTACGCGTGAACGCAATAATACCCTGCCCTGGTCACGTCAACATCTGTATCCCGGCTGAATTGGCAGGACGACGTTGCAACGGATTTTTACAGCGTCTGGTATTGGCGAAGCACGGCTGGTACAACAGATGCTCGAGGCCGCTGGGGTAAGGGCACAGATATTCAATGACCATGCATCGGGTGCGCTCGGTGAATTACCGGCTACCGAGACCTGGCCGGAGGTCTGGATCGAGCGTGAAAGCCAGTCGGCGCTCGCCCGGGCGCTGATCAGCGGTTACGAATCGGCCCCCGACGAGGCCGTGTCTTGTCGGGGCTGTGGTGAATCGAATCCTGTCACATTTGAGATCTGCTGGCACTGCCGGCAGCCATTGCCGGATAGAACCTGAACACATTGACTGACTCTCGCTCCAGCCGTGGCGCGCTATAAGAGGCGCCGGCTCGGTTGGCGTAGTGCCGTCATCGTGCTGGTGCTGTTGGCTATCGGTGTTGGTACGCTATGGGTCATACGGTTAGATGCGATAGTACGTCAGCAGTTTGAAGGTGTTCGCTGGTCTTTACCGGCACACGTGTACTCGCGTCCGCGTCAACTGCACCAGGGCTTGCCCTTAGAGCCCACTACCCTTAAGCGTGAGCTCACTGTGCGTGGCTACCGCAAAGATACTCAAGCTATTTCTCCTGGCACTTTTTCATTGATGGGTAACCGCTGCATGGTTTACCTGCGCGGCTTCAATGGTATGCAGGGAAGGGTTCCCCCCGTTCGGGTTCAAGTGGATTTTTCCCAGGGCCACATCACAGCCCTGACTGCAGATAACGGCAGCAACCTTGCTAAGGCTTTGCTCGAGCCACTGCGACTGGGCAGCATTCTGCCGCTGCGTCACGAGGACCGCGCCCCGGTAGTGCTGCACGATGTTCCACCCTTGTTGCTGCAGGCGTTGCTGGTCATGGAAGATCGGCGCTTCATGGATCACACGGGTATCGATCCCCTGGGGGTGATGCGCGCGCTGCTGCAGAATCTGCGTTCAGGTCGTGTGGTGGCTGGGGGCAGCACCCTGACACAACAGTTGGCCAAGAACCTCTACCTTGATTCCGGCCGCACATGGCGGCGCAAGGCTAACGAAGCGGTAATGGCATTGTTGCTGGAGTGGCGTTACAGCAAATCCGAGATCCTCCAAGCCTACGTCAACGAAGTGTTTCTGGGTCAGTCAGGTAACCGGGCTATTCATGGTTTCGCGCTAGCCAGTGAGCATTATTTTGGCCGCCCGCTAGGCGAATTACCGATGCCGGCGTTAGCACTGCTAGCAGGCATGGTAAAGGCACCCAGCGCTTATGATCCGCGTCGCCATCCCAAGCGGGCGCGCCAGCGGCGCAACCTGGTATTAGCAGAACTTGCCCGGGCGGAGCAGATCGATCCCCAGAACTTAGCGAAGTTGCAGGATGCCCCTCTGGGGCTTGTGGTTGCCCCCGGTGCTACCCACGGTAGTGGTTCGGCTTTCTTTGACTACGTGCGGCGCCAGATTCAGCGCCATTTTGATCCGGCCATGGTGCGAACGCAGGGGCTGCGGATTCATTCTACATTGGACCCGCTGGTGCAACATACCGCCCAAGATACGCTTAAGAGTGCGCTTGCAGATCTGGAGCGTGCCCATAAATTGCCTAAAGGTGAGTTGCAAGGGGCGATCGTAGCGGTTCAGGTAGATACCGGAGAAGTGCTCGCAGTAGTCGGGGGCCGTGATGATCACCGAGGCGGCTTTAACCGGGCGCTGGATGCACGCCGGCCAGTCGGCTCGTTGCTCAAGCCCGCGGTCTACCTCGCGGCGCTTTCAAAGCCCTATCGCTACCACCTGCAAAGCACGCTCGATGATAGCGCCTTTGAGTGGCGCATTGCGGGTTCGTCACCGTGGCACCCACGCAACTATGACCGAAAAGATCATGGCGAGGTCGCACTGATCGATGGGTTGGCGCAGTCCTACAATGTGGCGACAGCGCGACTGGGCCAGGCCGTGGGCCTGGAGAAGATTATCGGGATTCTGCGCGCGGCTGGTATTGTGCGACCGCTGCCGGCTTTCCCCTCTATCACACTGGGGGCAGTGGATCTTGCCCCCGTCGAAATCGCCCAGATGTACCAGAGTCTGGCATCGGGTGGACACCGTGCTCCGCTGCGCACCATCCGCTGGATTGCAGATGGTGAGGATCATCCGCTTGCACGCTATCCGCTGCGTTCAGAACTGGCACTGGACCCCAGTGGGACCTTTCTGGTGAATCGGGCTCTACAGGAGGCGGTGCGTACCGGCACCGCCCGTGGTCTGGCGCGGGATTTCCCCGCGACCCTGGCGCTTGCAGGCAAGACTGGCACCACGGATGGCTATCGCGACAGTTGGTTTGCTGGGTATGCTGGCAATATTCTGACGGTGGTATGGCTGGGGTTTGATGACAACCGGGTAACGGGCCTCACCGGTGCCAGCGGGGCGCTGAGGGTTTGGGCCCGATTGATGCGCCAGTTGCCGTTGCGCCCGGTACAGTTGTATCCACCCAGCAACATTATTCGGGTGCGCCGCGATGAATCAATAGCCCAGTCTGCCTGTACGGCAACGAATGCGATGCCGTTCGTGCAAGGCACGCAGCCCGCTGGGTTTCTGGCCTGTGGCCCGGCAAACACCCGCAGTTTGGATAAACCCGCCCTGCGCTGGTGGCAGGGTATCCGCGCACTGTTTCCTGATCTCGATAGCCGGCCCTGACTGCAATACAACAATAGAACCAGATGCCACTTTAGTGCTGGCGCTAAAGTGAGAAAAAACCGCCCGCAACGAAGAAGTTTGAAATACGCCTGGTTGTAAAAAACTCGAGAAGCAAGGCATTGTTGCCTTGCGAAAGGGGAGCGATCATCCTGGCCAATTGATGCGCCGTGGCATCGGTGCCATGGGTGCGACGGGACACGCCGCTTTGGATGTATTTGCCCTCGTCACGCGAGGCCTTGCAGGCAATGGTGTAAAATACGCACGGTTTATACCAGTGGAAAATACCGCTGGTAACGATCAATCCTGCCATGACCAGTGATACCCAGATAAGACTCCGCAGCGGCCAGACCTGGCTGCGTCTGGTGCTGGTGCTCATTTACTTCTTCGTGATCTTCGAGGTGGTAGTCCTGTTGGTTGGCCTCGCCATGGTGTTCCAGTTTTTCTATCGGCTGGTCAAGGGCGCTGAGGCCGAACGCCTGCAGGCCTTTACTGGCGACCTGAATACCTTCAGTTATGCAGCGCTACAGTACGTGACTTTCAATTCCGATGAGCGACCGTTTCCTTTCTGTGACTGGCCGGCTCCGGAAGAGCAGGACGATTCATCTATCCGCTATTGATGCTTTAGCCCCGCCGCATCGTTTTGCGGCCCTACCAGGAATCTTCATGGAGTCGCGTTACCTACCGCAGCAACTGGAATCGTCTGTTCAGGCCTGGTGGCAGAAGCAGCACAGTTTCGAAGTCCGGGAAGATCCCGAGCGCGAGAAATATTACTGTCTTTCGATGCTGCCTTACCCCTCCGGACAATTGCACATGGGGCACGTGCGCAATTACACCATTGGAGATGTCATCAGCCGTTATCAGCGGATGCTGGGCCGCAATGTCTTGCAGCCGATGGGCTGGGATGCTTTCGGCTTGCCGGCCGAGAATGCCGCTATCCAGCGTTCGGTTCCTCCGGCACAGTGGACCTATCAGAATATCGAGCATATGCGTGGGCAATTGCAACGCATGGGTTTTGCCTACGACTGGTCACGCGAAGTCACCACCTGTAAACCGGATTACTACCGCTGGGAGCAGTGGTTCTTTACCCAACTGATGAAAAAAGGTCTGGCCTATCGCAAGAATGCGGTGGTCAACTGGGATCCGGTGGATCAGACCGTGTTGGCGAACGAGCAGGTGATTGACGGCAAGGGTTGGCGATCGGGTGCGATTGTCGAAAAACGCGAGATCCCGCAGTGGTTTATCCGCATCACCGCCTATGCTGATGAACTGCTGGAGGAACTGGACAACATGCCGGGGTGGCCGGACTCGGTTAAAACCATGCAGCGTAACTGGATTGGCCGCTCCAACGGCCTCGAGGTGGATTTCGCATTGGCCGGTGGCGGCGAACCATTGCGGGTTTTTACTACCCGCCCGGATACCATCTTTGGCGCCACTTTCATGGCGGTTGCTGCGGATCATCCGTTGGCTGTCGAGGCGGCACAGGTCGACCCGAAGATGGCGGCCTTTATCGAAGCGTGCGCCAGTGGTGGTGTCAGCGAGGCTGAGATCGAATCGGTCGAGAAGAAAGGCATGCCGCTGGGGATCGAAGCAATCAATCCCTTAAGCGGCGAGAAGATCTCGATCTGGGTCGCCAACTTTGTGCTCATGGGTTACGGTACCGGGGCTATCATGGCGGTGCCGGCACATGATGAACGCGACCATGCTTTTGCCACCCGTTATGGTTTGCCCATCATCCAGGTTGTAGCGCCGGCCGATGGCGAACCGGTTGATGTACTGGCGGCAGCGTGGCCGGCCAAGGAAAATACGGTGACGGTCAATTCCGGTGAGTTCAGTGGATTGGATTTTTCAAGCGCTTTTAAGCGGATTGCCCAATACACCCAAGACCGGGGCATCGGTGAACTCAAAGTGAACTACCGCCTGCGGGACTGGGGTGTTTCTCGTCAGCGATACTGGGGTTGCCCGGTACCCGTGATCTACTGCCCCGATTGTGGTGCTGTGCCTGTGCCCGAGGCAGATCTGCCGGTATTGCTGCCCGAGGACGTGACCTTCATGGGGGTGCAGTCGCCCATCAAGGCCGACCCGAACTGGCGCCAGGTATCCTGCCCGTCTTGCGGCAATAACGAGGCAGAGCGCGAAACAGATACTTTCGATACCTTTGTTGAATCAAGCTGGTACTACGCCCGTTATTGCACTCCCGGTGCAGATGCCATGCTTGATGAACGGGCCGACTACTGGTTGCCGGTAGATCATTACATCGGTGGTATTGAGCATGCGGTACTGCATCTGCTGTATTTTCGTTTCTGGCACAAACTAATGCGTGATCTGGATCTGGTCAGTAGCGATGAGCCCGCGGCCAAGTTACTTTGTCAGGGTATGGTGTTGGCGAAGGCCTACTACCACGACAGCGCTGAGCAAGGCCGCGTATGGGTACGTCCCGACGAGGTTGAGATCGAAAAGGATGCCAAGGGTAAAACGGCCACTGCGCGACGCATCTCCGATGGCGCCACGTTGACCCCGACAGGCTGGACCACGATGTCCAAATCCAAGAATAATGGTGTCGATCCGCAGACCCTGGTGGACCGCTATGGGGCCGATACCGTGCG
>MPLX02334840.1_pt1 | contig 35805 bp, 30 predicted proteins | sample 1617341 | NCBI WGS metagenome assembly MPLX02 (sample SAMN05944804, study PRJNA350692) | marine metagenome | biome: marine; feature: ODZ; material: water; isolation source: 120 m water sample filtered on 0.2 um supor filter | place: Pacific Ocean | collected 2012-04-08 | depth 120m m | reverse complement strand
GTATTGAGAAATGCCTCAACTCCAAGGAGCGCCAACCTGCCTCCCCTTAACTCAGCAGAGAGGGCTGATTTCAAGGTGGCGTTTAAGATGCTGTGAGCGATGCTTCAAGGTCAGTCTTCCGACTTTACCTCTCTCTATCCTTGTTTGCGGTGGGAGAATAAGGGCCGAAACCCCCACTGACTTGTCAAGGAAAGAAAGGCGGCAAGACAAAGAAAAGTGAGACCCTCAAGATATAGATAGTCTTATAAAAATATTTTAACAGCCTCAATGCTAACGACGAGAATTAATAGGCCATGGATCCATTTGCCAGAGCCTTCTTTGAGGACAAGGCTGGAGCCAAGAATCGCACCTGCAATGCTGCCGAGAGACAGTACCTCACCATAGTGCCAATTTATGTCGCCGCTGAGAATGAAGACGCAGATGGTCGGAATGCTTGAAATAAAGATCAGTGCACTTTTGATGGGAACTGCTTTCTCAAGCGAAAGCCCAGCAAAGTAAACGAGCCCTAGGAGTAGGAAGATTGCAGCATCGATCACAATGAGTCCAAGCCAAAGTCCGCATAGCCCAACCGTCAGGGCGATTTTTAAATTCGTTGCACTCAGCTGATTATTGCTGCTACTGACGAAGCTCTCTGGGCCAAGGCTTGCTTGGGGTTTATTAATAGGAAAGCAAGGGCGACAAGCACTGAAATTTTGATCATCGTAGCTATTAGTGCGTTTGGCAGCATTGATGCCAGGGCGGCACCAATTAAAGACATCGGAAAAAAAATAACTAGCAAAAAAGTGGTTTTTGCCCATGGGATCGCAGAGGCTTGCTGGAATTTCCATATTGATGTGGCACTTCCAATTAGTATCGGCAGTCGAAACGTGGCGTTGGCCACGGATGGAGGGATCCCTAGTAGGATCATTAGAGGCAGTATCACTAATGAACCACCGCTTGCGGCAGAGTTTAAAAAACCACAAATCACACCTAAGAAAACAAGTGTGATGATCATTGAAAAGCATTCCTTTTATTCATTTAAAACCTGCTATTCTGCTGATAGCAACCTGCTGAATCCATGTTGTCACGAAGTCAGTCAACAGCTGCTGGGCATCAAAGTCGACCCATGATCGTGAGGGGCAAGATCCTCTGTTGATTGAACCAGGCTCCAGTGCTTGGCAGCTCGCCGATATTCATCGTTTGCTTTTCATCTGGCAGCATCTCGACGCCGGCTAGGCCGGAGTTGATCTGAACACGCAATCTGAACACGTGATCTTGATCCGTGATCTGGATGCATGGGCGTGTCGACCTTGGCTGCTGAAGAATGTGCTTGGCCTTCACACCTGGCGCCTCCGGCGCGGGTCCCGTTGTCAACGCGCCCGACGCCCCCATTCTGCCGCTGGCATGGCTTCAGGCTTCAGGCTTCCCGCTCCCCCGCTCTCGGGCTGATCGGAATAACCTGAGCAGGATTGCTGCTGATCGCGATGCTTGATCAGGCTGTGGTGTGCTCCCTCTTGCCTGGACCGATGACTCCTTGCGAAGTACAACTCGTGAGACAGTGATTTTTTGCTCTGGTGAGCAAAAGCGATTTCATCAATTCTGAGGGGCTTCACCAGAGCGCAGGTCTTCGTTGCCAATCCCCTTTCAGTGATCAATCTGACTTTGCGGATGTCTCTGCCGTTTCCCGTTCATACCTGCAGCAAGCACTTCGATGGTTACCCCTGTTGCCACAGGCAGTGGCGACACCCGGGTCACTGTCGTTTCGTGCATGGCTATAGCCGCAGCTTCACGGTCTGGTTCGCCGCCAGGCAGCTTGATGACTTTGGTTTTGTGGTTGATTTCTCCAGCCTCAGACCACTGGAGCAGCAGCTGAGTGATCAGTTCGATCACACGTTCCTGGTGAATGCGGATGATCCTCTGCTGCCGCAATGGCAGAAGCTTCACGAGCAGGACGCCCTGGATCTGCGGGTGATGGCCAATGTCGGTATGGAGTCCACCGCTGAACTGGTCTGGGGCTGGGCCAATACGCTGCTGCTGGATCGGGATGCCGGCCGAACCTGTTGCTGGAAGGTGGAGGCTCGCGAGAACAGAAGAAATGCCGCCTGTTTCGAGGCTATTCCCGGTTGGTTCAAGGCCGATTCAGAAAAAAACGCATAGATTTAGGCATGGCCTGGTTCTTTGGGGGTTCAGCCCGAAGAGGAAACGGGGAAAGTTCGGTGCGAATCCGACGCTGTCCCGCAGCTGTAACTCCGGATGCTCCGGGGAAGTCAGAACGCCCGCCAGGTAACACCCGACGAGGATCGATTCATGTTCAGTTCTGCCCGCAAGGGGCCTGTCAAGGTCCTGCGGCTGATTGGCTCCAGTGGTTTTTTGCTGGTGGCCTTTGCGTTGTCCGCCCTGCCCTCCCTGGCCCACCATCCCTTTGGAATGATGGAAGGTGCTGAACTCACGCCTCTGCAGGGCTTGATCAGTGGTATCGGTCACCCCCTGCTCGGCCCCGATCACCTGCTGTTTCTGCTCGCCATTGGTTTTGTTGGCCTGAGCCATCCCCGGCGCTGGCTGCTGCCTCTGCTTGCCTGCGGTCTGCTGGGAAGTCTGATCTCGCAAGTCATCCATCTACCCGTCGGTCTGGATCTCTATGCCGAGGCCGTCGTTGCGATCACATTGGCCTTTGAAGGCCTGGTGGCCCTTGGTGTTGCTCCCCCTGTGCTGTTGCTGCCTGTGATCGGCTTGCATGGCTATCTGCTCGGGGGCACGATTGTCGGTGCTGAGCCGACACCCCTGCTGGCCTACTTCCTCGGTCTGCTGCTGGGTCAGGGGGCGTTGCTTCTGGTGATCACCACCAGTTCCCGACGTCTTCTCGACAGGATTGGCCCCGCTGGTCAGCGATTGGCCGCCGGGATCTGGATCGGTCTTGGCTCAGCCTTTGCCTGGTCAATTCTTGTGCCCTGAACCTGACCAGGCGGTGATCAGCGGAGCACCAGGCGCTCCGCTTCGTTGTCCACCGCTGCATGGTCAACGCTCACGGTCTGTCCTTCGCTGAACTGCCCCGCCAGGATCGCCTTGGCGAGGGGTGTCTCCAGTTCCCTTTGGATCGCCCGTTTCAACGGTCGAGCCCCATAGACAGGGTCATAGCCCACATTGGCCAGCCAGTCGTAGGCCTGCTCACTCACGTTCAGGACGAGCTTGCGATCCTGTAGTCGCTGCCTGAGCCGATCCACCTGCAGAGACACGATCTCTCGAAGTTCTTCCCGTCTGAGGCTGTGGAAGATGATCTGATCATCCAGGCGGTTGAGGAATTCCGGCCGGAAATGGGCGCGCAGGGCCTCGTTCACCCGCCGCTCCATCTCGCCATGCTGGCTGTGGTCGCCGGCGAGATCAAGGATCGACTGGCTGCCGATATTGCTGGTCAGGATCAACACCGTGTTGGTGAAATCCACCGTGCGTCCCTGCCCGTCGGTGACGCGCCCGTCATCGAGGATCTGCAGCATCACGTTGAACACGTCCGGGTGGGCCTTCTCCACCTCGTCGAAGAGGATCACGGCATAGGGGCGGCGGCGCACCGCTTCGGTGAGCTGGCCGCCGGCCTCATAGCCCACGTAGCCGGGGGGGGCTCCGATCAGGCGACTGACACTGTGTTTCTCCATGTATTCCGACATGTCGATGCGCACCATGGCGTCATCGCTGTCGAACAGACGGTTGGCCAGAGCTTTGGAGAGTTCCGTCTTGCCGACGCCGGTGGGTCCCAGGAACAGGAAGCTTGCGATCGGGCGGCCGGGGTCACTGAGACCGGCCCGTGATCGCTGGATCGCATCAGCAACGGCTTGCACCGCAGGCTTCTGTCCGATCACCCTTTGATGGAGATCCTCTTCAAGATGCAGCAGTTTCTCCATTTCGCTCTGCACGAGGCGGGCCACCGGGATGCCGGTCCATTTGGCGATCACTTCGGCGATATCGTCTTCCGTCACCTCCTCCCGCAGCATCGATTTATCAGAGGAGTCTTCGGCGCTGGCCAGGATGTTTTCCTTCTCCTGAAGTTGTTTCTGAAGACCTGCCAGGGTGCCGTACTCCAGTTCGGCGGCTTTGTTGAGGTCGTAGTTGCGTTTGGCCTGCTCAACCTGCAGCTGCACCCGTTCGATCTCCTCCTTCAGGGATGAGAGCTCATCGATGGCCCCCTTCTCCTGTTGCCACTGGGCATTGAGGGCGCTCTGCTGTTCAGATAATTCGGCAAGCTCCCGCTCCAGCCGCTCCAGCCTTTCCCTGCTGGCGGGATCAGATTCCCTGCCCAGGGAAAGCTTCTCCATTTCAAGCTGCAGGATCTTGCGATCGATCTCATCGATCTCCTCCGGCTTGGAGGTGATTTCCATCTTCAGGCGTGCCGCTGATTCATCCACCAGGTCGATGGCCTTATCGGGCAGGAAGCGATCGGCGATGTAACGGCTGCTGAGAACAGCTGCGGCGACAAGAGCATTGTCGGCGATGCGCACACCATGGTGAACTTCGTAACGCTCCTTGAGTCCGCGCAGGATTGAAATTGTGTCTTCCACCGAGGGTTGATCCACCAGAACCTGCTGGAATCTGCGCTCGAGGGCGGGATCTTTTTCGATGTGCTGGCGATGCTCATCAAGGGTTGTGGCGCCGATGCAGCGCAGTTCGCCCCTGGCCAGCATCGGCTTGAGCAGATTGCTGGCATCCATGGCTCCCCCGGTGGCCCCAGCACCGACAACGGTGTGAATCTCGTCAATGAACAGCACGATCTGTCCATCAGATTCCGTCACTTCCTTGAGAACCGCCTTCAACCGTTCTTCGAATTCACCTCTGTATTTCGCTCCGGCGATCAGGGCACCCATGTCCAGGGCGATCAACTGACGGTTCTGCAGGGCTGCGGGAACATCGCCATTGACGATTCTCTGGGCCAGCCCTTCAACGATGGCTGTTTTGCCCACTCCCGGTTCACCGATCAGCACCGGATTGTTCTTGGTGCGTCGACTGAGGATCTGAATCGTGCGACGAATCTCTTCATCACGGCCGATCACCGGGTCGAGTTGGCCATCCTTTGCGGCAGCGGTGAGGTCCCTGCCGTATTTCTCAAGGGATTCGTAGGTCCCCTCCGGGTTCTGATCGGTCACCTTCTGGTTTCCGCGCACGGCACTGATGGCGTCTTTCAGTTTGCCGGTGTCAGCACCGGCTCGGTCGAGGAGCTCCCGACCACAGCGGCTGTCCTCGGCGAGGGCAAGCAGCAGATGTTCGATCGAGATGAAGCTGTCATCGAAGCCTTGTTTATGAACATCAGCTCGATCGAGGCAGTCGCTCAGCGCTTTGCCCAGATAGACCGAATCCGCTGCTGTCTGCAGGGTTGGTTGCCGTTTGAGATGGGCCTCAGCAGCAGCTTCAAGGTCAGGAACTGAGACACCAGCTTTCTCAAGGATTCGACCGGCAAGGCCGTTCTGGTGCAGCAGGGCTAGCAGCAGATGTTCCGTTTCCAATTGCTGCTGTTTATGTTGCTGAGCCAGCTGTTGGCTTGAAACAACGGCGGCCCAGGCTTTCTCTGTGAATTGTTCTGCCGTGGGTTGCATGTGGTTCTATTCGTTGCTTAAACCGTATGTCGATTCCTTGGAAAGGTCAGGCGGTAAACCGTTCAGTTCTGTTCGGCATTCGCGGCGGAGTGTGGAGAACCGAAGTTGTTTGTGGGGGATGTTCAGTGATGCCCAGCAAAAATGGATTGATGAGCTCTTTGGCGCGGTTAAAGGGTTGTTTCTAAAGGGGTTGCTGCCCAGCTTTCTTTCAGCTATTTACTCTGAAAGCTGAGATGATCTGACTGTTCTTGAACCACTTCTCTGCCCGAGTGTATTCAGGGTCTTCCTTGATATCTTCATCCTTGACAGGGAATCCATAGCGCCTGGCAAGAAGCAGAAGGGTTCGTTGATCTTCGCAGCTGCGGATCTCCCTCCTCAGGGATGCGCTGTGTTCGGCTGCGTGGAGGAAATCAGAGAATCCCTGTCTTGACATTGTTAGCGGTCATGTTCTGCATCAAGTTCAACATAGGCTGCACCTGGGTCAATCTCTCCACTGTTCACGTTGCCTTAATCAGGACGCCATGCCTTGGGGTCTCTGCTGAAGATGGAGGCTTGCCTGGGAGATGATGGTTTTCTGGGGAAAAGCATAAAAAAACCCCTGCTGATGTGATCGGTGAAATCACAATTCAGAGGGGGATTTTCAGTTGATGAGTTTTTTTGATGACTTGGGATTGCCGCTGATCATCAGTTCAGAGAGGATCAGCTGTTCAGCAATGTCTCAACTCACTCAACGGTCACCTTGCCGACCATGCCAGCACCGCGGTGGGGCTCACAGTAAAAGTCAAAGGTGCCGGCGGTGGAGAAGGTCTCTTCCCAGGATTCACCAGGGCTGAAGACCAGATCAGGATGGCTGAGTTCATCATGACCATCGAAGACAGCGTTATGGGGAGCAAGTTTGTTGTTGACAAACTTGATCTTGTCTCCGGCTTTGATGTTGACGGTGCTGGGTTCGAAAGCAAGCATTCCGGAATCGGTGCCGAGCTTCACCTCGACAGTTGCGGCCTGGGCGGAACCAACGTTGAGGCCAACCAGCATCAGCAGTGCACAGCATGCAGCGGCAAGGGTTCGAAGGAGGGAGGCCATTGGCAGGATCATGGTTTGAAGTCTGCGTGGATTTTAGCCTTGCTTGGGGATTTTCCACGTCGGGGCAGCCCGGAATCGGCCAGCACATCCGTAAGAGTGGCAGCATGACTGCTGCCACCGAAGCGTTCCGGCGGGCTGATCGGGTCATGGATGAAATGGCGCTGCCTGATGCTGAAGCGATCCCAGGCATTGATTTCAATCGGCAGCACCCTGATCAGAGCTTCAATCAGCCAACCCCAGAGCGGGATCCCCGGTGTTCGCTTCACCCCTCGCCAGCGGCACAGCGTCGCCACTGCCTGATTCACTGAGATGGCCGGCTGACCCATCACAATCCTTCGCACTAACCCCTGGCCGGACTCTCGGTTGGGCTGATTGGGGGTTGTGGCCAGGTGTCCGCAGATAGAAGCGATGTCTGCGGCATGGATGAAATGGAAACTTGCATCGGCACGCAACCAGCGCGCCAGCCAGAGCCAGCGGCTGGCCTCCGCCAGCCCCGCGGTGAGGTAGCTGGTGGGGAAGGGGCTCGTTCCATCCACCCTGCCTCCGAAGACAAGCGTGGGGAACACCGCCACAATCCTCTCCGCCAGGGGGTGTTGCTCAAGATCCTGAAGGCACTGGGCTTTGGTCTGGATGTATTCCGTGCCATAGGCCAGGGCTTCCGGCAGCGGTTGCAGGCGACTGTCGAGGATGCTCGCGGTTGAGAAATAGCTGATCTGCTCAATCACCGCTGGATCGAGCAGCTTCAGCATGGCCTTGACGGCCACGACATTCACCTGCTGGGCCCGCTCCGGATCACCCCATGCCGTTGCGGTATGGATCACCCGCGTGACCGTGGCCAGCTCTGGGGCAAAGCGTTGTGGTTCCCGTAGATCGCCGATCAGCAGTCGGACACGGGGATGGTCGTGGGGGATTGCGGTGAGTTTCTGTGGATCCCGGAGCCAGAGCAGCAGCTCGGCTTCGCAGTGCTCCAGCAGCCATGCGGCTGTGTACTGGCCGACACAGCCACTGGCACCCGTGATCAGGATGCGGGCCGGGCTGTTGCTCAAGCGGTTGCCCCGATCCTTTCCATCACGGTCTTACCGGCTTCAAAGAAGGCGCGGCCGTTCTCCTCAGGGGTCCCGGGCAGGATGCCGTGACCAAGGTTGAGGATGTGGCGGCGCCCGCGGGCCTTGCGCACGGTGTCATCGATGCGGGCCTGGATCGCCTCTGGGGTGCCGAAGAGCAGCCCCGGATCCACGTTGCCCTGCACGCCCAGGTGCTTCGGCAGGCGGGCGCAGCCATCAGCCATGTCCACGCTCCAGTCCAGGGAGATGATGTCCACCCCTGTGCGGCCCATGCGCTCGAGCACTCCTGCACTGCCTGAGATGTAGAGGATGAAGGGGGTGTCGGGATGGGTCTGCTTGACCAGATCAACCACCTTCTGCTGATAGGGAGCGGCGAAGGTGTCGTAATCGATCGGACTCAGTTGCCCGGCCCAGGAGTCGAACATCTGCACGACCTGGGCGCCGGCATCGATCTGATAGCGCAGGTAGGTGGCAATGGATTCGGCGAAGTGATCGAGCAGGCGATGCAGCATTTCAGGCTGCTGGAAGGCCATCGCCTTGATCACGGCATAGTTCTTGCTGCTTTTGCCCTCCACCACGTAGGCGCCGAGGGTCCAGGGTGCGCCGACAAAGCCGAGCACCGCTGCTTTGTTGCCGACGCTCTCGCGCAGGCGGGTGAGCACCTCACCCACGAAGGGCATCGTCTCGGCTGGGTTGAGGGGACGCAGGGCCTTGACCTGGGCCATGGAGCGGATCGGATCACCGATCTGGGGCCCTTTGCTCTCAACGATGTCGAAGTCGATACCCATGCCCGGCAGGGGCGTGAGGATGTCTGAGAAGAGGATCACACCATCGGGCTGGAAGGCCTCGAAGGGCTGCATCGAGATCTCATAGGAGAGATCAGGGTTCTCGGAGCGTTCCCTGAAACTCGGGTGACGGTCTCGCAGGTCTCGGTAGACCTTCATGTAGCGACCCGCCTGTCGCATCATCCAAACGGGTGGCCGCTCCACCGATTCACCACGCGCAGCGCGGAGCAACAGAGGCAGGGAGTCGCTCATCAGGGAGTCTTGATCAAGCGGGAAACCTACCTGAAGCCCCTGCCTGAACAGCTGGGTAGGGGCTTCAGGAGCGCAGCTTCGTCACAGATCAGCGCCCTCAGGGGCTGCACCTGGGCCTGTCTGGCCTCCAGAAAGCTCGGTCTTGCTGGGATCGTGGCGCATGACCAGCACTGTGAGGGGTGGGAGGCAGAGTTCGAGAGAGTCCGGGTAGCCGTGAATGCCCCATTCCTGGGTGATCCTGCCACCCATGTTGCCGAGATTGCTGCCGCCATAGCGACTCGCATCCGTGTTGAGAATCTCCTCGTAAAAGCCTTTCAGTGGAACGCCGACGCGGTAATGGGAATGGCTTTGGGGTGTGAAGTTGGCAACCACCACTAGCCAGGTTCCAGTTTTGTTTTCTCGACGCATGAAGCTGATCACAGAATGGCGATTGTCATCACAATCGATCCATTGGAATCCATATTGATCAAAGTCATCTCTCCAAAGGGCCGGCTCTGATTTGTAGAGAGTGTTGATGTCATCAACCAGGCGCACAACACCTTGATGGGGCTCATGTTCAAGGAGGTTCCATTGAAGATCTCCCCATACATTCCATTCGGACCGTTGGCCGAACTCCATGCCCATGAAGATCGTTTTCTTGCCAGGGTGTGTCCACATATAGGCAAGCAGTGCTCTTAAATTTGCATACTTCTGCCAGTCATCACCTGGCATTTTGTGTAGAAGATTGCTCTTGCCATGGACAACTTCGTCATGGCTGAGGGCAAGCATGAAGTTCTCCGTGTAGGTGTACCAGATGGAGAAGGTGATGTTGTTCTGGTGGAACTGGCGGAACCAGGGATCGAGCTCGAAGTAATCGAGCATGTCGTGCATCCAGCCCATGTTCCACTTGAGGTTGAATCCCAAGCCACCGCTATCTGTCGGCTTGGTGACCATCGGCCAGGTGGTTGATTCCTCCGCGATCGATAGGGCCCCAGGAAAGTGCTGGAAGAGCACGTGGTTGGCCTGCTGCAGGAAGTGCACCGCTTCTGTATTTTCCCTGCCGCCATTTTCATTGGGCAGCCACTCTCCATCCGGACGCAGATAGTCCCTGTAGAGCATTGATGCAACGGCGTCCACACGGATACCATCAATGTGGAACTGTTCAAACCAGAACACCAGATTGGCAACGAGGAAATTGCGAACTTCGTTGCGGCTGTAGTTGAAGATCAGCGTGCCCCATTCCTTGTGTTCACCAATACGGGGATCGCCATGTTCATAGAGGTGGGTGCCATCAAAGAAAGCCAGTCCATGGCTGTCTTTAGGGAAGTGACCAGGGACCCAGTCGAGGATCACGCCGATGCCTTCGCTATGGCATCGGTCGACAAAGGCTCTGAATTCGTCGGGGCTTCCGTAGCGGCTGGTGGGGGCATACCAGCCGGTGACCTGATAGCCCCAGGAGCCATCGAAGGGATGCTCCGAAATCGGCATCAGTTCAATGTGGGTGAAGCCTCTTTCCTTGACGTAGGGAATCAGGCGATCAGCAAGCTCTGGGTAGGTGAGCAGGCGTGCGCCAGGCTTCAGATCAGCGGCGGGGACTGGGGCTCTCGGGGTCCCGTCAGCTTCGATATAGGGGTCATCCGCAGCGGCATGAATCCAGCTGCCGAGATGCATCTCATAAACGGCGATCGGCTGGTCCAGGGGATCGCTGCTGTCTCGCTGCTGAATCCAGTTGCTGTCTTGCCAGCTGTACCGGTCAAGCCTGGAGACCACTGAGCAGGTGTCCGGGCGCACTTCATGTTGAAATCCGTAGGGATCGGCCTTCTGATAGCAGTGCCCCTCCGCTGAACGGATCTCGTACTTGTAGATCGCACCTTGTTCGAGTCCGGGAATGAACAGTTCCCAGATCCCGCCAAGCCGTTGCTGCATGGGGTGATAACGACCATCCCAGCTGTTGAGATCGCCAAGCACAGCCACGCTGCGGGCATTGGGGGCCCAGAGGCAGAACATCACCCCGCTGACACCCTGGCGTTCGACAAGGTGAGCGCCCATGTGGCGCCAGATGTGGTGATGGTTGCCCTCTGCAAAAAGATGACGGTCGACCTCCCCCATCCATTCCTCGCGGAAGGCCCAGGGATCATGCTGTTCGTGGGTGATTCCACCCCGGCTCACACGGACCCGGTAGCTGCTGCCTGGATCTCGATTGAGAACGGCCTCGAAGATCCAGGGGTGGTTGGGCGTCACCATCGGACAGGTGCCGCCATCCCAGATCAGTGACACCTCACTGGCTTCAGGACACCAGAAGCGAACGATCCACTGCCCCTCATGGAGATGGGGGCCAAGCACTGCGAAGGGATGTTCGTGTCGACACTCAACAAGGCGTTGTGCGTCATCCTCCAGCCAGTTCAGAACAACACTGGAGGTCATGGAGCAACAGCGACATTGGCCGGGAGCTTAGGCCTGACCCATGCACTCCCGGTGGGGTTGGCAATCAGATCCGGACCTGGCTAGATCAGCAGGCCAGTCGAGCAGTGAGAGAGCTTCAGACGAAGTCCTTGCCAATATCCACATTGATGACTTTCCCTTCGCCGTCGAAAATCACGAACAGATTGTCGGTGACATTGCCGAATTCCACCGTCACCAGAACAAGCTGTTGCTCACCACCCTGGTTGGCAACGATGGCGTCCTTGACTTTTTCGAAGCCGCCGCTCACCCGCACAAGCTTGTTCCATTTGCGCTCCAGGTCTTGAGGCACAAAATCCTTTTGGAAGCCAATGGACATGCGTGAACGTGCCGAGACCCAGCGAGCGCTGGAGAGGTCTTTGACGAAGTCGATCGCTGCTTGTTCGAGCGGAAGAATCTCGCCAGTCCTCCAGGCGTGGAGCTTGCCGTTGTCATCCAGGACAAGAACAAGTGGTTCCTCTCCATTGGCTGTCATCACAACGGCATTAACAGTTGTGTCATCCAGACCGGCGTTCACATCAACGATGCGAGAGGAACTGATCCCTGGCCGCGTTTTCAGCTTGGCCGAGATCTTTGCGGGAGAGGTGCTGGCGCGTACCGAATCAGAAAGATGCTTGTGGATCGTCTCGGCGTCTTGATCGGCGATGGCATCCAGCAGGATCTGCGCCGCAGCATTGGCCTGGGCTGGAGTCAGGCTTGTCTTCGGACTGGTCGACTGAGCAGTCAGCTGCGCAACAGCCCTTTGCTGAGCAACAGCCTCTGGCTGCACAACAGACTCTGGCTGCACAACAGACTCTGGTTGCACAACAGCATCTGGTTGCACAACAGCCGTTGCTGGACTGAGCGCAATAACGCTGACGGGAAGGCCAAGGGAAAGGGCCAGCAGCGAGGCAGACAACGTCAAGGCTCTTGGTGCGAATCGTTAGCCATCTTGCCGAAGTTCAGAGGCAAAAGTCGCAGGGAGGAGTCAGCTAGATCCATGGTCAGGGTGATCACCCTGCAATCGGCGGATGGTGGACCACTGATGGCGAGATCGTGGCCCGGGTTGATCCCGATGGCTGGCCAACAGGATCCCGCCAGGGAAAGGCGGAGTCTGTCCCCTGAAATCAGCTCGGCAAGCAGTGGTTGAAAGATGAGCCGATGATTCAGTGGCTTCAGGGCCGTTTCCCCTTGCACCCGCAGCACACCAGTGGTGAGTTGTTCGGTTCTATGGGACCCCTTTCTGATCACTGAAAGCGCTGCGCAAAGATCAAAGCCGGGCTGATCAGATTGCACCTGAATCTCCAGTTTTGGGATCCCTTCCAGGCTGAGGCTCTGCTGCAGCGGCGCACTGGTGAAGGTCGCCACATCTGAGCGGCGGTCAACATCGCTGCGATCCACGGGACCGGGTTGGGGACTGAGATGGCCGCCGATGGAGGGCACCGGTCGCCAGGGATCATGGACAAGATTCAGCACACCCTCACCCTCTCCGTGGGGCCGAAGCTCTGCCTCGTTGGTATCGAGGCAGGCCAGCCCTGAAGAGACAAGGCTCCAGCCGGAAGATTCAGCAGGTTTCAGCCCGGGTTCCGCTGAGCTTTCCTGCCAGCAATCGCGGCTCAGATTCCAGAGCTGGGGTTTCGGCTGGCATTGGCGGCCCTGATCAGTGCCCTTGAGATGACGGTTGAAGAAGTTGAGCTGCAGCTGCTGAGCTTCAGGCCACCACTGCAGATGAGTGGCAGGGCCTATATGCAGTTCAGGTGAGCCGCCGGCCCGCTCTGAGCGCTGCTGAAGGTCGAGAATTCCCGTGAGATGGGGGTCCCACCAACCACCGAGTAGAAGCATCGGCTGGCGCAGCCAGCTTTCAAGGGGTTCGTGAATGCTCAGCTCTGCAGTTGCGAGATCTGCAGCTGTTTGATCTTGAGTTGTTTTCTCTACAGCTGTTTGATCTACAGCCTTGGGGCTCCCCTTGAGCAGCCATTTCAGGCTGATGCCCTGGGGGTCATGCTGCTGAAGCAGTGGCATCCCTTCCCAGAGGTAGCTGCCATCCTCGAGAGTGCGCCGAAGCGTTTCCCAGGTTGCTGAATCCCCGCGGCGTCTGGCCTGGAGAGCGGCGAGCTGCAGCCCCCAGGCCAGGTTGATGTGCCACCACGGGGCTCCACCTTCGCTGCTCCAGTGATCCGCTTCATCCAGTCCAGTCATCGCCGGGGCCAGACAGTCAGGAGGGGGCGTTCCAGGGGTGGCAAGCAACTGGGTCAGCCCCTGGTAGGAGAAGCCATAGGTGCCGAGTCGCCCGTTGCATTCAGGTAATTGCCTCACCCAGAGGTGGGTCTCAGCGGTGTCCGCTGCTTCCTGGGCAAACCCTTTGAATCTCCCTGCCGAGTCCCCCTGGCCGCGGACGTCCTGAATCACCACCAGAAAGCCATGGGCTGCCCACCAGCTGGGATGGGCATAGGTGACGGTTGAGGCGATGGCACGCCCGTAGGGCTGCCGCATCAGCAGGGTGGGCCAGGGGCCTTCCGATTGCGGATACCAGAGTCTTGAAACGAGGTTGACCCGATCGCTGCAGGTCAAGGTGGCATCTCGCCATTCCACAGGCATTACGCCATTCCAGAGAAATTAAAACAGTGCCCATGCATCAGCCACAGCCCAGTCATCGTCTAAAGGCCATGAATCAGCAGCTGTTTATCAGCAACAGACGTTTGATCGAAACAGCCCTGTGATCACATCAAGCACTGAGGCCGGACCCAGTGCCGGTTCAGCGAACTTCCGGGCAGTTCAGGCCGATCACATAGGTGGAGACAATCTCTGCATCTCTGATGCTGAGTTGGAGTTTCTTGGCCACCTGGTTGATGACCTTTGTTGAATTGGCCGAGACCCCTTTGGCATTGAGAGCGAGAAACTGACGGCACATCGAACGGGCCTGATCAGGGTTCTTCTTGACACTCTCCAGCAGAGGCGAGGCCAGAGCCACAGGGGCAGTTGCCAGGCTCAGAATGAGCAGGGCGGGGAGGGTTTTCATTGCTTCCTCCATGAATCATCAGCTCTATTTGAGACGTTTCAGCTCTTCCTGTGGGTCAGGCAGTGTCAGTTCTTCAGTTGCCTGTTGCGTGCCAGTTCAATCCAGCGGTGGGCGGTCGCCAGATCAACGACAGGTGGTCTGCCGCTGTTGAGCTGCCTTTCGAGGCGTCCGGTCTGTCGAACGATGGTCTGAGGGTCGCTTGCGGCAAGGGCTCCAACCGTTCCCAGTCCGGCATGGAGGAGCAGCGCCGCATCTGCAGCGGCCAGATCCAGCTCACAGACAAGTGCCGCCATCCCCCGCAGGCGCTTGAGATTTCGTGCTGTCGCCTGGCCCTTGATCACCCTGCTGAGCTGGGTTTCCTCCAATGCCATCAGTGCTTTCCAGGTGGTGATGCCCGCTGCCAGGAGCTGGGTCTGTTCATGGCGGAAGCTGGCGGGCAGAGATCCGAAGGGTTGGTCAGCCTGCATTGCGATCTGGAGGAAGCTGTTGCCGGAAGTCGCGGCTGCCTTCCGCAAGGATCACGGGCTCGCTGAGGCCGTCTTCAACGGGGACCAAACGGCGAATACGCACCTGAACCTTGGGGCTGGAACGGCCGCTGCTGCGAAGGTTGTCCACCAGCTGCTGCAGGCTGGGTTCAATCGCGTCAGGGTCCAGATCCGCAGGGGCCTGGGCCACCACCAGATCGTTGCTGTTATCGAAGACGATCTGAAGAGTCTCTGCGCCCTCAATCGCCACGTTGGGTTGGTAACTGAGGCCGAACGTCCAGAAGCTGATCGCCAGCAGAAAGGTGAAACTTGTCACCCCTATAAGTCGGAAGCGGAAGCCCCAGCCGGCCAGGAAGGCAACCAGGGTGATCACGGCCATCCCCAGGCCTGCCCAGGCGAGCCAGGTGATCAAGGTGTGGAGCAATTCGGGAAGCGTCATGGGCTGGTGATCTGCTGAGCATGTCCTTATATTGCGCGGGCTCCCGCAGAGGTCGAGGGAAGCGATGGGGGTGGATCTCAGATCCCTGTTGTCACGTCAATGGGCTCCGATTGGTCTTTCCCTCCTGGTGGGGGGGGTAGGGGCCTGGGTTGGTGCCGACCTGGTGGTGTCTTCGGTTGTCAACCGTCTGCGGCCGGAGCTGGAGCAACAGATTTCAAAACCCCTCGGGCACCAGTTGCGGATCGGTCCCTATCGAGGCTTGCGCCCCTGGGGAATCGAGATCGGTTCAACCCGTATTTTGCCTGGCCCCAGTGATGACTCGTCGGCAAGCCTGAGTGGGGCGACGATCAAATTTGCCCCCCTGGCGAGCCTGCGACGCTGGCGGCCTGTGGTCATTCTTGATCTGCATGGCGCCCGCTTGTCATTGCGTCGCAATCAACAAGGGGCTTACTGGGTTCCAGGCACCGCTTCCTCAGCTCCCCCACCTGAGCTTGATCTTGAGCTGGGACACTCCCAGCCAGCCCGGATTGATTTCGAACCTGCAGGCGTTTCGCTCCGGGCCACGACAAGGCTCAACCTGCAATTGGCGAACAGTGTTGTTGATGGAAAGGCAAAACTGACCCTTCCCGAGGGTGGGCGTCTGACCCTTGAAGGTCGTGGCCACTGGGATCAACCGGATTTTCTCGTTCGCACCCGTCTGGAGCAGATCAGGCTCAGGCCTCTTCAGGCACTGCTTCCAGGTCCCAAGCCTGTGGCGCTCCAGGGGCAACTTGGCGGTGAGATGCAACTCAGCCTTGCCAAGGGGCGTATGGCCTGTAAAGGAGGGATCAGTGGCGTCTCTCTGCAGATGCTGGGTGGTCCGTTCACGGAGACGCTTAGCTCTCCAGAAGCCAGGGTCCTCTGCAGGGGCGGACGGCTGAAAATCCCCAAGACGCAATGGCGCTATGGCAGCTGGAGGGCCTCCCTTGGCGGTGCTGTTCAGCTGAATGAGTCCTATCAACTTGATGTGTTGATCAGTGATCAGCAGCGGGATCTTCAGCTGCTTTCCAGGCTGCGTGGAACCTGGCATCAGCCCAGGTTGCTCCTGAATGGGCAATGGCGGCCCAAGGCTCCCCTTGATCCAACCGTTCCCGTCAAGTTTCAGGCCAGACTTCAGGCTGACTGGCGTGATACCAAGGCTGTCACAGCCGCGTTGGCTGAGCTGCAGGTGCAGGGGGCCGGCCTGGACTTCCTTGCCCATGGGCCCCTCTATCCAGAGCTTGGGGTCAAATCGCGGCAGTTGCAGCTGGGTGGCAGGGCGTTCAAGACCGTTCCGCTCCTGGCTGAACTGCTTGGCACCAAGTCCCCCGTCCGGGGCAGCCTTGAACTCAACGGCCCCAGCCTCAGTCCAAGTCTTCGCCTTGCCCTGGGCCAGCGGCACAATCCCTTGCTCAGGCGCTGGTCTCTCCAGGCCGGCTGGAGTGAGCAATCAGGCCTTCTCAAGCTTGGATCCTTCGAAAGCAAAGAGCTCAGGGCTGCGGCCCAGTTGCCCTTGAAGCTCAACAGAGCGGGGGTTCGCGTCGGTGAGCTGCAGGCTGATCTGAGCCTTGATGGCTTCCCTCTCAAACGCCTCGACGCGATTCTGGGCACAACCATGGGTGGATCCCTTTCGGTTTCCGGCCGGGTGACGGGTCCCCTGGATCGATTGAGCCCGGATCTGAACCTTGAGCTGGTGGATCCTGAGGCGGGGCGCCTGCGACTGCTTGAGGAATGGCGAGGCACGTTCACCGGAGTGGCTGGGGGGGGAGGCCGCCTGTTGATGGCCTCAGTCGGGTCGGTGATGCCCGGCACTCTGAGGGCCGATCTGGCTGCCAACTGGTTGCCCTCAGAGGTAACGATCAAACGTCGTGACGGACGGCTGACCCTGACGGGTTCCCCGGCTTTGTATCGCTGGCAGGCTGATGATTTCAGCCTCAACGGGATTGAGTTGGCCCTCCCCTCCACAGAGAGTTTTTGGGGGGCCTATGGCCGGATCAACGGCGAGGGTGAGCTTGGGCTCCAACCCCTTTCGATGCAGGGCCGCCTGATCGTCAACAATCCAGGCCTCTCGCGCCTGAGGCTGAGGCAGGCCATCCTTTCGGGGAACTATGCAAATCAGCGTTACACCCTCAGCGGCGAGCTGCTTCCCCCTGATACCGGACAGGTGACCTTCAAGGCGGATGGGCGTGTCTCGGGGCGGCTCAAGGCCCATAGCGAAGTTCGTGGCATCAGTGCCCGCTGGCTGCTGGCCACGGCCCTGAACATTCCTGAACTGCTCGAGGACTCAGCTCCGGCCCCAGGTCGTGCCGCAGATCTGGGCACACTGTTCATCAATACCTTCGGAGGGGCCCTGGATGGACAACTGCGTGCGCTGGCAAGGGCTAATGCGTCTCTGCTTCTTGATGAAAAGCTGAATCGGGAGTCAACATCCATCCATCTGGAGGATCTGCGCGGACAGATTGATGCCGTTGCTGATCTGAATGGACCGGCCCTGGATCGTCTTGATCTGGATCTCAAGGTTCGTGGGCACCTCTGGACGGAAGGCCAGGACGAGGATCAGGCCCTGATGGTGAAGCCCTTCGTGGCCACCCTCAGAGGACCTCTGCAGGGCGGTGATGGGACGTTCTCTCTTCTGCATCTGCCCTTCTCGCTTCTCGCCCTGGTTGCACCGGTTCCAGCATCGTTGCGAGGCGCTTTTGGAATGGAGGGGCGCTACAGCCTTGGCCATGGTCATCAGGATCTTGCGGCGAATCTGAAGCTTGAGGACGCCAGCCTTGGGACTTCATCCCTGCTGTTTGACCGTGGCGGCATCTCCCTGGTTAAAGATCGGCTGAACCTGGATCTGGCCCTGCGCAGCTCCGCCTCGAAGGAGCCGGTCACGCTCACCGGACAGGTCCCTCTGGACGCGGTTCAACCCCTTGATGTGCGGGTTGAGAGCCATGGAGATGGGCTGCGATTCCTGACCGGTCTTGCCGGTGACAATGTGGTCTGGAAGGGCGGTAGCACCGATCTGAAGCTGCTGTTCAGTGGCAGCCTTCATGCGCCCCAGGCCAATGGCTTCCTGGTGATGAAGGATGTGTCCTTCCTGGTCAGCGATCAAAGCATCAGCGGCCTCAAGGCCGCGATGGTGTTTGACTTCAGTCGTCTGGAGGTTCAGTCGCTTCAGGGGAAGATCGGTGCCAAGGGCAGTATTCGGGGCCAAGGGGCCATCGGATTGCTTCAGCCAACCCCGGAGAAGAAGCCGCTGGCCATTCAGATCAGCGATGCACGCATCAAAAGTCCTCTGGCTGATGTTCTGCTGACGGCCAATATTGATATCGGCGGAGCCCTGGTTAAACCTCGTTTTGGCGGTGAACTGCAGCTCGACAAAGGAAAGATTTCGCCTCGCCGCTCGATGTTTGTGATGCCCAAGAAAGATCAGGCGGCAGACTCTGGAGCACTGGCTCGTTCAGGCGCGAAAAAGGCCTCTGCTCAGCATTCAGAAGCAACCCAGGTCAGTGCCAACACCCTTCTGGAGCAGAAGTGGGATTTCAGCAAGCCCCTCGTCTTGCTCGGACCTGATGTTGAAGCAGCTTCCAGCCGCGCCATGAAGAAGGCGATGCCCAATTTCCCCTCGATCAGTTTTGACAATCTGCGCTTGCGTATGGGGCCTGACCTGCAGGTCATTGTTCAGCCCCTCGCCAACTTCCGAACCAAGGGCCTGTTGAGCCTCAATGGTGCTCTTGATCCAAGCCTGCAGGTCCGGGGGGTCGTCCAGCTTCTCAAGGGCCGTTTGAGTCTGTTCACCACAACTTTTCATCTGGATCGGAGGGCTCCGAATGTGGCCGTGTTCACCCCTTCCATGGGCTTGATTCCCTATGTCGACATCGCCATGAAAACCGAGGTCTCAGACAGCGTCAGTCTGGGCACAGGGACCAACACGGTGTCTTCCAATATCTTTGACACCAATGGCACTGGTGCTCTCGGGGCAGCTGGTCAGCTTCGTCTGGTCAAAGTGGTGGTGACGGTCGCCGGGCCTGCCGATCGCTTTGCTCAGCATCTCAAGCTCCGCAGCTATCCACCAATGCCCAAGGCGCAGCTGATGGCTTTGATCGGTGGCAACTCCCTGGCGGGGTTGTCGAACTCCGACGCTGGTGCCGCTATCGCCACGGCTCTTGGTCAATCACTGCTTTCGCCCATGCTCGGCACCTTCTCTGATGCGTTCAGTGAGCGGATGGAGGTTGCCTTGTATCCCACCTATGTCTCGCCAGTGATTGATGATCGCAAGGAGCGGGTGTCTGGCCGTGTTCCACCACAGCTTGCCCTGGTGACCGATTTCGGAATGGCGATCACCGATGCATTCGATTTCTCGGTGCTGGCTGCACCCAATCGCAATGACATTCCTGCACAGGGAACTCTCACCTATGACATCAGTCCGAACCTGAGCCTGTCGGGATCCGTCGATACGCAGGGCACCTGGCAGAGCCAGATGCAGCTGTTCTTCCGTTTCTGAGTTGATGCCGTCTGAATCAACGCCGCCCGAACCAACGCAGCCTGATCCAACGCTGTCTGATCAGAGGCTGCCAAACAACACCGAAGTCAACAACACCGAAGTCAACAACACCGAAGTCATCGGCACCGAAGTCATCGGCGTTGATCTTGGTGGCACGGCCATCAAGCTGGCTCGCTTGGATCAAAAGGGACAGGCGCTGGCGGAAGCTGAGCTGATCACCCCTCAACCGGCCGTACCCGGAGCTGTGACCGTGGCTCTCTGCGCAGCGATTGAGCGCCTGGATCCGCACCACAAGGCCAAGCTTGTCGGTGTTGGTCTTCCAGGGCCGATGGATGCCTCCAGTCGGGTGGCCAGGGTCTGCATCAATCTGCCCGGATGGGTTGATGTTCCCCTTGCCGACTGGCTGGAACCACGTCTGAACCGGCGGGTGACCCTTGCCAATGATGGCAACTGCGCCCTTGTCGGTGAGGCCTGGCGCGGTGCCGCCAGAGACGTCAGTGATGTGGTGCTGCTCACCCTGGGAACAGGGGTGGGAGGTGGCGTGCTGCTCGGTGGAAAGCTGTTCACCGGCCACAACGGCGCCGCAGCGGAGCCAGGTCTGATCGGTGTCGATCCTGAGGGTCCCCCCTGCAACAGTGGCAACAGCGGCTCCCTTGAACAGTTCGCCAGCATCACTGGCCTGGGACGCTTGTGGGATGGTGATCCCGCGCAGCTGAGCCGTCTCGCCGCCGCTGGAGATCAAGCCGCCCTTGCTGTCTGGGAGCGCTATGGCCGGATCCTGGGGGTGGGGATCAGTTCACTGGTTTACATGTTCACCCCGGAGGTGGTTCTGGTTGGCGGAGGCCTTGCCGGTGGATCGGTTCACTTCCTGCCCTCCCTGCGCAGGGAGGTGGAGCGGCGGGTTCAGGCTGTGAGTCGGGAGGGCCTGCAGATCAGGGCCTGCGCCCTTGGCAACAGTGCCGGCAGACTCGGTGCTGCCCGTCTTGCCCTTGAGCGGCTTGCCCCAGAACACCCCTGAGGCTCGATGATGTGCTGCAAGCTGAGCCGTTGAGATGACATCGCTTTCTGCTGTCCCCGAGCCATCGCCTGAGCTGCTTCAACGGGCGATGCAGGTGCGGCATGGGGCGATTGATCTCGGCCAGGCCACGGATCCCCAGCGCCGGCAGGCCCTGCTGGCCATGGCCGCAGCCCTTGCGGGGGATGCCGAAGCGATTGTGGCGGCAAATGCGGAGGATCTTGAGAGGGCAGACAGGGAAGGTCTGGCGGCCGCCCTGCTGGCCAGGTTGAAGCTCGATCGAGCCAAACTCGAGGCGGCCATCGAGGGTGTGCGTCAGTTGGCTCGGCTGCCGGATCCCCTTGGACAGCGCCAGTTGCACCGTGAACTGGATCAGGATCTTGTGCTCGAACGTATTTCCGTGCCCCTCGGGGTGCTTGGCGTGATCTTTGAGGCCCGTCCTGATGCGGTGATCCAGATCGCCTCCCTGGCGATCCGCTCAGGCAATGGAGCCATGCTCAAGGGCGGCAGTGAAGCGGCACGCACCAATGAGGCGATCATGACGTCTCTGCAGGCTGGTCTTGCTGATTCTGAAATCGCCCCTGAGGCCCTGGCACTGCTCACCACCCGTCAGCAGAGCCTGGCGCTGTTGCGTCTCGATGGTCTGGTCGATCTGATCATTCCCCGCGGCAGCAACCAGCTGGTGCGCTTCATTCAGGACAACACGAGGATTCCTGTCCTGGGCCATGCCGATGGCGTCTGCCACCTCTACATCGATGGGGATGCGGATGTGAGCCAGGCGGTGCGGATTGCCATCGACAGCAAGACCCAGTACCCCGCGGCTTGCAACGCGATCGAAACCCTGCTGGTCCATCAGTCGATTGCGGCTGCCTTCTTTGCCGAGGCGATTCCGGCTTTCCGTGCTGCCGCTGTGGAGCTCAGGGGGGATGAACTCAGTCGCAGTTTCGGTGTTGAAGCCACCGCCACAGAGGCTGACTGGGATGAGGAGTATCTGGATCTGATCCTGGCTGTGGGGGTGGTGGCTGACCTGGATCAGGCGCTGGAGCACATCCGGCGGCATGGATCAAGGCATACAGAAGCCATTGTCACCACTGACCAAAAGACGGCTGAACGATTCCTGCGGGCCGTGGACAGTGCCGGTGTTTATCACAACTGTTCAACCCGCTTTGCGGATGGATTCAGATATGGCTTCGGTGCTGAGGTGGGCATCAGCACCCAGACGCTTCCTCCGAGGGGGCCGGTGGGCCTTGAAGGCCTCGTCACCTATCGCTACCTCCTCAGGGGTGATGGCCAGATCGCGGCAGATTTCAGTTCCGGCCGCCGCAGCTTTAGCCATCGGGACCTACCCCTGTGAACGCCCCTTTGAACGCCCCTGTGAACGAGCCTTTTCCGCCTGGAGCGCTTCCCCACGCAGGCCTTCCCCAAGCAGGCCTTCCCGATGGAGCCGTGCACGTCAATGACCTGAGGCTTTGGGCCCATGTCGGTGTGCTTGAGCATGAACGCCTTGAAGGCCAGTGGTTCAGTGTGGATTTCAGTCTCTGGCTCGATCTCTCTGCTGCGGCCTGTGCTGACGATCTCAGTGCATCTGCGGATTACAGCCTGGCGATCAAGGCCTTCCAGCGGTGTGCTTTTGAGTTGAACTGCCTCACGATTGAACATTTCAGCGAGCGTCTGCTCGTTGTGCTCGAAGAGCTCTATGGCTCAGTGCCGATGCGTGTGCTGCTGCGCAAATGTTCCGCACCGGTTCCAGGATTCGTTGGCAGTGTGGCGGTTGAGAGGTGTCGCCACTGGCCGACGGCCTGATCTTCGCAAGTGCAGTTCATGGTTTCGGCTCCGATCACTTCAGGCATGCCCAGCCAGCGTCCGCTTGTGCTCGTTCATGGGTTGTGGGATACACCAAGGTTGTTTGACCGTCTGGTCCGACAGCTGCAAGAGCATCAGGTGCCGCTGTTGGTTCCCCATCTGCCCCATCGCTTGGGCGCCGTGTCACTGACCACGCTTGCGGAGGATCTCGGTCAGTGCATCGATGCTCAATGGGGGCCTGATCTTGAAATCGATCTGCTGGGATTCTCCATGGGTGGACTGATCTCACGGATCTGGCTGCAGCAGCAGCAGGGAGCCAGGCGCACCGCTCGCTTCCTCAGTGTGGGAAGCCCTCAGCAGGGGACGATCACCGCCCAGTGGGTCCCCCACTGGTTGTTTGCCGGGATCGCCGAGATGAAGAGAGGCAGCCCTCTGCTGCGCGCACTGAATGCAGACGTCTCGGCTCTGAACAGGGTGGATTGCGTCAGTTACTTCTGCCGCTGGGATCTGATGGTGGTGCCCGGTTGGCAGGCGGTGCTGCCCGTGGGGCCGAAACAGGCGCTTCCGGTTCTGACTCACCAACAGCTGATGTCGCACCCGAGGGCCCTGAGCGTATTAATTACAAAGCTTCTCACTAGTTGACTTGCGTCTCTGGGTAACAGCCACACACTTGGATGAATGCCATTGCATCATCTTCAGATGTGTTTTTCAGCATCAGCGAGTTTCACCGCTGCAGCGGTTCTGATTCCCTTAGGGCTTTACAGCACCCATATCGCACGTACCAATGAAGCCCTGGCGGCAAAGGATCCAGACAAGCGGATGCGTCGCGGCTACGTTCCCCTGGCCCTGGTGCCGATGTTCTTCGGAATTCAGCAGCTGTTTGAGGGATTGGTCTGGACAGGCATTGATTATGGTCAGGCAGGAGCGGCACTCCAGCCCCTCACCACGATCAGTTCAGTTGGTTTTCTGTTCTTTGCCTACTGCTTCTGGATGTTATGGATCCCATGGTGCGCCTATTCAATTGCCAGGGAAAATGAATCTAGAGCCCTGGCTGGACGCCTTCAGAAAGTTTGGTGGGTGGCCTCTGTCCTCGGTGTGGGATTTATCCTGCCGATTCTGTTTAATCCGCCAACTGTTCAACCAGCCCTGCATGGAAGATTGCTTTACAATCTCAGTGAGCTAGGGCTATGGCATAACTTTGTGAATACTGAGCCCCTTGGTGAGTTGATCTATTGGGCTTTCATTGTTCTTCCCTTGGTTTTCCTCAGTGATAAGGCTGTTCGTTTGTTTGGTGTCTTGATCTTTGTTTCTATACTGCTTACCTGGATTACTTATGCGGCCACATTCAATTCCGTTTGGTGCTTCTACTGCGCAGTGCTTTCGATCATGGTGATCTGGATCGTCAATCGTCAGGAGATGCGACATGCCTGATGCTTTGCTCGGTGGCCTGGGTGATCAGCTCATGGCCATGGGGGAAACTCTGCTCAGGATGGACATAGGGGTTGGCCTGCTGATAGCAGTGGGCATCTCCATGTCTGCCTCCCATCTTTTTTCTCTGTTTGCCAATCGTCTGCGGCCGTCTCAGATCGCAGCACATATGGTGATTGATGCCCTTGGGCTCAGCCTGGCTTTTCTGATCGCAATCCTCTTGCATTGTCTGATGTTGACATTGCTTGAATCAAAGGCTGTTCAGCCGATCGCCTATGCCAATGGGATGGGGATTGCACTCTGGCCAGGCCTTTTTTATGTGCTTGTTGGTGCCCCTTATATCAGTGATCTGATCGCTGTGATTCTACTTGGCTGGATTCATCTCAACATGCTGGTCTTGCTTCATGCTCGCTATGGCATTCCATTCGAAAAGGGGCTGTTGGTGGCGACGCCAGGATTCATTGTCGCGTTGGTTTTGATCGCGTTTTTATTCGCCCAGCGATGGCGATCAAGTTATATCCAACTTTCACGCGAGATTTCGGTTATCTCCTGAAGCATGAACAAACTCCTTTGGCAGCATTTGCATGTCCCGTTCTTCTGTCCATAATCATCGTGCCCATCTGCGCCTGAGCCGGAAGTTTTTTCTTGTTGTTATTGGCTTCGGGATCCTCTGCTCTTTATTCTGCATCGTTGCGATCCGTCGTGATGCTCATGCCTTTTTAACTGCAGCGGTGCTTCGAGAGTGGATCCTGATCAGCACAGTTCTGATTGTGATCGGGATCGCGATGGCGGGGATGTATTCAGTGATGGTGGATTTTGTGTTCTGGGAGGGTTGGTTGAAGGGCTTGCCTGATCCAAGAAAACTCTTCTCTGAAACTCAGCACAAGCCACCTGAGCATCACACCTATGTTGTTTACCTTGATGGTATTCATCAGACTGAACAGGATCATCCTCCACGTGTCAGTCAATTTCTTGCCCTGCTTGAGAAACAGATTGAGCAGGGTTATCTGCTTGTACGTGGTATCGAGGCTTACACCATCACGCCGGTTTCCCTGAGTTCAGATAGGTATTCCCAGTGGTTCTGGCAACGTTTATTCGCTCTTCAGGAGCATCACCCCAATGGTTTTGTTCGTTTCCTCTGCTCCCTCTGTGTGCAGGTGAACAATGTCATCAAGGTTGGTATCTCATCGGATCGGCGTTATGGGCCTGTGATGAACTATGAGTTGGCACTTAAGATTGCCCATCGCCTCGAGTCCCTTGGTTTTCAACCGGGCCGCGCTTCGAGGATCGCACTGGTGGGTTACAGCGGTGGAGGCGAGATGGCCATCGGCACAGCTGAGATGCTTCAGCGCATCTGTCGTGTACCTGTTCAGGTGATCACCGTCTGCGGTGTTTTCAGTGGAAATGGCGAATTAAGTGAGATCAACCGGGTGGCAACGATTGTTGGCAGCCGTGATCCGGTCGCGGCATTCGGTCAGATTGCCTATCCGGGACGTTTGCCTCTGCTGCCATTCTCAAAATGGAATCGTTGGCGGCGAAGCAGGCCGCTGCAGAGATACACCATTAATGGGATGAATCACAATGGAGCAACAGGGCCTTTCAGTGATCTCTTCAGCCCTGATGTTGTCAAGACGATCTGCCAGGAGCTGGCCAGCTCAGCCATCAACTGAGTGCTGCTTCACCTGATTCACGAGCCGCAGCGGCTTCCCCATTGAGAGCTCTTACGGTTTCGAAAGGACTGTGAGCAGGCTGGCTGGTGATCAATCTTTGCCAGGCTTCGTCCCTTGACGGCCCATGCAGGAAGAGATCCTGGGGGAGGTTTTCGAGGGCCGCCCGATAACGGTCAACGCTGTCAGCGTCAATCATCAGACCCATCTCCAGCAGTGTGGAGAGGCTGCGCGAAAGGCGTTCGCGCCAGAGTCCACCAAGGGTGAGTGGGTAGAGCACTGAGCAGCCGCACACGGCCTGGTGCAGCAGGGCAGTGGAATCGATGCAGAACCCCAGGGCCCCATAGCCGCCGATCCGCAGCTCGTCCGCCATTGCCACCCAGTTGTGAACCGCTCCCATCAACTCGCTGATGGTCAGGGCAAGACCGAGCTGTTCGCCTGTGAACACCAATCCTGGGTAGGCAACCGTGCCGTTATGGCGATCGTTCTGCCAGGGACGGTGCAGATCATTCATTGCAGCCCAGCCATTCAATCCCTCCGTTCCCTGGTAGTACTGGAGCAGGATCAGTTCATCTTCAGGAGAGTGCAGTTCCAGTTCGAAGCTGCAGTGGGGTAGCAGGGCCATCAACTCCTGCCCCTGCTGATCTTCAAGTGCTGTCCGGTAGGGAACGGCAAGGGGAATCTGTTGCCAACCCCTGGCCTCATCGGGCTGGCTGGCGCCAAGGCCGAAACTCGCGACGCTGGCTCTGATGCGGCCGCGGCAGCGCCAATCCCTGTCCTCGAGCAGCCGGATCAGGGCGGCGGCGCAGCTGATCCCTTCAAAGCAATAGGCCTCTCTTTTGCGCAGGCTCTGGGGAAGTCGGTTGGCAGCCAGGGCGTTGAACACCTGAGCCAGAAGCTGATTCATGGCTCGCTGGGCTGGGGTCTGCAGCATGTCAAGACCTTCGTTCCGCCAGACCAGGCCTGAACCGAGGGATCCCAGCTTCTCTTTCAAGCCTGTCTCCCAAGTGCTGGGCAGTGCCTGTTGCTCGAGGCCTGTTGGCCGGGCCTGCTGACGTGCGGTTGCGATCGACTCTGGGAGCTGGATTTCAGCGCCGCTGTTCAGGCTGATGGTGACGGAGCGCCAGCGGCTGAGGGCATTGGCTTGTGTTTCGGCAGGGGCGGGGATCAGATGCTGCAGATCATCGGCCAGAGCCGCAAGCAGCACGGGGCTGAGCAGACCTTCCTCGATCAGGGCGGCAAGTCCCCGCAGGCGCTCCGGGACCTGGGCTGATCTCTGACGCCATCCCCTCGGCAGCATCCAGAGCAGGGGAATCAGCTGGCGGTGGTTGAGGTCCTGGAGCAGTTCCCGCAGAAACTGCTCGCGGGGGATTCCCCGGCGCAGACTGCTGTGCTCGAGTGCATTCTCGAGGCAGCGGAGCGGAGCAATGTCGCTCTGATCACCCCGCTGGTTCCCCCAGCTGGCGCTCAATGCCAGTGGATCATTGCGCACTATTTCAACGGGTGGGAGTGGGCGTCTGTTCAGTTTCAGCGACGCTCAGACCGGAATGCCGGATCAGGGCCTCGCTGGTGGCAGGTCGGCCCCTGAAGTCTTTGAAGACATCGGCAGGTGGTCTGCTGCCGCCGAGGCTGAGAACAGTGTCACGAAAACGGGCACCGGTCTCTCGAACCCGATCATCATCATCAAGGCCCACATCTTCAAAGGCCGAGAAGGCATCGGCACTGAGGACTTCGGCCCATTTGTAGGAGTAATACCCCGCGGCATAGCCTCCGCAGAAGATATGGCTGAAGGCGCAGAGAAATTGGTCTGCCTCGATCGGCGGGATGATCGTGGTGGTTGCGGCAAGTTCAAGGCGCAGCTGGTTGGGGCTCATGCCCAGCTCAGGGCTCCAGCGGCTGTGGAGCCGAAGGTCTGTGAGGGCGAAATGCACCTGTCGCAGGGTGGCTGAACCCGCCAGAAAGGTGCGGCTGCTGCGCAGTTTCTGAAACTCCTCTTCCGGTAGTGGTGCACCGGTCTGCCAGTGCTTGGCCATGGCCATGATCGTTGGTCGGTGCAGGCACCAGTTCTCCATGAACTGGCTGGGGAGTTCCACGGCATCCCACTCAATGTTGTTGATGCCAGCCGCCTGGGGGTGATTGATGCTGGTGAGCATGTGCTGAAGGCCATGCCCGAATTCGTGGAAGAGGGTTTCCACTTCCTCAAAGCTCATCAGGCTCGGCGTCTGCCCGACCGGTGGGGTCTGATTGCAGATCAGATAGGCCACCGGCAGCACGAGCTGATCGTCAGCGCCTCTGCTGCGCCCAAGGCATTCGTCCATCCAGGCCCCACCTCGCTTGCTGGCGGGCCGGCTGTAGGGGTCGAGGTAGAAGGCCGCTAGGGGGGAGCCATCCCCGTCAAGCACCCTGAAGTAGCGCACATCCTCATGCCAGATCGGTGCTTCGCCATCGGCGGCCTCAATGCGGATGTTGAACAGGCGTGCGCAGAGATTGAACAGGCCATCGAGCACCCGGGGGAGCGGGAACCAGGGGCGCAGGCCTTCCTGATTGAGATCAAAGCGATCCTGACGCAGGCGTTCGGCCCAGAAACTCACATCCCAGGGAGCCAGATCATCGGCAGCCGGATCCCCATTCCTGGCTGCACAGGCCTTGAGTTCAGCCAGGTCCTGTTCAGCTGCTGGATAAGCCGCAGCCCGCAGCTCCTCCAACAGGGTTTCCACGGCCTGAACACTCGCGGCCATCTTGCTGGCCAGGCTGAGCTCCGCCCAGTTGGCATAGCCGAGGCGCCTGGCCTGATCGAGTCGCAGACTGAGAATCTCCTCGATCAGGGGTTGGTTGTTGAGTTCAGCGGTTGTGGCCCTGCTCACATGGGCTTTGTAAACGGTTTCCCTTAGCTCCCTGCGGCTGGAGTGGGTGATGAAGGGGATGAAGCGGGGCATGTCGAGCCCAAGTCGCCAGGGCCCCTTGTTCGCCGTTGCTTCTTCACCATCGGCATGCTGATCACCCCCATCCCTGGCTGCGGCGGCAAGGGCTTCCAGGGCTCTTGGTGGCAGGCCTTCCACCTGCTCTGGACTGGTGAGCAGCAGGCTCCACTGCTGGGTGGCATCAAGCACATGGTTGCTGAAGCTGGTGGCGAGTTCGGCAAGTCGCTCACTGGCTTTGTTGAATTCCTGCTGAACGGGTCCCTCAAGACCCACTCCCCGCTGTTTCATCGACAGGAGTTCGGTGTCGAGGATCCGGCGCTGGGTCTCATCAAGGGGTTGAGCCGGTTCATCCCTGAGCCTGCAGAGGATCCGGTGCAGGATCTTGCTCTGCCCCACGCGGTTGCCGAAGCGAACCACGTCAGGTTGCTGGGCGGTATGGGCCTGCCGCAGTTCCGCTGAATTGCTGACGGCATTGAGGTGGGAGACCACTCCCCAGCTCCAGCGCAGACGTTCGTCGATCCGATGCAGGGGTGGCATCACCTGCTCCCAGGCGATGGGGTCCCCTGAGGCGAGGATGGCTTCCAGATTCTGTTCGAGGCCATTCAACTGAGTGTTGAGTGCGTCGAGAAGGTTCGGAATCTGGGCTTGAATCTGCTCGGCGTTGATCTCCAGGTACTCGGGAAGTCCATGCCCTTGCAACAGAGCGGGTGCATCTTTGTGGTTCAGCGCAACAGGCATCGATCAGCCAACTGAAAGGTGGGGGCTCAAGGCGATCAGGCTATGGCTGAGGAGACGGTCTGCCAGCGCATTGGTGGAGGCTTCGTAGAGATCGATGGCTGCACGGGGCCAGACGCCGATCACCAGGGTTGGCACAAGCAGCACCAGGCCGATGCCGAGTTCCCTTGGCTTCATGTCTTCAATCACGGCAAGGGCCGGGATCCTCGGTCCGAAGAAGACCCTTCTGCACATGGAGAGCAGGTAGATGGGGGTGAGGACCAGGCCGATGGCGGCCAGAACGATGGTGATCGCTCGGAAGACAAGGGTGAAGCTTTCCTGACTGGTGATGCCCAGGAAGATGGTGATTTCACTGATGAAGCCGCTCATCCCAGGCAGGGCCAGGGAGGCCAGGGAACTGGCCAGGAAGAAGGCGAAGGTGATCGGCAGCACCTTGGCCAGACCTCCCATGTTGGGAATCGAGAGGGTTCTGGTTCTTTCGTAGAAGGTTCCTGTCACGAAGAACAAGGCTGCGGCAATCAGGCCATGGCTGATCATCTGCAGCATGGCGCCGCTGATGCCGAGGGCATCAATGGCACCGATGCCGACGAGCACAAAGCCCATGTGACTGACTGAGCTGCAGGCGATTCGCCGCTTGACATTGTCCTGGGCGAGGGCGTTGAGGGCGCCATAGATGATGTTGACGATGCCGAGAATGATCAGAGCAGGTGCAAGCTGCAGATGGGCATCAGGCAGCATCTGCACGTTGAATCTCAACAGTGCGTAGCCACCCATCTTGAGCAGCACACCGGCCAGCAGCATCGAGATCGGTGCATTGGCTTCGCCATGGGCATCGGGTAGCCAGGTGTGGAGTGGAAAGATCGGCAGCTTGACGCCGAAACCCACCAGAAAGCCCAGGTAGCAGAGGAGTCCGAAGCTGCCTGGTTTGGTGAGGGCCGCCATCTCGCTCATGTTGAGGGTGAACTGATCCCCGGAGAGGGCGATGGCGAGGCCACTGATCAGGATCAGCAGTGATGCGAGGGCGGTGTAGAGGATGAATTTTGTGGCCGCATATTGACGGTTGGTCCCGCCCCAGATGGCGATCAGCAGATACACCGGCACGAGCTCCAGCTCCCAGGCCAGGAAGAAGAGCAGAAAATCCTGGGAGAGAAAGACCAGTCCCTGGGCTGAGGCCTGTACCAGCAGCAGGCCGAAATAGAGCCGGGATTTTCTTTCAATGTTCCAGCTGGCTGCGACCGAAAGCAGGGTGATCAATCCACTGAGCACCACCAGTGGTGCCGAGAGTCCATCCACCCCAAGGGACCATTCCAGGCCGATGAAAGGAATCCAGCTGAATCTTTCGACCAGTTGCAGCCCACTGATCTGATTGTCAAAGACCCTGCTGAAGGCCACCAGCATCAGGGCGAAATCAGCGCTCAGCAGCACCAGGGCGAGGTTGCGCGGAGCTTTTGAGGTGCTCTTCTCGCCACCGGGCATCAGTGGCATGAGCAGGGCTCCCACTACTGGCAGCAGCACGATCAGGGAAAGCCAGGGGAAGTCAGCCTGGGACGCAGCCGTGAGCGGCAGGTTGGCCTCCATGATGCAGAAATAGTTGTGAATGAACTTATCAGCCCAAAGGGGTCGGGTAGGTAGAACTACCCATCAATTTGCGGTTGCCACTGGCTTCCTTGTGTCTGGATATCGAGAACAGGGGCTCGGCTGGCCACGCCTTCCGCTTCCCAGGCCTTGACCATGGCCTGGCTGATCTGTGGGCCATGGGCCTCATCGCAGAGTGCCAGCACGCTTGGTCCGGCCCCACTGATGGCGCAGCCCCAGGCCCCGGCATTTATGGCCGCTTCACGCACTTCTGGGCCACCTCGGATCAGCGGCCAGCGATAGGGCTCATGCAGTCGATCGTGCATGCCGTCGGAAATCAGGTCGCCATTGCCGGTGCGAAGACCCTGTAGCAGCAGGGTCAGGGCGCCAAGATTCACCACCGCGTCACTGACCGGAATGGCTTTCGGCATTGCCCGTCGCGCTTCGCTGGTACTCAGGCGAATCGAGGGGATCGCCACCACCGCCTTGACGGAACTCATCCATTCACAGCGCACCACCCGCCAGCGTTGTGATGCGGCCTTTGCTGTCATGCACAGGCCGCCGAGCAGGGAGGGAACGACATTGTCTGGATGGCCTTCGATATCGATGGCCAGTTCGAGCAATTTTTCTTTGGAGAGAGGTTCCCCCACCAGGGCATTGGCACCGATCAACCCCGCCACGATTGCGGTGGCACTGCTGCCGAGCCCCCGAGCCGGCGGCACCGCCAGGCGCACCCTGGCTTCAAGGGCCACGGGCTCAAGCCCGGCGGCTCTCCAGACCCGCTGCGCAGCTCTGTAAACAAGATTGTCGGGGCCACCACGCAGATGGCTGCCTTCGCTGCCTTCAATGATCAGCTCGAAGCGTTCCCCATCTCCTTCGATCCGCCGCATCACGAAACGGTTGTTGAGATCCAGCGCCGCACCGAGGCAATCGAAGCCAGGACCAAGGTTGGCCGTGGTCGCTGGGACGTCCACCACCACTGTCTGGCCGATCCGTGGCTGCGACATCCCTGCTGATCTACTCAAGCCAGTGTCCCACCTGACTCAGCAAGCATGCGAGCTCGACAGGCTGCGCTGAACAGGCCCACCCCCGGGTCAATCACCGCCCGGACCGGCAGCTGTTCGAGCAATGGCCTGAATCTTCCCTTGTTGAGCAGTGCTTCAAGAAACGTCCTGGAACGCAGGCCCGCCAACTGTTTGGCTGCCGTGCCACCGCCGATCCAGAGCCCGCCGGTGCAGAGTTCCTGGATGGCCAGATCACCGGCGACGGAGCCATAGGCACTCAGCCAAAGCTGCAGGGCTTCTTGCATCAAAGGGTCACCATCCGCCGCCGCCTGGCTTGCCAGGGCCGGCAGGTCAGGGCGGTCTGCTGTATCGGCTGGCTGATGCCGCCAGGCATGGGCCTGAGTGCAAAGCGGATGGTCTCTGGCATCGTCAAGCTGCAGGCGCCAGTCGGCGACGTGTCCTAGGCCTGTGCCACTGACAATCCGCTCCACCGAGAGCCTGTCGATCTGAAGATCGGCTTTGAGCCATTGGGCAAGCTCCCATTCAGCCGCTGTGCGCGGCGAGAATTCCTGATGCCCACCCTCGCTCGGCATCGCCATCAGGCCGCCAGGGGTGGGCACACCCCTGGCGATGCCGAGGCCGGTCCCAGCTCCGAGGATGGCGAGGGGGCCATCGGCAGGGATGCTGCTGCCGCCTTGCTGAAGCACCACCTGCTGATCGTTGCTGAGGTGTTGCAGCCCGTAGATCAGCACGGCGAAATCATTGACAAGCTCAAGCTGCTCCCCGCCGCAGGCCTCAAGCAGTTGCTTTTGATTCAGGCTCAGGCAGAGGTTGGTGATCTGTGCCGTCTCGCCATGAACGGGACCGGCAACCGCAATGCAGCTGTGACTCGGTGGCGCGACATTGGCGGGGCGGTTGTCGAGGAAGTGCTCAAGCATGGGCTCCATTTCTGCCCATTGCGCAGAGCTGTAGCGATGTTGATGCAGCTTGCGCAGCTGCAGGCCATCCCAGCTGAACAGACCAAGCAATGTTTTGGTGCCTCCCATATCTCCAGCGAGGAGGCTGATGGAGGCCATGTTGTTGCTGATGCAGTGATGTCAACCTTCAGCCTGCCTATGCAGCCGTGAATCGGCAACTTTGAGCGGCTGATCGATTCAGTCGCAGGGTGCCTCTGCAACCATTCCCTTCTCTGCGATCTGCTCATCCATCAACGAGGTGAAGGCATTCAGAGACATGCTGCCCAGATCTTCTCCGCTCAGGGTGCGAACTGCAACGGTGCCATTCTCCTGTTCCTTGTCGCCGATCACCAGCAGAAAAGGCACCCGTTGAAGGGTCTGCTCGCGAATCTTGAAGCCAACTTTTTCATTTCTGAGATCCACCTCGGCGCGATAACCAGCCTTGCTCAAATGATCATGAATCTCCATGCAGGTTGAGGCGTGACGATCGGTGATTCCCATCACAACCACCTGAACAGGGGCAAGCCAGACGGGAAAACGGCCGGCGTAGTGCTCAATCAGGATGCCGATGAAACGCTCGAAGGAGCCAAGAATCGCTCGATGAAGCATCACCGGCGTTCGGCGCTGGCTGTCTTCGGCGATATAGGAGGCCTTAAGGCGTTCCGGCATCGAGAAATCAACCTGAATGGTTCCGCACTGCCAGATTCTTCCCAGGCAATCCTTGAGGGAAAATTCAATTTTTGGTCCATAGAAGGCTCCCTCTCCGGGTAATAGTTCCCAGTCAAGTTGTTTGGCATCAAGGGCATCTTCAAGGGCTTTCTCGGATTTGTCCCAGATCTCGTCGCTGCCGACGCGTTGCGGAGGCCGGGTTGAAAGCTTGATTTGAATCGAGTTGAACCCAAATGATCTGTAGACCTCGAAGACAAGATCAATGAACTGGGAAACTTCAGATTGAATCTGAGATTCAGTGCAGAAGATATGAGCATCATCCTGAATGAAATTACGCACACGCATCAGCCCATGCAGTGCACCTGAAGGCTCATTGCGATGACAGGACCCGAATTCAGCCAGCCTGATCGGCAGGTCCCGATAACTTTTCAGCCCCTGGTTGTAAACCTGCACGTGGCAGGGACAATTCATCGGCTTGATCGCATATTCACGGTTTTCTGAGGATGTTGTGAACATGTCATCCTTGAATTTCGCCCAATGCCCTGATTGCTCCCAGAGGCTGCGATCCACAACCTGGGGCGTGCGGATCTCCTCGTATCCACAGCGTTGCAGCAGCTCGCGGATATAGGTCTGCAGCACCTGATAGATCGCCCAGCCCCTTGGATGCCAGAAGACCATCCCCGGTGCATTGTCCTGCGTGTGGAAGAGGGATTGCTGCTTGGCGATCTTTCTGTGATCCCGCTTCTCCGCCTCCTCAATGCGTTTGATGTAGGCCTTGAGTTCTTTGCTGCCTGCCCAGGCGGTGCCATAGATCCGCTGCAGCATTTCATTGTTGGAATCCCCGCGCCAGTAGGCACCTGAGACCCGCATTAATTTGAACGAGCGCAGATGTTTTGTATTCGGCACGTGGGGCCCGCGGCACATATCTGTGTATTCCTGATGGTGATAGAGCTTGATGATTTCATTGTCAGGAATTTCGCTGACAATCTGAACCTTATAGGGCTCTTCCCGGTCGATGAATGTCTGATGTGCCTTCTGCTTGTCAACCACTTCCACCACAACATCGTAATTGAGTTTGATCAACTCTTCCATTCTCGTTTCGATCGCTTTCAGGTCCTCCGGAGTGAAGGGTCGCTCGTAGGAGATGTCGTAATAAAACCCATCTTCAATCACAGGGCCGATCGCCATTTTGGCTTCGGGGTAAAGCTGCTTCACCGCATGGCCAACAAGGTGGGCACATGAGTGCCTGATGATCTCCAGCCCTGCCGGATCCTTGCTTGTGATGATGCTTAGATCAGCATCATCGTTGATTAACATGCAGGTATCAAGGAGTTCTCCATTGACTCTTCCTGCCACGGCTGCTTTTGCCAGCCCTGTGCCAATGCTTTCAGCAACCTGCATGATGCTCACAGGCTGTTCAAAAAGCTTCTGAGTGCCGTCGGGAAGGTTGATGGCTGGCATGAAAGGATTTCGCTTGTGTGATTCAATCTCTTGGCCTGGATCTTCAGTTCTGCTATTCAGAAATGAATGGTTCTTGGCCTTTTCATTGCTGAATGACTTGCTGGATGATCGGTTGTGCTGAAAGCTGCTGTGTGCTGACAGGCGCTGAGCGGTTAAGTCGTGGTTGCTTCGTTCATTGTTGATAATGCTTTGATGTTGATAAAATTTTTAAGTTGATAGAGTTTTGGCGTTGATAAGGTTTTGGAGTTGATAGAGTTTTGATGTTGATAAGGCTTTGTGGAGTTGATCAGGTTCTCGCATTGATAAAGTTTGAATATTCTCCTTTAAGCGGATCAACATACCATTCAGTGCGCATTCACAGATCCATGCAAACCAGTGATCTTTTTGGACAGCCCAATCCCTCCAGCCAGCGCCTGCTCCGCCTATACGACGGCCCGGCGATGACTCTCGGCGCGGCCCCTGGTGAGGCCCCCGCGAGAGTGAGGCTGAGGGGATGAGTTCTTGCGCGGGGTCTCAGCGGGGCCTGGGCTGGGCAGCCCTTGGCCTGCTGGTCATGCTTGCTGTCAAGGCCAGTGGCCTTGACTTACCCCTGCCGGGATGTCCGCTGCGGGCGTTGACAGGTCTCCCCTGCCCCACCTGCTTCCTGACCCGTTCGATGTTGGCAGCCCTGCGAGGCGATCTGGCTGGAGCTCTGGAGCTGCATCTGTTCGGGCCACCGCTGCTGCTCGCACTGGCCTGGTTGGGCTGGCATCAGGGCGTGAGGGGCAGGCCCCTGCCAGGGGTGCTTGTGCAGGGCAAGGGGCTGCTGTTTGCGGGGCTGATGCTGTTTGGCTATTGGCTGATTCGCCTGGTGCACTGGTCTGTACTGGGGGAGCTGCCCGCCTGAGGCGCGCATGAGGCCCCTCAGGCCCCTTGGCGCAGTTGCTGCAGGTTGTTCAGATAGAAGCCGGCCAGCTCTGCG
>MPLX02069263.1_pt1 | contig 36012 bp, 38 predicted proteins | sample 1617341 | NCBI WGS metagenome assembly MPLX02 (sample SAMN05944804, study PRJNA350692) | marine metagenome | biome: marine; feature: ODZ; material: water; isolation source: 120 m water sample filtered on 0.2 um supor filter | place: Pacific Ocean | collected 2012-04-08 | depth 120m m | reverse complement strand
GGGTCTACCATGGGTATCGGTTTCTCAACAACCACAGGTTCTGCCATTGGTGCCACCTCGGCGGGTGGTGCGAGCTTGTTATCGGACACAACTGATTCCTCAACAATCTCAATACTTTCTTCGGGGAAAGACGAATCGGCAAACGGTACCTCCTCTGGCGCGAATGATTCTTCAACCACTTCTTCAACCATTGATTCGCTCATTACCGGAGGCTCGGTTTCCAGATCAGACTCTGGAATCACTGAGAATGGATCTGTCTCCTTCATTTCTCCAATTTGCTGTAGCTCTTCGATGCGAAGTCTGGCTTCATCGGAGTTCCTAGGACTGTTGGGGTACTTTGCAAGAAAACCCTGGTATTCTTCCAGCAGACCCGATTTCTTGACCTGCTCAAATATTTTATCTTCAAAACCCTCTACCTGTCTTTCTATTTTCTCCTGCTCACCGAGGGAGGACAACTGCCCAATTTTTTTCAGGTCTGTTATCGCACTGTCATATTCCTTGTTCTCCTCAAAGATCGCCACCCGCACTTTTAACGCACGTAACAGGTTGTCCTTGATCTTGGGCGAACCCATTTCCAGCTCAAGCCCCTGTTCAAATTGAGAAATAGCCAGGGTGATCTCATCGTTTGCATAATGAAGCAAACCCAGATTGTTCCTGGCCTCAAAAGAATCGGGGTGCTTTTTCAGAAATTTTTCCCACAGACCAATGGCGGAGTCGATTTGTCCCTTCTTCTGATGCGTCATTGCCTTGGAAAACAACTCCCGGTCGGCCATAGAAATGCGCCCGGGGGCCGATTCATAAAACTGACTTGGTGCCTTCGCGCAAGCTGAAACCAACAATATCAATATGATAAGTGTTTTAAAACCAAATTGAGAATTTTTCATGCTCTGACTATACTCACTTTTATGAAGAGGTCAATATCTCTTGACTTATTTGTTGTTTCAGTTAGTCTTACCCTATAAACTGAAATTAGTTCGCTAGGGGTGATTTTCTGAGAGTCTTAAAGGACAACCCTTTGAACCTGATCTGGTTAATACCAGCGAAGGGAAGTGGACGGAGCTTGTTGACCCAGCTACGATCCCTTACCCGGTCGTGGCTTTTTTTATGCCCGCTTTTTCCTCATCGCTTTGAGAACTTTGCGCTGGTACCCAGCTTGACATGACAGGAGATTTTTTTGCTACTCACTATCAACGGTCAGGAAAAAGAAATCTGTTCCAGTTCCAACCTGGCGGAACTTTTGCGTGAGTTGGAAATAGCCTCACCTCATTGTGCGGTGGCATTAAACCAGCAAGTTGTTCCACGCACGAAACTCGACCAAACCGGAATCCGCGAAGGGGACCAAGTAGAAATAGTCCACGCAGTCGGGGGTGGTCTATGACCATATAGATACAATGCTGTTGTAAAATATTCCTAAACTTTTTTCTGAAAAATCTGACTATGGAACCAACTCAATTTAGTATAGGGGACCGAACATTCAAGTCACGTTTGATCGTTGGTACAGGTAAGTACGCGTCCTTCGAAGAAACCCGTGATGCCATCGCCGCTTCAGGAGCAGAAATGGTCACTCTCGCGGTACGCCGTATCGAGCTGGACAAAACCAAAGACTCGATCCTCAATTTTCTCGATCCCAAAAAATACTGCTTCCTGCCCAACACGGCGGGTTGCTATTCCGTTAAAGAAACGGTTATGACCTGCCAACTGGCTCGCGAAGCGGGTCTTGGCAACATGGTCAAGGTCGAAGTCATCGGTGATGAAAAAACATTGTTCCCGGACAATGAAGCAACGCTGGAGGCCTCCAAAGTTCTGATAGCTGATGGATTTCAGGTCCTCCCTTACTGCACCGATGATGTGGTGCTTTGTAAAAAACTGGAGGATGTGGGTTGCTCCGCCGTTATGCCACTGGCGGCACCTATTGGGTCAGGGCTCGGAGTGCGTAACCCTTTCAATATAAAACTGATCCTTGAAGCCGTGAAGGTGCCGGTCATCATCGATGCGGGTGTGGGAACGGCGTCGGACGCGTGCCGAGCCATGGAGCTTGGAGTCGCCGGACTTCTCATGAACACTGCCATAGCGGGAGCAAAAGATCCTATTAAAATGGCTTGCGCTATGAAAGCCGCGGTGGAATGCGGACGTCAGGCTTTTGAAGCGGGGCGAATTCCGAAAAAACTTTACGCCACCGCCAGCAGTCCGCTCGATGGTCTGATTGATCTGTAGCGGGTTGCTGAAAAGTCAACGCTGAAAGTTTTTCCTTGATTGTCTTGCTGAGCCTCGTCAAAGACCCCTTTCAACAATACTGTGGGGTTTCGAGGCATGTACTCTTCGACAAGCTCAGGGCAACACTTTATATTCATTCAATATATTTTCAGCAATCTGCTCGTTACGAAACATGCCAATGGATTTGAACGACCTCCGGTTATACCTGATCACAGACCGGTCTTTGTTCGCGGGACAAAAAGAATTCTTCAACGCGGTGGAACAGGCGTTGACGGGGGGTGTTAAAGCCCTTCAACTGAGGGAAAAGGATTTATCCGATTCTGAACTCATCAAACTGGGTCGGCACTTGCGTTCCCTCACATCAGATTATAAAGCCCGGCTCTTTATCAACTCACGGGCAGATATCGCAGAGAAGGTCGGTGCCGATGGTGTGCATCTTACAGAAGCCTGTCCCTCTGCAAAGGAATTGCGTGGAAATTTTCCAGAGCTTCTCATTGGGGTTTCTACGCATTCCCTTGAGAAAGCTCAAAAGGCTGAAACGGATGGAGCAGATTTCATAACTTTCAGTCCGATTTTTGATACGCCGTCCAAACAAGCATATGGTTCGCCGCAGGGTCTTGACGCGCTTGAAAAAGTGATCGCGTCCGTCAGGCTACCCGTTCTGGCTTTGGGCGGTATTAAACTTGATAACACAGATTCCGTATTAGATAGCGGCACTTTTGGCGTGGCCTTGATAACAGGAATCTGGGATAGTTCAAATATTCACGAAACAACCCAATCTTTTTTGGAAATATTTCGCAGGAGAACTTTGTTATGACATCTAAAATTTCCGATTCAAGGAAACCTATAGATATATCCACCAAACCCGTTTCACCCAACTCGAAAAAAGTTTATGTCGCCGGATCGATCCACCCGCAGATTCGCGTACCATTCCGCGAAATAACTTTGACAGCATCACCCAACGGGAACGGCTCGCCCGCACCCCATGAACCCGTTATCGTGTACGACACATCCGGACCTTATACCGACCCCAACAAGGAAATCGATATTCGCAAAGGCATGGAACCATTACGCGCTGAGTGGATTCAAAGCCGTGGCGATGTGGAAGAATATGAAGGCCGTATGGTTCAACCGGGAGACAACGGTTATAAATCGGAAGAACACCTGCCGGAAAGAGAACGGTTCCCGTTGGCAGACCGAACAATTCTCCGCGCCAAGTCTGGAAAAAATGTTTCGCAACTGCATTACGCAAGGCAGGGCATCATCACACCGGAGATGGAGTACATCGCCATCCGCGAAAACCAGAAACGCGCCGACCTTGATCTGGATATGGAACGCGAGAAACGACTTGCGGGAAATTCTTTCGGCGCCAACATATCCAATGAAATCACACCGGAATTTGTTCGTAACGAAATTGCATTGGGACGCGCCATCATCCCGGCCAACATTAACCATCCGGAAATTGAACCGATCATCATCGGTCGAAACTTTCTGGTCAAGATCAACGCCAACATCGGTAACTCGGCGATCTCTTCTTCCATCGAAGAGGAAGTTGAAAAGATGGTATGGGCCATCCGCTGGGGATCGGACACGGTCATGGATCTTTCCACGGGCAAGAATATTCATGAGACCCGCGAATGGATCATTCGCAACTCGCCGGTGCCTATCGGCACCGTCCCCATCTACCAGGCACTGGAAAAGGTCGAAGGCAAGGCGGAAGAACTCACCTGGGAAATTTATCGCGACACGCTGATCGAGCAGGCGGAGCAGGGGGTGGACTACTTCACCATCCACGCGGGGGTTCTCCTGCGTTATGTACCGATGACCGCAAAACGCATGACAGGAATCGTCTCCCGAGGCGGAGCTATTCTGGCGAAATGGTGTCTCGCGCATCATAAGGAAAATTTCCTCTACACCAACTTTGAGGAAATCTGCGACATCATGAAAACCTACGACATCAGTTTTTCACTCGGGGACGGACTCCGCCCCGGTTCGCAGGCCGACGCGAATGACGAAGGTCAGTTTGCCGAACTGGAAACGCTGGGCGAACTCACCCAGATCGCCTGGAAACACGATGTGCAAACGATGATCGAAGGTCCGGGTCATGTGCCCATGCATATGATCAAAGAAAATATGGAAAAACAACTCAAGGAATGCGGCGAAGCCCCATTCTACACCCTAGGTCCGCTGACCACAGACATCGCGCCCGGATACGACCACTTCACCAGCGGCATCGGCGCCGCGATGATCGGCTGGTACGGATGCGCCATGCTCTGCTATGTAACGCCCAAGGAACACCTCGGACTTCCCGACCGTGAGGACGTGAAAGAAGGGGTCATCACTTACAAGATAGCGGCTCACGCCGCCGACCTGGCCAAAGGACATCCCGGCGCGCGAATCAGGGATGATGCAATGAGCAAAGCGCGATTCGAGTTCCGTTGGGAAGATCAGTTCAACCTGTCGCTCGACCCCGAACGCGCGCGGAAATTTCATGATCAGACACTCCCTGCGGAGGGAGCCAAGACCGCGCATTTCTGTTCCATGTGCGGTCCGCAATTCTGTTCAATGAAAATCACACAGGATGTCCGCGACTACGCAGAAAAACAGGGAGTGGGTGAAAAGGAAGCCAATGCTAAAGGCATGGAAGAAATGTCCACCACCTTCCGCGACAAAGGCGGCGAGATATACTCGAAGACCTGAAACCGCAGACAGACACCCCGTCCAGACTACCATTAAAACTTAAAGGAATGGAGTAGGCTGGACGGGTATCAGGCGGTTTTAAAAACGCCCATAAATGGGCAGACTACAAAAACATAATAGACTCCCTTATGCAAAGATCTCTTTAAATAGGGGGAGCCGATCCGTCTTTATCTGTGGTTCCAAATATTTATTTGAGATTTTTCGGTGGTTATTATTTCCACCGGGCGTGGCCCGGCTATTTGGCTTGCAGGAGGGTGACGGCATAGGCGGCGATGCCTTCTTCGCGTCCGGCGAATCCGAGTTTCTCGGTAGTGGTCGCCTTTATGCTGACTTGATCGGAATCAATCTTGAGGGTTTTGGCAATGTTAATGATCATCGCTTCTATATGCGAGGCGAGTTTGGGTTGTTGCGCTACGATGGTGGCGTCGGTATTGGCGATCTGATAACCGCGCTCGGCAACCACTTCCCCCGCTTTCTCCAACAACACTAAACTGGAAACACCTTTCCACTTATCATCTGTATCAGGAAAATATTTTCCGAGGTCACCGGCTCCACATGCGCCTAACAGTGCGTCGCACAGGGCATGGCACAAGGCATCGGCATCGGAATGCCCGTCGAGTCCGAGTGAATGTGGTATGTCCACGCCGCCAAGGATCAGTTTGCGTCCTTCGACCAGACGATGAACGTCGTATCCATTTCCTATTCTGAACATATGACAATCGATGAGTTAAAAACCGCCCAATGAATTGGGCAACTACAATTTATATTAATGCGTTACGGTGATGAGTTTTTTTGCTTCTTCGCGCGCCCATCGGTCTGCGTTCTGCACGTCTTCCAATAAATCGATAGCGTGGCATTTATGATTGTGCATGGTCGTGCGTATTGTTTCGGCAATGCCTTGGAACGGAATTGCTTCATCAAGGAACGCCTGCACAGCAACTTCGTTGGCGGCGTTAAGCACGGCTGGCATAGTCTGGCCTGTCTGGAGAGCTTCCTGCGCCAGTTTGATGCAGGGAAATTTTTCGTAATCGGGTTCCTCAAAGGTCAACTGTTTCATGGCGGCAAGGTCCAGCGATGGGAAGTCGCATTTTATACGGTCGGGATAGGTCATGGCATACGCGATGGGTACTCGCATGTCAGGTATCCCCAACTGCGCCATGATGGAGGTGTCGATAAACTCGATCATCGAATGGATGATGCTTTGCGGGTGCACGATGATCTCGACACAAGTGTCCAGTCCAAATAACCATTTCGCTTCGATCCATTCCAGGCCCTTGTTCATCATCGTCGCGGAGTCGATGGTAATTTTCGCACCCATTGACCAGTTGGGATGGTTGAGTGCCTCCTTGACGGTGACGTTTTCCATCTGCTCTCTGCTGAAGGTACGGAACGGTCCGCCTGACCCTGTGAGTATGATCTTTTTTATACGCTCCTGTTTTTCGCCGTTGAGCGCTTGCAGGATCGCGCTGTGTTCGCTATCGATGGGAATGAGATTGACTTTTCCTCTTGCCTCCCGGAGTACGAGTTCCCCGGCGACCACCAGTGTCTCCTTATTGGCGAGAGCCAGGTCTTTACCCGATTGAATGGCAGCCAGTGAAGGAACCAGCCCGGCACTGCCAACGATGGCGGAAACGACCAGCGATACATCAGGATGCGAAGCGACTTTAACGGTACCTGCCTCGCCGGAAAGAATTTCTACATCTTCGCCCTTGAGTAATTCTTTAAGTTCTGCAAGCTTGGACGTATTGAATACTGAAATGAGGGAGGGCTTGAACTCTTTAACCTGTTGGGCAAAGAGTTCGACATCGCTTCCGGCGGTCATCGCGGCGACCGCGAATCGGTCGGGGTTGCGCCGGACAATATCCAGGGTATTGACACCAATGGACCCGGTGGACCCCAGAAGGGAGATCATTTTCATAAGCGGGTACCAAATTTATGAATCGCTTTCCCAATTCTGATTCACTGAGGTTCTTAGCGGAAAAGTAATCGGATTAAAGCACTAGCTTGAAATAACAATAAAACGCTGGCCCGGCAAATAACAGCCCATCGATACGGTCCAGAACCCCTCCGTGACCGGGGAGGAAATCGCTGGAATCTTTAACGTCTACGTGACGTTTCAACAACGACTCTGCGAGGTCGCCGACTTGACCGATGATACCGCAAATGAGAGCCGCAAGTAAACAATGGACCATCGATATGTGATCAAGAAACCATAGCCCGGCAATCGTTCCAGCCAGCAGACTTCCACCCACCCCGGCGATGGAACCTTCCACTGTCTTTTTAGGACTCACCACAGGCGCGAGGGATTTCTTGCCAAAATTTTTCCCCCAGTAGTACGCGGCAATATCACTCAGCCATATAATGAGAAACAGAAAAAAGATCAAAGTGTGGCCGTTTTCTAACTTGCGGATCATTAAATAGTATCCGCCAAAGCCCGCGATATAAAGAATTCCAAACAGGGTGTACGCTATCTGGTCGATAGCGACCTTGATATTATCTTCCTGAAGAAACCACGCTCCAAACAGAGTCAGACCTGCAAGCAGTCCCCATTCCGCCATGAAGCGTCCATCAAAATAAAAACTGAGGAGCAAAAGAAAACTGAGGAGCATGGCCGGAATAGGGAATCCGTTAATCCCGACCCGGTCAATCATGGTGAAATACTCATAGACTGCCGCAAGGGCAACCGCCGCCACAAAAACCAGAAACAACAACGGAGAGCCGTAATACACAATTCCTAAAACAAGGGGAATGGCTATGATACCTGTCAAAACTCGCTTCAACGGCTACCCTCTATCTAAATCAATATGGATTAAACCGGGGATACCCCGGAAAAATAAAAAATTCATTGAGAAACCTTAGTCAAACCAAAGCGTCTTTCACGCCCCTGAAAATCTATGATCGCGCTTAGCACATCTTCTCACGCCTTTATAATCTGTTCCTGTGTCAAACCAAAGCGTCTTTCACGCCCTTGAAAATCTATGATCGCGCTTAGTAAATCTTCTTCTTTAAATTCCGGCCATAATACTTTGGTGTAATGCAGTTCTGTATAAGCAATCTGATACAACAGGAAATTACTTATTCTCAATTCACCGCTGGTCCTGATCAACAGATCCAGGTCGGGAAGTGAGTTGGTGTGCAGAAAACCTTCAAAAACAGGATAGTCTATATCTTCAACCCGCAGTTCCCCCGAATGGATTTTTCCCGCGACCTGCCTCACTGCGTCTAAAATTTCCTGACGTCCTCCATAACTCAACGCAAGGCTGAGTGTCATACCATCACATTCCTTCGTACAGTCTTTTGTGTGCTTTATGAGTTCTTGAATATCTGTCGGCAGTTCTTCAATATGACCGATGGTATTAAAACGAATGTTTTCATTTTTCATTCGGTCCATTTCCTTGTGCAGATACTTATCCAGGATCTTCATCAGGGTATTGATTTCCGCTGGCGGACGATTCCAGTTCTCGTCGGAAAAGGAGTACAAGGTGAGCGCTTCAATATCGAGCTTGCGACACAGGGTCACGATACGATCAACGGTTTTAACTCCTTCCCAATGGCCTTGCACTCTGGGAAGAAAATTCTTCTTCGCCCAGCGTCCATTACCGTCCATGATGACGGCAATATGCCTCGGCATTCGGGTGAAGTCTATTTTTTCAAGTAATGGTGAATCTATTGAGGAAAGATCCATCGGAATAAATACGGGTATGAGAATCTATAAACCAGACCAGATTTTCCAATCAGGCTTTGAAGCGTTTCATAATAACAACCCAGACCGTTTATTCCCCTTCAGCCAACGGCACAGGATTTGGAACCATTATAGAACAGTCTTCAAACATTGAGGATATCTTTTTCTTTGACCGCAGACATCTCTTCGGCCTCTTTGATACATTCATCAGTAATCTTCTGCAACTTCTCCAGGCCTTTCTTGCTTTCATCTTCAGAAATTTCGTGCTTCTTTTCTGTAGCTTTGAGTTTCTCATTAAAATCGCGCCGGACGTTGCGAATGGCAATTTTGCCCTCCTCCGTATACTTCTTAACAACCTTGACCAGCTCCTGACGTCTTTCTCCCGTAAGGGGAGGAATACTGAGTCGGATGACCTTACCGTCATTGTTCGGTGTTATGCCCAGATCGGATGCCAAAATAGCTTTCTCAATATCCTTGAGGACTGAAATATCCCAGGGTTGCACGGTGATAGTCTGGCTGTCGGGAACTCCCAGAGTCGCCGTTTGATTCAATGGTGTCGGGGTACCATAAAAGTCTACCTTGATTCCTTCCAGAATAGCGGCATTGGCACTTCCCGTTCTCAACTTGCTCAAGCTCTGACGCAAATGGTCCAGCGAATTTTTCATCTTTCTTTGGCAATCATTGCATAAATCTTCGATCATGATTCCACCCCTACCAAAGTTCCTATTTTTTCACCCAGCAAAACTCTTTTAATACTATTTTTCTCGCGCACGTTGAATATAATCATTGGCAGTTTATTATCCATACACAATGATACCGATGTAGAGTCCATTACTTTGAGTCCTTGTTTCAAAACTTCCAGGTAACTCAACTGGTTGAACTTGACAGCATTTTCATCCACCAAAGGATCGGCAGAATAAACGCCATCGACCTTGGTCGCCTTGAAAATAACATCGGCCTCTATTTCCATCGCTCTGAGTGATGCCGCGGTGTCAGTGGTAAAGTAGGGATTGCCCGTTCCAGCGGCAAAGATCACCACTCGACCCTTTTCCAGATGGCGGATTGCCCTGCGCCTGATATAGGTCTCTGCTACCTGCGGTATCTCGATAGCGGTTTGGACACGCGTCTGGATACCGACATCTTCCAGCGCATGTTGCAAGGCCAACGCGTTGATGATCGTTGAAAGCATGCCCATGTAGTCGCCGGTAACTCGCTCCATCCCCAGCTTGCTGGCAGTGACGCCACGAAAGATGTTACCGCCACCAATGACAATGCCCATCTGAACACCCAGGTCTTTTCCGGCGAGAACTTCCTGAGCCAGGCTTTGTATAGCGCCTACATCTATACCAAACCCGCCTCCCTCTGCGGCCAGACTTTCTCCGCTCAGTTTTAGAAGAACCCGTTTGTAAATAGACTCACTCATATTAACTGCCAATTTCAAATCTGGAAAAACTACCTATCAGTATATTCTCACCCAGAACGGCTATCTTCTCTTTTATCAGTTCCTGAACCGTACTGTCTCCATCTTTAATAAACTTCTGTTCCAAAAGACAGTTCTCTTCATAAAACTTGTCCATCTTTCCTGTGACTATTTTATCGATTATTTTTTCTGGCTTTCCCGAATCTCTGGCCTGGGCCGCGTAAATTTCTTTCTCCTTTTCCAGCACATTTTCTGTTACTTCATCGCGGGAAACAAACCGGGGTTTTGCCGCGGCTATATGCATGCAAATATCTTTACCCAGTTGTTGAAATTCTGGAGTGCTGGCCACAAAATCTGTTTCGCAGAGTACCTGCGCCAAAACGCCAATCTTGCTTCCAGGGTGTATATAGGTGCAGACCATGCCATCTCCCGTTTCCCGGTCTGCTTTTTTCTCTGCTTTGGCAAGACCTTTTTTGCGGAGAAAAGTGACGGCTTCTTCGATGTCGCCATCTGTTTCCTTGAGTGCATTTTTACATTCCATAATGCCCGCGCCTGATTGCTGGCGCAAACCTTTGACCATCTGTGCGGTGATTTCCATTCTTCCAATCCTTTTATAACAGGGTTTATACGTTTTCTTCCGGGGCCTTTTCCGGTCAGGGACCAAACACCCTCACCAAAGCGAATGACACCAGGGAATATTTGACAACAGCGGGAAAGAAAAATATCCTTTCCCGCTAATTTTTAACTTTATTTAGAAAAAGAGGCATCCGCGCCGGGGCGGGTCAACCTTGAGAGCAGGTGAAATCAGGCAGGAACCTTTTCTTCCGCGCTTTCAGAACCCTTATCCGACTTAGCGTCTACGCTTTCACTTTGTTTATTTTTATCAGAAGCTTTTGCGGAGGGTTCTGGTTTTTCATCTCCAGCGCCATTTGCGTCTTTACGTTTGGCCTGGAAAACTTCCTGACCCTCTAACGCCACATCCGCAAGCCGCGAGGTAAAAAGCTTGATGGACCTGATCGCGTCATCATTTCCAGGAAACGGAAAATTGATTCCATCGGGATCACAGTTGGTATCAACAAGAGCAATTATTTTAATACCCAGGTTTCTTGCTTCCGCTAAAGCGATCCTTTCCTTTTGCGTATCAATAATGAAAATAGCATGAGGAAGTTCGCGCATATTTTTTATTCCGCGAAGAAACTTGTTGAGTTTTTCTATCTCTTTGTGTTTTTTGAGAGCCTCTTTTTTGTGAAGACGTTCAAACTCGCCTTCTTCTTCCATTTTTTCCAAATTCAGCAAACGATCAATGCTCTTGCGAATGGTGGTGAAGTTGGTCATCGTCCCGCCCAACCAACGTTGATTCACATAGTACATGTTGCAACGTTCGGCTTCTGCGGCGATAAGTTCCTGAGCCTGCTTCTTTGTGGCAACAAAAAGAATTTTCTTTCCCGCTTGAGCCGCCTCTCTGACAAACTTCTCGGCCTCACGAAACATCTTCAGTGTTTTCTGAAGATCAACAATATAAATTCCGTTTCGCGCTCCATAAATGTATTTCTTCATCTTGGGGTTCCAGCGTGTGGTCTGATGACCAAAATGAACCCCTGCCTCCAACAACTGCTTCATTGTGATTTCTGGCATTACAACTCCTTAAATTAGCTAAAATTGGTTAGTCCACCGCAACCCTCAACTCAAACCTGAAACCTCGCGGCCACCACAGGTTCGATCTGGCTACGTGCGTGATTAAACTACTGTTTTTCGGAAAAAATATTCCCGAAGAGATTCGGAATGTGGCACAGAGTAACACATTGTTTTTAAGGTGACAAGTTCAGATTATAAGGATCTGGCAGATCACCCCAAATCGCGCAAAACCCTCGCTTTCACCCAAAAATAATACTGATTTTAAAGGATTTATTTGTTTTTCGCTCAACGACCGAGGCTGATCCCCACTGCTTCGGCGCTTTCTATGAGCTGGTCTGCTGAAGGGATTTTTCGCACCAGACCTGCCAGTGTGCTAAGGGGAGTCAGCACGATGTTTGGTGTCTTTAGGGCCACCATGTTGCCAAATTGTCCTTCGGCAGCGGCTTTAACGGCAAATGCCCCAAACCGTGTTCCAAGTATTCGGTCAAATGAGACCGGCGTACCCCCTCTTTGAGTATGCCCCAGTACGGTGCAACGCACTTCCTGATGAATCTTATTTTTAATTTTTTCTGTTAAATAATTACCCACACCCCCGTATTGTTTCACTCCCTGCAATCTTTCGGCGGCGTTTTCGCTGGTAACTTCTTTTCCTCCCGCTTCGCAGGCCGCTTCGGCCACCACGATAATTGTGTATGGGCTCCCTCCCGCTTCTCTCAACCGAATTTTCTCAATCACTTTATCTAGTTGATAGGGGATTTCCGGAATGAGTATGACATGCGCCCCGCCGGAAATTCCCGACTCCAGAGCAATCCAGCCTGAGTCACGGCCCATCAATTCCAGAATCATCACGCGGTCGTGACTGCGCCCGGTTGTTTGCAAACGGTCGAGGGCATCGCAAGCTATCTGAACCGCTGTATGGAATCCGAAACTATAATCCGTTCCCACAAGGTCGTTGTCGATGGTCTTGGGAATACCTATCACCGGCAAACCCATTTCATAAAACCGGTTGGCAATTTGCAACGTTCCATCACCGCCAACTACGAACAGACAATCGAGCATCAGCCGCTTAAAATTATTTATCGCTTTTTTTGAATAATCGTGAACCTGGATATTTCCATGCTCGTCGCGTTCACGATATTCAAAAGGATGTCCCTTATTAGTGGTCCCTATGATTGTTCCACCAAGCGGCAGAATGTCTCTGGTATTCCGAACGGTGAGTTCCTGATACCGGTCAAAGATAAGCCCGTCAAAACCTTCTTCGATACCCACAACAGTCGCGTTATGCTGGATAATAGCGGCACGGGTGATGGCTCTGATTACTGCATTCAATCCTGAACAATCACCACCGCCTGTTAATATACCCACACGTTTGAGAGTCATACTTTAGTGTTCCCAAAAATCAGGTTGATGCCTTTTCAACCGTTTATTCAACCCTGCGAGCAACAAGGTCATAGTCGGTTGAGGCTGTGATAAGCATGGGTACAATCTGCCCACTCTCCACTTCACTTTCTTCTATGATAACCTGTCCGTCAATTTCCGGTGCCTGGGTAGCAAGACGCCCTGTCACCAGGTATTCTTCTTCCGGATCGGACCCTTCTATCAACACGGGAAGGACTTCGCCCACTCTTTCTTCATTTTTTTTCCGGCAGATTTCCTGTTGCAGACTCATTAATTCATCCCTGCGCGCAACGGCTATTTCAGCGGGAACGAGGTCCTCATAATCGTAAGCTGTGGTTCCTTCTTCATGAGAATAAGCAAACACGCCCAGATGATCGAACTCCGTTTCGCGGACAAATTCCAGGAGATGCCGGAAATGTTCATCCGTCTCACCGGGAAACCCGGTAATGAATGTTGTACGCACAGCAATGCCGGAAACTTTGCTCCGAAGCTCGTCTATCATTTTTCGAACTTCTTTCTCTGTTTCCTGGCGCTTCATCCTCTTCAGCATAAAATCATGCGTGTGCTGAAGTGGAACGTCCACATATTTACAAACTTTTTCCCCGGAGGCGATGTATTCGATCAACTCGCTACTGATAAATGTGGGGTAACAATAAAACAATCGCAACCACTCCAACCCATCAATCCGGGAAAGAGATTTCAAAAGCTGAACCAGGCCGTCCTTCATTTTGAGGTCAACGCCATACATGGTGGTGTCCTGCGAAATCAGGTTAAACTCTTTCACTCCACGTTGTGCGAAATGTTCTGCCTCGGCGATGATAGATTCTGGTGAACGACTGCGAAATCGTCCACGGATTTTTGGAATGATGCAAAAGGCGCATTTGTTGGAGCACCCTTCGCCAATTTTAAGGTAAGCCGAGTAAAAGGGCGTCGTCAGCACACGGTTCATGTATGATTCAAAATACTCTGCCGAATCGTGTACATGATTCGCGGATTCATTTCCTTTGCGAGCATCGGTATCCTTTAGAATCTGCTTTAACTGGGGATACTGGTTCACGCCCAGAATGTGATCGATTTCCGGAATTTCTTTAAGAAGCTCATCGCTGTAACGTTCGGAAAGGCACCCTGTCACTACCAGTTTTTTGCATTGTCCTTCTGTTTTAAGGGCGGCCATTTCAAGGATGGCATCAATCGATTCTTTTTTGGAAGCCTCTATGAATCCGCAAGTGTTGACTATGATGACACTGGCTTCTTCCTGATTGGAGGTGATCTCGTATCCATCACCCAGCAAGTCTCCGAGAACCAGTTCAGTGTCGACTGCATTTTTCGGGCATCCCAGACTCACCATACCCAGCTTTTTCATATATAAAATCCTCAGGAAACCCAAAAAGGTTTCAGTAAAACCCGTTTGGTTTCCACATTTCTTTCTGACTGCTGATGTTCAAAAATAGTTGTGATGTGACCAGTGTACTAGATGCCGCGGCCACTGACCAGCTTTGAAATATATATAGCGGGAAAGATCATTCAGACTGCGGTGTAAAACGGGGAAGGACTGCTCGGCGCAGGGCCAGCTAAGATCTAATTAGCATAGCAGATCATAGTAGATGGTAGGAACGTGCCGTCGTTGCTCTTCGCACAGGAAAGAATATGTAGCCTGTAGTGCGTGAGTCCGCCCTCCGCGCAAGAGGGAGTCAGCTTTTAGTTTCTTTTAGTTTTTCTTCCATACGCCGGACCAGATCCTGATAATCTTTTTTATTGATTATCTTGTGGAACTGCGACCGAAGATTGTTGCGCATGCTCACTTCATCCAGATCGACATCCACCACTTGCCACTGACCCAGGTTTTTCATCAGATGAAATTCGATGCCAATCTCACCTTCTTCTTCATGAACCACCGTCAAAGGAACATGGGCTTTGGATTTTGATATCTCTGTTTCGCCATAAACCAATTTAAGTGTCGAGAAAAATTTTCCCGAATTCGGGAAAGCTTCTTTAATAAACATTCTTCCCAACAAATCGATGAAACCTTCCTGTTCTTCTGAGGTTCTCTTCTTCCAGTATTTGCCCAGGGCTTTGCGACTCACTTCCTGTAAATTCATCAAGGCGAGCGCACGATAAGATAACTTCTGGTTGGCTTTATGTTCTTCCGGGGACAATTGCCTCCCCGTCTTGAGATTTTTAATGGACCCCAGTAGATTTTCCACTGTCTGGCGTGGAGAAATGCTATCGGCCATAGCGGGTGATAAGCCAAACAAAAATATAAATAAAATTAAAAAATAAATCGGATTTTTGCGAGATATCATAGTTGTGATAAATTAGTTGTTAGAGAAAGCAGGGAACAGCAACCCGTTTTAAGTGAGTATAACCCAATTACTCCTGACCTGAAAAAAATTTTTATCCGATTATGGCTCCAATTTTAACAACCACGTTCCTTGCCCTTGGCCTTTTTCTTGGGGCCCCGCCAGATCGGGAATTTGAAATTATCAAAGAAATAGATCGTATTTATCATGTCGCCAAATCAATCTCTGATATACGAAAGTTAGAAAAGTTGGTTCATAAATCAATAGAGGTCTTCCCGAAATCGGGGGAGCTTCTCTGGCGGCAGGGACGAAACTATTTCAAACTTGCCGATACATCAAACACCGAAGATGAAAAAATCCGCTATTTCTCTCTCTGCACCGAGCAGACGAGTAAAACCATCAAAATAAATCCCAAATTGGCCAATGGATATTTTTTTAATGGCCTTTGTAACGGAAAACTGGGACAACAACAAGGTATATGGAGCAGTTTGGGTAAAATTGAACCTTTAAAAAATGATATGGAAACTGCTATCAAGCTCGACCCTTCGGTAAATGAAGGCGGACCTCACAGGGCCCTGGGGAATCTTTATTTACGACTTCCTTTTCTCCTGGGTGGAGATATTGATCGTTCCATTGACCACTTTAAGGAGGCGGTTCGGCTCGGTCCGCAATTTGGGGAAAATTATCTGGGCCTGGCGAAAGCCTATATCCAAAACGAAAACTACCTGCTGGCGCGGGATACCCTGCAGGACCTTCTTAAAATTAAATCGAATGCGCAGGGAGAAAAGGCCGTTCGCGAGTGGCACACTGAGGCCCGTAGCCTCTTGCAAAAAATTTCCCAACAATCAGATTTCTGAATCTTATGCTCAAAGAATTAAGAATAAATAATTTTGCCATCATCGATAACCTGCGTGTCGAATTTCAAGCCGGGCTCACCGCTCTGACGGGCGAAACGGGAGCGGGGAAATCCATCATCATAGATGCGCTCAATCTCATACTGGGCGGAAGAGCTGATTCAGATTTTATTCGCACAGGAGAAACTTCGGCAACGGTCGAGAGTGTATTTGAAATCACCGATCCACAAACATTGGCAACCCTCCGCGAATTAGACATCCGTATGGATAACGGAGAGCTTGTGGTACGTCGCACGATTTCAGGGACCGGAAAAAACCGTTGCCTGTTAAATGACAGTACGGTCACCGTTGGTACTCTGGCAAAATTGGGCAACCGCCTGGTTGATATCCATGGTCAGCACGATCACCAGGCGTTGCTCAACCCGGAAATCCATATCGACATTCTCGATCTGTATGGAAAAACCATGGACGAGCGTAATCAGTTTGCTAAAGAACATTCCGCCTGGTTGGCTGAATTGAAAAAGCTGGCCGATTTGCGATCCAGGGAAAGTGACCGTCTGCAAAGGGAAGACCTGCTCCGTTTTCAAGTCAATGAAATAGACACCGCCAACCTTTTACCTGACGAAGAAGATCTTCTCAAATCTGAAAAACATAAACTCCAGCACGCGGAGAAACTTGACGTTTCGGTCAAACGGATTCTCGAACTGATCGCGGACAAAGAAGGGGCCGTCCTCGATGCGCTTGGCACCGCTCAACGAGAACTGGAATCGCTTCCTTCTATAGACCCCGAACTGGAAAAGCAGGCTCAACGGGGCCAGTCGGCTTTTTGTGAAATGGAAGAACTGGCTGAAGAGTTGCGGGACTATGTTCGTAAAATCGAGTTCAATCCCTCCCGCCTTGAAGAATTAGAGGACCGCCTGGCGGAAATCAACGGCTTAAAACGCAAGTACGGCGGCGATATCGAGGCGGTTTTGCAGTACCGTGAAGAAATAGCTGAAGAACTAGAAACTCTTTCTTCGTTTCAGGAAAACATGGAAAATATCCAGAAGGATATTAAGTTGCGTCAGAAAACTCTATCCAAACTCGCTACCGCTCTTGCTGAAAAAAGAGAAAAAACTGCGGGCGTGTTCAAAAAAAATGTGGAGAAAGAACTTCGCGACCTCAGCATGAAGGATGTGAAACTGGAAGTGAGATTCGACTATGAGGCAGACGAATCGGGGTTCATCTCCTTCCGCAAGCAGACGGTTAAACTTCATCCTACAGGTCTGGGTTCAATCGAATTTTTGTTCTCTCCCAATCTGGGTGAAGACCTGAAACCTCTGGTCAAAATAGCTTCGGGAGGAGAACTGTCACGACTTATGCTGGCATTGAAGTCCAATCTGAATGAACAGGATATTGTGCCCGTCATGATTTTCGATGAAGTGGATACAGGAATAGGCGGTAAAGTAGCCGAGGTGGTGGGGAACAAACTCAAAAAAATCGCCGCAGAAAAACAGGTGTTCTGCATCACCCATCTTCCGCAAATCGCCGGCAAGGCGATCGCTCATTTTGTCGTGTTCAAAGATGTAAAAGGAAAACGAACTTTTTCCAGCATCCGCAAACTGTCAAGACAGGAGCGGGTGGAGGAAGTGGCAAGAATGTCAGGAGGTGAAAATATCACCGAAACCACACTCCAACACGCCCGCGAAATGATCCAGCCCTAAAAAAATATTCTCAAGCAAACCTGGGAAATTATTTTGTTTTTCCTTGATTGGCCACGGCGTCGGCGGCCTTTTTGGCCGCTTCGGCATCGCCCAAGTAGTAATGGGTCTTTGCTGTCAGATCATCGTTAAGCTCATATACCAATGGAATACCGGTTGGGATATTCAACTCGACTATGGCTTCCTCGCTCATATTGTCGAGGTGCTTGACCAAGGCTCTCAAGCTGTTGCCATGCGCACAAATTAAAACTTTTTTATCCGCTTGCAAGGTAGGAACAATCGTTTTTTTCCAATAGGGCAAAAACCGTTCCACCGTATGACTCAAAGCCTCTGCGCGCGGACGATCTTTTACCGGAACATCGGCATAACGCGGATCGTTGTCTGGAAGCCGGTCATCCCCTTCCTCAAGGGCAGGCGGCGGAATGTCGTAACTGCGCCGCCAGATCTTGACCTGCTCGGCACCGTGTTTAGCCGCTGTCTCCTGCTTGTTGAGGCCCTGCAAAGCCCCATAATGCCGCTCGTTGAGTTTCCAGGATCGGTGTACCGGAATCCACATTAAATCCATGTTATCCAAAACAATCCATAATGTCCGTATAGCCCGCTTGAGTACTGAGGTGTAGGCTACATCAAAACCGTAGCCTTCCTCTTTGAGCAGTTTTCCTGCGTTACCGGCCTCGCCCACCCCTTGGTCGGTGAGGTCAACATCCTTCCATCCGGTAAATCTGTTCTCAAGATTCCATTGACTTTGACCGTGACGTAATAAGACAAGCTTATGCATTGCGATATTCTCCGTTTGAAATGCCTATAGTAACTATTTATCCAGTTACGAGGCCTGCTTTTCTTGCGTGGTGCCAATCCAACTTAACGTATTGTTTTAATAAAATATAGCAAGCCAGACAAAATATTCTCAAATTTATACTTTTCTGGAAAAAATATTTGGATTTTATAATTTTTCCAGAAAAGTCAGTGATTTTTAGTAGTTTATAGAAAACAAGATTCACATCCATAAAACTATCCGGGTTTTATTCAGGCCCAAAAATATCGTCAACTGATAACCTTATTTGGCTATTTTTCTAAAAAGAGGGTTCGTGGATTCTATAGCTCGATATTACCGTGAAATAAACCCTGGTTTTCTGGACCGGGAAATTTCACTTAAATTGGATGTCTGCTCCAAGGTTGAAAATGGCGGCAGTGAACCTGCGTTCATAAAATTTGCCGACTACTACCACTCCTGTCATAAAAAAGTTCTGGGCCTGTTGCAGAATTCTGATGGGCAATCCTAGTTTATCCATGAAAGTGACCTGATTAACTATTATAAAAATGATTTGATCAAAAATCTATATTCTGAACTGGAGGCAAACTCCGATTCGCTTGAATTGTTGCAAAAATCGGGCAAAATTGCGACCCGGATTTTAAAAGAATATTTTGAAAATATTGGGTCGCCCCGCTTGCTCAGGATTTTAAGCGATATCGTTGCGGTGGTCGAAGGTTGTCTTGCCAAAATCAAACGTTCCGTATTGTGCGCGGGAGTGGTAGTGCAATCCCGATTCTCCTTTTTTAGTGATGAGGTTGATGACGCCTCCCGAAGCATTCCCTCCGTAGATTGCAGAGGCGGATACCTTAAACACCTCAACTCGTTCGATCAAAGCCATATCAATAACGTCCAGACGCGTCTGCCCATCCGCCTCGGTGAGAGGAATGCCATCGAGCAAAATGATGATGCTACGTACGCCGAAATTGGTTCGGTGCCCAACACCGCGAATCGTGATTCTCACATCATTAGAACCAAACTAGCTTGGAGCCGTTACTCCCAGTATTCGTGCCAATACTTCACCGAGGTCGTTTGTAGTTGTATTTTCAATGACCTCCTGCTTGATAATACCCGCCTCTCCCGCAACATATTTTAAAGGTTGCGCATCCTTCATTGCTGTAACGAACAATTCGTCAACTACAAAGAATTTCTTTCCATCTTCCTTCCCCTGAGCGAAAACTATTCCTGCCCACAACAAGACAACTAGAAAACCAGCAACAGCAATTAATTTCAAACTGGAAAACTTACTAGGCATTACTCCTCCTAAGTGCGTAAATACAAAAAATACAATTATGAATTAATCGTTAAAGCCTTAAAATCAGCTTGCCCATTTCTCCTCGTACTTCTCCTCAAGCTCGTACAGCTCTTTGACTGTGGCCATATGTTGCTTTAATATTTTTAAATAATTCTTTTTCCAGAATTGTTCTTCAATCAACTCGCAATAAAAACAAGCCGCTTGAACGTCTTTATGTTGTTCGCACGTAGCCATATCATTCATCAACATTGTCGTCCTCCTTCCAATTCAAATTTATAATTGTGAATTTTGAAAACAGCAGTCAGCACAGCCGGCCCATTTTCAATTTCTGCAATACAAAAAAGAAAATGCGACCACGCATAGACCTCGGAAAAAGGGACCACGCCTGTGCAACTTAAAATTTTTGGAACTAGTGGAATTTATTTAGATAAAACGAGGAGGGGGTGCTAACGGATCATTCTGATGGAAGTCATACGAGAGGAGAACCTCCCAGACTTTTTTTGAGGACTGAACAATAAAGTTTTCATCAAATGCAGATAAGGCAACAAGGTTTTTGCCATTTTGAATATTACTCGGAACTGTGCCCGAAGATGTGCCGCCACACTCGGAAGCTATTTTTAATCCTTTTGCCCTCGAACTCGATAAGTCATGAGGACAAAATCCATAATGGGCGTGACTATTAATTGCACAATGCTCTGATCGAACACCCTGTTTTTTATCAAATGGGGAAACGATCTCACTGTGGTCCCCATGCTGACCATGGTGATGGCCATGGGTCGCCGCAAAGGCACTTGACAGCCAGGAACCCACGACACACAAAAACAGAAATGTAACAGCTGCTCTCAAAAACATTGTATTTCCCGCATTTAACTTTGTTAGATAACCGAGAATGTATATAAAACCACTTCTTTGTCAAGTGGTTTCAATAATTCCGTACTCTTCATAGAGAGCATTAATATAAATATTTTATTCCATGAATAATTTAAAAAGCTTCATTTATCAGGAATTTATTGATCAACCCACTCACCCAGCGATTCAATTTTCTGAATTTTATTCAATATTTACTTGTCCAATCGCCCCCGGTCATAAAATTGTAAAACTTCTTTCTGAATTTGCTCTTCATCAATCGCCGTCCCGAGAACACCGCCAGTACAGTGAATCAAAAACTCCCGGTTACCCTTTTGGCCTGTTATAGGTGAGGTCGTAAGATTGATCACAGGCCACTTTTTCTCTGCCATAAAAGCGCGAAGGTCATGAAGCACTTTGAGATGTTTTTCCGGGTCTTTGATAATTCCTTTGTTTTCCACCTCATCTTTTCCGACTTCAAACTGGGGTTTCACTAAAGCGATAAGATCACCTTCTGGTTTAAGCAGACTCAGTGCAGGAGGAATTATCAGTTTTAAGGAAATAAAAGAAACGTCTATCACCACCAAATCAACCATTTCTCCAATTTCATCCTGCTTGAGGTCGCGTGCGTTTTTCCGGTCAATGGAAACGACTCTTGCATCGCTTTGCAGTTTCCAGTCCAACTGGCCATAACCTACATCTACCGCAAAGACTTTATCAACTTCATGTTGAAGTAGGCAATCGGTGAATCCTCCTGTTGAAGCTCCGAGGTCTAGTGCTATTTTTCCCGAAAGGGAAACATCAAATTCTTTGAGTGCGTATTCAAGTTTTAATCCGCCACGGCTGGCGTAAGGATGGACATCTTCTATGACCCGGAGAGGGTCATCTTCATCGCACATGCGCCCCGGTTTATCTGCCACTTCATCACCTATCCGAACTTTACCCGCAAGGATCAGGCTTTTCGCACGTTCTCGCGATGAAACGAGTTTTTTTTTAGGAGTAACTGATCCAGTCGAATTTTTTTATTCTTACTCGTCATCTTTTTTATTTACCGGAAAGAGTTCTGTGATTAACTCTCCCTTCTTTCCTTTGGTGAGTTTTTCTATTTTTGCTTCGGCTTCAGTGAGTTTTTTTGAGCACACACGTGACATCTTGATCCCTTCTTCAAAAATTTCAAGGGATTTATCAATATCCAGATCTCCGCGCTCCAGTTCCTCGACGATCTTTTCCAATCGGGTCATAGCTTTTTCAAATTTTATTTCCGACATAATTCTTCCTCTTTGATGTTAAATTATCTTTTTTCTTCGCCCTCATGGGGAGAAGGGGACGCAGAATCAAATTTATTTATTTTATCAACCGTACATTCCAAACTTCCCTCGGCCAACCGGATATCTACCAAGTCGCCCTGCTTCACTCTCTTGCTTTGGGTGAGGGCTTTTCCTGCAAAATTGGTAATGCTATAACCGCGGTCCAGAATGGCAAGTGGACTGAGTGCGTGCAAATTTTTTGCCGCACCATCGAAGCGTTGACTCTCCAACTTAACTGTAGCGTTTATATTCTGGGCTAAACGATGATTCAGTATTTTGAGATTTTCTTCCAGTTGACGAATATTTTTCTCTGGGCTGAGGTGGACCAGTTGCTGAACTTTTCCTGAAAATTTTTGCCGTTGCAGAACGACCCATTGCTCCAGCCCGCGAAGCAAACGATTATTCAAGTCATCCAGTCGCTGAGAATGCGGCTGAATAATATTCATTGGGTCCTTGAAAAACCTTCTTTCGATAAGTCGTTCCAGCAAATCTTTGTAACCTTCAACCCGTGTCTGTACGTTTTCAAAAAGTTGTTCTGCCATCTTGCTCAATTCGCGAATAGTCTCGTTCAAAACAGGAACCACCAGCTCGGCCGCCGCCGAAGGGGTTGGCGCACGAAGGTCGGCCACAAAATCGGCTATAGTGAAATCGATTTCATGTCCGACTGCCGACACCACGGGTAGTTTCGATTTTGCAATGGCACGGGCGACCACTTCTTCGTTGAAGGCCCATAAGTCTTCTATTGATCCACCGCCCCGCCCGACTATGAGTACATCCAGGTCTTTCATTTTGTTCATTTGCTGGATGGCTGTGGCAATTTCTTCGGCCGCTCCCTCGCCTTGAACCTTTACCGGGTGAACCAGAACGGATACTTTGGCATTCCGCCTTTGTATAATATTCAATATATCGCGCACCGCCGCGCCGGTGCCTGATGTTATGACACCCACTTTCCACGGAAATAGAGGTATCGGTTTTTTCTTTTCTTCATCAAACAGTCCTTCTTCCTGAAGCCTCGCTTTCATTTTCTCGAAAGATTTCTGCAAGGCCCCCAGGCCTCTTGGCTCAAGGTGCTCGACGATCAGCTGATACTCGCCTCTGGCCTCATAAACGGTGACCCGTCCGAATAAAAGAACCTGGTCCCCGTCTTCCGGCTCAAATTTTATTCCCGCACGAAATCCTTTGAACAACACACAGCGTATCTGCGAACGATCATCTTTTAGAACAAAGTAAGCGTGTTGTGAACCTGGAATACGGAGATTGGAAATCTCTCCTTCCACCCATACAGAGTCAAATGCCGCTTCAAGGATAGATTTAACATCTCCTGTCACCTCTGCAACGGAATATATTTTCGGGCTGGGTTCTTCCTGTTTTACTCGTATGGTTTTGGAATGGATCATGATCAGTTTGGCAGGAGCCGCATTAGCTGTACCCTGGCTTATCATAGGTCAAAAAGAGTGGCTGACAAAATCAATCAGCGAATTTTTTTATGACCGTTTTTTATCGAATACGGTATGCCTCTGAAAAGTCAGGATGAAAAATTTTTGAATGCCCGCAGGGTATTTGCCATGAGCATGGCTATGGTCATGGGACCCACTCCACCGGGGACGGGAGTAATGAGCGAAGCTGTTTTTTCTACGGCTTCGTAATCGACATCACCGACCAGCTTACCGTCTACCCGGTTGATGCCCACATCAATGACTACCGCTCCGTCCTTCACCATATCCGCAGTAACAAACTTTGGCTTTCCAATGGCCGCGATGAGGATATCGGCCGACCGGGCAATTGCCGGCAAATCTCTAGTGCGTGAATGACAAATGGTGACGGTGGCGTTTCTTTCGAGCAATAGAAATGCCACTGGTTTTCCTACGATATTACTTCGTCCCAAGATCACTGCGTTTTTGCCTTCAATCTCTACCTTATACTGGTCAAGAAGTTCTATGATTCCTGCAGGAGTACAGGGTTTAAATGCGGCGTCCCCTGTTACCAGCCGACCCACATTCTCAAGGTGGAATCCATCCACATCCTTGGCTGGATCAATTGCCTCAAGAATTTTTTGCGAATCAATATGGTCGGGTAAAGGAAGTTGAACAAGAATCCCGTTAACTTTTTCGTCTTTGTTTAACTCATCGATCAGATTTAGTATTTTCTCCTCACTTGTGTCTGTCGGCAGAATGTTTTCAAAGGACTGGAATCCCACTTTTTTACAGGTTTTATTTTTGTTACGCACATATACTGCAGACGCAGGGTCTTCACCGACCAAAACCACGGCGAGTCCTGGTGTTTTTCCTGTTTTGCTTTTAAGCGCTTCCACTTCGGCGGTGATACTTTCCTTCACCTGAGAAGAAATCATTTTCCCATCAATAATACTCATACTGTTTTTCCAAGATGTAATGTTAATTTATTTTACCTTTAAATTACCCAAACCAGCGGTGGGACACTTTAACAGATTCCTGGAATGAGTGCGATGGTACGACAGCAAAAAACCATCGATTTCTAATTCCCTGACAGATTATTATCGTGAGCGTAACAGCCTGACACCTATAAATTCAGTCGATAGCCAGCTCTTTTATCAAGCGGGAGAGGTAGGAGCATTGGACTGCAAGAATTTTAGCGGCTTTGGTGACCCGACCCCCTAGATCTATGCCAAATGTTAAACTTATAAAAACTATTTGATAAGGGGGGGGGGATGAAGTACAGTAACCCATTTAAAAATAAAAGGTTATGACAAACCAAAAGTAAACTTAAAAGTTGATAAGCTGTTCTGGAAAGAATCATGAAGCCAACTACAGTCCATGAATTGAAAGGAAAAGATTCGTGACTACTTTAAAAGATTTTACAGATGATGGAAGAAGCTGTTTTGCTAATGTACAAATCGATAATGATGATCCTTGCTGGATCAATGTTGCTTCATCAGGAGTTTTAGTTAAAAAACCTTTCTACTCTTTAGTTATATGCAACCTGTGAATCACGTTGTTTATAAATTTGCATTGTCTGACAGGCTCAAAGCGCTGGCATTGCTTTGTTTTTGTGGCATTGCTGTTTTTTTTGCCACCATGCAATCGCCATTTTTATATGATGACGCTCACGCGATTCAGGATAATCCGTATATTAAGAATCTCTCTGATTTCCAACAATCGGTTGGAATCCAAAATATTTTCAACCGATCTGTTCTCCTTTTAACTTTCTCGGTCAATCATGCGCTGGGCCAATTAGATGTATTTGGCTATCACCTGTTTAATATTTTGCTTCATATCTGTGTCGGAATTGTACTTTACTTCCTGGTAGCAGAGCTTTTGACCCTAGAACATTCCTCTCTCCAACCTCAGCTGAATAAACTTCCGCTGGTCGCTTCTTTGATCCATCTGTTTAACCCAGTAACTGTGGAATCGGTCACCTATATTTCCAGCCGATCCTCATTATTGGCAACATTATTTTACATATTATCTTTTTACTTTCTTGTTCGGTATAGCAAGAAACTGGAAAACCGCAGGAAAGGACTCAGCCTCCTTCATTACCCTTTGTTGGCTTTTTTATTATTTCTTCTTGGCTTAGGTGTCAAAGAAATAATTGTTACGTTACCAATCATGGCAGTCCTGTATTTATGGATACAATCCCCTGCGCAAAATTTTCGTAAGTTCCTTCCCGAACTTGCGGGTATTCTTATCCTGCTACTGGGTTCTCTTTTATATCGCTATGTGGAAATGGGTAGCTTACTGGTTATAAAAACCGATCCATCCTCTCATCTGGTGGATCGCGGACTTTATTTTTTAACTCAGATTAAGGTTGTCATTTCATATTATTTCCTGAAATTATTATTTCCCATTAATCTCAACTTTGAACCTGATATAAGACTTGTATCGGGTCTGACCGATTGGGAGTGGATTGCGGCTCTTGCAACAATGGCTTGTCTGGCTTGTGCCGTGTTTTATCAGAAGTCTGTTCTCCTTAAAGGCGCTTTTTTTTGGGCCTTGCTTGCTATTTTGCCAACTTCGAGCATCATTCCTCTGAAACAATTTGCTATAGAACACCGAACCTATCTCCCCGGTATTGGTATAAGTGTTGGCATGGGTATTCTTTTTTTAAGAGCAATGCCTTTGGCGATCCGAGTTCGTCACGCTCTTGTATTCCTGCTGGTTATTTTTGGATTTCTCGCCATGTTGAGAAGCCTCGATTACAGAACTGAGGTTCTCCTCTGGGAAGATACTGTTGCCAAATCTCCCTATAAATCTATGGCGCACAATAATCTTGGCACCGCCTACCTATCTGAAAAGCGACTCGATGAAGCTCGTAAATCATTTGAAGTTTCGCTCGCCCTCTCACCTTCAAGCACTAATCCGTATATTAATCTAGGACATGTTCATATTCGCAATGAAGAATGGGATAAAGCCCGGTTGAAGTTTGACCTTGCCCTTAAGCTGGGGGCCAGCCGCTCACAAGTATTTTTCAATTCCGGGCTCATGAGACTTAGGCTCAATAAACCCGATGAAGCTTTACCTTTTCTTTTGAAAGCGGTCGAACTTAAATCGCATCGTTCTTTATATCATTACGAATTGGGCAACGCTTATCGCAAATTGAAGCAATATGACTCGGCCTTGCATGCCTACAAAAGGGTTATTGAATTAGAACCCGACCACGTTGAAGCGCAAAACAATATTGGAGTTATTTTCTGGAATCTTAAAATTTTGGACAAAGCTGAAATCGAATTTAAAAAGGCCCTGCAATTGGATGGCGATAAAATCACCATTCATAGTAATCTGGCTAATCTCTATGTTGCCCAAAAGCGTTTTGACAAAGCAATACCTCATCTCAAAACCGTTACTGCCCAGCGGCCAGATGATTTACGCGCCAAAAATTTGCTCCATATCGCGGAAGTTTTACAACAAACTAAAGCCAAATGAATGTACCTGTCGTAAACTCAATACATCGATTTTATATTCATTTCCAACGCTGTATTTTGCTTATAGTTCTTGGTGTGCTTGTCTATGGAAATCATTTACAGAATCCATTTCAATTCGATACCGTATCCTATGTATCCAATCATATTGGTGTATCTCGTTCTCAACTTGTGAGAAAATCTACCAAAGAATATATGAACTTCTTGGAGAACGAATACCAACGAAACCACACTCAAATGGTGTAATATAATTGTGGTTCTGGTGTGATATAATTGTGGTTCTGGTGAGGAGTGAGTTAGACAAGCGTTTGTGACGATCTCGTAAATGATTGAAAAATATATCGCCGAAGTGGTGGAATTGGTAGACGCGCTGGATTCAAAATCCAGTGAGGGCAACCTCGTGACGGTTCGAGTCCGTCCTTCGGCATTTTATTTTTCAAAGGTTCCGAGCGTCTCCAGCCTGGTCGAGAGGCTCTCTCAATCCATTTAGCTATTTCCCCATTCAGAGAACCCACCCTTGCTCCTAAGAAAACAAATAGTACGGGTTACATAACCATGGGTGCCCAGAACCTAGTCGTCATTACTGGCGATCAATTGCGGCACCGCTATTTCCAGAATCATCTGAACGCACATTTTCCGGTATCCGCAGTTTTCGTCGAGGAGTGAGACGCCGAGGACGAAAGGGCATCTATGTTTGGGTGGAGCAGATAAAGGCCATTACCCGACAAGTATGTCGGTCTGCTTGGTGTGGTTTCCGGTGGTGAATTTCTGGTGTGCAGGATGCACACAAGGTGAAGCGCGTGGGGTGATGGTTCTTTAAACTATTTTCTTCGGTCTCCAGTTTCTTGCCATTGCCCTTGCTTTCTCAATTTGAGTTGGAGACATTTTTTCTTCACACTTTTTTATTTTGTATGTGGCGCGCTCAATCCCCCGAGAACCAGAAAGATTGAACCACATATGCGCCAATACATTATCTTGTAAAACTCCTTCCCCTTGATTATACATCACTCCCAAATTGTACTGTGCTTCAGAATTTCCCTGTTCTGCGGCAAGGCGAAACCATTTGATTGCTTCCTTGTGACTCTGCGGAACTCCATCTCCTCGGTCGCGCATCACTCCCAAGTTGTATTGTGCAGCAACATTTCCCTGTTCTGCTAACGATAGCCATAATTCATATGCTGTCTTGTAGTCCCCTCTTTGAGCAGCATAGATACCATCTTGGAAGACACCCCTAAATGCGTCGGAAGAACCGCTGAACAGCACGAGTCCAAGAAGAATCCAACTAAGAAATTTAACTTTTTCATAAAAAAAACGAGATAACTCCACAGAGCCCCCTCGTTTGGTGTCGCTTCTAAATTTTCTCCAGGTCAGTCGCATGCCGGAACTCCTGGGACGTTTTGACTAGCCGGTTATAGCACAGCAAGGGGAGAATTTGTAGGAAAAACCCTACATGGAAGGATTCAATCTCTCCTAAAGGGTGGAAATTATTTGATCACTAATCAAATTTTGTTTTAGGGCATGCCCCTAGCCACGCTTCAGATCTGCAATCCGTAGCCCTATTCGATTAACCACTTTAAATAAAAAGACTTACAGGCCTGACTGGGCTGAAAGGTACAGCAGAGGTACAGTCAGCCCTGAAAATGGGTGATCTTCTGTGTCTGGGAGTCTCGTTTGGGGATTTCTAGAGAAATTAGAGGGGCCAACGGGGGGTATTTTTCTTCCGGTCGTATCGTATATGGGCTCAGAGATTTGTGGGGCAAACTATTTGTAACTGTTATAAAACAACAAGTTACAATATTTTTTAAGCCTTGCCGGTTTACTTAAATGTACGGAAAGTATATGGTTTTAAAACTTTTGGAAGGCCAGGACCCCCCTCTTTTCCCCTGTTAATACAGGACTTGATGAACTGTACCCATTAAATCTCTTGTATTAACCGGGTTTTTTGTATGTAGCACTGGTTTCGACCAGTAAATACGGTTTATTTCTAAATCGCCTTTAGAGTATGCGTAAGTGGTCATTACCTTCGTCCTTATTCATTTTTTATGAATCAATCCTGCCTCGTTTTTTCTCTATGCCAACTCGATTGATCCGAATTAAAAGTTTCTCACGCGTTCTACTATTTCAGGATGATCAATAAAAGGATTGCGGTTTCCCTGCACCAGTTCAATCAAAGAATTTCTTTTCTCCTCGCCTGCATCCGGAGGGTCTTCCAAATGCCATGCTCTAAGATCGTCTTCAAGGTCATCCGGAAGGCGAATCTTATATTGTAAAGACATATACATATAAGCGCGCGCCAGATTTCCACGCGATTCAGCTTCAGGTTCTTTCAACACCACGCCATCCTTCATACATATCTGGTATTCCGCCATACCTCCAAACTGAGATGATGAGGAAGAGTTATCTTTCATGGCTCCAGACATATCTATAGTGGGAATCAGGTTATGCATATCAGATTCCATTGATTTGAACTTTGGAGAAATCATTGCGCAACAATCAGGCCCCCTAAAATTCGAACCATCGGATAGGGTACAGACAGAATTTTTCCAACAACCCATCGAACCCGCAAAAGCGGAGGCAGGCATGGCGTGGACCCATCGGAGGATTTTTTTTGCGGCTTTGTTCCTTCGCTTTTCATAAGCCTGATCACATATGTTTGGATAAACCTGCAACTGCTTATCAAAATAACAACCACAATGAAGCGTTTTAGTTTCACCGCTCTCGCTATAAACCTGCTTCATCTCCTTCTTCGCAGTTGCAAGACTCACCATACTCGAAGGCTTGAACAATCCCCGGTCCATTTCCTGTGATCCTGCGAAATTCGGAAACAGCGCTGCCAATATAAATATAATTATATAAAATCTTCTCATAAGACAATTATAGCAAAACTATATTAGCGATTTGAACTTTGAAGTCAGATATGAAACTAAAATTCCCCGCACTAAAAAATATTAAGGATTCGGGGTATAATTCAAGTGTTGCCTGATCTTATCGTATTTTTAATTTTTGAAAAAATAGCTTTTGCTTCATTCAATCGCCCTTGATAAATCCTCACCTGTACTAAATAAAATAAGGTTCATGACTAGTTAAGTGGTCTTTTTTCATAAACATGCCCCCGACATACCCGCGCTTGTGGAAATCGCGAATTAAGCTTCGAAAATTGGACGCTTGACTCCCGGCGGTAGTGTGTTGTCCATTGCTTATGACCTGGCATTTCATTCAGGAGCCAACCCGATTATTTTTACCGGACAGGACTTATCCTACCCCAAAAAGAAAACACAGAGCCGAGACAGTGAGGATGAAAATGTGGGACTGGATACGGCTCTGGAAAAACAGCAGGAAAATATTGTTTATGAAACCGACGTCAATGGGAACTCTCTACCGACTTTGAAATCCATGTCTGTTTCAAAACAATGGTTCGACTGGGCTTTCACAACCTGGAAACATCTAGATCCAACCGAGATCATCAATTGCAGTGAGGCGGGAATTTTAACCGACCATTGTTCGCTGATGCCACTGAGCGAAGCGATCTTTAAATACTGTAATAAAAAAATCAACGTCGATTGGGCCATCAAAAAAATCTTCAAATAACCGCTAGTTCCTGCGACTGGCTGAGGACAGGCGTGGGGGCCATTACGGTACGTTGACTTGCTATCTACGATCACTTGCTATACCGGTCAATGACATTGGCTCCCAATCGGGTTCCCCGATGGGGGACCAGTCTCAGTAAAGAGCCTTCGGCTCTAACGGGGACTAGGCCCGCGCTGAGCTGTGGCGCAGCGGAAGCCCTGCCAGATTTTAAATATCTCCGGTCTTTCGTTGAAACGGTAGGTTGTTCGCATGTAATAAGCTTTGTAATACCAGTTGCCACCACGCAATACTTTGCTGATTCCCGAATCCGGTCCTTGCGGATTTTTTAAAGGCGTCACCTCGTAATAACTGTCTTCATACCAGTCGGCAACCCATTCCCATACATTCCCTGCCATGTGATGCGCTCCGTAAGGCGAACGCCCCCCGGACATTGAATGCACAGGTTCCATGGCCTTGAATCCAAGCTTGACAAATTTGCGCCTGAAAGTCACTCGCTCATTTGTCGGGGATTCATCACCCCAGGGAAATATCCTGCGATCGGTTCCGCGAGCGGCTTTCTCCCATTCCGCTTCGGTGGGTAAACGTTTATTAACTGAGCGGCAATATGCATCTGCCCCATACCATGAAACTCTGTTGGCAGGATAATCTTCCAGACCGGGCCGTGGACGAAATACATTATCCACTTTTTCGATAGTAACCCCCGACCCCGATTGAAAATAACGTGATGCCTCGTCGGGGTATTTATTTAAAAAATCTGAGAAGTCGGAAGCATTCACTTCATAGCGATCTATATAGTATGATTTTAAAAATACCTCGTGAACCGGCTCTTCATCAGTGTCACCCCACTCCGCATCGTTTTCAATATTGTATCCCATGATGAAAGAACCTTCGGGAACGGGAACCATGTTGTCTTCTGTGGCGGTAATCCTGGGGAGACATCCGCTTAAAACAAGGGATAGTGCAACTGAAACTAAATATGGAAGTATAGTCCCCCATGTAGGATTGAAATCAAATTTCATAATAAATTTTTGATCGGTCAGGTTTTATGAATTTAAAATTTTGTTTGAGTAAATTTACAGGATAAGAATTTCTAATTTTCGTGAGAACCATCGCAGAAGGTTTTATTTTACTTTTGAAACACCTGCATAATAAATAAGTTTTGTTTTCATCCAGACCTATGATATCTGGCCCGTCTCCACCTGCCGAATGATGCGTAGCATCGCAGTGAGGCTAATGGATTTCTGATTTCATGTGCCAGCCCTGCGGAAAATCTTTCTACCGCCGCTAGTTGTTCGACGTGTGAAATTTTATCCTGCATGGCTTTTATTTCTGTCAGGTCTTCAAAGACGTAAATATAACCCTGAATGGATTTTCCTTTATCTTCCAAACGGCTGACCTTCATTCGAATAATTATTGTCGACCCGTCTTTTTGTTTGCACTCACCTTCGATTTGCCTGGGTAAGGGTTTCGATGAGGGTTCTCGATAAAGATTCTTTAGGTCATGAAGCGTCAATAAAACCTCCAAGGACTGATTTAAACTCTCTTCAAGAGTATATCCTGTGATTTTCGTTGCCGCCCTGTTGACAGATGTGATTCTTCCTTGCAGGTCGGTCGTTATTAACCCGTTTCCCATATTCTGTACGACGTTTTCGTGAAACGCCTGTAATTCTTTCAGATCAATCGAGGTAAGTGCCAGTTCCTCTTTTATCGTACGCAAACGGTGGGAAAGAATACTGCTGAGGTAGGCTACCGAATAGTAAGGCGCGATATTCAGGGTGGCGATATAAAATCCATATCCACTGGCAAACGAAACGTGTGATTCTATAAATGAACTGACGGATTTAATTATATTAAAATATTCGAGGTCGACGAGCAGTCCATATATGATACTGGGACCTGATCATTCATCCATTTTAAAAATGCGCCAATTTTTGCCACGATTCACTCTATGAGTTGAGAGTTAATAATAAATTCTCGAACCACGTTATTTCCATCCCCCTGCGGTAGACTCAGGATCTGATCGTTCAGACTCAATTCGACCAAATCTCGATTACCTATAGTCATTCTAAATTTATCTTTCCCGTAAAATGTTTTAGCGGTTCCCCGCTGAAGAATAAAATCTTCCACCCGCGACTCATCCACTGTCATATTGAACCAAACATTGTCTTTAACTTTGATGGTTAACTTCAACGACAAGTCGTTTCCCGCGACCGGGGTGAAAACTTTGTCTTCTTTTTCGATGTCAGATATGCCAACCATTGTGTCCGGTTTTGCCTTGGATTCCAATACTTTATCTTCATTTTTCTCTGTTTCAAGGGGTTTTTCAGCTGGTTGGATAGGTTCATCCGATTGGGCGGCGGAAGGTTGGTCTAACGGGTTTTCTGGTTTGCCTGTCGTTATTGGATTGCCGGAAACCTTATCTGTCTCTTCTAAAGAAGCTGGTTTTTCTTCCCTTTCTATGACCGGTGCTGACAATTCTTCTTCCGGTAATTTTTCTATCTCCTTTTTCTCTGTTTCAGGGGGTTTTTCAGCTGGCTGGATAGGTTCATCCGATTGCGCGGCGGAAGGTTGGTCTGCCGGGTTTTCTGGTTTGCCTGTCGTTATTGGATTGCCGGAAACTTTATCTGTCTCTTCTAATGAAGCTGGTTTTTCTTCCCTTTCTATGACCGGTGCTGACAATTTTTTTTCCGGTAATTTTTCTATCTCCTTAAAATCTGGTTTTGACACAGCGGAGCTGGATTCTTTTGAACTACCGCTGAATTTATGGATAAGGATATTGGCGCCCCATCCCACGCCGACTATAAATATTATTGTGAGGGCTGACCCGATGAGTGATTTTTTAACTATCGAAAGTTTATCTGCAACTTGAAAGTTTTTATTTTCGCCATTTGTAGATGACAGTTTTTCCATTGTGTCATCGTACGCATTGAGCATTTCATCTTCATCGGAACCGATGATTTTGGCAAAGGAACGGATATACCCTTTGACAAATACCTTTCCGGGAAGTTCATCAAACTGGTTATTTTCCAGTGCCTGCAAAAATCGAATATGGATTTTCGTCGTAGCCGAAATTTTTTCCAGCGGAACACCCCTGAGCTCTCGCTCGCGTTTTAAATAGGAGCCAAAATTTTCTATCATGGTCAATTCATGGGACGAATCAAATTCAAATATTCTTGGGCGGAATCTGCCAATCGGCTATTGGGAGCCAGGGTTTTAACTTTCTTAAAATACCTGATTGATTTATATGGATTTTTGTTTTTCAGTTCCAGTTGAGCCAACTCAAACAAGGCCTGGGCAAAGTCAGGTTTTAATTTGACAGCCTTTTCCAGTGAATCGCGAGCCAAATCAAATCGTTCCTGCTCTTTATAAGACAAAGCCAGGTTATAGCGGACTCCTGCATTCTCACTTATTTTAAGTGCTTTTAACCAGGCTCGCTCTGCATCGACCAACTTCCCTTGCTTGTAATAACTCAACGCCAACCAGTTATACACTTGATGCGGGTTGGATACACCGCTAATCTCTTTTAACACCCCTTCAAAACTTTTTGCCGCTTTAGTCCATTCTCTTTTGTTCAAGTAAGCCCGTCCCAATTCACGCAGAGCGGGTTTATAATTCGGGTCTATGGCCAGTATATTTTTAAATTCCTGATCTGCATGGTCTATCTCTCCGATAAGTGAATACACCAGCCCCAAAGCGAAACGGTAATTCAGGTTTTCCGGGGTCAACTGGATTGCCTCTTTGAGATTCGCTATCTGCTTGTCACGCATGCCCAGCGAGGCATCCATAAGTGAGTCGTTAAACTTCTTTTTGGCTTTCGTTCGTGCGTCTTCACTGTCGGGGGTGGTGGCACATCCACCCTGGAAAAACATAACACCCGTAAAAACAATCAAAATTATGAATTTGGAAGTAAAAGAACGTGAAATGTTAATCTCTTTCATAGGGAAGGTCGAAATTTTATTATTGGTGTATTTCTCAGCGCTGAGAATTATAGCAAATCGATTAATAACCGGCAATATTAAGGAGTTAAGGTCAAAAGTCGGTTTTTTCAATAATACTGAAAATCTTTAATTTTATTTTAAAGATTTTACCTTTTTCGACCGGTAGGGGGTAACAGACAGAGTTTTCCTCAGAATAGGATTATTTTTCCTGCTGATTTCTTCCATCGAGAAATTATTTCTTTATGATTTCTATGAAATTTGAATCTTTTTTATTCATGCTGTAATCTGAGAACTTGGGTGTTTTATTTTCTTTTCCCTTATTTATATTTTTCGCTTTTTTCCTTAGGAGACACCATGGAGCAGATTTCTGTTGATGAATTGCACGACCGTAGCCAGAGTCTTAATTCAGATGATTTGATTTTGGATGTGAGAACATCTGACGAATTTAATGCCGGACATATAGAAGGCGCGCAAAACACTCCGCATGAGGGAGTTGCCAGCGAAGTAGAAAATCTAAAGAAATATTCTACGGTTTATGTGCACTGCAAGATGGGGGGACGCGCTGAAATTGCCGCTCAGACACTTGAGGGAGCCGGACTAGATAATATTGTCTGCGTCAGTGATGGGGGAATGCAGAGATGGGAGGATATGGGTTGGCCTCTGGTTAAATAGGTAGATATCGCCCGCTCACACAACCTTTCGGTGTGTTGAGCATTTCTTTTAATCTTTCCCTGATGAATTTCATTAATTCAAAAAAAAACCGGGGAAGACCCTAAGGCCTTCCCCGGTAAATACTGCTAACAGACTTAAATTAGTTTAGTAGTGGAGAGTATTCCACTGCGTTACCGCTTTTTGTCCGTTTCTTTCTTTGTTCTGACCATTCCAGATCGCAATTGCCATTGGCGTTTTGCCGCCGGTGAACTGCGTGTCATTCTGGTCGCTATTGGTCAAGGAACGCTTGAATACAACCGACCAGCGGTTGTTTCTCCAGTTGCCCTGGCCCTGAACGTCCTGCTGAGCCTGAGTGGTCAAGGTGCTGAATCCTTCAGCATTCAGGTCTTCTACAGCTGAAGCACGCAGGGTTGCATCCGAAAGGATATTACCCGTTGCGCGACCAGGATTGTAGACACCTTCGTTCTTACCCATTCCAAAGTCAACGTTGGTAGAACGCTTGGTAATGTCACCTGCACCCTTACTTGCGTAAGAACCGGTTTTCGTTCCAGATGCATGGTTCGTATCCAGACCGGACAATTTACCATCTGGCTCATACATATAATAAGAACCAGAACCCATTACCATGTAGTCATACTGATCTTCAACATCCTGCATGGCGGCGTTGTCGTTCCTACCAGCACCTTCTTTGTCCCAAGTAGCTTTCCACTGCCAGATGTTAACGCGCTCGCCGTCACCACCCATGGTGAACGGAGGCTCTTCGCCACTCTGGTTTACCGGAAACATTAGCGCGGCCTG
>MPLX02259935.1_pt1 | contig 36082 bp, 33 predicted proteins | sample 1617341 | NCBI WGS metagenome assembly MPLX02 (sample SAMN05944804, study PRJNA350692) | marine metagenome | biome: marine; feature: ODZ; material: water; isolation source: 120 m water sample filtered on 0.2 um supor filter | place: Pacific Ocean | collected 2012-04-08 | depth 120m m | reverse complement strand
TTCCGGGTTTTGAACACTTCCTTCAATCCTTCCAAAACCTCCCGGCATAGCACCTTGAAGTCAGGTCCACGGTGATCTATGGTGGGTTGTTGCAGGGCTCTGAGGATCCGGTCCGGAACGTTGGTCGGCCCGGGAATTTGGAGAAAATGTCTTCCGCTTGTGTTCATGGGATGATCCGTAACAATGGTGGTTTTAAAATCTCAGCATAACCAATACGAAACCAGCTTGTAACCATCAAATTGAGTCAGGTTTGAAAAGAAAAAAACCGACGAATTTCCGGCTTGCCGAGCGGTTGAAACGTGAAACCCGCGGAGAAGTGTTGTTTGATGACTTTTCCCGGGGACTTTACAGCACCGACGCTTCGATCTATCAGATCATTCCTGCAGGAGTCCTGGTTCCAAAATCCTCCGAGGATGTTGCTGCAGCATTTCAAATCGCCGGTGAAGAAGGCATCAGCATCACGGCCCGTGGTGGTGGAACTTCCCAGTGTGGACAGACGGTTGGTGAAGGACTGATCATCGATCTCAGCAAATACCTCAACCGGGTCCTCAAGGTCGATGCAGAAAAACGTGAAGCTCTGGTTGAACCTGGCCTTGTCCTGGACCAATTGAATGAGGAACTGAAAAACCAGGGGCTTTTTTTCCCCGTTGACGTCTCCACCAGCAGCCGTGCAACTCTGGGAGGCATGACAGGGAACAACAGCTGCGGCGCACGGTCGATCCGCTATGGAAAGATGGTCGACAATGTCCTGGGGGTCGAAGCCCTGCTCGCCAGCGGAGAAAGGATTCAGTTCGGTGAAATCCAGACCGATTCTCTGAGTCGAGACAATCGTTCCACCAAGGAAAATCTTCTCCATCAACTGTTTCAGATCGGCATCCGGGAAGCGGACGAAGTGCGGCTCCGATTTCCGGATGTTCAACGTCGTGTCGGTGGCTACAATCTGGATGAACTGATTCCTCCCGAAAACGGAGTGCTGAATCCTGCCAGGTTGCTCGTCGGCTCGGAGGGCACTCTTGCCTTTTCAACTTCGATTCACCTCAAACTCCAGCCCATCCCGACTCATAAGGTGCTGGGGGTCTGCCATTTCCCAAGCTTTTATGAGGCGATGGATTCGACCCAACACCTGGTCACCCTCAACCCAGATGCGGTGGAACTGGTGGACCGGACCATGATCGAACTTGCACGATCGATCCCCCAGTTTGCAGAAAAGCTCAAACGATTCATCAAAGGAGAACCAGACTCGCTGCTGCTGGTTGAATTTACCGGGGAAGAGTTGAAACCCCTTGAAAAAAAACTGTCGGAACTGAAGAAAATGATGGAATCGATGGGCTTCCGAGATGCGGTGGTCGAAGCACTCGATCCTGCTTTTCAGAAGGAAGTATGGGAGGTAAGGAAATCAGGACTGAACATCATGATGTCCATGAAAGGAGATGCTAAACCGGTTTCCTGCATTGAAGATTGTGCGGTGGAGCTTAAAGACCTGGCCGAATACACCGCCAGGTTGAACAACCTCTTTGAAAAATATGGAACCACCGGCACCTGGTATGCCCATGCCTCGGTGGGGTGTCTTCATGTGCGTCCTGTTTTGAACATGAAGAAGGAACAGGGGGCATCCGTGATGCGCCGAATCACCGAAGAAGCCTTCGAAATCGTCAAGGAATACGGCGGTTCCCATTCGGGCGAACATGGTGATGGGTTGGTACGCTCTGAATTCCTGGAATCGATGTATGGTTCCCGGATGGTAAATGCCTTTGCCGAAGTAAAGAAACTCTTCGATCCGGACAATCTGCTCAATCCAGGAAAAATCGTCCGTCCAGAGAAAATGGATAACCGCAGCCTTTTCCGTTACTCCTCTGACTATCAGCATCCTGATGTAGATACTTATTTGGACTGGTCTCCCTGGGGAGGATTTCAGCAAGCGGCAGAAATGTGTAACAACAACGGGGCATGCAGGAAATCGAGTGGGGATGTGATGTGTCCCTCCTATCGGGTGACTCAAGATGAAAAACACCTGACCCGAGGCCGAGCCAATGCCCTGCGCCTTGCACTCTCAGGACAGTTGGGAACGAAAGCCCTCACTTCCAAGGATATGTATGAGACCATGCGTCTCTGTGTGGGCTGTAAAGCCTGTGCACGGGAATGCCCAACGGGAGTGGACATGACACGGATAAAGAGTGAATTTCTTCATCATTACCAGCAGGAACATGGGGTGAAAACACGAGACCGTATGTTTGCCTTCCTGCCCCGTCATGCTCCAATACTTTCGAAACTCTCCCCCTTGCTTCATCTGAGAGACAATATTCCAGGATTTGCCGAACTGAGTGAAAATTTGCTCGGACTTTGTTCTCAAAGAAAACTTCCAAAATGGTCATCTCAGCCTTTTCGGGAAGACGAAGTTTCTTCAAAATCACAGGACAAAACCGTTGTCCTGTTTACTGACACTTTTGGAACCTGGTTTGAGCCTCAGGGACTTCGTGATGCGGTCGCAGTGCTTCAGGGCTCTGGATATCAAGTCAAAGCATTGGGAGCATCATCCACTTCCAACCGGCTGTGTTGTGGAAGAACCTTTCTTTCCTCAGGGCTTCTTAAAGAAGCCCGTCAGGAAGCACTGAAGGTCATCGGCCAACTACATTCTTTTGTAGAATCAGGAATTCCCATCCTGGGGCTTGAACCTTCATGCATCTTCACCATCAGGGATGATTATCCTTCCCTGGTTCCTGGGCCGGATTCAGAAGCACTGGCTTCCCATGTCCAATTGATCGATGAATTCCTCTTTCAAGAACATGAGAAAGGAGCGCTTAAACTTCCACTCCAAAAACTTCTACAAAACAAAATCTGGGTCCATGGACATTGTCACCAGAAAGCAGCCAATGCCACAGGAAGTACCCTTGGAATTTTAAAAGCCATTCCAGATTTAGAAGTAGAATTGATCCCCTCGAGTTGCTGCGGAATGGCAGGTTCATTTGGTTATGAAAGCGAAAATTATGAAACTTCCATGAAAATGGCCGAATTGAGTTTGCTTCCAAAAATCCGGAAATTGAAAGGGAAGGATACTGTTGTCGCCTGTGGAACCAGTTGCCGTCAGCAGATCCAGCATGGAAGTGAACGTAGAGCCGTTCATAGCATTCAAATGTTAAGGAAAGCCATGAAAAATTCATCCCATTCCTCTCTCGATTGACTCATGAAGCCCATGAAAACTGCTCTCATTACCGGATCGGGTAAAAACATTGGAAAAGCGATGGCCCTCCGATTGGCCAAAGACGGTATGAACCTGGTGATCCATGGAGGAAGCGACCGTGACGCCTGTGAACAAACGGCCCATGAAGCTGAATCCCTGGGAGTCCGGACTCACATCACCATCGGAGACCTTTCCAAACGAACCGAAGTCAAACGCATCTCCGAGGAAGCACTCGATGTCTTTGGCAGGGTTGACGTTTTGATTCACAACGCCGCCACTCGGCCCCACCGTAATTTTTTTGAAATTCCTGATGAAGAATGGGATCAGGTTCTTGAAGTGAACCTTGGTGCAGCTTTTCAGTTCTGTCGTCTTCTGGTTCCAGGAATGCTCGAACAACAGTGGGGAAGGATCCTTACCTTTGCAGGAATCAATGCTATCCGGGGTTATCCGAACAGTCCTCATGTCTCGGTTTCAAAGCATGGAGCATGGGGGCTTGTCAAAGCCCTTTCCAGAGACTTCGCTGATCAGGGAATCACGGCGAATACGATTTCTCCTGGAGCAATCCTCACGGAACGGACCAGTTCCAGGGAGGAGGAGTTTATCAACAAACAGGCTGCAGAAGTGCCCTCAAAAAGATTAGGCAAACCTGAAGAAATTGCCTCCATGGTTTCTCATCTTGTTTCCGAAGAAGGTGCCTATGTCACCGGTCAATTGATCCAAATCAACGGTGGTGGAGCCATGTGAGGATCGAAAATAATCTCATGAAATTGAAAATAAAAGACCCAAAACGAAAATCAATATGGAACCACAAAATCAAGCTGCCCGACTTCGTGAACTTTTAAGCCAGCCTGGAGTGCTCACGGTGCCTGGTTGTTACGATGCTTTTTCAGCATTGATGGTGGAAAAAAGCGGATTCCCATGTGCCTACATGACGGGTTTTGGAAGTTCAGCCTCGGTCATGGGTCAGCCCGATACCGGACTGATGGATTTCACCCAGATGTCGACCCATGCCGGGAACCTGGCAAGTTGTATCGGAATCCCTCTGATTGCTGATGGAGATACCGGTTACGGGAATGCGATCAACGTCTACCGAACCGTGAAAACCTATGCGAAGCTTGGGGTCGCGGCAATTCAGTTGGAAGATCAAGCCGCGCCCAAACGATGTGGACATGTCCAGGGAAAGGTTCTGGTTCCACTCAAAGAGATGCTGGGCAAACTCCACGCAGCCAAGGATGCTGCTGCCGAAAAGGACATCGTCATCATCGCCCGGACCGATGCCCGGGCGGTGGATGGATTCCAGGCGGCTCTTGACCGCTGCATGGCTTTTGAAGAGGCTGGAACGGATGTGATTTTTCTGGAAGCTCCAAAATCACTCGAGGAAATGCGAGCCACTGCGGAACTCATCCAAAAACCCCTCTTGGCCAACATGGTCGAAGGGGGAGAAACTCCTTTCCTCGGAAAACAGGAACTCCAGGAACTGGGATTTAAAATCGGACTCTATCCGGTGACCTTGCTGCTGAGCGTTGCTCACACTCTGGAAAAGCAGTTGCCCCGTCTTGAAAAAGAAGAGCATCAACAAATTCAAAATGAACAACTTTCCTTCAACCAGCTGAAAAGCATTGTTGGGTTCCCGGCTTACAACAAAATGCAGGAAAAGTATGGTTCTAAGAAATAATTTCTCTAACTCCTTCGTTGGAAAGATATCCGCATATGGCTGATTATCAGGTCAATTCACTGGTCAGGGGGCTTCCGGCAACCGTTCCGTTTGTCGGCCCAGAGACCCAGGAAAGGAATCAGGGTTATGGATTCAAAGCAAGAATCGGTGCCAATGAGAGTGTCTTCGGCCCTTCTCCTCTGGCAATTCAAGCCATGAAGGAAGCGGCTTCTGAAACCTGGATGTACGGAGACCCGGAATTCCATGATCTGCGTCAGGAGCTGGCAGCCCATCATCAGGTCGCTTCTGAAAACATCATGGTCGGTGAAGGCATCGATGGGCTGCTGGGTTACGTGGCCCGGATGTTTGTGGAACCCGGAGACCGTGTCGTCACTTCTGCTGGCGCCTATCCGACTTTCAACTACCACGTCAACGGATATGGCGGAGAGCTCGAATTCGTTCCTTATCGTGAGGACCGTGAGGATCTGGACGCCCTTCTGGAAACAGCGAGGAAACTACAGCCGAAGTTGATTTATGTCTCGAATCCGGATAATCCGATGGGAAGCTGGTGGGATTCGGAAAGCATCAATGACATGCTGAAAAAAATCCCGGATGGCTGCCTGCTCATTCTGGATGAAGCCTATGGTGGATTCGCCCCTCCAGGAACCCTTCCTCCCCTCGACCTGGATAACCATAGGGTCCTCCGGATGCGTACTTTTTCCAAGGCCTACGGGCTTGCCGGGATGCGGGTCGGATATGCAATTGGGAATGCGGAACTGATTAAAGAGTTCAACAAGATCCGCAATCACTTCGGGGTTGGACGTGTGGCTCAGGCCGGGGCTCGTGCCGCCTTGAAAGATTCCGTACATTTACAGAAGGTTCTCAAACAGGTAGCAGATTCCCTCGAGACGATCCGAAATATAGCCCTGGAAAATGGACTCACCCCTCTTCCGACCGCTTCCAATTTCCTCACCATCGACTGCGGAAAAGACGGAGCCTTTGCCTCGGCCCTCATGAATGCCCTCATCCACCAAGGCATTTTCGTGAGGATGCCTGGTGTGGCTCCACTGAACCGCTGTATCCGAATCACGGCAGGTTTACCCGGGGAGCTCGAAATCCTTGCCGAAACCCTGCCTAAAGCACTTGAGGAAGTAAGGAAAACTTTCTGATTTATTTTTTAACAAAAATTCCTGTGTAATCAATTAAATACCATCATTTAAAAAAAATAAGAATACCCATTTCACTAATCTATAAAATAGATGTATTAATATTAAAGAATCATTTAACAAAATTGACAGGTAACTATGTTGGAAGTCAGACAAATTATTCAAAAAAGCGCCAATGTTAAAATGGCTATGATTGATGCATGCTCTGGGGATATCACAAAAGGTGTTCAACTTATGATTGAGGCTGTCAAGGGATCTAAGAAAATATTATGGTGTGGTAATGGTGGTTCCGCTGCAGATGCTCAGCATATGGCTGCAGAACTCATGGGAGGATTAATCAGTCATGATCGACCAGCCATAGCTTCAATTGCTCTGACTACAGATTCTTCTTTTGTCACTGCCTGGTCAAATGATACGGGTTATGAATCAATTTTTTCTCGACAAATTGAAGGAATAGGGGATTCTGGAGATGTGTTAATTGCCATTTCAACAAGTGGGAATTCAGAAAATGTGATTCAAGGAATAAATTTAGCAAAAAAGAAATCAATGAAGGTCATTGTGTTAACTGGAAAATCCGGGGGTAAGATGGCTGATTTGGGAGACGTAACCATTTGTATTCCAAGTGATGATACTCAAAGGATTCAAGAAGGACATCTGTTAGCGGAACATATTTTGTGCGAATCAGTAGAATTTGAGATTATAAAACAGTCTAAATGATTGTAATAAAAAAAATATTTTCTTCTTTAAGTTATGTAATTTAGTTATTTTAGTAAGAAACCAATTCGTTCTGGAAATGTAAGCATAATAAATTTTATGCTGTCCTAAATAAAGCTACCTGAATAGACTTTCATATGGGATAAAAGTCCATCTAGACCTCAAAAAAACCATTTTAAAAGAACTAATTTTTTTAAAACCGATTCCAATTTCCTTACCATCGACTGCGGAAAAGACGGAGCCTTTGCCTCGGCCCTCATGAATGCCCTCATCCACCAAGGCATTTTCGTGAGGATGCCTGGTGTGGCTCCACTGAACCGCTGTATCCGAATCACCGCAGGTTTACCCGGGGAGCTCGAAATCCTTGCTAAAGCACTTGAGGAAGTAAGGAAAACTTTCTGAATCATTCCTCAACAATCAGGATTTCTCAAGAAATCCAGGAGGACAAGAAGGTATGGATTTAAAACCTGAATTCCCTGAGAGTCTTGAACTCAGCATCCAAAACCCTTCACGAATGCTCGGAGAGACTGTCAGCGGATCAAAAGCCTGGTGCTCAGCAGAACTTTCTCAAGAAGACTGGACCATCAGATTGAATGAAGAAGCCATGAAGGAATTTCACATCATGGCGGAAAAGATAAGTAATAATCCTTTGCCAAACCTTTTGAGAACACATGAAGAATTTGAAATTCCTCATTTGAAAGAAACGGCATCATCAATCAGGGATGTTCTTGATCAAGGTTGTGGTTTTTGTGTGATGGAACAAAGGCCAATGGAAACCATTCCTGAACCGATTTTGGTAGATTGTTATTGGGTGTTTTCTCAACTCATTGCAAGACCTGTTGCGCAAAAGTGGGACGGAACCATGATTTATGATGTGGTCGATACGGGACTACCGTTCAGTTATGGGGTTCGAGGTTCGTATACGAACGTGGAACTCGTGTTTCACAATGACAATGCTTTCGGAATCAGCATCCCGGAATATGTATGCTTGCTCTGTAAAAATCCAGCCATGAAAGGCGGTATCAGCCGTTTCTGCAGCCTTTATTCGGTGCACAACCGGATGCTTGAAAAGCATCCCCAACAGCTTGAGAGGTTATACCGGCCGATGCTCTTCGATCGGCAAAAAGAGCATGCCGAAGATGCTCCTGAAACAGTTTCCGCCCCTTGTTTTAACTGGGACGGGAATCAACTCAAGGCCCGCGTCAACGTTTCCCTGGTCCATAAAGGGTACGCCATCGCTGAGAGGGAAATGGATCAAGAACTGAAGGATGCCTTGGAGTGTCTGGAAGAAGTGGTCCATTCAGAAGATTTGTGGGTTGAGGCACCCCTGGAACGGGGACAGATCCAGTTCCTCAACAATCTGGAACTGGTCCATTATCGCAGCCGTTTCATGGATCATCAGGATCCTTCCCGCAAACGCCATCTTTACCGGATTTGGTTGAGAAATTCTGGGGAACGCAATTATGACGGGTGACCCAAATTAATTGATCAGAATAAATATCATGACTGATTTTGATGTAATCGTCGTTGGAGGAGGAAACGCCGCTTTCTGTGCGGCACTTGCGGCCCGGGAATCCGGAAGCAGCGTTCTGGTGCTCGAACGTGCCCCCCTGGAAGTCAGCGGCGGCAACAGCCGTTACACCGCAGGCGCCTTTCGCTTTGCCTATGACGACGTTGGGCACATCCGTGAACTTTGTCCGGAACTCTCCAAGGAACAGTTGGATATCACCGATTTCGGTACTTACTCAACGGATCAGTTCTTTGACGACATGTATCGGCTGACACGTTTTCGTACCGATCCCGATCTTTGTGAAACCCTGGTCACAAAATCCCGGGAAACCCTGACCTGGCTGCAGAAGAACGGAATCCGTTTCATGCCGATTTATGGGCGCCAGGCCTTCAAGCATGAAGGACGGTTCAAGTTTTGGGGCGGACTGACCCTGGAATCCTGGGGTGGAGGCCCCGGGCTGGTGGATGGAGAAACGGACCTGGCCCGAAAGGCCGGGATTGAGATCCGCTACGGTGCAAGGGTGCTTTCCCTCATCCAATCCGAATCAGGTGTGAATGGGGTGAAGGTGAAGATGGAAGGAAAAACCCATGAAATCAAAAGCCGTGGGGTGGTCCTTGCCTGCGGTGGCTTTGAATCGAACACGGAATGGCGTACCCGATATCTGGGGCCGGGTTGGGAAATGGCCAAGGTCCGGGGAACGTCCTTCAACACTGGAGACGGGATCCGCATGGCCCTCGAGGTCGGAGCCTCCCCCTATGGAAACTGGTCTGGCTGCCATGCAGTCGGCTGGGATTACAATGCACCTGAATTCGGTGATCTTACGGTGGGTGACGGATTCCAGAAACATTCCTACCCGTTTGGAATCATGGTCAATGCCACAGGCAGGCGTTTCGTGGATGAAGGAGCAGATTTCCGCAATTACACCTATGCCAAGTATGGTCGTGTGATTTTGGAACAACCTGATCAGTTTGCCTGGCAGGTTTTTGACCAGAAGGTGACCCACCTGCTTCGGGATGAATACCGGATTCGCCGTGTCTCCAAAGTGACAGGGGCAACCCTCGCGGATCTCGCTGACAAGATGGAAGGCGTCGATAAACAGGGATTTCTGGACGAAATCCAGCATTACAACAACGCGGTTCAGCAAAACATTAAATTCGACCCGAACGTGAAAGACGGAAGGGGCACCGAAGAACTGGAGATCAACAAGACCAACTGGGCCAACACCATCGATGAAGGACCCTTCGAAGCCTTCCACATCACCTGCGGCATCACCTTCACCTTCGGTGGGCTTCGTGTCGACCCTAAAACCAGTCAGGTAATAAGCGACGACCTCGAACCGATTCCAGGACTCTTTGCTGCAGGGGAGTTGGTCGGTGGGCTTTTCTACTTCAACTATCCAGGGGGAACCGGCCTAATGTCGGGATCGGTCTTCGGCCATCAGGCGGGAAGTTGTGCTGCAAAAACCTGAATTCTTTCCTAAAAAAACCTCTATCCAAATTAAGCTATCGGAAAAACAATCCATCAAAGTCCCCGACTCCAAACGAAAATACAATGGGTGACATCTCATGCAAAAAAGTGGAATTAAAATACAAGCACTCTGTCGGAGCCCACCGTCCACTCACAGAGTTGACTCATGTTGCTGAGTTCCACACCTTCCATCTTTTTCAGCTCCCGCAGACCGCGGGCGTCAGCACAGCTTCCTCAAGTTTGGACTTCGCCACCATGGGAAATCACAGATTTCAACATGCGTTGGATATTATAGAATCCGTTGGGGACTATTTTATTGGGAAGTGCGCATGCAACCGCATCAGCTAACAGAAAAAATCGCACCTCTATTTCGTCCTCCCTTTTCTGTAAATTCGTTGCCATACGTAATGCATTGTATGCCTTTTCTGTCCTATACGGTGCATCATTGATGATGAATAAAATCTTCATTTCCTTCTTTTCTGCTTTTTGAACCTCAAAAGATCCTCGCAACGTGGGCTATCTCAAATCCTTCCTGGAAAGTTAAACAAACAACCCAGTAATAAAGCCCATGAGCTTTTTGGAGGATTCGTACTTTTACTGATGAAAGAAAATAAAGAGATAAATGTCTTGGATGGTGGCCGAATTTTGATAGGCAAAAACGGAAAATCTAAAAACGAATGGTGTGCAGAATATGCCTGGCAGAAATGGTTGGAACCTCAGAAACTGATAAAAAATCTTACTTGTTTTGCAACGGATATGACTAAGCTTAAATGTAATGCCTTCGTTCCTAATTTGAGCTAAAGAGGCCAGAAGCCCCTCTAGCTTAATACCTGCTTAGGCAAACTGTTTCATGGTGTTGTCTTTACCAGCAGCTTTCAGGGCATTAGCCCCTGAAAAATACTCTTTGTGATCATCACCAATATTCGAACCAGACATGTCCTGGTGTTTGACACAGGCCAGGCCTTCACGGAGCTCCTGACGCTGAACATTTTTCACGTAGGCCAACATGCCTTGTTCACCAAAATAATCTTTGGCCAGGCTGTCCGTGGACAATGCAGCCGTGTGATAGGTCGGCAGGGTAATCAAGTGATGAAAAATTCCAGCCCGTTTTGCTGCATCCTGCTGAAAGCTTTGTATTTTCTCATCAGCAGTTTGAGCAAGCTCAGATTCATCATATTTGACACTCATCAAATTGTTACGATCATATTTGGATAGGTCCCTGCCTTCAGAGTGCCAGGCATCAAATACTTGTTGCCGGAAATTTAATGTCCAGTTGAAAGACGGGCTATTGTTGTAAACCAATTTAGCATTCGGCATCACCTCGCGGATGCGATCCACCATGCCGGCAATTTGCTCGACATGCGGCTTTTCCGTCTCAATCCACAACAAGTCGGCACCGTTCTGCAGGGAAGCAATACAGTCAAGGATCACACGATCTTCTCCGGTTTTATCCTTGAAACGGATCAAACCATTTGCCAAGCGGGTTGGTTTGATCAGCTTGTCTTTCTGACGAAGTAATAAGTCACCGGTTTTCAAATCATCAAAGGAAGTGACTTCTTCACCATCGATGAATTGATTATATTGCTCTGGTAAATCTCCTGGATACCGAGAAACGGGTATTTTCTGGGTCAGCCCCGCACCCAGCGAATCGGTTCGGGCTACAATGATGCCCTCTTCAACGCCAAGCTCCATGAACGCGTAACGAATCGCATTAATTTTGGCAATATAATCTTCGTGGGGTACGGTGACTTTGCCGTCCTGATGACCGCATTGTTTGACATCGGAAACCTGGTTTTCAATTTGAATGCAGCAGGCGCCTGCTTCGATCATTTGTTTGGCCAACAAGTAGGTTGCTTCCTCGTTGCCAAACCCTGCATCGATGTCCGCTATAATCGGCACCACATGGGTCTGAAAATGATCAATTTTGTTTCGAATGTCTTTTTCCTTGATATCGTTTCCATCTCTCAGAGATTCATCCAGTTCCTGGAAAAGATGCCTCAGTTCACGGGCATCAGCCTGCTTGAGAAAGCGATACAACTCCTCGATCAATTTCGGAACCGAGGTTTTTTCATGGATAGATTGATCGGGTAAGGGCCCGAACTCCGAACGCATTGCGGCCACCATCCATCCTGACAGGTAAAGATAGCGTCCCTTCGTGTCATTGAAGTGTTTCTTGATGGAAATCATTTTCTGCTGGCCGACGAAACCGTGCCAACAACCCAAGGATTGGGTGTATTGACTCGGGTCACGATCGTACGTTGCCATATCCTCACGCATGATATTTGCTGTGTACCGTGCAATGTCCAATCCCGTCTTGAACCGATTCTGCATCCGCATACGTGCCACGTATTCGGGGTTGATCGAGTCCCAGGATTCACCTTGTTCAATGATGGACTGATGGGCAAGGGAGGTTTCATCTCTGTAAATGGACATGTTTGCTTTCTCTCTATAGGTTCATAATTAAATTCAACATCATTTCTCTCACGTACGCTTCATGTCCGTGCCGTGAAAGAAGATCCCTTTGAATTCAGGTGAGTTGAAGTCTAATCTAAATTATGATAGAATTTTACAAATAAAATTTTACAATGTTTATTTTACAAATATGCAATACCGAAGTAACCTGACCCGAAAGTCGCATTTTTTAGGAACCAAGATCAGGAATTTGCGTAAACGCAACCACTTGACCATGGAAGACCTGTCTTCGCGATGCATCAGAGTCAATGCCGAGTCTGCACCCTCGGTGTCCTATCTTTCGATGATTGAACGGGGAAAACGGGTCCCCAGTGAAGAAATGCTGGAAGTGATTGCCCAAGTCTTCCAAAAAGACTCGAACTGGTTTTTAGACGGCGTGCCTGAAGAGCTGAACATCACCCCGGTGAAAGGCAGTCGGGGAGGCCTCATCGGTATGGCTCTTGAACCCAGCTTTTTATTTTCCAATGAAATATTGCAGATTGCTATTCCGGAAATGCTGTCCCAAACCGGGACCACCGGACGCCAATTTGCACATTTATTGATCCGGGCTTACCAAGAACATCACCTCAATCACTTCCCAGATCTGGAACGGGCTGCCGAAGAGGTTGGGATGAAACGCATGCCTTTAAGCCTGGATGATCTCATCGCCATTACCCGGGACTTGGATTTGTCAATTCACTGGTTCAGTGATTTACCCCAGGAGTTGCTGGATGAACTGATCATCGGTCCTAACACTTTGGTCAGTTCTTTTTTTGAAGCACCAGGAACGATCTACTTAAATGAGCTGCTGAAATCCCGACCCCAGCGTCTTAAATATGAGCTGGCAGTGAACATCGGCCATTGTGTGTTGCATAACAAGGACGGATTGAAAAGTGTCATGGTCGTTGGCGAACATGACGATCAAGCCCAACAAAACCAAGCCTCCATGCACTCTTCTACGGTTGATGCCAAAGACATTTTGTATGCCTGGCGGGATTTTGAGTGCAGCTTTTTCGCTGGAGCCTTGCTTTGTCCTAAAGTCCCCTTTCGTCAATTACTGGATCACCAGAGCTACGACATTAGTGTCAGTAAATTGGCGGACGTTTCCTTTGCCGTCGCCATGCGAAGAATGACCGCAGTTTCACCCTACCCGCACTGGCATTTTTTCGACGCCTACGCACCGGGAAAACTGAAAGCCGTATACCGCGGTAATGGCATTCCTTTACCATGGGGCAATATGCGCATGGTGGAAGACCCTTGCCAACACTGGGCGGTTTTTAGAATGATCAATGAACCCCTCACCGGATCCTCGGCTCAAATTTCTATTCTTGATGTCGGTAACGAGGCCCGAATTTATAGCTGCGAATCAATAAAGGCAGAAGACCTGGCCGGAAGCAATCATGTGCTCTGCGCCGGTATTGATTTAAACCCCGCTATTGATTCCCAAGGTCAGGACGCCACTGGTTTGGCCAATGAACTGAAAGAGGCATGTGTTGAAAACGGCGGCACAGTGATTCTCCCCAAACATATCAAAACCGGTTTAATGAGCATAGCGAAAATTTTAAACATTTCCTGGATCGAACGCGGCCTCGAAAGTGAAGCCAGGTTGATTTGTTCCCGGGGAACTGTCTGCCCTCGTCAACGAAATTGCTATAGGGGATAGAGAGAAGTCGAAACAAGAAATTTTGTTTCCTGTCAGTCGATCAGGTGACAGGCCACCGAATGATCAGGTTGGGTTTCCTGCCATTTCGGGACCTCGTTGCGGCATCTTGATTCAGCAACCGGACAACGGGTATGAAAGCGGCAGCCAGAAGGAGGATTGACCGGACTGGGAATTTCACCCTCAAGCTTCTGGGCTTTGCCACGATCTTCTGGATTTAGGGAGGGAATCGCCGAAAGCAGTGCTTTGGTGTAAGGATGCTTGGGTTGAGTGAACAAGGAACGGGTTGGGGCGGATTCGACGATCGTCCCTAAATACATCACTGCCACCGTGTCACAGATGTGTGCCACTACGCTCAGGTCATGACTGATGAAAAGGAAAGTCAGTCCAAGATTGTTCTGAAGTGACTTGAGCAGGTTTAGAATGTCGGCTTGGATTGAGACATCCAGAGCGGCAACACTTTCGTCGGCAACGACAAAATTTGGATTACAGACCAACGTCCGAGCAATCGAAATCCTTTGCCTTTGTCCACCAGAAAATGCGTGAGGAAATCTTCTTAGGTGTTCAAGGTTCAAACGGCATTTTGATGCGATTTCCCTAACCTTTTGATCGGTTTCTTCACGTGTTTTGGTCAGTTCCATCACTTCCAGAGGTTCTGAGATGATGTCCCGGACGGTCATACGAGGACTTAGTGCAGCATATGGATCTTGGAAAATAAGCTGAGCCTGCTTCCTGTATTCTTTCAACTCTATTTTCGACATCTGACCTACATCGTAGTTTGTTTTTCCATTGTTGAAGGATATTCTGCCTGAAGTGATAGGTGCCGCACGGAGCATCGCCCTTCCAAGGGTTGTTTTTCCTGATCCGGATTCTCCTACTAGACCAAAAAACTTCCTAGGCATGATTTCCAAGGAAACATCATTGACAGCACGAAGCATTGGTGGTTTTCCAAAAAGTGCACGCCCCAGTGGAAAATCAACGTTGAGGTTTTCGACTTTGATCACTGGATGATCGCTCATGATGTTTTTCCTACCGATGAATCATTCAAAAAACACGCAGAGCTATGACCTGAGGCTATTTCGATGCTAAGTGGAATTTCCTTAGAACAGTTCCCTGAAATGGCTTCAGGGCAGCGTGTATGAAAGACGCATCCTGAGGGACGCTCAAGAGGACTCGGGATGTCACCGGGAATAGGCGTCAAAGGTTCGTCTAAAGCCTCCAGTTTGGGGAGTGAGTTGAGCAGACTGCGTGTGTAGGGGTGTGCCGGGGAATGAAGGACTTCACGGACCGGACCGCTTTCCACAATGCTTCCTAGATACATGACTGCAACACGGTCAGCGACCTGTGCGATTACCCCAAGGTCATGGGTGATGAAAAGGATGGCCATCCCAAATTCCTGGATCAAATCCTTCATTAGGTCCAGAACCTGTGCCTGAATGGTAACATCCAGAGCCGTCGTCGGTTCATCGGCAATCAGGATATTCGGTTTTGTGGAAAGGGCCATGGCAATCATAGCACGCTGGCGCATTCCCCCTGAAAGTTCAAAGGCATATTGATGGAATCGCTTACCTGCTTCGGAAATACCCACCCTTTCCAACATCTCTACCGAAAGCTCTTCAGCCTGTTTTCTTGTCATGGAGGTATGAATCAGCAGTTGTTCTACCATCTGCGAACCGATGGTAATCGCTGGAGCAAAACTGGCCATGGGTTCTTGAAAAATCATTGAAATCCCCCCACCACGAACCACAACCAATTCCTTCGGACTTTTCAGTCTCAGCACATCCACCATACCATTTGCCATATTTAGATTAATGCTGCTTTTGGAACCATAAATTACGTTTTCAGGATTTAGCTGCATCAAGGCTTTTGCGGTCACGGATTTTCCTGATCCGGATTCTCCTACAAGTCCAAGCACTTCGCCCTCTTTAAGCTCAAAAGAGACTTTTTCAACAGCAGTTATCCTCCCTTCATCGGTATTGAACTGGAGGTTTAGATCCTTGACAGAAAGCAGTGTCATTTCTTGACGTTAGAATAAGGATCTGAGGCGTCACGTAAACCATCACCGACGAAAACAAATGCCAGTACAAAAGTGATGAAGAACAGAACCGGGATAAAATACCACTGGTAGTTTAAAAGAACGTCGGCTTTTGAGACATTCTGCATCATGGATCCGAGGGAACTGACAGGATCGATCAAACCCAACCCGATGAAACTCAATGCGGTTTCCAGACGGACCATGTAGGGGAAAGTGATCATCAAGTCAACTATGATGTAGCTGGTGAAACTTGGAAGCAAATGACGACGGATGACGTGACCCGATGAGGCTCCACAGAGTTCCGCTGCAAGAACATAGTCCTGACTACGTTCGCTAAGAAGGTGGGTCCGAATTCTTCTTGCTAAAGTGGGCCAACCAATAAGACCTAAAATAGATGAAATCACGAAGAATACCGCTTCCGCACTCCATTCTTTGGGAAGAAATGCCGCCAGGGCCATGAACAGTGGTAGGGGAGGTACCGTTCGGATGGCATCGGTGATCATCTGCAAAATCGAATCGATCCAACCCCCGTAATACCCTGAAATTCCTCCTATCACCAAGGCCAGTACAAAGGCGATGAAGACCCCGAGTACCCCGCATTTGAGGGAGGTCATGATTGCCAAAAGTGTCCGAGAAAAAATATCCTTCCCACTTTTGTCGGTTCCAAAAAGATGGATGCCTCCTTTATCCACTCCAAAAAGATGAGTTTTGAAGGTCAGAGCTTTTATATCAACATCAAAGGTTTCCCCAGGAAGGTCCCAGTCCAAATCGATGTAACTGTATTTCCATCCCTTTACAAAAAAATGGAGGTATCGTCGATCTTTTCGATCTATGGTTATTACCCAACGAAAATTGGTCTTGATCGAGCGTTCCCGTTTGGTTCCATAGATGAAGGGTCTAAAGGAAAAGCCATTTTCATCCCAGAATTTAGGAAGTTGTGGAGGCCCGTTCTCATATTTTTTATCCCGGCCCGCCATTGTGGGTTCATAAGGAGAGAGAAATTCGCTGAAAAATCCTATCAGGATCATTAGCGTAAGCACCCATCCTGCAACCATGGCCGTGCGATTGCTCCTATAACGAGCACGGATCAACTGCCCTTGGGAAGCGGTGAAATACGCTTCTTTGAGAGCTTGATTAGTCCCTGAAGGCTTTTTGTATGAAAAAATCCCCATTCTTTATCCCATTAAGCCTTGACGTACCCGTGGGTCCATCAGTGCCAGGATGATGTCCGTAACAAAATTAATGAACACGATCGTGGCAGTTAAAACCACAAGGATTGCTCCTGCCAACTGTTGATCATTTGAAAAGGCCAATGCATCAATCAGTAGTGCACCCATTTCAGTCAATGTCATGATCAATGCCACCACAGGCAGGTCATTAAATATACGGTTCAGGTCGAATCCTAGGGAGTTGATGACCGGCCCTAGAGAATGTTTAGCAGGATAGCGCCAAAGTAGTTTACGCCCGAAAATGCCCCTTGCCCTGGCAGCGGTGTCATAGAGTTTACCTATTTCGTCAAGCATCAATGCCCGAACGGTTTGAAGGGCAAAAGCAGTAGCAGCCCAACCTAGGATAAATACAGGTAGCCAGGCCCTGGAAAGAAAATCTATGAACTTGGCATAAGACCAGGCAGCATCACGGTATTCCTTTGAGAAAAGGCCGGACATCGATTCACCGAAAAGAACCGTAGTTGTCAGCATGATCATCAACGCCAGCAAAAAACTAGGCAGAGCTAGCCCAAGATAACTGATGAACCGGACTGAATTGTTGGCAATGGGGCTCCTCGAAACTGCAGAGTAGATACCAATCGGAATAGCAACCAGATAGGAAAAGAACAAAGCTGCTAGACAAATCCCAAGGCTAATCCAGATCTTATCGCTCAAAAGATGATTGATGTTAAGCCTTAAAATACAACTGTCCCCAAATTCACCTTTGAAGAAAACATTTCCCATCCAGTTGAAGGCTCTTACCACAAAGGGCTTGTCAAGCCCAAGACGACGTTCTTCAGCACGAATGTCTTCTACTGTGATGTTCTGTCCTTGGGTATTCTTAAATGCGATGTAACGTTCCGCACAATTGCCCGGAACAAGTTCCATTAAGGAGAAAACAATTAGCGAAACTAGCAGTAATGTGAAAACCGACATCACTGCCCGCATTAATGTAAATTGGAGAAATTTGACCATTGCGGTCGTTTGAATGGCTAGGTAAAAACCGGACGCATTGCGCGTCCGGTGATTTTGAAGAAATTATTCTATTCGTCTAAATACCACTGGGTACCACGGTATGGATAGGTCCTGTAGTATTCGTATGAATGCGTTTTAAACTCAACAAAGTTTTTAAGTACATTTCTGCGATAAATGGGTGCTGGTTTCTGAGCAACTCCGATCTTGAGAAGATTTTCGGTCATATTCTTGACCATCCTTCTTCCCAACTCCTTGAATCGAGCAGATCCAATAGCGGCTGACTGGAATTCATTCACATCGTCAATCAACTGCATGACATAAGCTGGAGGTTTGACCCCTTTGCTGCCATTAGAATCAACATATTCCGCCCAAAGCATCCCGGTACGATGTCCGAAATAGTTTTCGAATGGTGGAACCCAAAGCTCGTTGTTTCCCATCACAATACTCAAGGGTTGGCTTGAACGCCACATACCCACATCCAGTTGATTTGCAGACTGAGCGGAGCGGTACTCATCTGGAGTAACTTCCTTGACGGTAGTCTTGATTCCTACTTCAGCCCAATTCTGACCTACCATTTCAACAATCTGCGGGTCGATTCCCTGTGTAGAAAACTGCATATTTATTACCAGTTTCTTGCCGCTGGGAAGCTCACGGGAACCATCACCGTCTCGGTCTTTCATGCCTAATTGATCCAAAAGTGAATTAGCCATGCCAGGATCATACTGAATCATGTAGCTTTCCCACTTCTTGTCAACAAAGTCAGGCAATGGAGAGAAACCGGTGTACTGTTTAGGCGTTCCTTGCCCAAACAATGCAACTTCATTGATTTCCTGACGATTGATGGCCACGGACATAGCTTTTCTGAAACGCAGATCGGCAAATACTTTTCGTTTGTCCTGATCAGGATGAGTAACATTGAATGAAATATTGGACAAAGTAATTTCTGGTTTAAGGTAGATGGTGTAATCTCCTTTTTCCTGTCCCTCCAACAACATCGGTGCAGAAGACAACTGTAACGACTGCGACTTGTAGTCAGCTTCGCCGTTTACCAAAGTCAAGATTCGAAGCTCGTTATCGTTTTTATAGACCTCATCCTGTTCACTGATATAGGGAAGCTGGTTGCCCTGCGTATCAACGATATGGAAATAAGGATTGGCCACCAGATGGCGTCCTTCTGTGGTGTCGGTGATGTAAATGTGACTCTCTAATGTGGGAATCACATCTGCTGGGAGTTTACCAACCTTATCTGGAGAATTCAGCAACGGCGAGGGCGTGTCCGTCCAGTCAGAGTTTCCAAAGTACGCCTTGATGACTGCGAGACCGTTTTCAAACCCAGCCTTCTGCGCCAGCTTGTCTGCATCTGGACTGAGTGCCGGATGATAAGGAGCCAGAAAGTGCTTTGGCTGGAAACCCTGGGCGAACGAAAAAGCAAAGTGCGCCAACAGTCCCGGCTTAGGAGCCGGCAGATAGAACCTCACCGTGGTCTCGTCGATGACCATGACCTCCATCCGTTTTCCACCAACGAGGACATAATCTTTCGGCTTCTCCATGATCAAAGGAGAAAGAGCCAAATGGTCGTACCAGAACTTGACGTCTTCAGCCGTGAAGGGTTGGCCGTCGGACCACTTATGTCCTTTGCGTAAGTAGAAGGTCAACTGAGTGAAGTCGTCATTCCATTTCCAATCCTTAGCAATGTTTGGAACGATAGTTTGGAGATCATCCGAATACCTTACTAAATTGACGTGTCTTACGGAAAGGAAGTCAGAAGTGCCCGCCTCGGTGGCGTTTGAAAGGACATCCAGTGTTCCACCGTATTTTCCAATAGCATCATAAGGTGCATAGACCAGAGGTTCTTCTGGAAGACGTTGCCCTACTGATGGGACTGAACTCGGGTTGCCTCGAATTTTTGAGTTCAATTTGGCAATATCAGGGTTTCCCTGAAAGGTCATTTTACAACCGGCATTGCGTTCGAACTCACTCAGTTCAAACTGCTGCGGATATTTGCCTGCTTTGACACTCTTCATGTCGGCCACAGTGGCCGCAGGGCATTTTGCGAATGCCGAGCTTCCCATAGAAAACAGGAAACTCGCCGACAGGAGAACGACTCCTGTCAGGTGGTACCAGAATTTTGAAATTTTCATCGTACTTCTCCTAAGGGGTTTGCCAGAGGAATGATAAAAAAAATCCGAATTCAAATGCTCTTGTTCCGGCCCTGGCTCCTAGAACTTAAGCATTATGTATCAAAACAGAAAATTATCTCAATAAAAATATTAGATTATGATGAACCTAATGAGGGAGATTGAGAAAAAGAGATGAATCTCGCAATAATTCTCTCAAATAAAACATCACAGTAGGATATGTCTTTAGCAAACTCAAATATTCCTTTGAATAATTTCTTTAGGAGTCCTGAGAAAGGAATCAACTGTTTTATAACGCCCCCAATAAGCTTGAGATCAAAGCAGATCAAAGCTATTTTGTATTTTCAGTTAGTTACAGAATTCCTACATCCAGGCATCATTGATTAAAGATGGCTTCGCACGATCCTATCCGGATCACCAAATACAGCAACAGAAGGCTTTATGATGCTGCTAATAGTCGACATCTGACACTGGATCAACTGGTGGAACTGATCAAGGAAGGCCATGACGTGGAAGTGATTGACTCCAAAAGCAAGGAGGATCTCACTCAAAGCCTTTTGATGCAGATTCTGCTCGAGGATAAGGGGACACATCTATTTTCAGTTCCTTTCCTGCACCAGTTGATCCGAAACCGGGATGGGATGCTGGGAGAGTTTTTCACGGATTTAGTACCAAAGATGCTCGATTCCTACCTCGATACCCAGGACTCGGTGAGAAAACAGATGGAGGCTTTTTCCGTTCCAACTCAGTGGATGGACGCCTCACGGGAGATGAAAGTTCCCGTTTTTAATCCATTTGCTCCTTTTCAGGCATCCTCAGAAACAACAGCAGAGACCCCACCCTCCAACGCAGAATCGAATCAAAAAGAGGAAGTCGAGGAATTGAAAGACCGACTCAGGGAGCTAGAGGAAAGACTGAATCTGATGCATCCCAAGTCCCCACAAGAGTGAACTGAGCATAGCAAATTAAAGAGGAGCAGTTTTGGAATTTGAAACGGTGATTGGACTGGAAATCCATGCACAGTTGGCAACAGAATCCAAAATTTTCTGTTCCTGCTCGACGGAATTTGGATGTCCTCCCAACGCCAATACCTGCCCGGTATGTCTTGGCCTACCAGGGGCCCTACCTGTTTTGAACCGTATGGTGATCGAATATGCAGTCCAGTTGGGGCTTGCTACGAATTGCAGCATCCGATGTGATTCCCAGTTTGCACGGAAAAATTATTTCTATCCGGATCTGCCCAAAGCCTACCAGATTTCACAGTTTGAACGTCCAATTTGCGAAAATGGGTATCTGGATATCAACACTGGAGAAGGTGCAAAACGGGTTGGGATCACCCGCATTCATCTTGAGGAGGATGCAGGAAAACTGATGCACCAGGAAGTTGGTGATTCAAGTATGGTCGATCTCAACCGGGCAGGGATCCCGTTAGTTGAAATAGTCAGTGAACCGGAGTTGTCGAGTTCTGAAGAAGCTAAGGTTTACATGGAGAAAATGCATGCGATCCTGACCGCCCTTCACATTTGTAGCGGAGACATGGAAAAAGGTCATATGCGCTGTGATGCCAACATTTCCATTCGTCCCAAAGGGCAGCAGGAATTTGGAACAAGAACTGAAATCAAGAACCTGAATTCATTCCGTTTTGTCAAACAGGCCCTGGATTATGAAATTGAGCGGCATCGTGAGGAAATTTTGGATGGAAGGGAACTTGTCCAGGAAACGAGACTATGGGATTCAGAGCGTAAACTGACCTTTTCCATGCGTTCCAAGGAAGAGGCCGAGGAGTACCGATATTTTCCTGATCCGGATTTGCCTATGGTTGAACTTGATAAAAACTGGGTCAACGAATTACAACAGCAACTACCAGAACTCCCCGATGCACGGAGGATGCGATATCAGGAAAAACTAGGCTTGAGTGATTATGATGCCGAGGTGCTGAGCATGTCAGGAGAATACTCGGATTATTTTGAAGATGTTCTTGCTGCAGGAGGGGATCCCAAACAGGCTTGTAATTGGATTCTTGGGGAATTGACACGAATGATGAACGAAAAGGATCAAGGTCTGAGGGAACTCGGAATTGATCCACCAAGGCTTTCCGAACTGATATCATTGATTCAGAAGGGTACCATCAGTGGTAAAATTGCAAAAGGTTTGCTTCCTGAAATACAAAACAACACAAAATCTGTTCAGGAATTGGTTGATGCAAAAGGATTGGTTCAGGTTTCTGATGAAAAGGAACTGCTCTCGATGATTGATGTGCTCATTCAACAGCATACGGCCCAGGTTGAAGAATTCCGTGCAGGTAAAACCAAAGTGCTTGGTTTTTTTGTGGGGCAGTTGATGAAACAAACCCAGGGAAAAGCAAATCCAGGTTTGGCCAACAAACTGATCAAATCTAGGTTGGACGGATGAACTCATCGCATGGGAAATTACTGCTGGAGTGGGGCACCATACTTGGGTTACTCGGGTGTGGTTATTGGATTTTTGAATGGACTCCAGTTGAAACAAGCCAGGGTTTTGCCCAGAAAATCATGTACCTGCATGTTCCCACGGTGATCATCGCCTACTTGGCCTTCTTCATCGTTTTCGCCTTCAGCATCGCATACCTTTGGAAACGGGATCTGATGTTCGACCGGATTGCGAAAGCATCGGCCGAAGTCGGGCTCCTCTTTTGTGCATTGGTACTGATTACCGGGGCCGTATGGGGCCGGCCAATCTGGGGCACCTATTGGGTTTGGGATGCGAGGTTGACGACCACGCTTCTTTTGTTTCTGATTTTCATGGGCTATTTCCTCCTGCGAATGTCAACGGACGACCGGGACAAAGAATCCCGGCTGGCTGCTGTTATCGGGATCATCGGTTTTCTCGACATTCCCATCATTCATAAATCGGTGGAGTGGTGGCGAACCCTGCATCAGCCGACCACACTCTTCAAGGCGGAGGAAGGTATCGCAAAACCCTCGATCCCAGACGAATTGCTTTATCCACTGTTAGCCACAATGCTGGTGATGCTGTTGTTTTATTTGTTTCTCCTTCAACTGCGTTACCGTGTTGAAGCATCGCAGGATGAATTGAATTTGCTTTTGGCTCAGAACCGGGAGGATTGATGCCGGATAGTTTCGAATACGTTGTAGCCGCCTATGGAATCTGGACGGGAGTATTCCTGCTCTATGTGCCCTTGATGAAACGTAAAGCAAGGATATTACAGCAAAACATAGATGCCCTTCGAAACCGGGATTCCGGAATCACCGATTGAGATGAAACAACGCACCAAGTTCGTCATAGGCGGCATCGTGATTCTTGCTGCTCTCAGCATTCTCTCCTTTCGCGGGATACAGGAAATGACGGTTTTCTTCTATACTCCTTCAGAAGTCCTGGCCAGTCCCTCAGAATTTCAAGACCAGACGATACGAATTGGGGCTCTTGTTCAAAGTGGTAGCGTGGTTTGGGATGCTGATGCAATCAAACTTTCCTTCGACATTACAGAAGACGGGAATAAATTCATCCCGGTTGTCTATGAGGGTGTCAAACCGGACATGTTCCGCGAAGGCCAGGGAGTGGTGGTCGAAGGTAGAATGCAGAATGGAAGTTTCCATGCCGATCAATTGCTGGTAAAACACAGCGAAGAATACACCTTGGAATCAGGGCACCAAAAAAACAAGGAAGACTATTACAAGTCGATCCTCAACCAGTAACCTTCCTTCATACCCTGCCGGTCAACTCCGGCATCCTCTCCAGTTTGGATCCATTTCATGAGCGAATCCCTGAAATCACGCTTTTACAGTTTCCGTAATCAATACCGGGAACTGCTGCGCTCCGATCCACGCATCCGCAATAGGCTGCTTGCGATTTTGATTCTGCTAGGACTGCTGAGCATCCTGATCGTATTTAATATCCAGCAAGGTTTTGCAGGCTTCGAGGAAGGGCAGTCCCGACTGATCCTTTTCATTGCCGTCAACATCAACATCGTCTTGCTGGCAATCGTATTTTACCTGATTGCCCGTAACCTGCTCAAATTGGTCTATGAGCGCAAACAGCATGTTCTCGGCGTCAATCTTAAGACCAAACTGATCATTTCCTTCATCATCCTCTCTCTGCCTGCGATGGGTTTTCACCTGTTTGCCAGCATCTTCATTGCAAATAACCTGGAATCATGGCTGGAGGGGCAACACCAAGCCGTCCTCCATCAGGCTAGAAGCGTTTCCGATGCCTTACACAGCAACCTCAGGAAAAACCTCGAACTCCAGGGATGGATCTGGCAATCGGAACTTCTCCGAAACCCTTCCGTGGCACCTGAGGCTTTTCAACTGCCGGATAAGGAAGCTGGGGTCACAATTTATGAGAATCCGAGCCAAGTTGTTTTTCAACGCTTTTCTTCGAAATTTGGTCCAGAAATTTGGTCTCCACTTTCCCAGGAGCAATGGCTCCGTTTTCAAGACCAGGAACAGCTTTGGGTGGCCGAAGAGAGGATGGCACAGAACTTTTTCAGACACCTCCGCAGGGTTGATTTAGGGGGGCAAGAAGTGGTTCTGGAAATTTCTCAGCCTTCCCTCAAGTATGTCCCAGGCACGGTGGGTGAGATGGCTGAAATGCAGTTGAATGCCCTCTTTTTCTCTGAATCCCGAGAACTGGTGCAACGCTATTTCCTTGTCATTTTCCTGTTGATGCTCCTATTCATCATATTTGTGGCAACCTGGATTGCCTTTTATCTGGCCCAGGGATTTGTACAACCGATCGAGGATCTTTCCCAGGCGACCCAGCGTGTTTCTGAAGGGCAACTGGGATATCAAGTGGAATTGAAAGGACCGTTAGACAAAGACTTTGCCCTGCTCGTCAATTCCTTCAACGCCATGAGCCGGGATCTCAAGGAAAACCGGATGGCATTGATCAAGACCACCGATTTTCTCAAACACAGCAAAAAAGTACTCGAGGAACACACCAGATTTGTCGAACTGGTTCTCGAAAACATCACCACCGGGGTTATTTCGATGGACATCAACGGCAGGGTCGAGGGCATCAACCGTTCTGCCAAGGAACTACTTCAACTTCAAACCACGAATTTTTCCGGGAAGCATTTTCGTGAAGTTCTGACCCAGGATTCCCTCAGGGTTTTGCAGGAAATGACAGAAGAACTTCACGAAGAGAATAAACAATTCGTCTCTCGCAATCTGAATCTGGTGAAAAACACTTCGCCAGTGATGGTTACAGCGAATCTACTGGTACTCAAAAACCGGGATGGTAAGCCAGTCGGTATGGTCTCGATATTTAACAATATCACTGAAATGCAACGGCTTGAAAGGGCTCGTGCCTGGCGGGAGGTAGCCCGCAGGATTGCCCATGAAATCAAAAATCCTCTGACCCCGATCCAGCTTTCAGCGGAACGCATACGTAGAAAATATTCCCCTCAGGTGTCTGATCAGGAGGCTTTGATTCAGTCCACAGAAACCATCATCAAAGAAGTACAGCAGTTAAAGATGATGGTCAGTGAATTTTCGAAATTCGCCCGGATTCCAGAATCCAATCCTCAGCCCGATAATCTGAATGAGGTGATCGAAGAAACCCTGAAACTCTATCACGACAACCTTCCCTCTAGGATTCAGTTGAAGACCGAACTGGCAGACGACATACCTCGGATCCCTATCGATCGTGAGCAGATGAAACGGGTTTTCATCAACCTTTTCGACAATGCCATCGACGCGATAGAGAAAAAAGGACATCTGTCGAGAATCTTCCGCCAGGGAGAAATCCTGGTTCGCAGCACTTTTCTCCCCGATTTGGGCATTGTCCAGGCAGAAGTCCAGGATAACGGAGTCGGGATCGATGCCGAAAAAAGTTCGCAATTGTTCGATCCCTACACGACCACCAAGGATCATGGCACCGGGCTGGGCTTGACGATTGTCAGTCAGACGGTGACGGATCATCAAGGGTTTGTACGTTTTGGCAGTAGTGATGGAGGTGGTGCGGTGTTTACCATCGAGCTACCGGTGATGTAATCCTGGTCAGTACTGTTTTCCTTAAGCAAGAAAAAACCGATGAGTTTGATGCAGTTTCAGGGGGAACTCCACATCCAGACCCAGGGGGGCCGACTGTTTGAAATCACATCCGAGGTGCAGCGACTGGTTTCGGAATCCAGGTTGATCAATGGAATCTGTCACCTTTTTGTTAGGCACACTTCTGCCAGTTTGACGATTCAGGAAAATGCGGATCCCACGGTGCTAATGGACCTGGAACATTTCATGAATAAACTGGTTCCTGAAGATGACCCGGATTACCATCATACCTTTGAAGGGCCGGACGATATGCCTGCTCACATCCGAAGTGCTCTGACTCAGGTTTCAGAACAGATTCCTTTTTCTGAAAAAAGGCTGATGCTTGGGACCTGGCAAGGAATCTTTCTTTGGGAACATCGGTTCCGAGGAAGACAGAGAAAGGTGGTAGTGAACCTCTTCGGCAACAAAGAAAACTGAAATTTTGCTTGAGTTCAAACGAGTGCTTCTTTAGATTCAAACAATTATTTGGAAATAGAGTTTCTGATCGGAAACCCTGATCCTTTAAAATCTCTCCCATTCAGACAGGAAGTCTTTTGCAAACCAAATACATTTTCATCACTGGCGGTGTCGTTTCCGGATTAGGGAAGGGAATCGCTGCTGCTTCAATTGGAGCTCTACTGGAGACCCGTGGGCTGAGCATCAGCCTGATGAAGCTCGATCCGTACATCAATGTCGATGCGGGAACCATGAATCCTTTCCAGCATGGGGAGGTATTTGTCACAGAGGATGGAGCGGAAACAGATCTTGATCTGGGACACTATGAGCGATTCTCCAGTGCAGTTCTGGGGCGCAAGCACAACACCACCACAGGTCAGATTTACGATGCGATCATCCGTAAGGAACGCGCCGGGGAATACCTTGGTGCCACCGTCCAGGTGGTACCGCATGTGATTGATGAAATCAAAGCACAGATTGCCGAAGCCTCGGCAGGTGTGGACATCAGCATCATCGAAATCGGTGGGACGGTGGGGGACATCGAATCACTACCTTTTCTGGAAGCCATCCGTCAGTACCGTCATGATCACGGTAGGGAAAACACAATATTCGTGCACCTGACGCTGATTGTCGAGACCACCGAGATGAAGACCAAACCGACTCAGCACAGTGTTGGCAAATTACGTGAAATTGGGATCCAACCCGATATCCTCATCTGTCGGACTACGAAAAGCCTGTCGGATCATCTGAGGAAGAAAATATCGCTGTTTACCAACGTTCAGGAAGACGCAGTGGTAGATGGCCTCGATGTGGAGTCGGTATATGAAGCGCCGTTGATGCTCCAGCAGCAGGGGCTGGACAACACGATTGCCAATTATCTGAAAATGTGGACCCGACGTCCCATGCTTCAGCCCTGGATCGAACTGGTGAACAAACTGAAAAATCCTAAAGATGCAGTCGACATCGCCTTTGTCGGAAAATACGTTCAGCAACGGGATTCCTATGAAAGCCTGAATGAAGCACTAATGCACGGAGGACTTGCAAACCAACTGAAAACCCGGGTGCATTATGTGGATTCCGAACTCCTAGAAAACGAAAAAATCGCCGAGCATCTCTCGGGTATGGATGGGATTTTGGTTGCTCCGGGGTTTGGGGAACGTGGAATGGAAGGCAAGATCGTTGCGGTCGAATACGCTCGTACCCATAACATTCCCTTTTTCGGTATTTGTCTTGGACTGCAGATGGCCATTATCGAGTGTGCCAGGAATTTGGGAGGACTTACGGATGCCCATTCCGCCGAGTTTCGTCCTGATCATAAAAACAACGTGGTTGATCTGATGCCCGGTCAGGAAGGCCGTCTTGAAACTGGTGGTTCGATGCGGCTTGGGAGTTATCCTGCACATTTGCTTAAGGGATCGAAAATTGCGTCCATTTACCAGGCCACAGAAATCTCAGAACGGCATCGTCACCGTTATGAGGTGATGAACCATTTCATCCCGATGCTTGAGAAATGCGGGATGCAGATAAGCGGTAGGAATCCTGAACTCGATCTGGTAGAAACCATTGAACGTGCAGATCATCCCTGGTTCATCGCCTGCCAGTTCCATCCTGAACTCAAATCCAAGCCTCTTCTCCCTCATCCTTTGTTTGCATCCTACATTCATGCAGCCCATGAACATCGAAAGTTCCGTTTGGGCCAGGAACGGCGTCAGGTGGAAAAGGCCCGGGCCAGTCATGGCTGAACGTCGATTTTTGTTTTTCAGCATTTCTCGAATCTTTCTTCTGGCGATCCTGGCCATTTTCCTGAATGGAGTTACTCTTTTTTTCATGGAAGCGCCGGCAGTTTATGCCAAGTCGCGTTACCTGATCAACCGCAACACACTAGACCACCTGAATCGGGAAGGATTGCCAGAGAAGTTGGTCCAATCCATGGCCCCTTTGCTGGAAAAGGTCTTTCCCAGCCGGGAAGCCTTCCTCAAGGTCTTGGGCGAATTGGAGGTACCACCACGTGCTCCATTGGAAACTGATATCATTCTGCGTTATTCCGCAATGGACCAGATCACCATCCAGGCGGAAACCTTTTCCAGTGACCAGATCTCACGTGAATCAATTTTCAAGGGGAACGTCCAGGGTAAAATCCCACGGGAAAACATCCTGTTCTCCACAGCAAAACTCCGGATGTTGATCGGTGAGTTTAATTCGTACGAACGGCTAATCGGCGAGGGTGGAATCCGGGTGGAACAATGGGACCGTGAGGTTCGTGGGGATTACCTGAACTACACACGTGTCTTCGACAATAATTCCCAAGATATGCAAAACCCAACACCTGTTGATGAGACCCTCAAGCTGGAAGGAAGCGTCCAGATCAGTGCCGCCCAGGGAAAGGCACGCAGCAGCACACTTTTTTTGGATCTGCTGAATCAGGAAGCGGTGCTTGAGGGGAAATCTGCAAAAGGTTCAGAACGCGTCAGAATCGAGGCCTATCCAGATCGGCTGTCCAAAGGTGCAGAAGGACAAACTACAACAGATCCATCCACTTCTCCAGCTCGTGAAATCGTGGTTCAGGCTGCCCGTGCCAGCCTCGAAAACAAAAAACGAAGGATCATCCTGGAAGGAGCGGTGGAAATGCAGCGAATGCCTGAGGACTTCTTTCTTTCCTCGGGGATTCTCCAGCTTTTGTATGACGAAGAACAAATGCTGACTGAGGCCAATGCCAGGCAAAGTGTATGCATTGAACAGCCCGGAAGAGTAGCACGTGCCGATTTGGCACGCGTCGATGAATTGAAACAAACCATCCGGCTGGAAGGCAACGCGGAAGTGGATTCAGGTCAATACAACCTGCAGGGTTCTCAAATCAACCTCTTCCTCGACGTGAACCGTGGCGTGGCTCAAGGAGATGGCAATGCTCCGATTCAGATGACGATGAAAATGGGAGGAGAATTCACTCCGGCCTTCAGATGCCGATGAAAATAGGAACTGCAGTCCCGCCGCCTAAAACTGAGGGGGTTAAAAACAAACGCCCTCAACTTGCGATCGACCAGGTTTTCAAAACCCTTCGCTCGGGTCTCAAACTCTATGTGGAACGTTCCGGAGAGGGGCCCAAGGTGGAGAAAGGAAGCCAGGTCAAGGTCCACTATGACGGCTGGCTTGTGGAAGATTATTCGAAGTTCGACAGCAGCCGCGACAAACGTCGCCCCTTCGAGTTCGAATTAGGTGCAGGCAAGGTCATTCAGGGCTGGGAAGAAGGACTGGAAGGCGTTCGTGCCGGGAGTAAAATTCAACTCATCATTCCTGCGAAAATGGCCTACGGGGCAGCAGGAGTTCCATCCTTGGGAATTCCAGAAAACGCGGATCTGATCTTCAAAGTCGAAGTCCTCAAAGTCACATAATCCTAGCTGTTTCCAGGATCATCCTTTCAACAACTGAAAAATCTGTTTCAGCTCCGGTTTTTCCAAAAGGTTCCTAAGTTTTTCCAACTGAAGCGAAAGTTCTTCCAGTGAAGAAGCTTTCATGGTCAGTGTCATTTCTTCTTTTTCAAAAAAAGCATCCGTTTTCATCACAACTCGTTCCGGAAGTTTCAATTCACGGGAGAATTCTTCGAATTGCTCACGAAGCCTTTCCAGTTCTGGATTTCTTTGCCGTTCGAGGAGTTGTTTGAATCGCCGGTAGAGTACAGGGCCCTGCAGATCTGGCTTATTCAAAAGTGTTCGACAGTCGCCATCCTTAAGGAATTCATGAGCCTTGACTCGACGGATGCGGCAGTTTTCATCAATCAATTGAAGCATCGTTTTCCATTTGTTTCCTCCTGGGGTCATCAACCTGGCGAGTTCCAGCAGTGATGGAAGATCTTCCGCGGAAAATCGGAGCAGAGGCATCAATTCCTGAAGAGTCATCTTCTGCATAGATTCTGGAAGTTTCAGTGCACCAAGCATATTTCCAAGTTGGAGCATACGGTTAGCCCGATGCTGCGAAGCAGGCTCCCCAAGCCAAGGCAGAACCTTCTCTGAAAGTTCCTGAACGCTGAATCCGGATTGATGGAAACGGGAAAGAATCTTTGTCGATTGGTTTCCGGAAAGCCCTTTACGTTTGGAAGCCGGGAGGTTCTGTAGACGAAAAAATAAAATTTCTCCCAACGAAATTTGAGCAGGGATGATACGGCATTCTAAAATCATCCCTTGCTTAATTCCCATGGCTTTGAGGCTTCTCAGCCTCCGGTAACCATCCACGAGCATGAATCTGTTTCCTCCCTCCTGAGACTGAACCACCCATGGCATCAGCGAAGGTTGTTCCAGGACTTGGGCTTTTTCGGAAGCATCCAATTCTTCCGGAAACCAGTCCAGAGACTCATTTCGAAAAATATGGGAAATTTCCACATGCTCTAGCTTTTCCAAAACCAACTCAGTCAGAGCTTCTGTCTTCACCAACCTCCTTTGCTTGTCATTCGGTTTTCATTCAAGGAAAGTGTTAGGGATTCAATGAATAAATTTTATGGAAAAAGTTATGAATCAAATTTTGGAAACGTTTCTGCATCCGATCATCCTGCCAGGTTTTCCGGATTTATCATGACTGCTGAAATCCTTTCCCTCCTGATTCTGGGTGGAGCGGCGTTATTCGGACTCCAGGGTTCTCTTGCCATGGCGATGAGACATTACCTTTTTAGAAACCAATCCCGACGCTCGGCTTGTGACCGTCTGCTTGGGAGTCCAGAAGCTTACATTGGGCCCATTCCTGTAGCCTTAGTTGCTTCATTTTATTATGCCCTCGTGTTGATCCTTCTTCTTCGTATGCTGCTTGGGGGAGACAACCCTATGGCTATACTTACACCGTTGATCCTATTCAGTCTTCCAGTTACAGGTTATTACGCTTGGCTGCTCTTCTACAAGCTACGTCTACTTTGCATGGGATGCTTGCGCATCTATCTCGCTAATTTCATCATATGTGCAGCTTGGGGATTTATTTTTTCATTGTAAAATATTGTGGCAAGTTCTCTGATTCTAACTCGTAAAAAAGTTGATTCATTGTGTTTTGTATACTTGAATCAAAAATGTGAAGTGCTATGATGACCTGTCTAAAAATATTTCACGATTGTCTAAGGTAGTTGATGAACAAAACATTATTTGAAAAAATTTGGGACGCCCACTTGGTTCATGAACAGGATGGAAACTGCATCCTCTACATCGACCGTCATCTGGTTCATGAAGTGACCTCACCCCAGGCATTTGAGGGTTTGAGGTTGACAGGAAGAAAAGTGAGGGCTCCTCAGGCGACCTTCGCGGTTCCGGATCACAACATACCCACCAGGAACCAACTTCAACCGATCAAGGACCCGATTTCTGCAAAGCAGGTGGAGACGTTGAGGAAGAACTGTAAAGATTTTGGAGTTCCACTTTTCGACCTTGGAGATCCCCGTCAGGGGATTGTTCATGTAATGGGGCCAGAACAGGGGTTGACACTTCCAGGTTCGACGATTGTTTGTGGGGATTCCCATACGGCTACCCATGGAGCTTTTGGAGCATTGGCATTTGGCATTGGGACTTCCGAAGTGGAACATGTTCTGGCGACACAGACCCTCCAACAACAGAGACCGAAAACGATGCTTGTCGAAGTGACCGGAAGCCTTCCGGAAAATGTCACCGCCAAAGACATCATCCTTGCGATCATCGGCCGTATCGGCACCGCTGGAGGGACGGGATATGCCATAGAATTTTCAGGTGATGCGATACGTAACCTTTCGATGGAAGGGCGTATGACGCTTTGCAACATGACCATCGAAGCTGGTGCACGGGCAGGGATGGTGGCTCCTGATGAAAAGACTTTCGAATACATCAATAATCGGGATTTTTCCCCCAAGGGAGATGCTTTCGAGGAAGCAGTCAAGGCTTGGAAACAACTTCCATCGGATGAAGGAGCAACCTTTGATGAAACTGTCAGGTTGACTGCTGAGGATGTATATCCGCAGGTAACCTGGGGCACCAACCCTGGAATGGTCACCGACATCAATGGCAAGGTTCCTGATCCGGCCAGCATCAAAAATCCTGCAGAACGTGAATCGATCGAGCGTGCCCTGGAATACATGGCTCTCAAACCCAATACCGAGGTTAAGGAGATCCCCATCGACCGTGTCTTCATCGGTTCCTGCACCAATTCCCGCATTGAGGATCTGCGAGCCGTGGCCGGATTCGTTGAGGGCCGTAAAGTCAGTGATAAGGTTTCGGCAATGATCGTCCCCGGCAGCGGACTGGTGAAACAACAGGCCGAGGCAGAAGGATTGAATTCTGTTTTTGAAAAGGCCGGTTTCGATTGGCGCGAACCGGGATGCTCCATGTGCCTGGCCATGAACGACGATATGCTCAAACCCGGTGAACGCTGTGCCTCCACCAGCAACCGTAATTTCGAAGGACGCCAAGGGAAGGGCGGCCGAACTCATCTGGTCAGCCCGATCATGGCTGCCGCTGCCGCCATCGCAGGAACTTTTGCTGATCCAAGAACCCTCTGAAACCATGGAAGCCTTTACCCAACTCGAAGCATTGACTGCGGCTTTGGACCGCATCAACGTTGATACTGACCAGATCATCCCCAAACAGTTTCTTAAAAAAATCGAACGTACCGGTTTCGGGAAACATCTCTTCCACGACTGGCGATTTGTTGATGATGAAGGGACTCGGTCGAATCCTGAGTTCGTACTGAATGAGCAACGATACCAGGGAGCTCAGATCTTATTGGCCCGTGAAAATTTTGGCTGTGGTTCGAGCCGTGAGCATGCACCTTGGGCTTTGCTGGACTATGGTTTCCGATGCATCATTGCACCGAGCTTTGCAGACATCTTCTTCAATAACTGCCGCAAGAACGGAATCCTGCTGGTTGTGTTGGAGGAAGATCAGGTGCAGGCCCTTTTTGAAGAAGTTATGGCTAACGAAGGATGCCGCCTCAAGGCTGACCTGGAGCAGAAAGAGATCCGCTCTCCCTCCGGACTGTGTTATTCCTTTGAGATGGATGACTTTGCCCGGCAGTGCCTGCTTGAAGGGATGGATGACATAGGCTGGACCCTTCAATTTGAAGACCGCATCAGCAGCTATGAACAGAATACTGCAGTCCAAACTCCCTGGCTCAGGCTTTCCGCTTAAATCACCTTTTATGCAAAGTCTTCCCTTCGGTTAGGCAGGACAACTGAAGGGAATTTTTTACCCTTTGCATTCCACTAGGAATGGCTAAACTGGAAATGAACCAGTTTTAGCCGTTTCCTGTGTTTCTTCAGGGTCCTGGTTCAGCCCCGAAATCCTTTCCAAGAATTCATTAATCAAAAAGACCATGAAGATTACCATCACCATCGATGCCACTCCAGAGGAGGCCCGTCGGATCATGGGACTACCTGAACTCCATGATGTCCATGAAGCCCTGATGGAGAAGGTGAGCGATCACGTCAAAAAAGGAACTGTAGACCCAGAAAAAATCATGGAAATGCTGGGTCCTTCCATGAAAGCTGGACAGCAGATCATGGAATCAGCCCTTCAAGGGATGGGTTCTGCCATGGATGCTGCTTCAAGGATGGATCAGGATTCAAAAAAGAAAAAATCTGCCCCAGAATAACGGGTTTAAATTTCGGGTTCTAACGTAATGGACCCGAAGGAGGGGCAAATGAACCTCAATTGTATATTTCTTGAATGGCATGATCTGTTTTCTCTGACTCAGGCTTTGCACTGTAGAGCATCAAGAAATTCTAGGCCATGCGCTATTCTTATTATTGTCTCATTCTCAGCCTCTTGCCACTGTTGTTAACAGCCGCATGTGGTCGCACAGACATGATGCGTATCCGGTTAATGGCTGGGGCTACAGAGAATAAACAGGACCTCGCTCTTCTCACCAACAAGCAGTCCACCAGTTCCGCTAAAGAAACGGTCACAGATCCAAAAACGAGTGGAAACAGCATTTACCTGATGCTGGGCAGTATCGGATTTGGCAGCACCGCCCTTGTTACCTCATTCGAGAAGGAAACACGGAGCAAGACCAACGATTCTCTGTTGCTCAAAGAAACGACCAAGATCAATGCCCGATTCAATGATCTTGCCTTTGTGATTGGGGAGGACTACACATTCATGTGGGGATTCGGTGCATTTGCCGGTGGAAGTTTGCAGACCAAGGTTGAATACGGTTACTCTGGAGCGACTGATGAAACTTTGGACAGTGATTTCATAACGGGTCAATCGACTTTCATCATACTAGGCCATCATGGGAGCGGTTTTGAAACTCTGGTAGGTATGCGATCCAATGACATCAAGGCAGAATTAAAGACTACTGGTACTTCTGCCAAAACCCTGCATGAAGCCAACACCATCAAAATGGAGGACACCGGAATTCATTTCAAAACTTCTCAGTTGTTTCTTGGAATAGGCATTACTTTTTAAAAGAAATTTTCATATCAATTTTTTGGGTTAGGAGCATCCAGAATTCCCTCCATGTCACTCCAATCCATTCAATTCCAAAATGACAATGACTTCATGACTTTTCACTTATTTCTTCATCAATCACATATTTTGACTGTTTGAAATCTTGCATGAATTTGCCAATTTTTACCGCAAACATTACAAGATAAATAGTGTTTCAAAAAAAAATATCTATCATATTGAAAATATTATATAAATAATTTATTAAATTAATTGAATATGTCCACGCTTTCCCCTTGACATGATTTCTTATAATCAAGGAAAATTAAATTCATCATAATTCTGACTATCAGGTTAATCATAAATGCAAGCCTAGGATTATTATTAGCTGCCTTGCTTCTATGTGGAGAAGACCATGTTCGGGTTGAAGGAATCAGGTCGTTTTCAATGCAGTCTATCGATGCTGCTCTCTGCCTTTCTTTTGTTTTCCTGTGCCAAAGGCAAGGATGACACTGAAGGGGAAGATCGCTCCACCCCTTATGTGGCTTCGATCAGTCCAGATAACGCAGCAACCGGGGTCCCAAACAACAGCACCATCACCATCACTTTCAGTAAAGCGATTCCTCCGAGTGTTGTGACGGTCGATAGCGATGGACAATGCACAAAGAATGTCCAGGTTTCCTCAGACAGTTTCAGCACATGCCTGCCCTTAAGCATCGATGGTGGGGACACGGCTTCCAAAGTTTTTGTCCTAACATCGAACACCTATAACAACAAAATACCCTCCGGGACTGCATACTCAATTAAGGTTTCCAGCAGCATCAAGGACTATTACGATAAGACGATGGATGCTGACAAAACCTCATCTTTCACAACCGTAACGCGCTGTTCCTCCGGATGTTCCTGGAGCCAGGTCAGTTCGGTGGGAGATCTGACTGGACGATCGGGGCATTCGGGTTTGGTTTTCAGCAAAAAAATGTGGCTGTTCGGAGGTTATGACAATAATACAGATTACTTTCAGGATGTCATGTCCTCCCCAGACTCTTCATCCTCGTCTGAG
>MPLX02286924.1_pt1 | contig 36343 bp, 34 predicted proteins | sample 1617341 | NCBI WGS metagenome assembly MPLX02 (sample SAMN05944804, study PRJNA350692) | marine metagenome | biome: marine; feature: ODZ; material: water; isolation source: 120 m water sample filtered on 0.2 um supor filter | place: Pacific Ocean | collected 2012-04-08 | depth 120m m | reverse complement strand
TCCTGAGTGAATACGTCACCTTTGAGAAGAAAATCATGGTCCGACTCAAGCGCGCCCAAAGCACCCTCGAGGGAAGTGGGAAGAGTGGGAATATTGGCCAACTCTTCAGGCCCCAAGGCATAAATATTTTTATCCAGCGGTTCACCTGGGTCGATTTTATTTTCGATACCATCCAGCCCGGCCATGAGCATGACGGCAAATGCCAAATACCCGTTTGAAGATGGATCTGGAAAACGAGCTTCCATACGCTTGGCTTTGGGACTCGGAGAATACATCGGAATTCGAATCGCGGCACTTCGGTTACGACTTGAGTAAGCCAAGTTGACCGGCGCTTCAAAGCCAGGAACCAGACGCTTGTACGAATTGGTGGTCGGTGCCGCGAATGCACAGATAGCAGACGCGTGCTTCAAAATCCCACCGATGTAGTTTAATCCCATTTCACTGAATCCGGCATAGCCGTTCCCGGCGAAAAGTGGATTGCCATCTTTCCAAATACTCTGATGAACATGCATTCCCGTTCCGTTATCATTAAACAGCGGTTTTGGCATAAAGGTCGCTGTTTTTCCGTAACGTTTAGCCACATTTTTAACGATATATTTGTACCACATCAGGTTATCCGCACATTGTACCAGCGGAGCAAAACGCATATCGATTTCACACTGACCCGCAGTTGCCACTTCATGGTGGTGACATTCCATAGCAATGCCAACCTGCTCCATTAAAAGCAACATTTCAGTTCGAATATCCTGCAAACTGTCCGAAGGTGACACGGGAAAGTAACCCTCTTTGTGGCGAGGCTTATGTCCCAAGTTGGGTTCCTCATCCCTGCCAGAATTCCAAGTCCCCTCTTCAGAATCGACCGCATAGAAACACTGGTTGGAATCGTTCTGATAACGAACATCATCAAAAATGAAAAACTCTGGTTCCGGTCCAAAAAATGCTGTATCACCAATTCCGGTGGACTTGAGGTAGGCTTCTGCTTTTTGAGCGACATTGCGTGGATCTCTGGAATACTTTTCCTTTGTAATAGGGTCGACAATATTACATAGCACACTCAATGTAGGAACATTCATAAACGGGTCCATAACCGCTGTTGTAGGGTCTGGGATTACAAGCATATCGCTGGCATTGATCGCCTGCCAGCCTCTGATACTGGAACCGTCAAACCCGAGACCTTCTTCAAACAAACTTTCTTCTAATTCACTAGTCGGCACAGAAAAGTGCTGCCATGTACCCAGTAAATCCATGAACTTAATGTCCACTATTTTGGTTTTATTTTTTTTTGCTAAATCCACTACCTCTTTGGGGGTCATTCGTATCTCCTCCTCCACTTTAATCAATTAATGGAAATTTTATATTGCTACAAAAGGTAACCCCGGCTCCCCAATAATATCGTTGGGAAAAAGGGCTTGTTCTAAATGTAAAAATGTTATAGCGATTATCAGGCCGCCGAGCTAAATCGCATCTTCTCCACGCTCTCCAGTACGAATACGGATGGTATCTTCAAGATTGGTTACAAAAATTTTCCCGTCTCCAATTCGACCCGTCTGCGCGGATTTCATAATCGTATCAATCACATTGTCAACCAATGCATCAGAGATGATGACCTCCATTTTAATCTTCGGTAAAAAGTCCACTATATATTCTGCACCACGATAGAGTTCAGTATGGCCTTTCTGCCTACCGAATCCTTTCACCTCACTCACAGTGATACCCTTCACCCCGATCTCATTCAATTGATCCTTCACCTCATCCAATTTGAATGGTTTAATGATCGCTTCCACTTTCTTCATAATAATTATCCTCTAAACTAGATTGGCAATACCCTGCTACCATTTGAGACGGACTGAAAACTCCAACAATCCAAAAATACTTCTAACGCCGATCAAAACTCTCGAAAGACAATAATAAAATTCGCTTAATGGTACTGCTTCAATAATCATGCCAACTCACATCATCCACTCTCATCAGCAGACCTTAGTTATCTCTTTATTTATAAAGCTTTGTGGAGAAACACAAAATTTAGCACAAGCAGACTGGTTTTTCAAATAAGACTTTCGCCTAATTCTCAGGCATCCGCAAAAAAAAAGACCTAAATTTAGGCGTTTATTAGGGTTTTATGGGTTATTCGCTTTCATCGGTGAGATGATTGAGAGCTTTTTCCAATTCTCCCTGCTTTTGCCGGACCATTTTTCCATCAGGCCGATGAGGCACAGGAATGCGCTGACCAAAATTAACCACACAACGGGTAAAAGGAAGGGGGAGGGAAAATCTGTCCCAAGTGTTCAGTTCTATTTTATGTCTGGCCCCATAAGTCATGGGTATGAGCGGAGAGTCTGTGATGCCCGCGATCTGAATGGAACCCGCCTGAGCTTTAATACGGGGCCCACGCGAGCCATCGGCAATAATAATAATTCGCTCCCCGCGCCTGAGCACTTTGATCAATGAACGCGCTGACGGAACCGCTTTTTTGAAAGTTGAACCGCGTATCACTGAATATCCCATCAAGTGTGCCAGCTTGGCAAGTAAGTCGCCGTCCTGGCTAGGGCTTATCAATAAATGGAAATCAGGCCTGCGACGCAAATAGTAAAACAAATAAAAAATACGTCCATGCCACAGGGTCAGAATATAATTCCCCGAAAGATTGTTAACATAGTCTTCCGCTTCCGGGTTTTTCCTGGACTCACGAATAGTCCAGCACCACACATAAATAAGTACATATAAGAAATATGGTAGAACATGATTGAATAGAAATTTTTTCATACCACACTATCTCTTGAAAAATTTTAAAATACGCACCGCAACCTGATCCAACCTATCCACATTTCTTCTCGCCCACCCGAAACGCTCACTCCCTCTTGAGAAATTCTAATATACGCACCGCAACCCGGTCCGTCACCCCTGCTTCACCCAGAGAGCTACGAACCTGAAGCAAACGGGAACGCAGTTTCTCACGCATTTCCGAATCACCCAGAATTTTAAGTGTTTCCTTTGTGACGTTATCAACAGTCGCTTCGCCCTGAATCAATTCAGTGACCACACCCTCTCCGGCGACAATATTGACCAGTCCATACAACTCGATATTAACAAGAAGTCGCGCCAGCCAGTAAGTGACCCAGTTAAGCCGATAAACAATGACCATGGGACACCCAAACAACCCAGCCTCCAGAGTCGCCGAACCAGAAGCTATAATCAAAAAATCGCAACAATTCATCACATCGTACGATTGCCCCTCCACCAATTTGATATCAAGCGGGTTGGATTGCAATCTGTCACGGATTAATTCCGGATCCACAGTCTTCGCAACAGGCAGGATGAACTGACAGTCCTTCATCTGTTTTTTAATCGCGACCGCCGAATTGATCATGAGATCGAGTAGAAAATTGATTTCATTATTTCTACTTCCTGGAAACAATCCGATGATTTTTTTACCCGGATCCAACGAAAATTCACTCATCGCCTCCTCGCGAGTCATCGAAGCCTTGACCGTTTCGACAAAAGGATGGCCAACAAACTCGGCATCTACCCCCTCCTCCCGATACATGGTTTCTTCAAAAGGGAAGATGACAAACATTTTATCAACCGTACGCTTAATCTCTTTTATTCTACCCTTGCGCCAGGCCCAAACCTGAGGGCTGATGAAGAAAAATACCGGGCAGGAATGCTTGTGACACAATTTGGCCAGACGAAGATTGAGGGTAGGGTAGTCAATAAGAATGACCGCATCGTAACGACCACTTGCAATTTCACTGGCAAGTTTGCGATAGACGTTTACATAGTGAGACAAGTCGCCCAATAACTCGATAAACCCAACCGCTCCCATGCGACCAATATCAAAAAAAGTCTTCACCCCTTCTTCGCGCATATGGTCGCCGCCCAATCCACTGAACTCGCAATTGGGGTTAAGTTTCTTCAAAGAGCGGACCAGTCCACCTCCATGCAAATCCCCGGAGGCCTCACCCGCAATGATCAGGAATCGGTTTGGCTCATTACCCATCGATATCTTTAAAAAAAGGAAGGAAAACCAGAACTGCAGTCAAACCCCATCACCTCAACAAACTCAAATACAGACGATAGAAATTTTGGCCTTGTCAGCCATCTCTACCACTTTCGGCTGGTCAACCACCATGACCCGCCCCGCCTCCAGCACCAGAACAGACGCCCCGCCATTAATCAACCCCTCAAGAGTTTGCGGCCCGATACCAGGAACATCATAGCGGTAATCCTGATTGGTTCGACTGACCTTTATCGTGACACATTTCCCACGGGATAGCTCGCAACCCCTCTCTATAGCCTTATCTGTACCTTCAATAGCCTCAACCGCAATGACAGCTTTATCTTTTAATACGATGGTCTGACCAATTTCCATATCAGCCATTTTTTTTGCTATAGGAAGACCAAAATGAATATCCTCCATTTCCTTGCTGGAAGGTTTCTTCCGCGTAAGAACTCCTTCACCCGGAAAAACTTCGCCCAACAATTTTTTTTGATCCAAAACATGAAAACCTTCTTTCTCCACTTCCTTGATGATCCCAAGCAGAAGTGTTTTGTCCTCCTGATTGACAAGGTTCTTAAGAATTGAGAGCGCGCGCAGATCAAAAATACTGGGCTTGAAAAGAACTTTTTTATCCACCTTACCCAACATCACAAGGTCGGTTATATTTTCATCCTTGAAGGTTTGGAAAATTTTTCCAGTTTTCCCCAAGCCTATTGAATACGCCTTTTCGACCAGGGGTTTCAATGTTGCGTGAATTTCGTCGGTAAAGGAAACACAGACGATGCTTATCCCGCTTTGAGCGGCGCATTCCGCAAAGTAGGCGGGAACTTCCCCTGCTCCAGCTAACAGTCCTATTCGTTTGGATTGATCGTTCATGAAACGACATGTCGGAGGAACTCCTGCAACAGGTGTTCATTCCTTGAGGAATTTATTGTTTACGGGGTTTGAACTGATCGAGTATCTGAAGCGCTATTTTAAGAGAATTCACTTCCGTCTCGACGGCCACTTTTCGCGGGCTTCCATTCGTTGCACAGTCAATAAAGTGCTTAAGTTCCAACTTGAGCGGATTATCCTTGTGAACAAAAATCCGCTCTACCAGCGACTCTTGTTTGTATCTTAAAGCCCCCTTGCTCATTTGATGCTCGGAAGAGGATTGGCGGTGAACAAAAATTTCCTGCTCGGTATAATCGAGAAGCACTGATGAATCCTTTTGCGTCACCTCCAGAGTTCGTACTTTATTCTGTGATGCCCGGCTGGCAAGAATATTAGCGACACAACCATTTTCAAATTCGATCTGGGCATTGACCAAATCATCACGCCCTGAAAAAACAGAACTGCCTACCACATTGATATTACTCACTTCCGATTTAATGAGATTGAGAATAATATCTATATCGTGGATCATGACATCAAGCACCACCCCATCATCCTTCATCCTGGAAGCAAACGGACTCATCCGTCTGCATTCTATATATATTGGATCTTTAACGATTTTAAACAACTCCTGAACCGCTCCATTAAACCTTTCCACATGACCGATATGAAGAGTTATGTTTTTCTCATCCGCAATATCAAATAGTTCTCTCGCCTGAGCCAAATCATCAGCACAAGGTTTTTCCAAAAGAACGTGGATCCCGGCCTGCAAAAATTCTTTCCCAATGGAATAATGCAAGGAAGTGGGAACCGCAACGACAGCAACATCTGCCTTATCAAAAAGGTCCTTGTAATCGCCAAAATAAGGAACATTGTATCGCTCCGAAATTGTTTTCGCACGTTCCTCACTGCTGTCAACAACACCAACCAGATCGGCTTCGCGCATTTCAGATAAAACGCCGACATGGTATTCACCCATCCTTCCTACTCCGACAACCCCGACTTTACATCCTGCCATTATTTTCCAATTCCCTACTCGAACCGTTTATAAAATTAATTAAAATAGCGCATTTCGCCTACTTTTCGCCTGACACTATTTAATAATTCCTCTATCAGAATCGTTTATAAAGTTAATAAGATAGCGAATTTCATCTGATATTTCAATTTCCTCTTCTATCCTTTCGATAGCCTGAGTTGTATTCATATCACCTTGCATTAAAAAACGAACCGCTTTTTTTAATCCGCTTCTTATCGCAGGGGCCTTCCCGGCTCTTTTAAGCCCCACCGCATTTGTTCCAATAAGCCGAGCAGGATTTCCTTCCACCGTACAAAAGGGAAGGATGTCCTGCCCAATCCGGCTCATCCCACTGGTCATGGAAAGTTTTCCAAATCTGACAAATTGATGCGTCCCTACCATCCCTGAAATAAAAGCACCTTCTTCAACAATGATATGGCCTGAAAGACCCGTCCCATTCACAATGACCACATCATCTCCTATGACACAATCGTGTGCGAGGTGTACATATGCCATTAGAAGGCATCTTTTGCCCACGATTGTTTTTTCATTCTCCTTTGCGGAACGGTGAATCGTTACAAACTCACGGATTGTGGTTTCATCTCCAATTTCTACCGAAGCCTCAACGTCACGAACTCCCATAACCTGTGGGTCTCCCCCAATGGAGGCACCGTGGAAGATCCTGCAATCTGATCCCACAACCGCTCCCGCTTCAATATATACGTTAGGCCCTATTTCAGTTCGATCACCTATCTTTACTCCTGGCCCTACTACTGAGAACGGTCCAACCCGAACATCTTTTCCCAATTCAGCACTGGGATCAATTTCCGATTTACTATGTTTAGTCACGTTACACTTCGATGAAAAGGGTTAGGCTTCCAGCTTACTGATTTTTTTTCTCGAAGACCACCCAAGGGAGGGTTGATGGAAAACTCACCGTGCCTGTTTTCAAATTTATTTTCAGGATTCACCAGTATCTTTTCCCAACATTGCCTGAAGGGTACATTCCGCAACAAGCTTTTCCTCAACATAAGCGCTACCCTGAAATCTAAATAACGTACCTCTCTGCTTTATTTTGGTTAGTTCCAACCGCAACTGGTCTCCAGGCCGAACCGGCTGTCTAAACTTTGCCTTATCAATTCCTGTAAAAAAAACCGAACCGCACCCTTCTTTTTTCATAACTTTTAAAGCAAGAATACAGGCGACCTGAGCGAGAGCCTCAATGATCAATACTCCTGGCATAATCGGAAACTCAGGAAAATGACCTTGAAAAAATGGTTCATTTGTGGTCACGTTTTTAACACCAACAATACGGGAATCCATATCGCATTCCGTCACACGGTCCACCAAAAGAAACGGGTAACGATGAGGAATGACCCGCTTAATTTCATCAATATCCATCATAAGACAGCTGCTTCTCTTGTATAGTAAAAAACCAAAGATTATTTATAAAATCGGGGCTCTGGAGGGATCGTAGAAATCACTTTAATTTATTATAGGCTCGAGTTGCCACAGCAGTCAGGTCCGCAGATTCATCAAAATAAAGTCCAACCTTTTTTTCCAAAATTACAGTGAAGTTTTTTTCCTTACCAAGCTTATGAACCACCTCAACCATTTTATTTAGTATCTTATTCGTGATTTCTTTTTCTTTTTTGGCAAACTCTTCGTTCTTATCCTGAACATATCGTTCATACTCTCTCTTTTTTTTGTGAACACTCTCTTCTTTCTTTTTTTTCAACGCAGGGTTGAGCACCATGCTCTGCTTATTGAGGTCTTCCATCATTTTTTTCAGCAAACCTTCTCTTTTGGCAATCATTTCTTTTTCTTTTTTGAATCGCGTCTTAAAAGAAATGAATTCCTTTTTCCATTCCTTGGTACCGGCAACTGCCTTTTGAATATCAATAAAGCCAATTCTTTGATCCTTTCCATAGCCAGGAGTTGCCTGAGCAAGCAGAACAAATCCCATTAAAAAAGAAAACATGACCGGAAAAAACCGCTGTCGAACAAAACCACTAAACATGAATCAAACCCCTTTTTAAAAATTTTAAATTAAAATGCATTGCCAGCTGTGAAGTGAAATTGGCCAGGATCCTCTCCAGCCGCCTGATCCAGTTTAACTCCGTAGGCGAAACCCACGGGGCCGAACGGACTCATAAAACGTATACCTGCACCAATACTGTCTCTCATTTCTGCTAAATCCCAAGTGTTCGCCGTAGTGCTAACATCCGGTCCCCCACCATAGACATTACCACGGTCATAAAAGACGAACCCCCTGAACCCCTTGGTAAAAGGATATTGAAGTTCTGCATTAACCAACAGTGACTGGTTTCCACCGATAGGATCTCCTGAGGCGTCCTTTGGTCCAACATTCCTGACTGTATAACCTCTCAAGCTGGTCGGCCCTCCCATAAAATAGCGCTCAAAAGAAGGGAGTTTGTCATCGCTATATCCATCCGCCCAACTAACCTGACCATGTATCATCCCCACCAGCTTGCCAATAAGAGGAGTGTAGTAGGTGGTTTCATATGACATTTTGTGAAAATCAGACCCGCCTAATATCCCGCCAGCCAATTCAAATCGTACCATATGGCGGTTACCGGTGGAAGGATTTAAAAAATCGTCTCTTGTGTCCCTTGTAAATGTTGGGATGATACGGCTGGTAACACGCCGTTCATTTTTCAAAAATGAGGTTTCATCACTTTTGTCAACATCGGAAATTTTAACACTTTCAAATCTATAGTTTATTCCCGCCCAATCATATTCGGAAAGGGATTTACCGAAACGCAATCCTCCACCCGTATTTTGGGATCTATAACTGAAAAAATTTGTGGCACGGTTAAATGCATCAAGCCCCGCCAGAATTTCTGAATCGAACAATCGTGGGTCGGTAAAACCCAGATTGAAATTCGATCTTATGGAGGACAAACTTGTTGAAAAGTCAAGATTTACACCGCGCCCAAGGAAATTGTTTTGAGAAACACCCGCAGTAAAAATGAAGTTTTCTACCTGGCTGAATCCCGCCCCAAGCGAAATCTGACCCGTTGGGCGCTCAGTCACCGTCGTAATAATGTCAATCAAGTCGGAATCCTTACCTCGTCGGGTATCGATTTTCACATCTTCAAAAAACTGAAGATTATTGATTCTCTGCTTACTTCGCTTGAGCTTCGCGCTATCGAAAAGCTCTCCTTCCTTCAAGCGAAACTGTCTCCGAATAACATTGTCCAATGTCCGCGTGTTACCAATCAAACTGATTTCACCGACATAGACCTTGCGACCCTTATCAATCTCAATATTCAAATCAACTGTTCGCGATTCATCATTAATTTTAGTCACCGGGTTAACATCTGCATAGGCATAACCCCGTTGCGAATAAAGTTCCGTTATATTCAGAACATCTTCACGCACTTCCGAAACGTTGTAAACATCCCTGGCCTTGATTTTAACGGCCTTTAAAATTTCTTCCTCAGTCAACGTTTCATCAGATTGAGCTGTTAATTTCCTGACTCTGTATTGAGGCCCCTCTTCAATAGGAACAATTATGTTTATTGCTTTATCCCTTTTATTAATATCGATTTTTGGCTCTGACACCCGAACGCGTATGTATCCATTATCGTGATAGAACCCTTCAATCCGAAACATATCCAGTTTTAAAATGTCCTTCTTGTAAATCCCGGAATCATCGAGATAGGAAAACCATGTTTCAGCTGTGGTTTCCATCTGCTCTCTCAGGTCATCAGCCTTAAGGCTCTTATTACCAGCAAAACGGATATTTTTAATTCGGACCTTTTCACCTTCACGAATCCGTATATTAATATTCGTCAGATTGTCAGCTGATTTTTCCGTATCAATAGCAGTCTCAACAAAGAAAAAACCCTTCTCGTGATAGAGAAGTTTAATTTCCTCTTTCGCTTCTTGAATCATATGTTCCTGAAAAGTCGTTCCGCGCTTGAGCACCAGTTTTTCCCGAATGTCGGCATCGCTCAATTTATCGTTGCCATGAAGAACAACGTCACCAATGGATGGAATTTCCTCGACAATAAAAGTAACTTCCAAGCCATTCAAAGTTTCCTGGGTTTCCACGCGAATATCCTTGAACTGTCCCAAGCCATATATCTGTTCAATATCTTTCCTAATCTGGTTCCGGGAAAGAGGTTCGTCTTTGCGGGTTTTTATATAATAAAGAATAGTCGAATCATCCACCCGCTTGTTTCCTTGAATTTTGACAGAACCCACCAAACCTTCGTCCTGAGCATGAACCTGTGGTGTCAAGGCAAACACAAGAAGAGCTAGTGAAATGAGCAGAAATATTTGGCGAATTTTTATCATCAAAAAAATACCTGTATTTAAACGAGTTATGCTTTCGCGCCCGCTAAAAAACTTATCCCCAAAAAAAAAGTATCAGGGTTCTTTGGCCTTAACGGACCTTAAACCCTAATACTTTACAATACTTTACGATATTTTGAAAGTTACTTTATCGCTACTATCCAGGAGTCCATCAACATGCGTTCAGGGCACCCGATTTGTCGGTGAAAACCAAAGCATCATCCTGCAGACTCACTTCGATCACGCCACCGCTTTTGAACCTTCCCTTGAGCATCTCATCAGATAAAACATCCTCAAGATGCTTCTGCATCGCCCTCTTGAGTGGTCTGGCGCCAAAGCTCTTGTCATACCCCTTTTCTGCCAGCCATCTCTTGGCTTCCACCGTAACATCCAAAGTCAAGCCCTGCTGGATGAGCTGTTCATTCAGCTGAGCCAGCTGAACATCAAGGATACTGACAATATGATCAACATCCAGTGGCCTGAACACCACCGTCTCGCTGAGCCGATTCAAGAATTCAGGGTTGAACGTACGCTTGAGGTCCTGCTTCAAATCCTTTTGCATACGATCATAATTCATCTCAACATCGTCTTTATGGAAACCCAAAGAAGTCCCCTTCTCCAAAGACCGTGAGCTGATATTTGAAGTCATGATGATAACCGTGTTCTTGAAATCAATCACCCTGCCATAGCTGTCCGTCAAACGCCCATCATCCATAATCTGCAACAGCAGGTGGAAAACATCGGAATTGGCTTTTTCGATTTCGTCAAACAAAACGACAGAGTAAGGTTTGCGTCGAACTTTTTCCGTGAGCTGTCCACCTTCCTCATAGCCGACATAACCCGGAGGAGCTCCTGTCAAACGGGAAACATTGAATTTTTCCATATATTCCGACATGTCGAGTCGAATCAGAGCATCGCGATCACCAAACATAAACTCGGCAAGCACACCCGCCAACTCTGTTTTACCCACACCCGTTGGACCAAGGAAAAGGAAACAACCTATAGGACGACGCATGTCTTTAAGCCCAGACCTCGACCTGCGAATGGCCTTGGTAAGAACCTCAATCGCCTCGTCCTGACCCACCACCTTGGAAGCCAGTTCCGACTCCATATTCAACAGACGGGCACTCTCACCTTCCTCAATTTTGGAAAGTGGGATTCCAGTCATACTCGAAACAACAGCGGCAATGTCCTCATCGGTAATACTGGGCTCAACGTTATCGTTCTCCTCTTCCCAGCGATCCTTCTCTTTCTCCAGGCTGGCCCGAAGCTCTTCCTCTTTGTCACGCAACTCCACGGCCTTTTCAAATTCCTGGTTTTCGATACACACCTTTTTGTCACGAACAATAATGTCAATGTCGCGATGAATCTTTCTCATCTCAGGCGATTGAGTTACTTTTCGCAGGCGCACGCGCGAACCCGCCTCATCAATTACGTCAATGGCTTTATCAGGAAGGAACCGATCACTTATGTATCTGTCAGCATACCTGACCGCCGTGACAATGGCCTCATCTGTGATCTTCGCCTTGTGATGCATTTCGTAAGGCACCTTGAGTCCTTTGATGATTTCAACGGTCTCTTCCACCGAGGGCGGATTGACAATAACCGGCTGAAACCTTCGCTCAAGCGCTCCGTTTTTCTCAATATATTTACGATATTCTTCCAGAGTTGTCGCGCCAATACACTGGATTTCCCCACGCGATAAAGCGGGCTTGAGCATATTTGACGCATCGACAGAACCCTCTGCCGCGCCAGCCCCTACCAGAGTATGCAACTCGTCTATGAACAGTATGACGCTGTCATTCTGTACGATTTCTTTCATTATCCCCTTGAGGCGGGCCTCAAACTGACCGCGATACTTTGTTCCCGCGATCAATGAGCCCAGGTCCAGAGAAACCACCCTCTTATCAAACAAGGTGTCCGGAACCTCGCGTTCCATAATGAGCTGGGCCAATCCTTCAACAATCGCCGTTTTACCAACACCGGGCTCTCCGATCAGAACCGGATTGTTTTTGGTTCGGCGGCTGAGAATCTGAATCACGCGCTCTATTTCTTTGGCACGTCCGATGATAGGATCGAGCTTGCCGTCGACTGCCATCTTGGTCAGGTCCCGACTGAACTCATCTAATGTCGGTGTTTTGCCTGCTTCGCGTGTGGCCTCTGTAGGCTCTTTGAACATCTCAACAATCTTCTCCTTAACATCCTCGAAATACATCCCGAAACTATTGAGGATCCTGCAAGCCACACCCTCTTTCTCCTTGAGCAATCCCAGCAAAAGGTGTTCTGTTCCAATATAATTGTGGTTCAAGGAGCGTGCTTCCTCAACAGCAAACTCCAGAACTTTTTTCGCTCGTGAAGTAAATGGAATATCACCAATGATCAACGAATTGGAACTCCGTGGCAGGTTCTTCTCCAGTTCCTTTTTAAGTTGAGTCAGGTCGGTGCCGGTCTTTTGAATAATCGCAACTGCTATCCCTCCGCCATCCTTAACAACACCCTGCAAAATATGCTCAGTGCCCAGATATTCGTGGCGATACAATTCCGCTTCTTCCCGCGCAAGTATAATGACCCTGCGAGCTCTTTCTGTAAATCGCTTAAACATATCGTCGGTATCCTTCAAGAAAAGTGGATGCGGAATGAAAACTACAAACAACCTGCTCTTATTTAAAGATCAGGCCACAACTTTAAAGCTCCAATGCCAACTAACCTAAGTCTGTCATTTTATCAGACCGTATTTTTAAAACAAGACTTTATTTGACTCAAGCAAGAAATCCCTTGCAAAGGTAACCCCTTAAGTTTAGAGGGGTTTGGCTGGTTTTTTCGACAACCGGATCAGAGCATGATTTGCCAATGCATACACATAATTTTCGGAGTAAACCAGCAGAAACTTGATGCTTTTTAAAGCCGATTCCTAAGAGAGTTACAGGTCCGGTTTTGCCCCTGTTCTACTATCAGGTGTAGCTGGCGTCCCGGTGAAAACAAATCACTGCCGCGGTCGTGCTGGGTGGGCTAAATTCATTTGCCTCCGTCAGTTCGATACCTAGATCCTCTGCTTTCAAAATCTCCCAAATCATCTTGTTATTTGCCAAATCGGTTAGCGCTGGATAGCCCGGACTGTAGCGCTGACCCACCCGGTCCTTTTTATGCCCCGCTCTCAGCCTGATGAGGTTATGAATATACTCCGCTAGATCTTCCGCGACTCGATCACACAACCCCTGCAGGTAGAGTGCCGACTCCGTATCGTTTTCCTGTTTAAACGTTTTGATGGCTTTTTCAGCTTCATCGCCCGCCGTGGTTATCTGTAACCCGATCGCGTCCATTTGCCCCGAAGACTTTGGGTGAAAATACTGCGCCGCCGAGAAAATATCCTTCTGCCCCTTGCCGACACAAACGGAAAAACCTATTCGTCCTATTTCCTTTTCCGTATCTTTCGGATCGTAAAGTATCACCTCATCTCCATCAGACTGGGCTGGAAGCAGAACGAATCGTGCCTTTGGCACAACCCAACCATTGGATTCCGCTTTTTCAATCCACTCTTTTTTCAATTGTTTCAATTGATCGATATCGACCGATTTGTCTTTCCATGAAGACTGTTTGCCGAATTTCCAGTTGAGGGAAAACAAACTTTTATTATTGAGGTTGGATTCCAGCTTGTGCAATTTGAATTCAACCTTGTGCAACCCATACCCATCCCTTAGAACTTCATGCTTTTTGAATCCAACCACTCGTCTTGGCAAAGTCGACAGTAATTCGTCCTTCTTATCCTGAATACCTTTGGCGCGCTGGTATTCGCTCAGCAAGTGTTCCTTGTTCTCGCCAAAAAAACTGGAAAGACCTTGTCCATCCATCAGGCGGTTCATTACGTTGACCCCGTCCATACCACTTTTACAATAAAAAATATTATTTAAAATATCCTTCGTTTCGTTTTGCCCGTGCATGGCAACATATCCTGCGTGTCTGGAGTTAACGGGCGCACCGCCTATCAGAATTGGTATGTCGCAGGACTTCTCTTTCAACATACGGGCCACGGTGATCATGTGGTTGGACGTTTGCACCAATAATGCGCTCATGCCAATCGCGTCGGCGTTTTCCTTTTCCGCCGTCTCAACAAATTTCTCCAGATGCACCTGCACCCCAAGGTCGATCACCCGGTATCCATAATTTTCCAACAGGGTTTTCGCCAGGTCTTTGCCAATACTGTGCACATCCTGATACACGGTACCTATCACCACAATTCCTTTGTATTGAATCTCGTCTTCCGGATTTACCCCGCTTTGCAAACGCATGTACCACTCAAGAAATTCCATCACACTACGCATAACGTCTGCGCTTTTCAACAAGTGCGGCAGACTCACTTCTCCCCGCCCAAAGGCATCTCCCAACTCGCGCATGGTCTTCATAAGGTGGCCACTAATAAAATCCAGAGGCTTGTGCCTGTCTACAACTTCAGCCGTCTCAAGCACAATGTGGTCTCGGTATGAATACTCAACTCCATCCTTTTCCACCGCGCCATCTTCTTTTTGCTTGAACCCATCCCTGATCTTTGCACAAACACTTTCTTCAGCCGAAAGATCGGCATAATCCACTTTCTTTTGCTTGATACCTGTTTTTTTTGTCAGTGCAATTTCTTCCAGTGTGTCGAAGGCATTCATATCACGCTGAAGAATCACTCTACGCGCAAGTTCTACATCTTCACCCGGCAGACTCTCAAGAGGAACGTAGTGATTCGGATTCAAAATGGCGCAGTCGAGCCCCACCTTGCGAGCCTCTTCAAGGAATACACTGGTGAGAACTTTCCTCATGTAAGGCTTCTTTCCCAAACCATTGGTCAGGTTACCTACGCCAATGGAAGTTTTCAGGTCTGAATGAATTTTTTTTATGCGAGGTAGACTTTCAAGGGTCTCGACACAGAAATTAAGTCCTTCGACCGATTCACTGCCGATGGGATACGCATTAACATCAATCAAAATCTGGTCAGGTGTCACCCCATGTTTTTCCCCAGCCTGTTTAACGATTTCTGCGGCCAGGTTGAATTTTTCATCAGCTGTTTGCGCTGGACCCTCTGGCCCATTGACCAACGCGATATAAACCGGACCGTGACCACGGGTGCATGAAAGGACCGCATCGAGCTTGCTTTCACCATCCTTGTATTCCTCAAGGCTGATTGAATTGATGATGGGCCGACCCGGATAACTCTCAATCGCCCTGGCCAGGGCTTCCACGGAAAATGAATCGATACACATGACACCTTTGAAATCACTGGTGAGGCCATGGATGATCTCGGGAAGCACTTTCTCAGTTTCCACAATATTACTATCCATGCACACATCTATGATTTCTATTCCCAAATCCTTAACCTGCTCGCTGACCACTTCCTCCAGGGCCTGCATTGCGATGTCTCCTTCGCGTTCCACCGCCTCCCGCACCACCTTGCTTCCGCGAACGTTGAGACGTTCGCCGATACGCACCAGTCCTTTTGTTTCATCAATAGGAACAGCTTCTTGCGGACCAGAAACGAACACGCGTTGGTCAGGCTCTCTAGATGCTGGAACAATACCGTCCAACTTATTTCTCAGCGCTTTGATATGTGCAGGAGTCGTACCACAACATCCGCCCACAATCGACACACCATATTCGCGGACGAACGGCTCCATGGCATTGGCCATATCTTCCGGCGAAAGTTTGTAACAGGTCTGACCGTCCTCAGAAATCGGTTGCCCCGCATTAGGAATAATCGAGATAGGGTGTCTGCATAAACGGCTCAACTTTTCTACCGTAGCTGCCATCTCCTCCGGCCCGACACTACAGTTTATTCCAAATACATCGATCCCCATCCCCGACACAGCGGTGTAAGCAGCCTGAATATCTGTATTAAAAATCTGCATTTTCGAAAACACATCAACTGTAGCCTGGACTATTATTGGAACCCTGGTTCCTTCCGCGGCAAAAGCTTTATTGGCACCCTCAATAATAGCCTTGGTTTCCAAAATATCCTGCTGGGTTTCGATAAGAAGTACATCCGCCCCCCCTTCGATGAGCCCGCAAATCTGATGGTAAAAATTTTCAACGATCTGACCAAAAGTAGCTTGATTTAGGTTGGCCTGGGTACTCGAAACTACATAGTTGGACGGCCCAATGGACCCCGCCACATAAAGCGGCCTTCCATCAAAGTCAGATTGAGTACGGTATTTTTCCACCGCCCTGCGTGCGATGCGGCAACCCTCTACATTAAGGTGCTTCGTCAAAGACTCCAGTGAACAGGTTTTAAGGTCCAGATTTTCTGGTATAGCTTTTAAATCTGAAGAATCAAATTTAGAAAAATCAAATTCCTTCAACCGTAAAGGTGATGCGCCAAAAGTATCCGTTTCAATCAAATTGGCACCTGCCTGGAGGTATTCAAGATGAATGTCTTCCAAATCGTCCGGGCGCGAAAAAATCAACAGGTCGGTGAGCATTTTGAACTCGGGGCCACCAAACGCGGTGTCTGTCAACCCGAGATTCTGGACCATGGTTCCCATGGCTCCGTCAAGAATAAGAACCTGATTTCCTAGTTCACTTTTAAAACTCATATTTCTCCAGAATAGTTTAGTTTAAATCTTGAAGTGTGTAGCGGGCCCTGACAGGCATTGGCAATCGTTGACTATTATTCACTAGGCTATTATACAACGAAAGAAATTTATGCTTGAATCTTATAGAAGGAAAACGAGGAAGTATTCAACTATTTTTTTGAGGCAGGGTGATGGTGAAAATAAAACCTTCTCCCGGAATACTGTCCGCGCTGATCCTTCCTCCGTGCAGTTCAACTATTTTCCGGCAAATCGTCAGTCCCATTCCGTTACCTTCAAACTCAGCCGCCCTGTGCAAAGGTTCGAAAGGTTTGAAAATTTTATTCAGATACTTGGGGTCAAATCCAATTCCGTTATCCTGTATGGTAATTGTAGCCAAACTCGCTATCTTCACATTGTACATTGACTATGGGGCTCACCTCCGGCCTGTGATACTTTATCCCATTACTAATGATATTCATAAATAGTTGCCCCATTTGAAATTTATCGGCATGGACCACTGGCAATGATTAAATTTCTTTTCTTCCCATTAAACTTTTTGGTCAAGAGTCTTGACTCCTATCAACAAAACCTCACCTCAGCGCTCTCACAGTTAACGCGCGATCAAAAATCCTAAAAATATGTATTGGGTTTAAGGACTTGAATGACGAAGGCAAGTTTTAAAAAATACCTTTTTCTATTTTCCAGCACCGAGCAAAAAATAGAAATTCGGGCATCTAATAAATTTTCATTAATAACTGATGTATATGTTTAGCTGTAAAGTAAAGCGGCTTTTTATCAAGTATTTTTTACAAAAATTCGACCTGAGCTACTAGTAAAAATATTTATTCTCATGCCAACTACTCAGCCCGAAAATCTATAACTCACTTGTTTTCAACTTGTAACATCAGAAACCCGCATATCTTTAAGAGACTTCCCAAAAACTCTTTCATAAATAGATAGTTTATCTTTGGCACAACGAAATCCGACGTCATCCTTTCGAGAAAAAGGATTGAGGCGTTCACGGGAAGTTCCGCGTGATTTCAAGGCGATGACCTTCCTGTATTCTTCTTCAGAAAAATGACCCACACCAAGATAAGACATGCCGCGAACCACAAGCAGTTTTTCATCTTTTTTCTTCCAAACATTAGTATTATTCGGGTAAGGCAGGTAGTAATCCCACACCCACTCCCAAACGTTGCCGATCATGTCATAAGTCCCATAGAAGCTGACCCCCTGCGGAAAACTGCCCACGGGTTTCAGCCCACGACCCCGTTTCTTTTTTGCTGACGGACTAACATTGGCGGAGGAAAAATCAAACTCATTACCCCAAGGATAGATATAATGGTCGGGTCCGCGGGCGGCTTTTTCCCATTCGGCTTCTGTTGGAAGTCTTTTCCCAGACCACTCCGCATAGGCGGCGGCATCATAAAAGTTAACATGCGAAACAGGATAATGCCCCGTCCCTTCCGGAAACCGGTCTCCGCCCCAGGTGCGTGGCGGTTTGTGGTCTGTCGCCTGGCAAAATATGTAATATTGAAGACGGGTCACTTCGTATTTGTCGATATAATAATCTTTGAGATAAAGTTCAAATGCCGGGGACTCATCGGCAAACCACGGTTTACCCAGTCCCAGCTTGAGTGCGTGCTGATCCGTATCGACTTCATCGGTACCCATGATAAAATTACCAGCGGGTACCAGCACCATTCCTTCCGGCGGGGATTCGCACCCAGTCAATATCATGCCGGTGAACATTAAATAGATTATTATGAAGCGCTTCATTTGGCATCTCTAGAATGGAAAATCCTGTAACGAAAAAAAACCTGCCGCACGTCTTTAAAACGGTCACCCTTGGAGATATCGACCTGTATGACCGATTGACAAATTTCTCATTGGGTACTCACGCCGATTCTCTACAACAATCTATTGAAGAAATTGGCGTGACCCATCCAGTCACCCTGGTTCCTGTTGGAGACCGCTTTCGCATCGCTTGCGGTCATCGTCGTGTGTTGATATCTACCCTGCTTGAATTAAATAAAATTCCTGCATGGATTCTAAGCTCTTCATCAGGGGACGAATCAATGCTGATGCTTAATTTATCAGAAAATCAGATTCACCGTCATTACAGCGCTATTGAAAAAGGACTCATTCTCACTAAATTATCAGAAAGCAACGTTCCCGAAGGTCGCATCATTGAAAAATATATGCCCATGCTTGGTCTGGAGCGAAGTAAAAAACTATTGGCTGGTTATCTCAGTATAATTCAATTGACACCCGGCCTGCAAAACCTGCTCCATGAAGCCAATGTTCCCCTGCGAACATTTTCAATATTATTCCGCTGGAACTCGGAAAGCGCTACAGCGGCTGAAAAATTTTTTTCCATACTTCGCCCGGGAGCCAATAAATGGCGCGATCTTCTGGAGTGGATTGACGAAATTTGCATGAGGGATGAAATAACCCCCTTTGAACTACTCAGTCTGCCCGAATTGCAATCGGTCCTAAAGCAAAACGATCTGCCTCCCAATACTCGATACGAAAGGGTTCGTCAACTTCTGCATTCCAAGCGTTACCCCATGCTTAACGATATGCAGATTCGACTGGCCAAAGCCCTTGACGCATTGAAACTTGACGACAAAACACGGGTCCATATTCAGGACAGTTTTGAAAGTGACGAAATTAGAGTTGAGATGAAATTCCGCACCCGTGAACAGTTTATTAATCAAATAGAAAAACTGGTTCGCGCCTCGGGGTCTGATGCTTTAGACGAACTGATCCGTATTTTTCAAAATCCGCAAGACTGAAAAGACCCCCCCCCACTTCGTTCAGAATGACAAGCAATCGTTCGTCAGCTATTTTAAAAGTTCTTTGGATTTATTTCCACAAAGTCCATTTCCCCCAGGCCCTGTTGTCGTTAGGAAGGTAATGGACAAGGACTCCTCTCCTGCTCCACTGATTGTAATGGGCGCAGACAACAAAGTGATCACCCTCGTTCCATCCACCTTTTCCCAATAATCTGTCAAAGGGTACTGGGCCGCAAACTCCTTGTGACCTCTTATTATCGCAGGACTCAGTCTCTGTCTCCCTTTCGCCATCATCTGGGTCTTGGTGTAATTTCCATTTTTGCTTATAAAAATTTTTCCAGAGAATATGATTTTATCGTGACGAATGGATCGCCGCTCACTTATATTTTCGAGTAACAGGAAACCCAAGGGAATCGAGTTTATGAGGATGCTTTTTTATATAATCCAGAGTGGGAACTGCGGCACCTGAGATAACAGAGACTCCGACATCGATATTATATCGTCATTTGAGACGCTGAAAATCAACCATTTAAGACTGTTCAACACTCCGACCCAGGGTATCCAGTATCTTCAAGGCAAGATTCTCTGTGATTCCCGGCAGGGCCTGTAATTGCTCCGGCGATGCCGCCCTTATGCCGTCCAGACTGCCGAAATTCTTGAGAAGTTGTAAATGCCTTTTTTTGCCAATACCCGGAACCAACTCTAACGGTGAGGTCAGGGTACTCTTATCGCGCAATTTCCGGTGATACGATATCGCGAACCGGTGCGACTCATCCCTGATTCGTTGCAGTAAATACCGGGAAGGTGCGTTCTCCCGAAAAAGGACCGGATTTTTTTTCCCAGGCAGATACACTTCATCAGTCTCCACATTGTTGCGCATTTTTCCCTTGGCGACACATGCGATATCCACCCTCCCGGCAAGGTCCAGTTCCTGTATCATTTTTTCCGCGCTGGACAGATGTCCCCGTCCGCCATCAATCAGGATGAGGTTGGGCAATGCCTTTCCTTCACGCATCAAACGACTGTATCTCCTGCCGATCACTTCCCTCAACATCGCGTAATCGTCAATGCCCTGGACTTCGGCAATTTTATAACGGCGGTATTTTGAATTTTCTGCTATAGCATTTCTGAATACCACAACAGACCCCACCGCATGTTTTCCTGAAATATTGGAAATATCGAATCCTTCAATGACTTCCGGAAAAAATTTTAGCCCTAGCGTTTCCTTCAACTCTTCCAGACTTCGGAGTCCAAGTTCCCCCTTATCCAACTCCGTTCTCAAAGCGAAATTAGCATTTTCCTCGGCCATACGCACGAGGTCCTTTTTTTTTCCGCGTGAAGGGACCTCCAGACGAACCCGGTTTTCCTTTTTTTCGGACAGCCAGTCTGATATCAACGAAGACTCATCTATCGGATGTGGTAAAAGAATTTCTCGTGGAAAAATAATTTGATCAGCGTAATACTGCTTCAGAAAAGATGATAGTGTTTCGTTATCATCGGTGTCATCAAGGGTTTTCATTTTATAATTTTTTTCACCTACCATCTTACCACCTCGAACCACAAGCACTTGAACCATCACCAGATTACGTTCACGGCAATATCCGACAATATCCTGATCCTCCAGAGAAACGGATATTATCTTTTGTTTGCCCAGAACTGTTTTTACCGCCTGAATTTTATCTCTGTAAACCCCGGCTTCTTCATAATGTAATTGACTGGAAGCGGACTCCATTTTCTTTTTCAGACTTTCCACTAATTCCTGATTCTTGCCTTTGAGAAAAAGTATCACGTCCTGAACCACCCGACCATATTCTTCCTTCGTCAGGTAGCCCGCGCAGGGAGCAAGGCATCGTCCCATCTGATAGTTCAGGCACGGCCTTCTGAGAGCCGTTCCGTCCAAACGATCCCTGCTTTGTCTGAGCGGAAAAATTCTATATATCAGCCGGATCGTTTCGCGAACTTCTTTGACCATGGTGTAGGGTCCGAAATAGGTCGCACTGTCTTTTTTTATCCGGCGAACCACTTCCAGCCGTGGAAACTCTTCCTGCGTGGTCAGGCGAAGGTAGGGATAGTGCTTGTCATCTTTCAGGAGAACGTTATAACGAGGTAGGTATTTTTTGATGAAGTTGCTTTCAAGAATCAACGCTTCCGCTTCGTTTCGGGTGGTCAAAAATTTTATATCGCGAACCTTGTCGGTAAAAATACGCGTTCGCGCAGGCATGTTGCTCGATTTCTGAAAATAGGAACGCACTCTGGTCTTTAACGATTTGGCCTTGCCGATGTAAAGGATTTCCCCGCGACTATCCTTCATGATATAAATACCCGGTAGCTTGGGAATCGTTTTCAGGATATCAGCAATTTGTGTTTTCATAACCAATGCAGTAAAACGGTTTCGGGGAAAATTTATTGATGAACCCTAACTGTTTGCGGATTTTAATAATGGCCCTTTAGTCATTCTACATCAATTTCCTTAACTAGTAGAGGCATCCTGATCCAACAACCTCTCTCCTGCCAATGACCGTAAGCAACGACAACAAACAACGTGGATTCTGGAAAAGCCGGTTCGGATTTATCCTGGCGGCTTCGGGTTCTGCGGTCGGACTCGGCAATATTTGGAAATTTCCCTACATCGTTGGCGAAAATGGCGGCGGCGCTTTCGTTATCATTTATATCCTCTGCACCATCGCGGTAGGGCTCCCCATAATGCTCGCCGAATTCACCATCGGCAGAAAAACAAACCTTAACCCTGTCGGTGCGTTCCAGGCATTGAAAGCCAACTCACCCTGGACCGGAATAGGATACATGGGCGTGCTGGCCGGATTCTTTATCCTCTCCTTTTATGGGGTGGTGGGGGGATGGACGCTTGCCTACGTTGCTAAATCGCTCACTCAAACCATCAGTAATTTTGCTTCGCCGCAGGATGCCGGACAATTTTTCGGTTCCTTTATCTCCAATACCTGGGAAATCCTTTGTTACCACGCCCTTTTCATGGGCCTCTGCGTTGGCATCGTGTTACGCGGAGTGCACAGCGGGATTGAAAGAGCCTGCGAAATACTGATGCCGATGCTGGTAATCTTCCTCATTCTCCTTATGTTTCGTTCATTGACACTTCCCGGCGCGATGGAAGGAGTTGAGTTTTACCTGAAACCAGACCTCAGCAAAATTGGTTCGCAAACAATATTAATTGCATTGGGCCAGGCCTTTTTCTCACTCAGCCTGGGTATGGGCTGTATGCTCACTTATGGCAGTTACCTGCCGGAAGATGAAAACCTGACCTCTGCCACCGCATACGTTGTCATTTTTGACACGATGATCGCGCTGTTGGTAGGCATGGTCATCTTCCCTGCGGTTTTTGCAATGGGACTCGAACCCGCCGAAGGACCCAGCCTGGTGTTCAGTGTACTGCCCGCCGTTTTTGCAGGGATGCCATTCGGCAACCTAGTTTCTATTATCTTTTTTATCCTGCTCGCTATCGCGGCCATCACATCGGGAATATCCCTTCTGGAAGCGGTGGTCGCTTATTTTATCGACCAGAGAGGATGGGACAGAAAAAAAGCGGTGTTGATCACGTCCACCGTCATCTTTCTTTTTGGAGTTCCTTCCGGATTGTCATTCGGAGTATTATCCGATGCGAAACTTTTTGGTATGAACTTTTTTGATCACATCGACAACATCGCCTCCAACTACCTTCTGCCGCTGGGAGGAATGTTGACGGCAATCTTCGTGGGATGGGTGTGGGGCACGAAATCCGCTAAAGAGGAAATCGAAAAACACGAAACCCAATTTCACTGGGGACATATCTGGGGATTCCTCATCCGCTACGTTAGTCCGGTTGCGGTTCTTCTGGTTTTTCTGGCAAAGCTTTTTCAGTAAGCCAATTCAGCCTACGACTGCTCGCCACAGGGGCAAATGAAATCCTTCGCTTCACCCAGAATGACACCGAGAGAAGTTTTTATATTTTTGAAATCTTCTGCCCTTTGCCTATCAAACCATATTCAGGAATGGTGACTTCTTTACCTTCGCAAGGTTCGATGACTCCGATCATGTTGCTGGTGATATCGTATTTTTTGCAGATGGCTGATACTTTCGCGAATTCTTTCATGCTCTCTACGATCACTACGAATCCGGTGCCCATGTTGAACACTTCGTACATCTCGGCATCGGAAATATTACCGCGCTCCTGGATGAGTTTGAATACCTCGGGAACTGGCGGGGAGGGGTCGATCACGAACCGGATATTATCATTTTCCACTCGATTAAGATTGCTGTAGCCGCCGCTGGTGAGATGCACCATGGCTTTGAGCTTGATCCCGGCATCGAGCATTTCCATGATGGGTTTCACGTAGATACGTGTGGGTTCCAGCAATTCCTCGCCCAGGGTTCGGCCCAGGCGCTCTTCAAATTTGTTGACGTTCCTTTCCTGTTCCTCCCGCGTCTCGCCAAGCAAAACTTTTCGTGCCAGGGTGAGTCCGTTGGAATGCACCCCGCTTGAGGCAAGACCAATGATCATATTGCCGGGCTGGATATCTTTTCCTGTATTAACTTTTTCCAGCGGAACGTGACCGATACACGCGCCGATGAGGTCCACGCCTTTTATGATTTCCTTTATCTGCGAAATCTCGCCGCCCGAAATACTTATCTCCCCCTGCCTAGCTCCTTCGGCAAGTCCTTTCCCGATTTCCGCAAAGATTCGCGCATCGGTGAAAGAACAACCTATGTAGTCGACCATACTCACCGGCCTCGCGCCGACGCAAATCAAGTCGTTGACGTTCATGGCTACGCAGTCGATGCCAATCGTATCGTAGCGATCCATAAGTTCCGCGACGATGATCTTCGTCCCGACACCATCGGTGCCGAAGGCTATGCCTGATCCGTTACCGACATCTATGACGTTGGCGAAGTAACCGATGTCAGCGGCCAGCGGAAAACGCTCGGCGAATTTTCTCGTGGGAAGGACGTGATCCAGCAATCCTGAAAGAGCATCCTCGGCTCCCCGGCTGGAGACACCACTTTGTTCGTATTGGGATGAAGAGTCAAATTGAGGGTCAGACATCCGGCGCCCTTTTAAAAAAGTTTTCGAACAGGAAAAGTTTGTTCCTACCTGGATAAAGAATCGGATAGGTTATCAGGCATGATACGCTATTTTAAAGGTTTTCGGACAGGAAAAGCGCCCATAAATGGGCAAGCTACAAAACCAGTTTAGGGATAAATACCCATGAGGCGGTAACTGTTGTAAATTTTCTTTATGGAAATCGCCATCGCCGCTGTGCGGTAACTGCCCACATTTTTACTGGACCAGTACCGCTCACGAATACCCTGAAAAGCAATCCGCATAGTATCGTCGAGTCCGGATCTCACCAGATCGATTTCGGCAGGACCCTGTCCGATTTTCGCTATCAGCTCTTGTGGCACTTTTCCACCCGATTCCTGGATGGCTTTTATGAGCAGGTTATTCTGATTCTCTTCATACCGCCTGTTCATACGACCAAGCCGGATATGCGACAGGTTTTTGATCCATTCAAAATAAGATACGGTGACTCCGCCCGCGTTGAGATAAACATCGGGGATGATGACCACACCCATTTCGCCAAGGATCGTCTCCGCTTTGAAAGTGACCGGTCCGTTCGCCGCTTCAGCAATGAGCTTGGCCTTGATGCGCCCTGCATTGCTCTGGTTGATGACCCCTTCCACAGCGGCAGGGATCAGGATATCGCACTCTTCTTCCAGAAGCTCCGCGCTGTTTTCAAAAAATTTCCCTTTTGGATATCCTTTGATTCCACCTCCGTTTTCGACTTTGTACTGGAAAACCTCTTCAACATTTAATCCATTCTTGTCATAGACGGCGCCATCCCATTCCAGAATAGCGGTGATCTTGGCCCCATCCTCTTCATTCAGAATTTTCGCGGTGTAGTATCCCACATTGCCGAGTCCCTGAATGATGACCTCTTTACCTTCTATCGAGTTCCCTTCCATCTTCGCCAACTTGACATCCTCCGGGTGACGGAAGAATTCGCGGATTCCGAACACCACGCCGCGTCCGGTTGCTTCCACCCGCCCCTGGATTCCGCCTGCAGAAACAGGCTTTCCAGTAACACAGGCGAGATGGTTGACATCATCAGGGCGATGAGCCGTGTAGGTACTTACTATCCAGGACATCTCTCTTTGACCGGTACCCATGTCAGGAGCCGGAACGTTAATGCCTGATCCTATATAATCTTTTTGGATCAACTCAAAAGCAAAACGCCGGGTAATTTTTTCCATCGACTCGCGTTCATACTGTTTAGGATCAATGAGCAACCCGCCTTTGGACCCACCAAAAGGAATATCGACCAAGGCGCATTTGTATGACATGAGAGCCGCCAGAGCTTCCACCTCATCCTGGTTGACCATCTGTGAAAAACGAATGCCGCCTTTGGCAGGAAGTCTGTGATCACTATGCACCGCCCGCCAGCCAATAAAAGTCTCTACTTCGCCGTTGATCTTGACAGGAAACCGCACCTGATAAACATTGTTCACATTTTTGATGTACTGACCCATTCCTTCCGGAATATCGAGAGTCGTCAAAGCCATGTCAAACATGAGATTCACACTCTCAAGAAAACTCATTTCCTTATCAGGGGGCACTGTCATATCCATCTCATTTTTTGAGTCCAATAGGGCCTGTGCTCGGTTCTGAACTTAATCTCGTGGAGCATTGAATTTCCGCATGTTATCAGTATAAGGACATTTCTTGAAAAGGACATAAAAACTATCCTTTTGCACAAAGTTTTCTGATTATTCATAGGCCCGAATTTTCAGATGATATGTGGTAACTTTTCCCTAAAATAGCTATGCTGGGCTCGAAAAAATAATCCTCATTGTCTTTTGGAGTTTTGAGTGCGACAGGCCAGCCACAAATTTTCCACCTCTACCCATGGCAAAGGACTGTACAACATCACCCGTGAAATTGAGTCGTGGGTAGCTCAACAAAAAATCACTACCGGGCTGTTGACCGTTTTTGTCCCGCACACTTCAGCGTCCATCGTCATTCAGGAAAACGCGGACCCGGATGTTCTGCGCGATCTCAAAACATTTTTCCAAAAACTGGTTCCAGATGGGGACGCAAACTACCTGCACCGCTCTGAAGGCCCCGATGACATGCCAGCCCATATTCGCTCAGCTCTCACACAAAGCCAGCTATCCATTCCTGTCAACTCGGGAAATCCATCGCTCGGCACCTGGCAGGACATTTATCTATTTGAACACCGTGTCCAATCTCATAAGCGACTGATTTATCTCCACTTGATAGGTGAATAAAATCAGCCCGTTGAATAGGTTTCGACAAGCTATAACATTGCCTCCTGTGGGGAAGAAGAAGAAAAACTGACGGAAGGTTGCCTGCGCCCTGAGCTTGCTAAAGCCATTGAGTTAGCTGAGAAATCCAAGTTTGAAGAAGCCAAGGCGGCATACGATGTATTACTAGCCGAAAAGCCCGGCAAACCAAACGAGCCATGGCCAAAAGCTTCGGCATGAGCCCGGAAAATCTTGGCTCATGAAGACGCTGTAACCCCTCCACCAATTAACTCTACAGACCGATAAAATTATTATTCCCGCCCATCCAGTTGTTTTAATAATTTATCTTTAAGTTCTTCCGGCACGGCGTTTATTTTACAAGTGCGGCGGATAATTTCCTCGATCCCTGATTCCCCGTTGAGAACACGATTGAATTCTGCCACTGAGACTCTGTTTTCATCCTTGCTGATACACTCAATGGAATCCCCTTTGCTCACACTTCCCTCATTCATGACTGAAAAATAAAATCCGCTCCGGCCGGATTGGCGAAAGCGTTTTGGCAAATCTCTCAATCCCATACGCGCGCTGAGAGTCGCGCAAGGTTCTCGCGGTTGAGTGACAGCCAGCTCTGCCGACCCGATACGAAATCGGTCTCCCAGACAAACTTCATCTTCCCTCAATCCCTGAGTGGTTAAATTTTCACCGAAATCGCCAAAGGATAAATCCGGTTTCTCCAGTTCATCTCTCCACACGTCATAATGCTCAGCGGGGTAAAGATAAACCGCCTTGTAGATTCCGCCATGGACTTTTTTGTTGCCTTGATGGTCGCCCTCCAATCCAAGACGGTGCACTTCGACCGAACCCGCAACTGGTTGCTTTAAAATACCAGACTGAATCTTTTTTCCGCCTCGTGTGATTTCACGTAACGAGCTGATATTTACTGACAATATTTTCATAAAGGATATTTGCTCGACTGATGGAAGAACTCGCTTCAGGAGTTATTTATAAAGTCAGGATGAAAATATATAACGAGCAGGAGAACTGCCAGAGTGATGACCCAGATTATAGTGTAGGACACCATCGACTGATGGGCTTTTTCTTTTTCCAACCAGGTGCGCGGCTTAATGCCTTGTATCAGAAATCCAAGTTTAGCCGCCAGGTTTACTGCCACGACATTAACTGCTAACAAGAAGGCCGCACCGTAGGCAAGTTCCGTTTGCCCCGCGCCCAGCATCAATCCCATAGTGGCCGCAGGTGGCAACAGAGCAACAGCGACCATGACACCGACCAGCACGCTGGGGGCACCCGAAGTTAAAGACAATACCGCCGCCGCCCCGGAAGCCAACGCCAGCACGGCAGAATCCAACCCAACATGCGTGCGCATCAGAAGTTCGCGACTCTCCACATTCAAGGGCCAGAAAATACCAATAAGAATAGAGAGAATAAGCGCCAGCCCCATTCCCGCCGCCCCTGTCTTAAACGCTTTCCACATCAGGTCCGTATCGCCCAGCGCCGTCCCCAACGCCATGGCCAGGTTGGGTCCCAATAGAGGAGCGATGACCATCGCGCCAATAACTACCGCCACATTATCTTCTAACAGGCCAATAGCAACGACCACTGTTGACAACAGGACCAGTAATAAATAGGTGCGATTCAAGCGAGCGTTTTTTTCAATACTGTTGTACAGCTCCTCGCGCGTGGTCTCGGTGGTAGATTTCGTTTCCGTCTCTTCTTCTTTTTCTTCTTCGCGCGGCAGTGTTACTTCTACTGGAATAACCACCACCCTAGCAGAAGAACTACCCGCGAGCATTCCCTGGAGTGCGTCCAGAATCGCCTGTCGTTGCTCCGGCTTGACCAGAATGCGAACCACTCTACGAGCTTCGTCTTCACCGGACACAGTCCAGAAATCGAGCGCTTCGTTTTGTTCAGCAATATTTTTCATGCTGTCGAGATAGCTTTCGTCAGCAACCACTTCGATAATTTTCATTATATAATTTAGAAATCAGGATTCTGTTGGATCGTCCGGACTAAAAATCAACCGTGCATACAAATAGGCCACCGCTTCTGAAATAATATCTCTCACTCCCGCGCTTGATACCCACCAGCGGGTAGTATCGTAGTCCCGGGGTTGAAGAGCAACAATGCCCACCTGCACTGATGTGAAAACGGACTCAAACATGAGCCAGGTCCGACGGGAGTGGACTCCCAACGACACCACATCAATCGATGCCGGAGCCAAACCCCTTTCATTAAATTTTTTTTTCACCTCAAGCACCGAGTTATAAGTCCTGTCCCTTTTCGGAATGAACATCGAAGGGACCGACATGATTTTCTCCAGCGGAACACCTTTCGCATTTAACGTCGAGGCGGCCAATCTGGCCCAGGTTTTATACTGGGACAAATGATGGCCCGTCGTTAAAAGTCCGCCTGTGGTAACCACCAACTTGTACTGTCCATTTGCAAACCTGTCTTTCACTTTTTCCAAAGCGTAATCGGGCAACCAACCTTCAACGACAAGAATCTCGCCGGCAACCGGTTGCGTTGGAGCCAGAAAGGGATAGGCAAATAAAACGAGAGACAGCAAAGTCACGCCCAGGCCAATTGTTGCCATTCCCCAGCCCAGGGGAGTCAATACACGACATTCCCGAATAGTTGTCATTCTGAATCGATTCATTGATGTTCATCGAGACACCCAGTTTTCGGCATTCTCGGTTTACGAGGTAGGTGAATTGACAAAACAACGAGGTTGGGCAAAATACCTCAGCGCTTCCCGACAACAGTTTCAATATCGTTCATCGTCTTAACAAACGCTTTCAGTATATCCGTCGCAGTGACGATACCGATCAACCTCTCTTTTTTCACCACAGGCAAGGCTCCGATTTTTCTTTTGGCCATAATTGCCGCCGCGTCTGCCGCCCGTTGTTCAGGTCCTATAGTAACAAGTCCCCGCTTCATTATGGTTCGTACCAGGCGTGCTGATATAGATACAGTCGATCCGTCTGATCTTTCGAGAAATTTCTTTACCGGACCCAACACCTTTTTTAAATCCCTGTCGGATATGATACCGACCAATTTCCCCTTATCAACCACAGGCATGTGTCGGATATTTTCAAAATTGAAAAGGAAAAATACCCGGTCGACCTTATCATTGGGGCTAACGGTCAACACATTCGTGGACATCAAATCTTTGACTTTCATACCGACTCGCTGGTGAAAGGTTCAAAAAATCTGCATCGGTGAACGATATACCAAGCTCCCCGATGGGTGGATTATACAGCAAGGGAGCTAGTCTGGCTAAAATTTACATACTTGCCCGCAATCTCTTCTGCACGGGTGCCCAACATCAGCACAGGTACTTTTTGGGCGACCCCCTTCACAACCGCCAAATTCCTGTTTATTTCAATCATTTGACAGCCGTTTTAAGGCAAAACCCAGCGATTTTTAGTTTCCTCTGGTTTATCATAACCCATTATTTTTAAATAGGTTACTGTACTTCATTCCCCCTCCCCTTATCAAATAGTTTTTATAAATTTAACATTTGGCATAGATCTAGGGGGTCGGGTCAGCATCAGCAAATCTCTCTTCTGAAACGATAGGGTTTAAAGTCAAAGTGTCCGCTGACAACTTTCAAAAAAATAATAAGAATTCCTCGACCAGTTATGGCAGGATAGTGTTTTGTTGTTTGAAGTGTTTTTGCAAAATTTGGAGGTTTGAATGAAGCAATCTTGCAAGTGGCCACCAGTTTTTTTCGGCTTGATAGCGTGGCTCATTATTCTCTTGAGTGTCGCGTTTGCCGAAGAAAAACTTAGTCCGGGAAAAAAACGCGATATCTTCAAACTTCTTGAAGTGTCCGGGCTAATGGCGCAAATGGATTATATGAAAGATGGAGCCATTGAACCCTATGGAAGAATGATCTCCCTCACTTACCCGAAAGTTCCAGGCGCATTTTGGGATGAATTTAGTAAATTGATCGGAAAAGAGGAAATGGATTTGCTAATGGATCGTGTGGTACGAGTCTACAACAAACATATGTCGCACGATGTAATCAAAGAATTAATAAAAATGTTCTCCACTCCATTCTGGGAAGAATGGAAACAGAAGATGCCTGACATAAGCAGGGAAGCAGGCCTGATCGGAAGTCAGTGGACGCAGGAAGTCTTGCAGTCGGAAACATTTAAACAAAAGGTGGATGACCTGGTCAAAAAATATGATCTTGAAAAACTGAACCCGCTAAAAGATAAGCCTCACTCAAAGGAAAACTCAAAATAATGACATAATATGAAACTCCTCCTATTTTAGAATCGGTTTACAAATGCCGACCTTGATTACAGGTTTAAGTCTTCCAGAGGCTCACACTGTGAAACTTGGTCAAATAATTCGAATCACCGAATAGATTTTTAAATTTAGGCCCGAGAGTGATGTTACTCAATTGTGACCAGCCCTTGATTATTTGGTAAACTTTATGATTTATATTATAATTATCAAGTCTGAGACATAACGGTTAAACCTGAGAAAAGGAAATTCGATTATGAAAATCACTCTGAGCGGAAAAATCCTGCGGGACGACAAAATTATCTCTCTCGACGAAGACCAGACAAAAGATAAACATAAAATTATTTCCGACACGATCCCGAAATTTATTCAGGACCATAAAGGAACGTGGATTAAAAATCCGGAATGGTCTGATAACTAAAATATCCTCATTTCCACCGCCAATTCCCCATTTTCCGCCTCTTCAATATGGGACACTACATCCATCTGCTTTAACATGAAGCGGATCATCGTAAGGAACTCTCTTGGGTCATCGACCACAAGGATGTGCGGATTGTCTTTCATCCAGTTAAGTACTACTCCAAAAATAAATTTCTAAATCCAAACCAGGACAGAAGCTGATTTGGACGCAAATCTTTGCCCGACATTCACGATATATTGCTTTTTATGAGCCAATCAAGATTGAATCATATTTGCTGAGGAACCAACAACAAGTATTTCCTGTCGCTATTTCTTTCCATATTTTATCGACTTTGTACCAGGGTTCCATAACCTCCACTCCTAAAACCGCGGTATAACGCTGGCATACGAAGAAATCCCTAAATACCGGGCGTACAATCTACCCCGGACGAATTAAAATATAATTGATTATTCTTTTTTTAGTGCATATCCTGATTGGTGACGAAATCAGCTTTTTATGTGAAGTATTCTTCTCAGGAGGATCGATCAATGAAGCTCATTAATCCTTTCCTTATTGTCATACAATTCCTTTTTATAATTTTAGTGTTACGCAATGATGCCATAGCTGGCGAACCGTCTTGCATCGCCTTGCTTCATCCTCTGGAAAGCAAGGTCGACGAAATCAAGGGTCATGGGGGTATCTGGGGAATGTTCGAAAAAAACTATAAGGTTCGTGCCCATGCCAGAGTTACCCTCAAACTGGATTCCAAAATCATGGTCCTGCTGGTCCGCTTGAATCACCTGTGCTCGACGCAAAATGGTGTGCCTTTTGATGAGATCGCGCAAGTGCTTGTTCCCCAGCTCAAAGAAAAAGGGGAACAGGTGCTCATTGAGGAGTTGGTCAATATCGGTCACACTCTGAAGAAGGCTAAAATACTGATTGCATACGCCAAATTCGCGGAAAATAACCTTAACCGCAAGCTGGATTTCAACCGGATCAGCCAAGCGGTTAAGGAATCTCAACCCTATGTTGATCGCCTGGTGGGAGTGTCTAAAAAAATTGGTGAGGTGGAGTCGGACGCAATTTTGGCAGACGCAAAAACTCTTATCAGTGATATCGAAAAATTCCTCGCGACCGATCCCTACCTCATACTGGCAGAAAAAGAAAGCGCGGAGGTCCCGCACGCGAGATATATAACGGGAGATTCAGACGCTATGTAAATGGCGGCGGTGCCAATTTATAATATTTCCAACTCCTGCTCAGACGGACGGCCCATAGCGGCTTTGCCGTTGGCTGACACGGTGGGGCGTTCTATCAGAATAGGATGCGCGATCATGTAGCCGGTCAACTCATCTTGGGAGAGGGATCGATTTCGAGTTTGTTTATGGAAGTATCATATATTTCAAGCTTCAGCCTTGAAGAAGTCTCTAAACCTCTATTGGCCACAAATGAACGCAAGTCTTTTCCAGCTCGAAAGAAGGGTACATTTTTGGCGGGAACATCTAACGTAACCCCCGTTCTTGGATTTCGGCCAATTTTCTCTCTTCTATGGCGGATCATAAAGCTACCGAATCCACGTAGCACAACCCTGTTACCCTCACCTAAAGAATCAGTGATGCTTTGGAACATAGTTTTAACCACAACTCCTGCTTGTGTCTTGGTCAGATTAGTTTTTTTTGAAACTTTTTTGATCAATTCTGCTTTGGTCATTATTAATTATCCTTTTTAAATGGTAGTTATTTTTCATTGGCAACTTTCTGGCTATACAATTTTAAAAGTCCGCCCGTGGAGCAAAAGGGATGGACATTGGTATTGAGGTTTCAAATTATTGACCTAACCTTTACTACCTCACAACATTCTTAGCCATAGCTCCTTTTTCTCCTGTCCCCATCTCAAACGCGATATTCTGGTTGTCACTCAGCGTCTTAAAACCCGCTCCTCGAATCTCAGAGTAGTGAACAAAAAGTTCGTCGCCTTGATCGGTGGTGATGAATCCATAGCCTTTCTTGTTGCTAAACCATTTTTCTTTTCCATTTGTCATTTTTTTCTCTTACGATTTATTTTTTTAGGAAGATGTCAGTCGTAAAAATACCCTTGCCTTCAAAATTTTATGCAGGAACTGTCGCGTAAAGTTTAGAGAATTCAGCCAGACATTTTTTTAATGAAGATATGCCACTGGAATGAGAGCGTACTATTGGAATCCCGTAATCCTTTCCTACCTGCACAGCATGCGCCACCATATTGTGGCTCACGGTATCAGTAAAAATGACGATGCCACCCACTCCTTTCAACCTTTTATCCATATTGGGAACACGTTTTCCAAACACCTTGAGGTCAGGAAATCCCAGTTTACGACCACTATTTTGATATAAAGGTTTTAATCGATCTAAACCGCCTAATATCGCAACACTCATAATTAAAAATTCCTTTCAAAGTTGACGATACCAGGCAATTTTGCTAGCTTCACAACGAAACGGCCAAGTACCGTTTTGATTCAATAAGAGCCATCGGTGAGATCCGTCAGAGATTGCCGATGGCTTTTTTATTTACAAAGGTAATACAACCAAAAAAATACTAATGCGAAAACACTAGTTATATAAAAATAGACGTTGGTAAATAGAAAATGTTCTTTTTTAAGTAGCTAATTTGAGTTTAAGGACATGGCTCTCAAGCTGATCCAATGCTTCCTCGGTGGTACGATACTTTGAAACCATCAATTTGCATTCTTTAGATTTGACCGATATCCCACCTCCATAATTCTTCATACAAGGAACCAATTGGATTTCATAATCTGCGGTGTCTCCCCACTCCTGGATGCGATTCAGCTCACAAGCTAATTTTTCAGAATCCCAGGCCTTGCAACCCGCCCCTGCACAAATCTGAATTCGAGGTAATTTCATAATTCCAACCTAACAATTTTATATTGATTTTGATATCCATTTTCAATATAATACCCCCAATTGGCCTTGTCAAGGTTTTTGTACATTTTTTTGGAGAACTAAATTGTCGGAAGAAACCAATATATTCAATGTGTTACTCAAGAAAAAGAATTTGAGGTCGACTAAGCCACGCCAAGTGATATTACAAGTATTTTTACTGGTTGAAGGTCATATTGAAATTGAGGAGTTATATAAAAGGGTATTGAAAAAAGACGGACTTATTGGAATGTCCACCGTTTATCGCACTATGAACCTGTTTTTGGAATGCGGCTTAGCTAAGGAGAATATTCTTTCCAATGGCAAGAGGTGCTTTGAAAGAGACTATGGAAGGGAACATCATGATCATCTCGTATGTACCCATTGCGGAAAAATCAAAGAATTTCATCACAAGTCAATCGAAAATCTTCAAGAGAGGGTTGCTAATCAGCATTTTTTTTCCATTACTTCTCACCGCATGACACTTTTTGGAGTTTGCCCGAACTGTCAATAAGTGGAGATATGCCATGCCAAAATCATTAAAGATGGAGAAAAAATTTGTTAAAAAAACCACAGAATTTCATTAAAATCACATCCTTTTACATTGTCATAAATTTCATAACTTTTATCTTAATGCTTCCCAATCCTGCAACGGCCGATTCGAGAGCACCGGTTTGTATTGAGGAACCGCCGTTGGTATCTCAAGTGAACTGGGATATTACACCAACCGGTCTGCTGGTTGTCAGCTACGATATTAGCGGCAACGGCAAGGCAGATTTTCATACTCTGCGAGTCATCGTTAGGAATTATCGGTCTGATAATGGTATCAATCGCATGAAGCAGAATTATCCCAACAAGAAAATCTTTTTTGTAAGTTACGCTGCCGACCACCATTACTATATCGCCGCCAAAATGCCTTTGTTCTACGGCTTTGACGTCGATGAGAACGGCCACTGGGATTTATTATATAAGGACGTTTCGGAGGATGGAGTCAACGGGAATGAACGCTTTTACGAAAGCCCCTCAGGATTGTTCGCTAGCGCTCCTGAAACAGTCTGCTATTCTGATTGATTAAGAATGAGGAAACGTTCGACTGAGAGTCCATTAATAGCGCCGGTTTCTTTTTTCAGCAGCCTTCCCCTGCGGCAACCCAGGCTCATGGAAATCCTTTGAATCCATAAACCTGGGTTGCGCAAGTAAGGCCTGTTTAGGAATGCATATGTTCGGTGAGATAATTTTGAATACCAATGTCTTTGATTCGCTGGAACTGCGTTTCCAACCAATCGCATTGTTCCTCTGATTCCTCAAGGATTTCATCCAGCAACTCTTTTGTGCCAAAATCCTTTTTATCAATACACAGCTTGATATAATCCTTCACGTTGCTAACGTGCTCACATTCAAAGTCATATTGATCCTTAAGATGCTCTTCGCACGAACTGCCCACTTTGATTTTCTCGATCTGATTCATGTCAGGGGTTCCATCAAAATATAAAATTCGCTGAATGATTTCCTCTGCATGGTGCAATTCCAACGTGGCATCCTCTTTTACATGACTGGCGAGTTTTTTATAGCCCCAATTTTCCTGCATTTGGTATTGGGCGAAATATAGGTTATGGGCAGTCAACTCTGCTGTTAACATCTTGCCCAGCATTTTCATAACATCCTTATCGCCTTTCATACAAAAACCTCCCGCTTAAGTACACAATCAAATGAATAAGAGTTTATGAATTCTTCAAACTATTCGTGCATGTGCTCTGCAAGGTAATTTTCAATTCCCACATCCTTGATACGTTGGAATTGAGTTTCTAACCAATCGCAGGACTCTTCCGTACCTTCCAGGATATCGTCCAGAATCTCTTTGGTGCCAAAATCTTTTTTATCGACACACAAAGCAATATGCTTTTGCAGTCGTTTAACATGCTTGCTTTCG
>MPLX02124901.1_pt1 | contig 36420 bp, 39 predicted proteins | sample 1617341 | NCBI WGS metagenome assembly MPLX02 (sample SAMN05944804, study PRJNA350692) | marine metagenome | biome: marine; feature: ODZ; material: water; isolation source: 120 m water sample filtered on 0.2 um supor filter | place: Pacific Ocean | collected 2012-04-08 | depth 120m m | reverse complement strand
TGATGGAGAATATGCTCCTTCCAGGTTTTCATTATATACAAATTCAAGACGATTTTGCTGATCTCATCCCAATCCTCGATTGGTGCGATAAGAATCAGCATATCTGCTATCAAATTGCTGAGAATGCACGGTGCTTTATGAGTCAATTCCTGGACGAAGTTAATGAAGTGTCCATTGAGCGAAAAGTCTTGCGCGAATATTTCAGTGCCTTTGAGTTGGCTTGCACTATTGCATTCAGTTTATCAGTAAAACTTTTGAACATTAGCTTTTTTAGTTATGGGGCTACAATTATGATGCCTTCATCTACTCATCGCCAGCATGCGTTTAATAGGTGCTAGGGCCTTTTGTCTTAGTTGACTGTCCATCTCTATCGATGGCTGCATCGTGTTAAGACAGCTCCAGAGCTTTTCCAGGGTATTCATTCTCATATAGGGACATGCATTACAACTGCATCCGTCAAGCCCTGGGACCTCTAGGAACCTTTTGTGAGGCATCCTTTGGTGCATTTGATGAAGGATTCCTGGTTCGGTGAGAACAATAAAAGTTGACTGTTCGCTATCTTCAGAATGTTGTAGTAGTTTGCTCGTAGATCCAATGAAATCTGCTAGATCAAGGAGGTTTTGCTGACATTCTGGATGGGCAATAACCTCAGAATCTGGATATTGAAGTTTCAATTTAAGCACCGTCTCTTCGCTGAAGGTCTCGTGAACGATGCAACGTCCTGGCCAGAGGGTTAAGTCCCTGCCGCTCTGACGTTGAACCCAGCGCCCAAGGTTCTGGTCAGGAGCGAAGAGTATCGGTCGGTCCTCGGGCAATTGTCTGATCAGGTCCACTGCATTACTGCTTGTGCAGATCAGATCACTCTGGGCTTTAACAGCGGCCGTGCAGTTGATGTAGCTGACCACGAAATGCTCTGGATGTCTGGCTCGGAAGTCTGCAAACTCCTGTTCTGGACAATCGTCAGCCAAGGAGCAACCTGCTTCGAGATCAGGCAGAAGCACAGTTTTCTCAGGGCTGAGAATCTTTGCCGTTTCACCCATGAAGTGAACCCCGCAGAAGACGATCACGTCTGCCTCTGTCGTTGCTGCCTTGCGAGAAAGCTCTAGTGAGTCACCGATAAAGTCGGCTACATCCTGAATTTCTGGTTCCTGGTAGTAGTGGGCCAGAACCACCGCATTGCGTTGTCTGCGCAGTGAATCGATCCCATCCAGCAGTTCCCCCCTGCCTGATGGAGCCTGCGAAGCCGTTGCTGTGGCTGAAACAACGGCCATCGTGACCAGTTGGAATGCAGGATGGTAACAGCCTAATCATCAGTTCTGACGGTTCTTCGTTTTGCCATCGCTGGAGATCTCCATGGATCCTGGTCTGACGGTGATCGGGACCTGGTCGAGAAGCTGCAGCCCGATGCCCTGTTGTTTGTTGGCGATCTCAGTGAAGGAGATCTCAGGCTGATCAAGAACATCAAGCAGATCACTCTGCCCACGGCCGTGATCCTCGGTAACCATGATCGTGGCCATGATCCAAGTGGCAGGCTGCTTCAGACCCAACTGAGTCTCCTGGGCGAGCTTCATTGCGGCTGGGGTCTGCGCAGCTGGCTTCATCCGCCCGTGGCTGTTGTTGGCGCCAGGCCTTGTAGTGGTGGTGGTGGTTTTTCGCTTTCAAAGGCTGTTCAAGCCATTTATGGGCCGCTCACATCTCAGCAATCTGCTGACCGCATCGTCGCTGCGGCACTGCAGGCCCCAACGACATGGCCACTGGTGATCCTGGCTCATTCCGGACCCATGGGACTTGGTTCGAATGCGAACAGCCCCTGTGGTCGCGATTGGAAGCGCCCCGCCATGGACTGGGGGGATCATGACCTGGCCATGGCCCTCGACGAGATCAGGCTTCAACGTGTTCCCGATCTTGTTGTTTTTGGACATATGCACCATCAGTTGAAGCGAGGCCTTGGCTTTCGCCAGAGCTTTCATCAGGATCATTGGGGTACCGTTTATCTCAATGCTGCTTGTGTACCCAGGCGTGGAATTGATCAGTCTGGCCAAACTTTAATTCACCTTGCCTGGGTAGAGTTTGAGCATTCTCGTTTATGTCACGTCAGTCAGCGTTGGTTCTCTCTTGATGGTTCACTCGCCTTTCAGCAGACACTTTTTACCCGTAGTATTGATCTTTTAACCTGATCTCTAATCTCAATAATCATAGTCCCTCGTTAGACCCAATTCGATTGTCAATGAACAGCAGATAAGATCGTTACAGGCATCTGGAAATCCTATATAGAACAATTCAAGAAACATACAGTCCAACGATGGAATAAATTAGATAATCCAGATAGAGCAAGGCAGCTGATGATTCTTGTGACTTACTTCAGGAACTTACTGGATGTTCTGAATCTATTGGTTGCCTGGAGATTAGAGTAATGACTTAGTCCTCAGCAAAGTCCCTCTCCAGGCTTTCCAAGCTTGATCAAGTGCTTGTTTATTTGTGTTTGAGTAGCCATGGCTTTGGCCATGCGTCCCGGCAGGCTGCCGTTCTGATTGAGCTGCATCGTCTACGCCCTGATTGGCGTCTGGTTGTGAGTTCGGTTGTTGATCCGCGTTTTTTGCAACTGGCGCTTGCGGGTATTCCCTTTGAATCTAGAACCTGTCAATGGGATGTTGGGGTTGAGCAGGCCGATGCTCTCGGCGTTGATCTGCAGGCGACACTTCGATCACTCCAGCAACTTGAGCAAACCCTGCCTGAGTTGGTTGAGGCTGAGGCCGCCTGGTTGCATTCTCAACAGGATGATCTGCTTGTTCTTGCTGACATCCCGCCAGCAGCGGCTTTGCTGGCAGCCCGAGTTGGTGCAGCACTTATCTGGATGGGAAATTTTGGCTGGGATGAGATTTACAGGCCCTATGGCCCTGAATTCCAGAGTTATGCAGATGACGCCTCTTTTGCCTACAGCAGCGGAGCTCTCTTACTTCGGTGTCCTTTTTCCCTGGAGATGAACTGGGGACATGCCGAAATAGAGCTCTCGCTGACGGCAGCACAGCCGAAGCCACTGCCCCTCGACTTTCAGAAGCAGCTTGAGAGCGATCTACGTCCCACTGTGCTTGTCGGCTTCGGGGGGCTGGGGCTTTCGATCAACAGTCAATTGTTTCAGCGCTGGCCGGATCATCTTTTCCTTCTCTTCCCACCAGCATCCAGGTTGAGTTGCCTGGCTCTGGAACAGGCAGAAAATGTTCTCCTGCTGCCCTCTTCGGTACGTTCCATCGACGTGATGCCGTTCTGTACACGTCTGCTCGGTAAGCCTGGCTTCAGCAGCTTCTCTGAAGCACTCAGTCAGAACCTTGGTCTGATCATTGTCGAGCGTTGTGATTTCGCCGAGGTCAGTGCTCTGATCAGTGGCCTTCGCCGCCATGGACACCATCGGATCCTGTCTCGTGAAGCCCTTGAGCGAGGGGAGTGGGAACTGGAACTTTCGCTCCTGGAACCTTCCCAGGGCAGATTGAATTGCGATGGGGCTTTGCGTGCTGCCCAGGCAATTATTCAGTTGAAGGCAGCTTGATAAGCAGGCCTAATCATTTTTAGACCAATGATCATGATCAGCTCGGGCTGCTTGAAGAAAGGCTTCTCAGCGGAAATCCATAGAAAATCAAAAAATATCGATTTAGCCAATTCCGCCACTGGCACACACTCCCTTGGCCCTTTCTGCTCTTTTCGTCAAAGTCTCGTCAATTGTTGATTTCCACATAATTAACAATGCCAGGAATACGGTTGATCCAAATCAAGGATTGGCCAGAAAATTTCTGAAACGAAGTTTCTTTGACCCTTATCTGGATCACATGATCTTTTCCTCCACGGTTGTTCGTAAAGTAATTTGTTCAGCCATCGCAGGATTCCTTCCGCTCACATCAGCGGCAGTTGGCGTTCAGGCAGCTTCAGTTCAACTGCCAACATTCGATTCAACGCAGCGTTCGATCAATTTAAGTGACCCTGAACAGTCGCCAACATCTGCACTCCCTTACATCATCACGCCCGAGCGTAGAGCCCTGCTGAATACGATCAGATATGCCGAGGGCACCTGGAAGAGAGGATTCAATATTGGTTACAGAGTGATGTTTGGAGGCGGTTTGATGCCTTCTCTCGATCGACACCCCAATCGGGTGATCTATTCCTCCCGCTATGCCAGTGCGGCAGCAGGGGCTTATCAATTCATGCCTTTCACCTGGGCCCTTGTCAAACGAAGCATTGGCGTTCAGGGCTTTGGACCTGTGGCTCAGGACCAGGGGGCCCTTTATCTGGTGCAACGCCGCAAGGCGCTCCCACTGACTGATACAGGTGTGATGAGCCCTCAGCTTGCAGCAAAACTGGCTCCGGAGTGGGCCTCATTCCCCACCCTGGCAGGACGCAGTTACTACGGTCAACCGGTCAAGCGATTCAGCCGGCTGCGCAGTTTCTATAAGGTTAATCTTGCACAATTGCGGGAAATAAGAGATCAGAAACGCCAGGGACTCAAGGATGGTCAAAACTCCTCTGTTCATGTAAAGCCAATGATATGCACTGGCCCAGATATTCTCTGTGAGCTGAATCTTCGCTAAGCAATCACCACTGCATCAACCATAACTGCTATCATAAAACTTCAACATTTCTGATTGTTCAGCTCTATTCTTCTTGCTGGATTTTCTCCCCAACAGTGGCCTGGGCGATCAGATAGGCAGCAACAGCTCCACCGATGAAGCCCAAGCTGTTGTTCACGACTGGCATCAGCTCCTGGGTACGCGTCAGCACAGGGGCCAGTCCAAACGCGGCGAAAAGCATCACCCAGAGAGGTGAAAGCATCAGCAACCAAGGCCAGGCAATCAACTCTCCCTGCTTGCGGGGATAGGCAGCAAATCCAGCGATCAGTCCGCCAAGCACTGAGGTTGTCAGGGTCCATAGCCACTGTTCCCGGGGAAGCCCCGGAACCACCTGGCAACCACCTCGTTCCAGACAGAGTTCAACTGCGCTCAGGGCATCGAGGATGGAGCCATCCTCACCGTGGTCCCGGACGTAGTACTGATTGCCGAATCTTGATTGCAGTTCGACCCAATACGTCCGTGGCATCAGGGCGAAGAAGGCATCGCCAACATTGAAGTTCAGCAGGTTTCCACCACGAGGGTCGGCAATCAGCAGCAAGCTCCTTTCATCCAGACCCCAGAAATCCTTAACCGCCATGCCCGGTGTGCGTTCAAATTGGGTCAGGACTCTCAGTTTCCAGCCCGTCTTTGATTCGTAGTCATTCAATGATTCTTCAAGAGCCTCGAGTTGATTAGAACTCAGGGCCTTGGCCAAATCGATCACAGGGGTTGGTTGATCTGGAAGCAGCTCTGGATTGTTAGCGGCCAGGACAGGGCTGCTACAGAACAGGCAAAGCAGAATCGCCAGCAGCCCAGTCAGTTGTTTTTGCCAGCGGTGTGCTCCCATGGGCCTGTCTCATTGAGAGCCATTCTCGCTAATGGATCGCTCCTCCGTGCCCTGTCCGGCCTGGCTTGCTGATCGGCTTGAACAGGTTGGTGGACCTGTCAGTTTCCAGCAGTTCATGGACTGGTCGCTGAATGACCCGGATCACGGGGCCTACGGCAGTGGGCAGCTGCGAATCGGTCCGGCAGGTGATTTCGTCACATCTCCGTCTCTCGGTTCTGATTTTGCTCAACTGCTTGCGGTGCAGGTGGCGCAGTGGTTGCTGCAGATTCGTGCCGAAAGCTCAGCTGAGCAAATTCTCACGCTCGTGGAGATCGGACCAGGCGAGGGGGATCTTGCTGCTGATCTGATCACAGCCCTTGCTCAGATCCACCCAGAGCTGCTCGGGCAGCTGCAACTGGTTCTGGTGGAAGCGAATGCCGCCATGGTCGAACGTCAGAGAAAACGGCTTGCAGGCCTTCCCTCTGTGGTTGTGCAATGGCTGAGCCTTGCGGAGATGGCGGCTTCACCCGTCACCGGAGTGCTGCTTGCCCATGAAGTGCTTGATGCTCTGCCTGTTGAACGTCTGGTCTGGCGCGGGCAGCAACTCTTTCGGCAGGGCGTTGCCTTGATCAATACCGACCAAGGTGCTCAACTCTGCTACCGGGATCTGCCCCTACCCCCTGACTTGCGGGCTTCCCTTGAGCGTGGCTTGAATCAGTTCGGGGTCAGCTTTCCCCCGGAGTCCTCTCCAGATGGCTGGTGCAGTGAATGGCACAGCGGATTGGGGCCCTGGTTTTCCCAGGCAGCAGCAGCCTTGGCCAGGGGAACCTTGCTGGTGATTGATTACGCCCTTGAGGCCAGGCGCTATTACAGCCTCGCCCGTTCAAACGGCACATTGATCGCCTATCGGAATCAACAGGCCAGTGGCAATCTGCTCAGGGAACCAGGACTCTGGGATCTCACAGCCCATCTCTGCATCGAAACCCTTGTTGCTCAGGCCCTTGCCCAGGGTTGGTTGCTGCTGGGAGAGGTGCGGCAGGGACAGGCGCTGCTGGCCCTCGGTCTTGCTGAACGTCTTCATGCTCTGCAGGGGATGTCTGCAGAGCAATTGCCTCAGGCTCTGCAGCGACGTGAGGCATTGCTGAGACTTGTTGATCCGGCCGGCCTCGGGGACTTTCGCTGGCTGGCTTTTGAAATCGCCACCAGTCAGAGAACGATCAGCAGCTGCCGGTTTCTTGAGGAGCCTTCTCGCGAAGATGATTCAGGCAGACCCTGATCTCCTCCTCGCTGACATCGTTGCGGATCTCCACAGAGCCGATCGCTGTTGGCAGCAAAAAGCGAACTCTTCCATCCTGAACTTTCTTGTCCCCCTGAAGCGATCTCAGCACGGCTTCAGGGTCAAGATCAGGCCATTGACTGGGCAGCCCTGCGGCTTCGATCAACGCCTTCTGCCTGTCTGCTTCTGATCGACTCCAGCTTTTTTTGACAATGGCGAGTTCCCCTGCGGCGACCATGCCGATGGCAACAGCTTCACCGTGGAGCCAGGTGCCATAACCACAGAGGTTCTCAACGACATGACCAAAGGTGTGGCCGTAATTGAGAATGGCCCGGAGCCCACCTTCTCGTTCATCATCGGCCACCACCCTGGCTTTCTCTGCGACTGAATATTCAAGAATGCGCTCGAGAAGCCTGCCCTGAATTTCTGTCAGGGAAGCTAATGCTTCTGTTTGTTCAAGCAGCTCAAACAACTCAGGGCTACCGATCACACCGTATTTGATCACTTCCGCCATCCCGGCTCGGAATTCACGTTCTGGCAGGGTGTCCAGGGTTGTGGGATCGATCAGGACGAGCTTCGGTTGATGGAAGGCTCCGATCAGATTCTTTCCGCGTGTGTGGTTCACACCTGTCTTGCCGCCAATGGAGGCATCCACCATGGCCAGCAGTGTGGTGGGAATCTGTGCCACGGCGATCCCCCTCAACCAGGTCGCAGCCGCAAAACCCGTCATATCTCCAACAACTCCTCCGCCGAGAGCCACCATCAGAGAGCCCCGTTCAAGCCGGGCGTCGTAGGCCCGATCATGGATGAGGGTCACGCTGGCCTGGGTCTTCTGATCTTCACCGGCATCGATCACCAGCAATGAGGGCCTGAAGCCACTGTCTCTGAGACTGTTGAGGCAGCGATCGGCATAGGGCTGGGCGACATCGGGGTTGGAGACAACCAGAATCTTCAGCCCCGCCCTGAATCCCGCACGCTGCAATTCCGCTCCAATCGATTGCAGCGCCGAGGCTCCGATCACAACTTCATAGGGATTCCGCTCCAGGGCAACCGGTATGCGGCGCACTGCCTCGATTCCAGCAGCGGACATCAATCACCTGCTTGTTCTGCCCCCACTCTGCCGGGCAGAGGTGCATCACTCCAACTAGCCTCCCTGCACATCTCCTGTCGGTGCCATGGCAGTTCCAGGTCTGCCTCAGCCGCGCAACGCATTTCACAATGCTCTTGCGGCATGGGGGTTTCTATTCCCTGCGTTGCTTCTCCTTGGGCTTTCGGTGCTGGTCCCAGCCGTGATGGCGCTTGTGATGAGTTTCACCGAGACCGGCCTGGATGTTTCCGAACCCTTGAAATTCGTGGGTCTCGCCAATCTGCAGCGATTGAGCGTCGATCCGATGTTCTACCGGGTTCTCGGCACCACCCTCCTTTACCTAGTCGGTGTTGTCCCACCCATCGTCGTTGGCTCCCTGGCCCTCGCAGTGCTTGTCAACCGCATGCTTCCAGGTATTCATTTTCTGCGTGGAGCGTTCTACACCCCTGTTCTGGTCTCAATCGTTGTGGCGGCAATCGCCTTTCGTTGGTTGTATGCCGAAAATGGTGTGATCAATGGCTGGCTCTCTGCCTTGATCGGTTCCACATTCAGCCCGATCGGTTTTCTGAGCTCCCCTGTTCTTGCCTTGCCTTCGGTGATGCTCGTGACCTTGTGGAAGGGGTTGGGCTATTACATGGTGATTTTTCTTGCCGGTCTGCAGGGGATTCCAAAAGAGCTCTATGAGGCAGCGGAGCTGGATGGTAGTGAGGGATGGCGAAAGCATCTCGATATCACCCTTCCACTGCTTCGGCCCTATGTCACCCTTGTCGCTGTGGTGTCTTCGATTGCAGCAACGAAGGTTTTTGAGGAGGTTTTTCTGATGACCCAGGGAGGGCCAGCCGATTCGACGCGCACACTTGTTTATTACGTTTATGACCAGGCCTTTGCTGAGCTTGAGATCAGCTACGCCTGCACGGTTGGCCTGGCCCTTTTTCTGTTGGTGCTTCTGCTCACGGCCATCCGATTGGCGTTCGCAGGCGATCGAGGCCTGCTTTGAGCAGCGATGCTTTTGGCGATGGTTATCGAGATGTCATTGTTGATCGGTGCTCAACGGTTTGGTTCCCATGAGCAGCGCTCAGTTCCCGCTCCCAGCCTCTGATGCTCCGATGATCGGAGTTGTAGGTGGTGGGCAGCTCGCCCAGATGTTGGTTGATGCCGCGAGGCGAAGAAACATCGGCATAGCTGTTCAGACCGGTTCAATCGATGATCCAGCCGCGCAGCGGGCATCACGGCTTGTTCTGGGAGATCCTGCTGATGTTGAGGCCACAAAGGATCTGGTCAGGGGCTGTGAGGGGGTCACCTTTGAGAATGAATGGGTCAACGTTGAAGCTCTGCAACCCCTTGAGCAGCAGGGAGTGAGATTCAGTCCTCCCCTGGAATCTCTGGATCCGTTGGTCAACAAGCTGAAGCAGCGTCGGCTGCTCGATGACCTGGGAATGCCCTGTCCTGACTGGGTTCCCCTTGAATCCATTGATGCCGCTGCCCCCAGTCTTCCCGACCAGTGGGATTTTCCGTTGATGGCCAAGGCTGCCCACGGCGGCTACGACGGCAAAGGCACAAGGGTGATCCATTCCCTTGAAGAGCTCAGTCAGCTGATTGAAAGTATTGATCCCAGCGGCTGGTTACTGGAAGCATGGGTCAGTTATGAATGCGAACTTGCACTTGTTGTGAGTCGAGATCAGAAGGGACTGTTGCGAACCTATCCCCTTGTTGAGACCCATCAGACTCGCCAGGTTTGTGACTGGGTTCTGGCCCCTGCAGGTGTTGATCAGGATGTTGAAGCCATGGCCTACAACATTGCTGCATCCCTGTTGACGAAGTTGAGCTATGTGGGGGTTCTGGCGATTGAATTCTTCTATGGCCCCGCAGGCTTGCAGGTGAATGAAATCGCTCCGCGAACACATAACTCAGGTCATTTCACAATCGAAGCCTGCAGCAGTAGTCAGTTCGATCAACAGCTTTGTATTTCAGCCGGTCTACCAGTGCCTTCTACTGATTTTGTGGTTGCTGGAGCCGTGATGGTGAACCTGCTGGGATTGGCAGAAGATTCAGGGTTGTCTGTTGAACAACGTCTTGATGCACTACGTCAGTGTGATGAAGTGAACCTTCACTGGTACGAAAAGAGATCAGAGCAAAGCGGACGAAAAATGGGACATGTGACCGTTCTTCTCAAAGGCTGTGATATCGCCAGCCGCAAGCAGGAGGCAAGCATGGTGCTGGATAAGATTCGCTCCATCTGGCCGATGCCTGGCTCAGAAATGTATTAGATTCGCTGCGGACTGCTGTGTTGGTGACAGCCTTCTTCTAGTGCTCTGATCTGACTCTCTTTCGACTTGGGGAAACTGTCGTGCTGGTGCAGTAAACCGGCCATGTAGCCGGAAACGAATCCACACTTTGTCTCCCCTTCTGGTTCTTCCAGGTCGAACACTGGGGCTTGCACGGCACGGTGGTTCCACATTGATCAAATGTCATTACATCTGTAAGGCCAGTACATCTAGCCAGTGATTTCTTGCCTTTGTTGATATCATTGCGCTTCCTGTATTGCTTCTATCTGTTTATTTTTGGTTGTGGTTCATTCATGGCTTGACCTGCAGATGTAAGCGTTACAGAGTAAGGCTTGAAGCAGTAATTGGAGCCTAGGCCTAATGCAAGATTCAAGAGAGAAAGTTGAATCATAAGCCCATGATATCTGTAATTGTGGCTTTCGCTTTTCAGTGATTCCTGGCCTTGTTGATGGGTTCTGATCCTGGTCTCTTTTCTGTGGAGAGTCGCTGTATAGTCACATATGTCTGTGGAGATTTATTGTTCAGGCGTGTCTACAGGTCATGCTGATCTGGATTGAGGCTTGTCTATGAATCTATTCTGCCCTCATATCTTGTGATCGTTCGATTTTTAATCTGCACCTGCTGGCCTGGTGATCTGATCTACGCGCTTCATCCCAGGCATTAATGACTTTTTTGATTATTTCTTGTGGATGTTTGTGATCAAGGCTTGCTGCTTTTGATCTGCTCCATCAGTTCGGCTTCTGTGAGCTCAGTCACTACAAAAACCTCCTGGACGCTGCTGCCTTTTCTGGCCACTAACTTGAAGCCTGCGCATGTCTGGATGGAAATTCTCAGTCTCAGCAACGGGCTATGCCCTCTCACCCTGCTGATCACCCCAGGGGTGATGGTTTGAATCCTCTCCTGCCGGGAAAGTTGTTTCAACCAGGGAATCAGCCCTTCGATGTAGGTGCTGTGCGTGATCACAACCCTTCCCAAAACTTGCTCTGATCAACCCTGGTCGAAACTAGCTGGGGTGGCTACGAAGAAGGAAGTGCCTCTGATGCGGCGATGCTCAAATCCATCGATAGCCTTCGGGATTCTGTAAGTGGGCCTCTTGTAGAAACCTGTGGTTCTGAGGTAAGGATGATCACGGCCGAGGTCCATGGCAATGAAGTTCGTGGCCTGGCTTTATGCCCTGGAAAGGTTGTGAGGTACGTGCTCGAGGCCCAGACCTCTCGACTTCGCACCTCTGACATGCTGCGGATCACAGCTGCTAAGAAAAAGCCAGCGGCCTGAACCCCAGATCTGCTTGTCAATCCCAGTGTCCGATCTCCCTGGGGTGGCTGGAGGGTCAGCTCGCGACAGTCCTTAAGTCAGTAGGGCCTGAATCAGAAGCTGCTGAAACTGATCAGCAGCGTTCAATCGGGGCCATCGTCAGTCCTTCCGCCGAGAGCTGCTGGTGGTAGAGCTCTGCCTGCTCCAATGGACCGCACCAGACTTCAGCTGAACCCTGAGAATCGATCTGATGGGCGAGTTTCCAGGCCCGCTCTTCGCCCATGCCGGGGATGATTTTCCTGAGGCAGTCCACAACGTGCTGAAAGGTATTGACGTCATCATCAAGAACAATCACCCTCGCCTGGGGATATCGCTGAGTTTCTCTTGCCTTCTCCATTACTGGAGTTGCGCCAGGAGTCGCGAATGTCATGACTGATGGGCAACAGTGAACGGATTCGTCCGGAGCCTAGTAAAGTCTCCTCAGTTCTGCCGATGAAAACAGTGTTATTCACTCTTGCCTGGGCTTCGCTGGCAGCTGTTTTCAGTTTCTCCATTGCCATGGTGGTGTGGGGACGTAACGGAGACGGCTCTCTTGATTTCTGAGTGTGCCTGAAGCACTTCAGACATCAGTGTTCAACAAGATCCTGGCCGTATCGGCAGGATCCATGCTCGTGTTCGTGACCCTTTCTGTGATCTATCTTTCGATCGTTGAATGGCGAGACCGTCGAAGACGCAAATCCATCAGCAAAAAAAAGTCATAGACCAGGCGCTGCGCTGATCGCTTGGAGCTGCGCTGATCGCAAGGCATTGCGCTGAACTGCAGGTCGCACCAAAGAGTTTCACAGTTCTGTAGGACCAGACCTCCCCAGGCGAACAAGCTTTGCTGAACAGGACTTGATCAAGAGGACTTGCTGAACAGGACATGTTGATTGGCTTGCTGGTCAAAGCGTTGACGGTGACCAGCCGCCCTGTGGACCAGTTAGCCGTGCCCTTCATGGCAGCCAGATTCATGAACGGTCAGGTTCTTGGCAGCCTTGAACATCACTGCCGTCAATCCTGGTTCAGCTTGTGCTGATGCGCGGTTGTTCTGCTGAGGTTCTTGACTTTGTCAAAATGCAGAAACAGATCTCTTTTTGAATGAGGAAATCAGCTTGGCCAGGCTTCAGCCGCATCATCGGCAGCAATGATCTGACTTAAGGCCTGGCAAAAAAACACCTTTTCAAAATGCTGAGGCTGAGCCGGAGAATCCGATTCCCTGTATCCATTGCTGGCATTGCTCTGTTTCTGAGCATTCCGGCGTTGGTTCTAGCCTTCATGGCTCAACGGGGAACATTGCGTTCGGCTGACTCGAACAGCTCACTTCACTCCGTGATCGCACGGATGAATCTTCTGCAGAGTTTTCGGGGCGATCCCAGGCGTGATCCACCAAGGCTCTGGCGGGAACGACTGGGGATGAAGCTTGCCAGTGACCTCTGGAGTCGTCAGGGACGAGGGCTCTGGTGGCAGGCCTGGTCTGACGATGGAGCTGGTTACCTGATCCTGCCGAGCAGGCTCTGGCCATCAAAAACATCCTCACGGCTTGCCGAGGTTCACCTGGGTGGGATTGTTGTGATCGGAGTGGATGGCCTGCATCGGCAACAACTCCTCAAGATTCTTGATGGCGGCATCTCTGAACCCATCTCGAAAGAGCAGCGCTTGCAGCGCTTCTGTCTGAGCCAGCTGCTGCACAAACCAGCTGTGATGTGGTCTGCCGAGGGACTTGCCGCCATCAGTGGCTCTCTTGTCCCCCTTCTTCAAGTTGCCAGGGTTGGCTGCTTATCCCTTGAAATCAAGGGAAGCAGCTTGCATTGGCAGGGCGTTGTGGGTTCGAGATCCTTCAGTTCAGCCCCATCGAGGCTCAGGCCCAAGCCACAAGCAAGGTTTGCAGATCTGTTGAGCTTTTCCAGCAAGAATCGCCCTGACGATCTGCTGCTTTCGTTGAAAAGCACCCGTTCAGATCTGCTGTTTGGAAGTTTGCTTTCACGCCGGATCATTCGCGATCCCCTTGAAACTGATTACGGTCTCACCCAAAAGGATCGGCTGAAACTGGGATTGGCTCCCCTTGACTTGATGCTGATGGAGAAGAGGGATGGCAGATATCAGGCCAGTATTCAGATGCAGATGCTTCTTGCCGGTGGTGCGCCACGCTGGTCCCCGGTTCTTGATGCGGTGAGTGCTCGCCTGCAGGAGCGGGGATTTGATCAGTCAACGGTTCCAGAGTCAGGGGTAAAAAGCCCTGCTCAAGCCTCCTCACGAACAACCATCTGGAGCAGGACAGACGCTGGTAAAACGGCTGTTGTTGGTGGTTGGACCTGGCATCACAGCAAGACCAACCAGAATCACAAGACCAACCAGAATCACAAGACCAACCAGAATCACAACAGCCTGCACAACCGGCTTGATCTCTCCCTGGGTGCTGCGCCTTTATCCAGGCCAGGTTTGCCAACACCCCAGCTTGCAGCTGATACACCCTTAAGGCTCTGGGCTGATCCGAGCCGCCTCGAAAAGCTGGGGATGCTCAGCGGCAACTGGCCAGCTCCGGTACAAAAGGCACAACAGCTGCAACTGCAACTCTCTGAACTTCAAGGCAGTGAGACAGGCAGTCAATCCTGGTGGTGGATGCAAGGTCAGTTGAGCCTGGCTCAGCCCGAGACGCCTTGAACAATCTCCTCAGGCTTGCTGTCAACGTTGGGTTCAGCTTGCTCCCGCTCCCTCTTTCTCCTTTCGGCAGCGAGGGTTTCTTCCATCAGCTCAACAGCTTGAGTCATTTTTTCGAGATTTGCGGTGTAAATGGAGAGGTCTTTCTGAACCCGCGGTTTTGAGAACCCCATGGCTTCACCGAGTTGATGGGCCTTCTCAAGCATTTTTTCAGGATCTGTTGATTCCTCGCCCTGTGCTTTGAGAAGCAGTGTGAGTAAGCCCACGGCCATCAGACGTGAGTAGTGGAAACTGGCGTTGTCAGCCCGTTTGAGGCCTTCAGCAAGGGCCTCAGGCGCTCCAACCCCCTTGTTCTCGATCCATTGCTGCACATCCTCAGGGTTGTGACCCCCCGCCCTCACGGCCTGGATCGCTTGTTCGGCCTGAGCACGCAGGGATGCCGGATCAAAGCCATTGCAGCTGCAGATGGCGTTGAACAGCATCGGTAGCTGTGCCTCCGGCCTGTAGCCACGGGTGAAGGTCTCGAACACTTGCAGCATCCCAACGGCAAACAAGGCATCAGCTCTGAAGTGCTTCTGATGGCTCAGCAGGTGCAGTTCCACCAGCAACTCATCAGCTGTACGTCTGTACAAAGCTGGAATCACATGGGGGAAGAGGCCGTGAAAAGCTCGTTTGCTGTCGGCAATGGTCTGGCTATCGCTCAAGTCGCTGGCCTGGGCTGGTATGCAGAAAACCCTAGCGCTGCTGATGCCGCCGTTAGGATCGTGTCAACTGAGCAGAACAGCATGATCCCGATCGTGATTGAAGAATCGGGCCGAGGTGAAAGGGCTTTTGATATCTATTCGCGCCTGTTGAGAGAACGCATCATTTTTCTTGGAGAGCCTGTTACCAGTGATTCCGCCAATCGCATTGTTGCTCAGATGCTTTTTCTTGAGGCGGAAGACCCGGAGAAGGATATTTATCTCTATATAAATTCTCCTGGGGGGTCTGTTTATGATGGCCTAGGGATTTTTGATACGATGCAACATATAACTCCTGATGTTAATACTGTTTGTGTTGGACTCGCTGCCAGTATGGGTGCTTTCCTGCTTTGCGCAGGGGCTAAGGGTAAGCGGAGCAGTTTGCAGCATTCTCGAATCATGATTCACCAGCCCCTTGGTGGTGCAAGGGGACAGGCCAGTGATATTCGTATTCAGGCCGATGAGATTCTCTTCCTTAAAGACCGTCTTAACCAAGAACTTGCTGAGCGTACTGGCCAGCCAATTGAGCGCATCAGGGAGGATACAGACCGTGATTTCTTTATGTCTCCGTCGGAAGCCACAAGTTATGGGCTGATCGACAGTGTGATTGACAAGCGGCCAGTTCATCCTGTTGCCTGATTTGCTTGTCGGGAAGTGCATTCATTGATGACTTCATGACTTTGCCAGTTTTTGATTCTATGTTTCCCTCTGGAGACCTATTATTTTGAAAGAGTCAGTGGTTGCGACGAACTGCTTTGCTGGATGATACTGCCTGTCAGTAAGATCAAAATTGTTTTATTCAGTGCTTATCAGTAGTTATTGTCAGTAGTTAGGGTGCAGTCGGGTGCTGAAGGCAAAGTACAGTTCAGAAGTTAAAAAAAGTCACTGAGTTTTGGCTCCTCAGTGACTAGGGATTGTGATCAAGGATAAGGATCAGCAGAGCAATGGCTGCTCGAGCACTTGCGAATTAAGTGCTGAGTAATTGCTCAGTTCTTTCCTTCTCGGGGATCTCGGCAAACTCAGCGACGACGGAGCGGAATTCATCGCCATCAATTGTTTCCTTCTCAATCAGTAGCTCAACCAGTTGATCCATCCCTTGCCTTTGCTTCTGAACAAGTTCGACTGTTTCGTTGTAACAGCTTTTGACGATTGTCCTTACCTGTTCATCGATCTGCTTGGAAATTGAATCAGAGATATCGCTCCTTGTCATCAGGTCTCTACCAAGAAACACTTCCTGGTTTCCACCCTCAAGGGACATCGGGCCAAGATCACTCATGCCAAACCTGGTGACCATTTGTCTAGCCATTGAGGCCACTTGTTGTATGTCTCCACCAGCTCCTGTTGTGACTTCGGAATGGCCGAAGACAACATCTTCCGCAGCACGTCCACCCAACGCTCCCATGATTCTGGCCCTGAGCTGGGCCCTGGTGATCAGCATCTGATCCTCGTCTGGGGAGAACCATGTCAGGCCCTTGGCCTGACCCCTTGGGATCAGGGTGACCTTCTGAACGGGATCATGGGCTTTGATCAGAGTGCCGACGAGGGCATGGCCGACTTCGTGATAAGCGATCAGTCTCTTGCTGCGGCCATCCGTGAGTGGTTGACCCTCCATGCCGGCAATGATTCGATCCACTGCAGCATCGATTTCAGAAAGCCCGATGGCATCTTTGCGGCGTCTGGCCGTGAGAATCGCGGCTTCATTGAGAAGGTTGGCCAGGTCAGCACCAGTGAAGCCTGGGGTCCTTCTGGCAATGCTTTCTAGGGAAAGGCTCTCTTCGAGTTTCTTGTCTCTGGCGTGCACTTCGAGGATGGATAGCCGCCCTTTCACATCCGGTGGGTCAACGCTCACCTGCCGGTCGAATCGGCCGGGGCGCATCAGGGCTGAGTCAAGAACATCAGGGCGGTTTGTGGCGGCAATGATGATGATGCCGCTGTTGCCCTCAAAGCCATCCATCTCAGTGAGCAGCTGATTGAGGGTCTGTTCACGCTCGTCGTTGCCACCACCGATGCCTGCACCCCGTTGACGGCCAACGGCATCGATCTCATCGATGAAAATCAGGCAGGGAGTGTTTTCCTTGGCACGTTTGAACAGATCCCTGACCCGGCTGGCACCAACGCCAACGAACATCTCGACGAATTCAGATCCAGATAACGAGAAAAAGGGAACACCAGCTTCGCCGGCGATTGCTTTGGCAAGCAGGGTCTTACCGGTTCCAGGTGGGCCAACAAGCAGAACACCTTTGGGAATCTCTGCTCCGACTGAGGTGAAGCGTTCCGGTTGCTTCAGAAAGGTCACAACCTCCTGGAGATCCTGCTTGGCCTCTGCGACACCGGCAACATCATCGAATTTCACGCCTGTTTCAGCTTCCATGGCGAATCTTGCCTTGGTCTTGCCGAACTGCATTGCTTGTCCCGGTCCTCCGGGCATCGAGCTCGAGCGTCTGGCGAGAAGAATCAGCCCACCGATCAGGAGCAGTGGGAAGAGCAGATTGCCGAGGATGCCAAGACCTGGAGGCCCTGTCCTGGGAGGGTGAATGTCAAAGCTGATTCCCTCATCCTTGAGAGTGTTGATCAGTTCCGGTGCCAGACCAGGCAGGTCAACGCGAAGTCGCTGGACCCTGTTATCGATATCCGGGTCCACGGCTTCAACAACGGCATTGCGCCCACCGTCGTAGATGTCAACGGCTGTGACCCTGCCTGCTTCCACATAATCAAGGAAACGTCCATAGCTCATCCGGGTGATGGCCGTGTTACGGGGTGATGCCGCAGGGCCTTCCGGGGACACAGCATTGATGCTGCCACTGCCGATGACCTGCCAAAGAAGAAAAAGGCCAACGCCAATCGGGAGCAACCACAAAGCAATGATTCGCCAGCGCTGGTTCATGAAGGGCCTGAAAGTTCACCGACTGTAAGGGTGATACCTGGCCTTCCGTGTGTCATGGGGTGACGATCATTGAGGTTGCCTTTCAGAGGCTTCTCAGGGCAACGATCGGATCGAGCCTGGCTGCCCGCCTGGCTGGGACCACTCCGAAGAACAAGCCGATCGAGCCGGAAAGGCTCACGGTGATCAGGATCGTTACCGGGCCGATACTTGCCGGCAGGGTGGTGATGATTGCTATCGCTGTGACGCTTCCGATCCCCACCGCAGTGCCGATCACCCCCCCAAGACAGGCAAGAACCAGGGATTCGATCAGGAACTGATTGAGAACGTCAGCACTGCGAGCACCGAGTGCTTTGCGCAGCCCGATCTCCTGTGTTCTCTCACTCACGGACACCAGCATGATGTTCATGATCCCAATCCCTCCCACGAGCAGAGAGACTCCACCGATGGCAGCGAGCATCAGGGTGAGTCCCCCAGTGATCGTGCTGACGATGGTGAGAGCATCCTTCTGGGAACGAACGGCGAAATCGTCGTCACGCAGGATTCGATGCCGTTGCCTGAGCAGATTGGTGATCTGAAATTTGGCAGCACCTGTGCTGGCCTCATCCTTGGCTTCAACGCTGATGAAACTGAGGCTGATCCCGTAGGTGGGATCCCTGCCGGTGAGCCTGCTCACCATTGTGGTGAGGGGGATGTAGGCGTTTTCGTCCTGATTGCTTCCGAAAACAGCCCCTTTCGGCGCCATTACACCGATCACCTTGAAGGATTGATCCTTGATCCTGAGCTTCTGACCAATGGCATTGCCTGTTGGAAAAAGCTTGTCGCGCAGATCAGGGCCGATCACCACGACGCTGCGCGCACCCTGGAGATCCAGTTCGCTGATGAACCGACCTCTGGAGAGATCAAAACTTCTCACCGAGAGGAAATCCGGTGTGATCCCTGAGATCGAGCTGGAGGAACTGCGGCCCCCCGCCTGGACGACTTCACTGGAGGTGATCTGGGGTGCGACCCGTTTGATGCTCGGCACCTGTTCAGCGATGGCTTCTGCGTCTTCGATCACCAATGTTTTTGGGAAGGCCACCCCTCGACGGCGGGTGTCATTGTTTCCCGGCACAACGAACAGCACGTTGGCTCCGAGGCTGCTCAACTGATCCTCAGCAAGGTTCTGAGCACCACGTCCCACCCCCACAAGGATGATCACGGAGGCGTTGCCGATGACGATGCCGAGCATGGTCAGCAGGCTTCGCAGACGATTGCTTCTCAGGGTGGTGAGCGCCATCCGCACCGTTTCGATCGGAGGCAGCTTGCTGGCCATGGGCTTCAGATCATCGCGTCGTGTCTCGTGGCCCTGTTGACGCCGGTACCTCGGTGCACAATTCCATCTCGCAACTGCAGTGTCACCACTTCCCCCTCTCGCAGATCAACTGTGGCGCGAGGCACTCCAGCGATGATCGGTACACCAAGACGTTTGGCGATCACAACTGCGTGGCTTTCCTCTGCAACCTGTTCCGTGATCACACCGCCGGAAGCTTGGATCGCATCGAGATAGTCGGCTGATGTGTCCTTGACCACAAGAATTTCACCAGGTTCCATTCTGGCGCAGTCGCTTGGTTTCAGGGCCAGTCTCACCTTGCCGCTGACGGTGCCGCTGCCGATCCCTGTTCCCCTCGCGAGCACCGCACTGACGATGCCGACCTTGACAAGATCCGTTGACCCACTGACTCCAGTCAGGGTGCCTGCGGTTTGAACTGCCAGGTCCCCCTCCTTGAGCAGGCCCATTTCCTGGGCCACGCCCATGGCGAGGCTGAAGGTTCCTGAGGTGCTCTTCTGATCTGGGATCAGCAGTGGGGTGACGCCCCAGACCATCTGCAGCTTCCTGGCCACGGACACCTCACTGGTGATCGCAAGAATCGGTGTTGAGGGACGGAATTTACTGACGTTGTGGGCTGTGGCACCGCTTTTTGTGAGTGGCAGGATCGCTGCGGCGTTGAGTTGCCTGGCGATGCTGCTGACAGCACCACTGATGGCATTGGGAATCGTGCTGGGCAGATGAGTGTCGATCGGTCGCAGTGGATAGTCCTTCTCGATCCGCCTGGCGATGGTGGCCATGGTCTCCACCGCCTCCACAGGAAAGTCGCCGACAGCGGTTTCATTGGAAAGCATCACGGCGTCGGTGCCATCGAGAATGGCATTGGCCACATCACTGACCTCAGCCCTGGTGGGGCGAGGACTTGATGCCATCGAGTCGAGCATCTGCGTGGCCGTGATGATCGGTATCCCGAGGCTGTTGGATTTGTGGATCAGGTCCTTCTGCAAAAGAGGAACCTCCTCTGCTGGCATCTCCACCCCGAGATCACCTCGGGCCACCATCACGCCATCACAGAGGGGCAGGATCGCGTCGATCTGATCGATGGCTTCGAATTTTTCAATCTTGGCGATCACAGGGGTGTTATGCCCCTGTTGGTGGATCAATTCACGGATTTCCTGCATATCCGAGGGATTGCGTACGAAGCTCAACGCCACCCAGTCGACCCCTTGCTGAAGACCGAAGGCCAGATCCTCGCGGTCCTTGGTTGTGAGGGCTCGCACCGACAGCTGCACGTCCGGGAAATTCACTCCCTTGTTGTTGGAGAGCATGCCTCCGACCGTGACGATGCAGTGGAGGGTGTGCTCTTCGGCATCAATGCGATCAACGACCATTTCAACGCGACCGTCATCAAGCAGGATCCGGCAGCCTTGCGAAACCTCCTCGGCAAGTTTGTCGTAGGTCACCGTTGCAATGCTCTGATCGCAGCGCAACGGCTTGGAGGTGAGGGCGAAGGGATCTCCTTTCTCAAGGATGATCGGGCCTTCCTCAAAGCGACCGAGGCGGATCTTGGGACCCTGCAGATCCTGGAGAACACCGATATGCAGACCCAGATCCTGGGATACCTCGCGAATCGTTGCCAGGCGCTTGGCGTGTTCGCTGTGGTCACCGTGGGAGAAGTTGAGTCGGAAGGTTGTTGCGCCTGCCTGAATCAGTTCTCGGATACGTTCAGGACTTTCAGTCGCCGGGCCGATGGTGGCCACGATCTTGGTACGCCGTGTCAGATCGATCTGGGCCATCACCGGGACCTGAAACATCGCGGAAACTACCATCCAGCCTTAATCACTGGTGCCCTTCTGCGGCGGGGTGCGTTGAAACATGGATCTGAATCATTACCAGAAAGCTTCCCGTGACACGGCTCGCTATCCGGATGTGGGTCACAATCCCATCTATCCGACCCTTGGTCTGACTGGGGAAGCCGGTGAGGTGGCTGACAAGGTCAAGAAGGTGCTGCGGGATCGGGGCGGTGTGTTTGATCAGCAAGCCCGTGACTCGATCTGTCTTGAACTTGGTGACGTGCTTTGGTATGTCGCACAACTTGCCAGTGAACTGGGATTCGAGCTTGAGGATGTTGCCAGGATGAATCTCGATAAACTGGCAAGCAGGGCCTCCAGAGGCCAGATCTCAGGTAGTGGAGACCATCGATGATCAGAGCCTTGCTGAACTCAATGCTGAAAACGATTTTGATGCTGGTGCTGTTTGTTGTGGTGAGTGTTGGTGGTGTTGAACCGGTGCAGGCTGCAGATCTTGCCCTCTCTGATGTGACCATCGCCGCCTGTGATGCTTCAGATCCTGCATCACAGCCTGAAATGAAGCGAAAACTCGGAGCCTCCTGCTATGTGCTTTCAGGAGAGGCGCTGAACCCCGGGAAAAAAACCATTGTTGATATTGACGTTTTTGCTCAGATCCTCGATGCCAGCGGCGAGCCAGTTCTGCATAACCGCACACGATTGGGCTCGATTGGAGACGTGGAGCCTGGCTCCCATCACTTTGCATTGAGATTATCTGTGCCTTCCGGCACACCCGGCCCTTTTGAGGTGAAGGGTGCCAAGGCCCGTGGATTCTCTGCTCCGGTTCGCCTCAGGGCTGGAGATGATGATGAATTACTTCCCCTGGAGGAGAACGTTCTGATTTTGGAGAGTTGAAACCCTTTAAAGACAAGCAAAACTTGTCAGCAAAACTTCTCAACAACACAACACTGGTGATCAGGATTGACTTTGCCAAGAGTGCGTTTCTGAGTGGTGTTGCCGATTGGCACTGAGGCGATCTCAACGCCCTCATCCTCAAGCTTTACGTAAGACTTATTCATTCCACGTTCTGGTCAACCCAAGCGCTGTTCAGCTGAAGACGCCGTCAGCAAAAAAGCTGTCAGCAAAAGACGCTGTCAGCAAAAGACGCTGTCAGCCGAAGACACCTTGCGATCAGAAGAGATGGATCTCTATAGCCATAGCTGCTGCTGCTCCTAAGCAAGGTTCAGGCTCAGATCAAGTGGGCCGCTGAAGTGCCGAGCTCAGATGCTTGAGGGATGTCCCCCTTTGGGATCAGTTCCTCTTCTGTCCGTGTCCCTTAAAGACCGATAACGACCCGGGCACCACTCTCGAGCAAGCTGCTCATCAGGCTCAGGGCAATGAAGGCAAGGATGGCGGAGAGATCGAGTCCCCCAAGTGGTGGAATCAAGCCACGGAACATGTTCAGGTATGGATCCGTGATCGAACTCACAGCGCTGAGCACTGGATTACCCCAGTCAAGATTCGGGAACCAGCTCAGTAGAACCCTTACGATCAGGATGTAGGAGTAGAAGACAAGGGTTGTGGCGAGTACTGCCAGTAATTCAGCCGCGAATAGCTGAACTGCCATTGGGTTTTCCATGATGAGCACCTGAATGGGTTAACTCTATGCAGCCTTGGGTGGCTCGACTGAACCCAGGTCAGGAAGAACTGAAAAGGTGCGATGAAATTTCTCAGACAGGGTCAGCCAGTAGGAGCGGCCTTCGCTTTGACGCTTGCGTTCGATGAAGTTCTGAGCCAGCAGATCCTTGATGTGCTCGTAGGCACCTGAACCACGCAGCTCAACCAGATCCGATTGCAGGATCCTTTTCTTCAGGGCAATCGTGGCAAGGGTTCTGAGGCTGGCAGTGGAAAGGTCAACAGGCAGAAGATTCTGCACCAGTGAGCCCAGTCCAGGGCGCAACTGCAGGCTGAAGGAACCTTTGTGTTCATTGATCTCCAGAGCTGTGTCTCTCTGGGCATAACCGGCCACCAGGGCAAGAAGTGCCTGTTCAACATCCGTCATGGAGGTGTCTGAGAGCTCAGCCATCTCCTTGAGGGTGACCGGCCTGCCCTTGAGATAAAGAATGGCTTCAAGCCTTGCCGGTAGTGAGATGCCTAAGCCGCTCTCCTCGGCGAAGGCCTGGGATTTGGCGTCCATGGCAGCCCCCAGAGATGGATGGGCCAAATTAACGTGTTCAGAAGGAACGCGCACCCAGGAAAAGTTCATAGGCGGGATTTCCGGTCTCCTCCCAGCTCTGGTAACCCAGATTTTCCAGGAAGCGATTCCAGTTGAGCAGGTCCTTTTCCTCTACCAGAACACCCACGACAATCCTGCCCACATCAGAGCCGTGGTTGCGGTAATGGAAGATGCTGATGCTCCAATCAGGCTGAAGGGTGCTGACGAAGGTCATCAGGGCCCCAGGCCGTTCCGGGAATTCAAATCGGTAGAGCAATTCATGGCAGGTCTTTGCCCCCTCTGTTTTGGCTGAGGAGGGCAGACGGCCACCGACCATATGGCGCAGATGTACCTTCGCCAGTTCATCCTCACTCAGATCAAGGCAGGGAAAACCTGATGCTTCAAGCCGTTTCAACAGCTGGGTTCGATCCTGAGGTCCCTGCACTTGCACGCCGATAAAGATGTGGGCCTGAGCTCCCTCAGCCATGCGATAGCTGAATTCGGTGAGACTTCGTTCGCCAAGGCTCTGACAGAGGCGGCGCAGACTGCCTGCTTGCTCAGGAATCTCAACGGCGAGCATGGCCTCCCGCTCTTCGCCAAGTTCGGCACGCTCAGCAACGAATCTGAGTCTTTCGAAATTCATATTGGCGCCGCAGGCCACGGCCACAAGGCTTTTCCCCTGCAGGTTCCGCCTGATCACATCCGCCTTGAGCCCGGCAACAGCCAGGGCCCCGGCGGGCTCGAGAATGGAGCGGGTGTCTTCAAAGACATCCTTGATGGCTGCGCAGATCTCGTCGGTGCTGACCGTGACCATCCCGTCAACATGTTTCCTGGCCAGTTCAAAGGAGTGCTTCCCCACCTGCCTGACGGCTACCCCATCGGCAAACAGGCCCACCTGGGGCAGTTCGATCCGTTCACCAGCCCGTAGTGATTCGGTCATCGCCGCAGCATCGTGGGGTTCAACGCCAATCACCTCAACAGTTGGCCAGAGACTCTTGACATAGGCAGCGATTCCCGCAATCAAGCCACCACCACCAACAGCCACATAGATCGCATCGGGTGGTTCGTTGATCTGGCGCAGAATCTCAAAGGCGATGGTCCCCTGACCGGCGATCACCTCAGGATCGTCAAAGGGATGAATGAAGGTGAGCCCCTGCTCCTGGCTCAGACGCAGGGCTTCCCCATAACACTCGTCATAGGTCTCTCCATGCAGAACCACCTCGGCACCGAGGGAGCGCACAGCTCTGACCTTCATCTCCGGAGTGGTGATCGGCATCACGATCACCGCTCTTGAATTAAGCTTGGAGGCGCTGAGGGCAACACCCTGGGCATGATTGCCGGCGCTTGAGGCGATCACACCCCGCTTCAGTTCAGCGGCACTGAGCTGGGACATCCGGTTGTAGGCGCCCCGGAGTTTGAAGGAGAAAACGGGCTGCAGGTCCTCCCGTTTGAACCAGATCTGATTGTTCAGGCGGCGACTCAGGTTTGTCGCCAGCTCCAGTGGCGTCTCCTGGGCAACGTCGTAAACGCGAGCCCTGAGAATTTTCTGCAGATAATCATCCATAGGAACAGTCTCGCAAGCGCTGGTCTGAGCATCTGCCTGTTGCCGCAAGTCTCGATTTCAATGGATCTGACAATCGCTTAACAGAACCTTCTAGATTGACCGGATCGGTGCTCGATGGGTATGAAGCTGAGCGAGTTGACTCATCCGAATCAGCTGCATGGCCTCAGCACAGAAGAGCTTGAGGATGTTGCCAGGCAGATCCGTGAGCGCCATCTCGAAGTTGTGTCCACGAGCGGAGGCCATCTGGGCCCTGGCCTCGGTGTGGTTGAGCTCACCCTGGCCCTCTATCAGACCCTTGATCTGGACCATGATCGCGTGATCTGGGATGTGGGGCATCAGGCCTACCCCCACAAATTGATCACCGGTCGCTACGAATCCTTCGATAGCCTTCGCCAGCAGCACGGTGTAGCCGGTTATCTGAAGCGATCTGAAAGCCCCTTTGACCATTTCGGGGCCGGCCATGCCAGTACATCGATCTCCGCGGCCCTTGGCATGGCCCTGGCCAGAGATCGTCGTTGTGAATCGTTCAAATGCGTTGCTGTGATTGGGGATGGTGCCCTCACCGGTGGGATGGCCCTTGAAGCCATCAACCATGCAGGCCACTTGCCCAACACGCCACTGCTGGTCGTACTCAACGACAACGACATGTCGATCTCCCCTCCTGTGGGAGCACTGTCCACCTATCTAAATCGGATGCGGCTGAGCCCACCGATGCAGTTCCTTTCCGGCAGTGTCGAGGAAAGTGTCAAGCAGCTTCCCTTCATGGGCGGTGAACTGCCGGATGAGCTGCACCGTCTGAAGGGCAGCATGCGGCGACTGGCGGTTCCCAAGGTGGGGGCTGTGTTTGAGGAATTGGGTTTCACCTACATGGGCCCGATTGATGGTCACAACATTCCTGAAATGGTGCGCTCCTTTCAGGCCGCCCACCGCGCCGGAGGACCGGTCCTCGTCCATGTGGTGACCACCAAGGGCAAGGGCTATCCCTGCGCCGAGGCAGACCAGGTTGGCTATCACGCCCAGTCCGCCTTTGATCTGGCGACCGGCAAGGCTCTCGCCTCAAAAGCTTCGAAACCCCCCTCTTACAGCAAGGTTTTTGGTCAGACCCTTGTCAAATTGTGCGAGCAGGACAGCACGGTGGTGGGAATCACCGCAGCCATGGCCACCGGGACAGGGCTCGACCTTCTGCAGAAGGCCATTCCACAGCAATACATCGACGTTGGCATTGCCGAACAGCATGCGGTGACCCTGGCGGCTGGCATGGCCTGTGAGGGACTCAAGCCTGTTCTGGCGATTTACAGCACTTTTCTGCAGCGTGCCTATGACCAGATGATTCATGACGTGGGCATTCAGAATCTTCCCGTCACCTTCGTGCTCGATCGCGCCGGCATTGTCGGGGCTGATGGACCAACCCATCAGGGGCAATACGACATCAGTTACATGCGGGCGATTCCTAATTTCACGGTGATGGCTCCCAAGGATGAAGCTGAACTTCAGCGCATGCTGGTGACCTGCCTTGGACATCCAGGCCCAACGGCCCTACGCATTCCCAGAGGCAATGGCGAAGGGGTGCCCTTGATGGAGGACGGCTGGGAACCACTGCCGATTGGCAGAGGGGAGGTTTTAAGGGATGGCGAGGATCTGTTGATCGTCGCCTATGGGGCAATGGTGGCTCCAGCAATTGCAACTGCATCCCTGCTTGAGGACTCCGGGGTGATGGCAACGGTGATCAATGCACGCTTCCTGAGGCCCCTTGATCAGGCTCTGATCCATCCGCTTGCAAGGCGGATCGGACGTGTTGTGACCATGGAGGAAGGCACTCTTGCCGGTGGTTTCGGTGCTGCCGTGGTGGAATCCATTCACGACCACGATGTGCTCGTGCCGACGCTCAGGATCGGCATCCCTGATCAGTTGGTTGACCATGCCACTCCCCAGCAGAGCAAAGAGTCCCTGGGGCTGACGCCAGAACAGATGGCGGATCGGATCCGCGATCGCTTTGGCTTTGCCCCCAGTGCCAGTTTCATTGGTCAATCAACACCCCAGGCTGTTCAAAGCTGAGTACACCAATCGTTCTTGTCGCTGGCGCCGGGCCAGCCGGGGCCCGACTTGCCGAACGGCTAGCCCTGCAGGGCCTTCAGGTCACACTTGTGGAGACATTGCGGGATCCTGCGAAGGTCGCCTTTTCAAGTGCGGCGATTCCCTATGGCGCCCTTGCTGACCTAGACGTGCCCAGGCGGGCAGTGGCGGCTATCTGGCGCGGCTGGCAACTCCATGACCCAGAGGGTGGTGAACACCAATGGTGGAGCGAGACGGATCTCGGCGCCGTTCTCGATTTCGGTGTGCTTCGTCAACAGCTCTGGCAGCGTGCCGTTGAGGCTGGGGTGGAGTTCCTCAAGGGTTGGCAGGTGATGTCTGTCACTGCCGGCTCAGGGCGGGCGGATGTGCTGTTGAGATCAGCCGCCGGTTGTGTTCAGACCAGGACCGCTGCCTGGGTGATTGATGCCACTGGCCAGCGTCGTTGCCTGCTCGGCTCTCCAAAGGCTCGAGGTTCCAGGCAGATCAAACCTCTGCTCGAGGGGGTGGGGGTGGAGTGGATCATTCAGGGACAATCCAGTGATGTGGCCCCCTGGGGGGACCGGCTGAGTTTTTTTCTCGGTTCCAGCTGGATTCCCCATGGTTATGGATGGATTTTTCCGATGGCGGCAAACCGTTTGAAGGTTGGTGTCTGTCGCCTGCCACCACAAGCTGAAGGGGTTCATCTCCCTTCTGCTTCAAGCTTCCTCAAGGGGATACTCAGCAGATTCGGCCTTGATCGTCTGCCCGTGCTTGATCGACATGGGGGCTTGTTAAGCAGCACCCTTGATCGGCGCGAAATCCACGGTCAGGGGCGGCTCATTGGCGTGGGTGATGCCGTGAGCACGGCCAATCTTCTTGGCGGCGAAGGGATTCGTTCCGCCTTGCTCAGTGCTGAGATTCTGGCGCCACTGCTTGCTGAAGCCTGTGATCGGAATCTGGCTGGCAGATCAGATCAGCTTGAACGTCGATTGATCAGCAGCTATGAAAAAAAATTGCGCCAACGTCTCGGTTGGCGCTGGGGTGTTTCAGCCAGATTGGCAAGGCGCACCTGGTGGGGGCTTGCCAACAACCAGGCTGATCAGCGAATGAGCCGTTTGATTTCTGGGTTGTCAGAGAAGGCCTCAGCTGAGGATCTCAACTCCCTTTTATTTGACTATCGCTTTGAACGGTATGGCCTGCGTCTGCTTCCCTATCTGATCGGTTGGCGGTGAAACAGGCTTCTCTGAATGGGCCCATTCAGAGGACTCTTTGCAGAGAAAGCCGACTCAGTGAAAGCCGCCTCAGAGAAGCCTGTCGCAGCAAAACCGGATCAGAGAAGTCCGCGTTGGGCAAGGCCCTGGATGGTTCCAATGCCCATTACATGGCCGAGGCAGTTGGCTGCAACCACAGAGGCGTGGCTCATACCAGCGAACAATTTCGGGAAAGGCATCTTGGTGCCTTCGTTCTGGTACTGGATGGTTGTTTTGGCGATGGTCCAAGCCAGCAGATGACAAGCGACCATCACGAGGCCCACTTTCGGCGACCAGGCGAATGTGGCAGGAGCAGCGGCAGCCAGGAGGGGTGTGATCATGAAGACCGTGGAAGCAACGCTTAATTTTCCGTCATTTATGGCGCTTTCTGATGCAAGTGCAGCCGGCTCTTAAGAGTTATTCACTAGTTTCCTGCCTAGGGCATGGGCAAAACCGATGGCGATGAGGGCATCGCTCAAGGTCAGGAATGCCTCTGCGGCTCCATGGAAGGGATCAACGTTGGAGAGTTCACGTCCATAAATCTGGTCAGCCAGGATCGCAAAGATGATCGTGATCAATACAAACAGCAATGTGAGCCGGAAGCCCCAGAGGGCAATCCTTGGGATGGAGCGGCATTGCTGGGCCCACCACAGAAAGGCCAGGTATGGAATCAGGGAGAGTCCATAAAGCGGTGACGGATCGAAGCCACTGAGGGCACTGAGGGAATTGAGGAGTCCAGTCGATGCAACGATGCTCATCAGGTCTGACCTTCTGTTCGAAACAGGTTCCAGGCGGCTGCTGCCAAACAGCTGTTACCGAGCAGGGTGAGGCCTGCCTGCAGGACAATCAAACCGCGCAGGGCCTCACTGTTATCGAAGACATGCCAGGTGCAGGCTGCCAGTGCACTCATCAGATTCGGCAGCATGGCAAGGGCCAGCCAGGACATCGCTGTGTTCTGGTTCCAGCGGCCCCACTGCACCACCAGAACAATCGCCAATGACCATTCGAGCAGGGTGGAGATATGGATCCACCAGGTGCCCAGAGAGAGTGCGTGCACAGGATCAGGCGGATTTAACAAGCCTAGTGAAAATGCATCATTGATAATGGCTTCACCACTCAAATCTGACGATGGCAGATCAGATGTCGGCCTGCCCCACAGTGATGTTGTGTGGTTACTACGGGGAAAAGAATCTTGGCGATGATGCACTGCTTGAGGTGCTTCTTGAGGATCTCCCTGAGCAGTGGCGGCCTCTGATCACAGCCCATGATCCGGGCTCCATTCAGGATCTCGCCCCTGGATCAGATGTTGTCAACCGGCGATCCCTGGCCAAGACGATTCAGGCCCTCAGCTCTGTCCAGGTTGTTGTTCTCGGCGGTGGCAGCCTTCTGCAGGACAGCACCAGTTTCAGGAGTCTGCTGTATTACCTGATCCTGATTGCTATGGCACGGCTTCAGGGGCGAACCGTTGTGCTCTGGGGGCAGGGACTTGGCCCTCTCCGCTCTCGATTCAGCCGCTGGCTGGTGGCCTCAGTGCTCCGTTCCGTTCAGAGGATTAGCTGGCGGGATCCGGAATCTCTGGCATTGGCCCAACGATGGCAGCTTTGCGTGCCGATGCGCATGGCTCCTGATCCGGTCTGGCAGATTCCAATGGCAAGTTGGGCTGGGGGGGAGGCCGTGGTCTTGTGCTGGCGCCCCACTGCATTACTTGATCAGCATGGCTGGCTGCAGTTGATCAGGGCCTTGGAAGAACTGCTCGCTGAGGTTGACGCGCCTCTGCACTGGCTCGCGTTTCATCGCCATCAGGATGCTCCTCTGCTCAGTTCACTTGAGCGTCAGAGCCTGATCGGTTCCGGCCTGAAATCAAGGAGCAGAACCGTTGTGGTTCATTCGGTGGCGGAGGCCATGAACCAGTTCAGCCGCGCGCGGCTGGTGTTGCCCATGCGCCTGCATGCGCTGATCCTTGCTGCCCTTTCCGGCGCCCCCAGCGCAGCTTTGAGTTACGACCCCAAGGTTGCTTCTGCCGCCAGGATGGCGGGACTGCCATGTGCGGATCTTCGCAACTTGCCCTCAGCCTCAGCCCTTGCTGAACAGTGGAAGAGTGTCTTGGACAGACCAGCAAGCGCCAGCGCCATCAACAAGATCCGCGAACAGGCCGGAGCCCATGGGAAGATGCTGCGAGAGGCTCTGGCAGCGGTGACAGAGGAGAGCTCGAACAGAACGATCAGTCGCAGCGGCGACCGGTCTGAGCATTGAAGTGATGTTCCTTTGATCGGGACCATCCGATCTGAATGCTTTCTGGAACGGCGGTCTGGCTGTCGCAGAGCATGCGGATCGAACCGCGGCAGCTCTCCAGCAGCCACAACTGAGCAGCGCCGAGCCATTCCCTGTCAATCAATCGACAATCCAGGCCGTTGGCTTGCAGTTTGAGATCCTCAGGACGGATGCCTGTGATCAGATTGGATTCAGGTTTGAGCAAATTGATCTCAGGCCGACCGATGAATCTGGCCACAAAAGTGGAGATGGGTTTGTTGTAGAGCTCGCGGGTGGTGCCGACCTGCTCAAGCTGTCCATCGCGTAGAACAGCGATTTTTTTTGCCATCGCCATGGCTTCATGCTGATCGTGGGTGACATACACAACCGGTTGGCTTCCGGACATGATCAGACGCCTCAATTCCGGCCTCAGCTCTTCCTTCAACTGGGCATCAAGGTTGCTCATCGGTTCATCGAGCAGATAAACCAGCGGATCTCTCAACAGGGCCCTTGCCAGTGCCACCCGCTGACGTTGGCCTCCAGACAGATGGGACGGCCTGCGCTCGGCAAGATCCTCAAGTTGCATGAGAGCAAGCACATCACCAACCCGTTTGCGCTGCTCGGGGCGAGAGGCACCACGTACCCGCAGACCAAGGCAAAGATTGTCGGCAACACTCAGATGAGGGAACAGTGCGTAGCTCTGAAACACCATGCCGATTCGCCGCTCTACCGGGGAGACATTGGTGACGTTGGTTCCATTGATGGAAATCGTGCCTTCATCCGGTTGATCCAGACCGGCGATCAATCGCAAGGTGCTGCTTTTGCCGCAGCCACTGGGGCCCAACAGGGCCAGGCATTCACCATCTTCAACCTCAAGTTGGAGATTGCGGATGATCCAGTTACGACCGACACGTCTGCCGATTTTCTCAAGAACAAGGGTCATCCTTTGACAGCTCCATTGGTGAGTCCGGAGACAATCTGGCGCTGGAAGATCAGCACAAGCAGCACAAGGGGTAAGGCCCCAAGCACTGTCGCAGCGGCAAAGGCACCGTAGGGAATCGAATAAATCGAGGATCCGGCGATGCGTGCCATCGCGACCGGCAGGGTGAGCAGTTCAGATCGGCTGATCCAGGTGAGAGCGATGGGGTATTCGTTCCAGGAGAACAGGAAAACAAGAATGGCTGTGCTTGCTGTGGCCGGGGTGATCAGGGGAATCAAAATCCAGCGCAACCGTTGCCAAAGTCCGAGACCTTCAAGCCTTGCCGCCTCCTCAAGTTCGACGGGAAGATCCTCAAAGGCTGATGACAGCAACAGCACAGCAAGAGGCATTGACAATGCTGCGTAGGGGAGGGTCAAGGCGAGAAGGTTGTTGCCGAGATTCAGGGTTCGTGCCAGCTCCAACAGGGCCAGAAACAGCAGAACATAGGGAAAGAGCGCTGCGGCGAGCAGAAACAGTTTTGTCGCTCTGGCAAGGCGAGGTGGGACTCTGGCGATCGAGTAGGCAGCTGGGATGGCCAGAACCAGGGTCAGAACCGTTGTGCTGGCACCAACGAAGCTGCTGTTGAGGATATAGCGCCAGAATGGCGGGTCAGAGTTGAGAACCTGGCGATAATTGTCAAGCGTCCATTGCTGGCCGATGTTGGCGAGGGGCTGCACCAGGGCTTCTGAACTGCAGAAAGACGTGTAGATCTGCCAGATCATCGGTGCCAGGGACCACAGCAGCAGAGCTGCGATCCAGACCTTGCGCGCTCCTGTCATCGGCTGACTCCTTTTAAGGCTCCCCGCCAACTGACCAGAAGCCAGGTGAGCAGACAGGAGATCACAAGCAACAGAAAACTTCCGATCATCACCGTGGCGCTGTAGCCGAAGTCGAGAAAGCGCATCGCATTGAGATAGGCATAAAGAGCAAGACTTTCGGTGCTGCTGGCAGGTCCTCCCCCTGTCATCACCTGAATCAGATCAAAGACCCCGAAGGCCTGGGCAAGTCGAAACAGGAGCCCCATCAGGATGTAGGGCTGCAGCAACGGCAGGGTGATGCGTTTCAGGGCATTGACAGAACGTCCCCCCTCAAGCCGAAAGGCTTCGTAGAGGTCTTCAGGAATGGTCTGCAGGCCTGCAAGCAGGATCAGGGCGATGAACGGGGTCGTTTTCCAGACGTCGGCAAGAACCGTTGCCAGCCAAGTGATTTTGGGATTGGAGAGGATATTGAGAGATTGCAGCCCTACAAGACCTGCCAGCTGGTCAATCGGTCCGTAGGGCGTGTTGAAAATCCAGCGCCAGCCCAGGGCCATCATTGTTGTGGGCAGGGCCCATGGCAGCAGGCTGAGGGCTCGAATCACTCCGCGACCACGCCAACGCTGATCCAGCAGCAGGGCAATGGCCAGGGCAAGAAGTAATTCCAATCCCACCGAAACAACCGCGAAGCGAGCTGTCTGGGCGGTGTCCTGCCAGAAACGCTGGTCATGGATCAAACGCAGCCAGTTGGCACCCTGATTGGGAACGGCCACAAGGCCAGTGAGTACGGAATCAGCATGGCCACTGAGCCAGCCATAACGAATCAACGGAACGCCGAAAACAATGGCGACCAGCAACAGAGCTGGTAAGAGCAGCAAGGACAGAGACAGGGGGCCAGCATCAAACAGCCGTCCAGACAGCTGCCGAGGCTTACCGATCTTCGGCTTGCTCATCTGACGTCTCCGGAAGAGGCAAGCACCTGCTCGGTGATGGATTGCGCTCCATTCATGCCCTGCTCAACAGTGTCCTGCCCAGTGAGAATTCCACTCAACTGGCGCTGCAGCACATCACTGATCTGCGCATAGAGCGGTGTTTCCGGGCGGGATCTGGTGATCTCAAGGGCCTTGCCGAGTTCCGAAAGAATCGGTGCAACCTCAAGCAGTTCCGGGTCTTGGAAAAGAGCTGTCTGGGTTGGGGCGTAGCCGTGGTTGAGGAACATCTGCTTCTGGGCTGATTCAGATGTGAGGAACTGCACCACCTCTGCGGCCGCGTCTGGATCGGAAGCACCTTTGAGAATCGCGAGTCCCCAGCTACCCAGGGTTGCTGCCGGGGAATGGCCAGGAGCCGCCACCATGGTGGTGACCCCCACATGACCTCGCACTGCACTGTCTGGTTTCTGCAGTTCAGCCCAGGCGAAGGGCCAGTTCCTCATCATTGCCGAATCCCCGGATCTGAAGGCCTGCAGACTCTCCGGTTCGGCGAAGTTGGTGACGGCCTTTGGACTCACACCGCTGGTGATCAGTTCCCTCAGCCAGCCAGCTGCCTTGAGGGCAGCTGGGCTGTCCAGCCCCACTTGATCGGTTTCGGGATCGAACCAATCACCGCCGAAGCCGTCGATGACCTCGAGAAAATCACAGCTGAGACCTTCGTACTGTCGGCCCTGCCAGACATAGCCATAGTCAACACGTCCTTCCCGTTGCAGTTTCTGACTGACTGCGATCAAGTCCTCCGGTGTGCGTGGAGGTTCGTCCATCAGATCGGTTCGCCAGAAGAGCAAGCCCATGGAGGCCTCGAAAGGCCAGCGATAGAGAGTGTTGTTGTAGGAGTTGCCCAGTTTCACTCCGCCGGCAAGGGAATCAATCTTCTCCTGGTTGAACCAGGGATCCAGGGGGATCAGCCAGCCAGCGGCCGCGTACTTGGGAACCCAGGTGATATCCATCAGCAGAACATCAAAAGGTGCTTTGCCAAGCAGCAGACTGCTGATCGCCAGATCAGAAATCGCTTCTGTCTCCAGCGGGCCTCTGGTGACGTGCAAATGAATGCGACCGCGATGCTCACGATTGAATTGCTGCACCAGAGTCTTGGTTGAATCAGCAAATGGAGCAGCCATCAGCACGTTCACCTGTTTGGCTGTGAACGTTCCGGCCCAGCCGGCATAGACCATCACTGCCATCAGTGGGATGCAAAGCGCTGCCAACCATCGCCGCCAGGTCTTCATCGATCGACCGTTGAAGCGGGCAGATCAAGGCCTGTCATCTGTTCTTCGGCCCAGTCCTTGACGGTGTAAGCCTCCACCGCAGCTGTCATCAAGGCCATGCGTCGCAATTGTTCCGCCTCATCCATGTCCAGAGCCCCCTCGATGGCCTCATCCATGCGGCGATGGGAATAGGGGTTGGTGAGCAGGGCACCATCAAGCACCACGGATGAGCCGGCAAATTCCGAGAGCACAAGCACGCCGGCTTTGTTCTTGCGCGCAGCTGCATATTCTTTAGCGACAAGATTGAGGCCATCCCGTAATGGGGTGATCCAGCAGACATCAGCCTGGGAGAACCAGGCCACCATCTCTTCATAGGGAATTCGTCTTGTGGAGAAACGGATGGGGACCCAATCAATCCGGCTGAAACGTCCATTGATTCTTCCTGCCATCTCTTCAATGGAGCGTTGTGTGTCTTCGTAAATGCGCATCCCGCTTGCTGCAGCGACACAGGCAAGCATCAGCACAACCTTGCCGTGCAGGTCCTCTCGGCGTTCGAGGAGCCGCTCAAAGGCGAGCAGAAGTTCTTCATTGCCCTTTGTGTAATCAACTCTGCTTGCAGAAAGAACAAGTTTTCGACCTTTCTTGGTGTCTTCTGAAATCTGATCAGCAAATTGTTGAACATCCTTGCTGTTTACAAGATCCTGAATAACGTCAGGGGAGGTCCCAACCGGGGAAGACATCAGTCTTATCTGACGATTGTTATGTTTCATCCATGTTGTGACTGAAGGTTCAGTCAGGGCACTGCCAACACCGATGAATTTTTTATCAACAGGCTCCTTTGGCCCTTTTTTTGCGCCAACCAGACAACTGGCAGCACGGGCAAAGTTCTCGGTATAGCGAGGAATATGGAAGCCAACGGAGTCGCAGCATAAGAGGCTTTCAAGGATCTGCTCACGCCATGGAAGGATTGCAAAAACATCATTTCCTGGGAAAGGAGTGTGATGGAAGAAGGCAATCTTCAGGTCAGGTCTTGCTTCACGAATGAAACCTGGAGCAAGCCAGAGGTTGTAGTCATGAACCCAGATGGTTGCCCCTTGGGCTGCTTCACTGCAGGCGGCCCTAGCAAAACGACGGTTGACTTCTTCAAAAACACTCCAGTTGGCATTGTCGGCAACAAAGTAGGTTGGAAATGTATGAAGGATTGGCCAGAAAGCTTCCTTTGATGTGACGTGATAAAAGCTTGAGATCTGATCTTCTTCGAGTGGGATACGTCTCAGTCTGAAGTTTGCTGGTTCATGCATTTCAATGCACTCATCAGCTGCATCTTCAATCGAATCAACCTGTCTCCAGGCAATCCATGTTCCATCAGATCGGCTACGAAAAAGATTGCGGAGGGTGGGAATGATTCCATTCGGACTTTTCTGGTCACACCAGATTCTTTCTCCTGCTTCATTAACTCCTTCTTCGAAAGGGGTTCTGTGATAAAGAAGGATGAATGAACTGCGTCCTTGGTGAGCTGTTGTCATCAGTTCATCTCGTGAGTGGAAGAGAATCTTTTGCGGATCATAAAAATGCTCTCTGTTGAGGAATTTTTAAAATCAGTTTTTCTCAGCTGGTATAAGAGCATGTGAACCTGAGGTTCTGCAGAGAAGCTTGGCTGACCACTGCTTGTCAGGCCTGCCTTTGGGTTCACGTTGATGCAAGTATCTGAATCATTCATCTGAATGCATGGAACAGGAGCCATTGCCTCTGCTCTGAGCAGCAACTTATCCGGTTGATCGGTGGAACCTCCGTTGAGAGCTGCTTTGATCAAGCTTGGCACAGTCATCTCAACAGCATTGGCTGGAGCAACCTTGGCCTCTTAAATCTCTGAGTGCTTTGCTTCTGGTGGAACCCAGGCAATGATCTAGCTCACTAGGAGCCATAAGAGCCTTTAGGGTTGATCGGTGACTGGAAGCAGCACTAAGACCATGCCAGGCCTGATCGAAGTGAATTGAGGCCTTGTTGATGGCCGATCAGAATTTATTCAGATCAACGCCAAGGGCCTTGGCATAGGCACCAAGACCTTTTTTCTGAATCGTCTTAAGGGCTCTGGTGGTGACACGCATGTTCACCCAGCGCTTGCCTTCGGCCCACCAGAGCTTGCGCTGCTGCAGGTTGGCCTGCTGGAGCTTCTTGGTTCGGATGTGGGAATGACTCACGGCCATGCCGTTGTTGGCGCGAGTACCGGTGAGCTGACACACCCGAGACATTTTGATCCTCTAGCAATGAATGGGCGGCTTGCCCAATCAGCAATAATACCAAACGGTCGGCATTACAGCGCTCGGCTCATCAGCTCTCCCATCAGCACTGCACTGCGGTTCTGGAATCCGGCCAGTTCCGCAGGTTCCAAGCCGCCCACACCGAGTTTGGCCATCTCGT
>MPLX02248387.1_pt1 | contig 36427 bp, 31 predicted proteins | sample 1617341 | NCBI WGS metagenome assembly MPLX02 (sample SAMN05944804, study PRJNA350692) | marine metagenome | biome: marine; feature: ODZ; material: water; isolation source: 120 m water sample filtered on 0.2 um supor filter | place: Pacific Ocean | collected 2012-04-08 | depth 120m m | reverse complement strand
CTTACAGTATGTTCTGGGTATAGGTATGAAGAAACGACTAATAATCATCATTACATTATTTTTAATTTTTCTGTCAGAAAGCTCTCTAAGCGACGGTAACCATCAAATATTTGAATTGGGAGATTTCCAGTTGGAAAGTGGCAAGGTATTGCCTTCTGCTATTCTTTCTTACGTAACTCATGGCCGGCTCAACGAAAACAAAGATAATCTTATACTAGTCCCATCAGCTTATCTTGGAGATCACCATGGGTTTGATTTTCTAATACACGAAGACAAAGCGTTATCACCGGAAGAATATTTTATTGTTGCGACAGATATGTTTCAAAATGGCTACTCCAGCTCTCCTAGCAATACGCCACCGCCATTTGATGGCCCTAATTTTCCGACTATTGAGATTAGAGACAATGTAGCAGCTCAACATCGCCTTCTAACAGAGAGATTTGGCGTTACAAGTGGCACAGCGGTATTAGGTTTTTCTATGGGAGCTCAACAAGCGTTTCAGTGGGCTGTAAGTCATCCAGATTTCATGCAACAGACTGTCGGTATTTGTGGTTCGGCTATTGAGCATCCTCATGGAGTCGTTAGGCTTGAAGGGTTTAAGAGTGCGATAATGGCGGACGCCGCATTTAGGGATGGATTTTATACGGAACCACCCGTGATCGGTTTGGAAGCTGGCGGAACACATTGGGCGGCTTGGGGTACTTCTCAAGAATGGTTTCGCTTGGGCCTTTATCGAGATATGGGCATGGCAAGTCCAGATGACTTTGTCGAATTCTTCAAAAATTTTGTTAAGACTTGGGACGCTAATGACTTGGTCGCATTAGCAAATACATGGCAACGAAATGACGTTGGAAAAACTCCTTTTTTTAATGGTGACAGTGAGGCAGCACTTTCATCCATAAAATCTAAGGTTTTGTACATGGCTTGTGAAACAGACCAATACTTCCACATTGAAGCTTTACGATGGGAGGCTAACCGAATACCCAGTTCTAATTTTGTAATTATTCCCTCGCTATGGGGGCATATGGCCGGAGGCGGCAATTCAGAAGTTGACGCAAATTTCATTAATGAAAGAGTAATGTCCTTTCTCAACCTAGGTAGGCAATGAAATCCCTCCTCAACACAACACTCCTCGCTCTTCTTCTGGTTATTGGATTTGCAGGGAGTGTGGGTGAAGTTTGTCTACCCTTTGTATAGTTTCTTGTATAGAACTTAGTAGTAATGCGACTTTTAGTAAAATAAATATATGTAAAACAGAGGCTTAAAAGGGAGTTTCAGGATATATGAATTCCCCCGCCTCCACCAATTTTAAGCTTTAAAATTGTACCCCTAGTTGCAACCGTAACTCTTCTAAAACAAACCGTAGGGGTTTTTACCAAACCGTCCAAGAGGTATTACGTTTTATTCAGCTAACTGGCTGGATCCAGGATACTTTTCTCAGGGTGGGAAAAGCGTGGTTATTCTTCCTAACCACCGCTGTTATCCGTATCCAGAACAAATAACGATTGTAAGTCGGGATACCGAGAATACAGTCGTTGATAAATTTCTTCCTGCGGGTCGCCCAACAAAAACGTTAGCTTCTCTAAGGAAGTGATAAGAGCGGAAGGCATGATTATCTAGCTAAACTCTTGTAATCACTGCTTCACACTATACCACTGATCCGTTCTCGCTCATCCACTGCATAAAGGGCCCTATATGCTCAGCCAGCTCCCCATCAACAAAGGTAGCACCATTGTCGACATGTACTATCCGCTTCTTGATCTTCCACTCTCCCGATAACCTCTTTAGGGAACTCTCATACCAACCTGAAATAAAGGTATATACCTTCTCCGGCCGGCTCAGCATCCCCACCAAAGTACAACTGTGCTTTGCATTATCTCCATCGATAGTCACTAAATGATTCGTCTGAACATGACGTGTACCGGGAAGCAATCGTATATGTGCATGAATAAAATCCTGCAGCTTCGCACGACCCACAAACTGTATCCGAGTGCCTTCCGTATCGACTTCAAAAATCCCGTCTTCGGAATAACACGCGATCCAGTCCTTAGCATCGTAACGATCAGCCGCATGCGCATAACGAGCAAAGACATCTTCAATCGCTAGCCTATCTCCCAAAAAACTATCATGATCCATTTCAATTTCTCCTTGAATCTCTAGATCTTTTATTCGTCGAATACGTCATCCAAAAACGTGATCATCCGATCTAACGCGATTGGCGCATCCGCTTCAAAGCTACTCCCAAGGATCACATTTGAGCCGGAATCTAAAAAGGCATGTGACCTTCCTTCGTATTCCCAGTATTGAACCTGATGCCCAGCCAAAGAGAGTTGTTCCGTATATGCTTTAACTGAGTCGGGTGTTACCAGCGAATCCTCGCTTCCCGCAGTCAGTAGTTGGGGCGGAAGTTTACGGGTCGCCGCATCCGGCACGTTAAACACGGGTGACACGGCCTTATACATTCCTGGATATTCTTCAACGTCATAGGCGTCACCGAAAACTCCTCTAGGCAACGAACCAGCGACCAACCAAAAAGGATTAGCCATCCCTTCAAAACCATCCCTGGCGGATTGATAAATATTAAACGCCCCATAACTGAGAATCGCAGCTTGAACATTCAGCCCATTATTTTCGGCTATGGTTTCAGGCGTTTCACCCTCTGGCATGTAAGATGGATTAAAACGGACCGACTCTGCAGAAAAAGGTTTAGCGCTTAGCTGCTTACCACTATTAACGATCATGGCAGATAAATGAGCGCCCGCACTGTCGCCCGTCACAGCGACCTTGGATGGATTGCCTTTATACTGATCGATGTTTTCCTTGACCCATAACACCGCCCCGAAAACGTCCTCAACAATCTGGTTCAGCCCTACAGTATTACCGCTGTCAGACAAAAGCCGATAGTCCACATTACAAATCACATAATGGCCATTCGTCGCGAGATAGGCAGCAGCCTGATCCATGATCGACTTGTCGTTGATCAACCAACCACCGCCATGGAACATGACTAAAACAGGAAGGGCCGCTAATTCCGAATTCGGCACATAGATGTCCATCGCCAAATCAAAACCATCCGGCGAGGCCCAAAACACATCAGGATGAAGCCTGTACTTTTCAGGATTATTGTTTTCTACCCTTTCTGCTCGCTGTGAACACGACGGCATAAAGCCGACCAAAACAACGAGCACGAATAACTTGATCATCTTTAGCATTGGGCACCCTCACAAAGCGGCATGGAAGCTCAGTACTCCAAACCTACTCCAAACTTAACACGGCTTCTACAGAGGATGTCATGTAAGGAAACAGCCTCCCCGAATCGACACTGCAAAGCTACCTCACCAAATTAAATGGAGAAAGTGCTCTTAATACCAAGTATCACAAACTCAACGGCTAACGCTCCCAACAACAAACCAAAAATTCTTTGTAACACACCCAACATAGACATAGGCAACAACTTCGCGAACCTTGCGGACAACCACAAAGAGACCCCGGTTAGCGCGATCACAATGAATATGGGGCTAAAACCGATAAACTGCATCTGAAAATCCGGATCGATTTTTTCCGATAAGAGCATGACGATTGTGATCGCCCCAGGACCGGCGACCAGAGGTATCGCTAGCGGGAAGGTCGCCAACGAGGACAACGCTTCGTCGCTCAGTGCTTTCTCAGCGGTGTCTTGTCTTCTTTCCTGTCGCTTTTCGAAAACCATTTGGTGGGCAATGATAAGAAGAAAAAGGCCACCGATAATACGGAACGAGTCAATACTAATTCCCATAAGATGCAAAATTGACGAGCCAAATATCCAAAACAAGAGCAGAATCAAAAGCGCCGTGATACTGCTTCTCAGCGCCAACTTAATAATGTCACTATTTGAGAGTCCTTGAGTAAAGGACGCAAAAACCGGCAGCAAGCCAATCGGATCAACTGCTACAAAAATCAGAACAAAATTTTCGATAAATAAAGAAAGCATGTCAGTAATTCTACTACTTCTGTATTTTTCCGATATGCAAATGCTCTTAGAAAACACTATTGTTAAATAAAAAGAGCCTTTACGATCACGCAGCAGCAAAGGGGAAGTCACACAGATCGAAGAATGCTCCAAACATGTTCGCTCATGGTTTAACTAGATTGAAGGAACGTTAATTATGAAAATTGGGATGATGCTCGGATTTGAAGATTCGATAAAAACCATCACTACAATTGCTCGTGAAGCAGAAAATGCGGGTATCAATACACTCTATACTGTCGACGCAGGAAGGAGTGCCACTATCACAGCTGCAGCTGTCATCAATGCAACACAAAGAGCCCTGGTAGGCACCTATATTGTCAACGCCTACGCCCGAGAACCTTGGATGACCGGGCTCGAAGCGCGCGACCTTAATGAGATCAGCGATGGTCGTTTTGTTCTAGGAGTCGGCACGGGAAATCTGCACTTTAACGACTTATATATGGGCATCAACTCACTGAAGTCGAAAGATAAGATGCGAGATTTCATGCAAATCGTCCGGTCAGTGGTCAGTGGCAGAGCCGCAGAGAGAGTTCGCTATCAAGGCGATGTGCACCGCATTCGCTGGCGGGCAACATGGAATCCTACGACACCTTCCTTGCCCGTCTACATGGCTGCATCAGGACCCAACATGGTCCACCTAGCAGGCGAAGTATCCGATGGGGTCGGGGTCGGTATCATGTCCTCGGTCGATTTCGTGCGCGATATTGTAAGACCCAATGCACAGGCGGGCGCTGAATCAGCCGGGCGCAACCCCGAGGCTTTGGTTTTCCCCACCGCTACGATCGTCAGCGTAAACCAGGACGTTAAAGCAGCACAAGATGCCACTCGCAAGGCAATCTGCAAGCTCTACCACCCGATACCTCACCCATACTACGATTCTCAATTACGTCAGCTCGGTTTTACCGAATTTGCGGATCAGGCGACTCTTCTGATGCCCGCGGGTAGGCTGAATGAAGCCATGAGCTTAGTACCGGATGAGGTTGTCGACCGCCTGACTATTACTGGTAATGTAGAGCAATGTATCGAGCGAATGAAAGAATACACTGGGGTGTCAGATGAGTTGATCCTCGCCCGAACTAGCCAAGAAGATGATACTCACACCATGAGTGACTACGAGGATCTATTCCAGCTAATCAGTGAATTTTCAGATTAGCTTTTGATCGGAAAGCGAGTTTTTAGAACAACAACTGTCAGGTGCGAAGAGAGATTGCCAGCACCTTGAAAACCGCTCAAACCTGCGACGTAGGTTTATCTCAATAAAATCAGTCAACGAGACGTCCTTCTCTAAAGTGCCCTTTGTGACGTAGTTCACCATTTTCATGGTAAATCTCATGCGGCCCATCGAGTTTTCCACCTGCGTAGTGATTCTTAGTCTTCAGCTGGCCATTGACGTGGTATCGCTCACTAGGACCAACCTTTTGTCCTCTTTCGTAGCTTCCTTTAGATTTTAGTTGGCCGTTATCATAGTAAGTCTCAATACAGCCATCTAGCTCTCCATCCTGATAATATCGTTTAGACTCTAATTGACCATTTTCGTAGTAAACCTCAAGAGGCCCATCTAGTTTTCCGTCTTTGTAGTCCCATCTGGTCTTTAATCGTCCACTATAGTAGAATTTTTCCATTTACATTATTCACCTATTGCCAAACGAAAAATACTTTGCTCTCAACCTCAAATTGAATAGATGGGCACTCGCTAATGAGCACGAGCCTAATATGGTCAGCGATATTTCGCGCGCCAGGCTCTCATGAAAAAACACACCCAGAATCAAAAATATCAACCCAAACAAACCCAACACCCCTACCTTTCGATTTTTGTGAATTCGGTAACCGCTGATTAACGAAAACAAACTAAGAGGCAAGGCTATCAATAACAAAATCTGATGAACAAAGTGTTCTGTAAGAAAAGCGATGGAAGTTATATACCCTCCAATCAAAAACAAAATAGGAACAGAAACACAATGAACCAGACAGATCGCAGACAAAAATATAGAAAGCCTATCTAGCTTCCCATCTTGTCCTGACTGCTCTGTGCGTGCCATTGCTTCGATTTTAAGATTCATCGCAACATTATACTTGAGCGGTACTACGAGCACGATCACCCCATTCGAATAAACAAAGAGCCTCAAACTCGGATCGTTTCGCTCAGTACGACCTGTCTAACAACAGTCACACAACTATCTTCAGATCACACTCTTGATAAGTCCCGCTGGCGCATCTATTGGATTAAAAGACAGTCTGCACATACAGAGAATCATCTTCGCCTCTGGGTATTTCTTTAAGCCAGTAGATGATTAACTGGTTACTCTGCTTCAGATTGGTTATTCATTCTCGACACTTATCGCTTGGCCTCATCCTCGTGTGATACTAATATCCATATCAAACACAAATCAATGACCAGGGAGTAGATGATGTCCATCGAAGAAAATAAAAAACTCATTAAAAAAGTGCTGGCCAGAGGCCTTGATGTTATGGAATTTTTAGATGAAGACGCTGTCTGGGTAATCCCGGGTTTCGGTACCTATCGAGGTAAGCAGGACATATATGCAAAGCTGCTCGCGCCGACCGAAAAGCTGATGGAGAGCATGGGTAGCTCTGTTATTACAAATATTATTGCAGAAGGTGATTACGTCGTAGTTGAGTCCTACGCGAAAGACAGAATGACCAAAAGTGGCAAACCATATAACAATACCTACTGTCAGGTGTATAAGGTTGTTGACGGTTTAGTTCACGAAATAAATGAATATGCAGACACAGCGTTCGCAAAAGACGTTTTTGCTGGCGGTTAATTCGAATGAACCGCATGCTAATGCCAGGGGCTGACTGTTAGTCGCCTGAAACGCTAACGACTACCTTACCTTCAACCTTTCCTGAGGCGATATGCTGGATCGCTTTTAATCCGTCTTCGAATTTGAAAACCTGATTACCCACAACTTTTAGCTTGCCATCATTCCAATGTTCCATTAGATCATGGTGGGCATCTATATAGAATTCAGAGCTAAACCCGGAAGGCATTGCGCCGACCAGGGAAACATTAGTCAGTAAAGTCTCTGATATATTTACTCGGGCCCATTCACCACTGGCAAAGCCGATCACTACAAATCGACCTTCAAATGCGATGGCCTTGAATGCGGCTCTACCTGGCTTGCCACCGACAGGATCAAAAATTACATCGACGCCTCGCCCTTTAGTAAGTTCTCGTGCTGAACCCGTAATATCGCCGCTGTGATGGTCAATCACCTCGTCAGCACCAATCTCCAGGCAGAAACGACTCTTTTCAGGGCCGCCAGCGACTGCTATGACGCGTGCCCCCACCGCCTTTGCCAGCTGTACAGCAGCACAGCCAGAACTGCCAGAAGCACCTAGAATTAAAACAGTATCATCTGCGGTAATTTTCCCGCGATGAATCAAACCAACCCAGGCGGTCTGATAAGGAATATAGAATCCTGCCGCCTCTTCACTGCTCATGCCGTCGGGGATCTCATATATCGCCTGTGCCGACATCAGGCAGAATTCAGCCAGACCACCTCTTTGCTCCTGAAAGAGTGTAGGACCGAGTACACGTTGGTCGATTAGATTTGTATCGACGTTCTCTCCTACTTCAACAATGGTCCCGGCCGCTTCCTGCGATGGAACGAAAGGCAAGGGTGGTGTGAGGGGATAGCTGTTTTGGCACGAAAAAACGTCAGGTAAGCCGAGACCGGCAGCCTCAACTTTTATTTTTACCTGATCTGGATCAGTTTCAAATAATGCCGCGTTGTCATTGAACGTCAACACATCTGCTGGCTCACCGAAACTGTTTACTTGCCATGCTCTCAAAATTCACTGCCTTATACTCAATGGATGGAGCCATCATAAACCTTTTAGCTGCTTGGTAGTTCGATTTAGCTGTGGTCTTTCTGCAGTTCTGATCTGGATATCAACTTTCAGTTCCTCAAACCACATTCATTGTAAAATCAGAAAGACTACAATTACTGCTTTTAGCGAGTTTGCAGACCGTCTGATAAAACTCAGACTTCAGATGCGCTGCGCACCAGTCTTCGACCGTAATCACACCCTGCCCAGTCAGACTTTTTTAAGCCAGTCATGGCGTAGATACCGTTCAGCCACCGCTTGCTTGAGATCAGAGTTTTCTTTCTTGAGATCAACCACTTCATCTGTGTTGGCTTCACGAACCGTATCACCAGCCAGTCGTTTCTTTCCGGCTTCCAGGAAATCTTTGCTCCAGCGATAATAGAGATTGTTGTTAATACCTTCTTTGCGGCATAGCTCAGCGATTGAATACTCGCCGCGCAATCCATCCAGTACTATTCTGATTTTCTCTTCTGATGAAAACTTACGACGGGTCTTGCGCCCAATATCCTTAAGGTGTTTTTCTGTGTTTGACATGCTCATTTGAAACTCCTCTGCTTCAGTTTAAATTAGCAGCAGTGTCTCTTGGCAAGAAGGGCCAGGTGGTACCATATGGGCTGACGTCACACAGCCTGCAGAGTTTCTGGCCTGCAACCAGGATTAAGATGGTATGCTGAGTTGATAGGCGGCAGGATCATTAGATGTGGTACGCCTTCAGCTGACGGCAGTAAGGAACCACGCCATCCGCGTCACTGGCTTGCCAATTTGAAAGCGAATCCGAATTTTCAGTTTTGCTTGAAAGAGTCAACTAACTAGTTCTTGTCCGTAAAGTACCGAATTTGTGCGGCCGAGACTATAGGGGCAAATTGTTAGTCAATAAAATCAATCGGTTACTACATGGCAAGGACAAGAATGCTTGGCACGAAGTGACTTTATGGACACGAACTAACTAGGTGTTAAGTGCTAGAGCAAAGACAGAGCTGAGTGCGGATGAAATAGGGACTTTCTGGCATGCGCCTGAGACCCAATGGTATCGGGAACAGGGCGACAGCATTGCCGAGCTGATCTCCAAAGGTCCCATGATTGAGGTAATATTTACGGGCGAACAAGAGACACTAAACACCTGTTAGTACGAATAGCTGGGAATTTATTGGATATTTCTGGCACTGAACTCCAGGTGCCATTGAAATAGATCAATCTTTCGATCTAACCGTATATGGGTATTACAGAGAAGCATTAACCAAAAGGCAGAGAACACGATGAATTATCCGGAATTAGATATAAATCTTACGGACGATGAAACCGCAATTAAAGATATGGCACAGCGGTTTGGCAGAGAGGTGGTACGACCAGCGGGAATTCGGCTTGATCGACTGGCTGATCCTGCAGATATGATTGCGCCGGATTCAGAACTATGGGATGTGCACCGGGCATACCGGGAACTGGGTTTGCATAAACTTCGATTTCCCGCTGAGGTTGGTGGCATGGGCGGCCAGACGAGTCTCTTAAGCGGGATTTTGATCAGCGAGAACCTGGGCTATGCCGACAGCGGTCTGGCTCTCAGTATGGCAGTGACAGGCAGTCCCTTTGGTTATGCTGCCATGTCTGATGATCCTGAACTCAAAGATTGGGCGAGAGCATTTACCGCTGACACAAAGGCCGAGATGATCGGTTGCTGGGCGATTACCGAACCGGATCATGGCTCTGACTGGATCATGGCAGGTGAGAAGACAAGCAGCAATCCAAAGATGGCCCCCGGACTTCGGGCGACCAAGCACGGTGATGACTATGTGTTAAATGGTCAGAAGTCGTCCTGGGTCAGTAATGGCACCATTGCGACCCACGCTGCACTCCATGTCAGCCTTGATCCTGAACAGGGTATGCACGGGACTGCTATCTGCATCGTGCCGCTTGACCTGCCCGGTATCCGAAAGGGGCCTGCTCTGAATAAACTTGGCCAGAGAGCCCTCAACCAGGGCGAGATCTTCTTTGATGAAGTGGTTATTCCACGAAAGTATATGGTAGTCCCTTCCATTGAAGCCGCCAACAGGATTGTTGGCAGGACGATATGGACAGGTGCCAATACCGGGATGAGCGTCACTTTTGCTGGTGTTGCCAAGTCAGCCCTGGATGAGGCCATCACATACGCTAACGAGAGAGTGCAGGGGGGCATACCTATCATCCAGCATCAGAATATCAAGTTGAAACTGATGAAGATGTTTCAGATGACCGAGGCAGCCAGATCACTGTCTCGCAGAACCATGGCTTATAATGCAGCAAATTCACGTGGATCCCTTGCTCATGCGGTAAGTGCCAAGGCGATGTCAACCGAGACTGCTTTCAAGGTCGCCAGTGAAGCAGTTCAGATTCATGGCGGTAACGGACTCAGCAAGGAATATGTGGTAGAAAAAATTATGCGCGATGCTCGTGCATCCATGATTGAAGATGGTACCAACGAGGTGTTGCTGCTGAGGGGGTCAGCGGACCTTTAGCCCAGAGATCTGCTGATGGATATCGTTGCCTGTTTGCTGGTAATTATCGGTTTATTATCGACCTCGGTATTTGCTGCAACACAGCCCGATACGGATCAAGGATCGGATTATCAGGTTGGATTTGCTGCGCTCGACATTACTCCTCCGCTGGCGATGCTGGCAGAAGGGGAGACCTATATGGGCGGATATGGTCTCTGGACAACCCGGGGTGTTGCCACTTCGGTGCACGATCCGCTGACTGCGAATACTGTATGTATCCGTCAGGCAGATCAGGATCTGTGCATAGTGATTGTAGACAGCCTTGGACTGACAGGACCGATAATTAGTCTGATCAGCAAACAGGTGACCAGGGAAACAGGACTTGATGCGGATCGGGTTTTTGTCGGTGCAACCCATACCCATGCAGCGCCGGATTTGATGGGACTCTGGGGTGGCGCGCCGGTCGAGTATCGGGACCTGCTCGTAGAGAGGACAGCAGAGTCGGTCATCCTGGCTTACCGATCTCTCGAAAGCGCTGATCTGTTTTATGCCCTCAGCAAAGGAGTTGCTCACAACAGGCGAGGATGGGGGTTCACCGACAACGAGATCGTAACGATCCAGGCAGTAGCAAAGGAATCAGGTGACAGTCTCGGAACCCTGGTTAATTTTGCCTCTCATCCCGTCATCTCACCCATGCAGAGCCTGGCAATTTCCAGTGACTATGTGTCCTACCTGAGAGCGAGAGTCGCTAATAGAACAGGGAGTCCGGTTGTGTTTATCAACGGTGCAATTGGTGATGTCGTTCCTGTGGATAAAAGAAGCGGTGATACCTGGAGTCAGGCAAGAGAATATGGTGAAAACATCGCCGATAGTGCAGTGAAATCTTTAAGAGATAAGGTGAGAATATCCGGTGGGATTGGCTCGGCACGAAATGTAATAGAGCTCGAGGTAGACAACAAGGTACTGGCATTTGCGCAATGGCTTGGACTTATTGATGATTATGCGAGTGGAACCTTTTGGGATCTCGTGATTAAAACCAGCGTCGCCAGATTTAACCTAGGTAGAGAAGTTGAGGCGGTTGCGGTTCCAGGAGAGGCGAGTACGAGATTGGGACTGGCGATAAAAAATGAACTAAAGGCACCGGTAAAATTGTTTCTGGGACTGAGTGGTGGTTCACTAGGATACTTTATTCCGGCTGATGAATGGGAATCCGGCAGAAATGGTAACTATGAGGAATCCGTTTCACTTGGCAAGGAAACATCAGGGCGCATTGAATCGGCACTCAAAGAGATGAAAGTTAATTGAGAGGATAGCAAGATGAGTGAGGAACTGGCGTTTAAGGAACGTGCAGCCAAAGTGATACCAGGCGGAATGTATGGACATCAAAGTACCTGGCGTCTTCCTGATGCCTTCCCGCAATTTATCGAGCGCGGGTTGGCTGGTCATATCTGGGACAGTGATGGCAAGCGCTACATAGACTTCATGTCGAGCTACGGTCCAATCATCCTGGGGCATGCACACCCTAAGGTCGAAGAATCAGTTGCCCAACAATTAAAAAAAGGTGACTGTTTCAACGGTCCTTCTCCCGTTATTGTAGAACTGGCGGAAAAACTCACAGGGATAGTCGATCACGCTGACTGGGGGATATTTGCGAAAAATGGTACTGATGCAACGAGTATTTGCGTGGCGGTTGCAAGATCTTATAGCGGCAAGAACAAGATCCTTGTTGCCGAGGGTGCCTATCACGGAGCGGCACCCTGGTGTACGCCTCTTCCTACGGGTACCACCGAGGAAGACAAGATGCATTTGATTCACTATCAGTTCAATGACGTGGAAAGTGTAGAACGTGCCATCGAGAAAGCGGGCGATGATCTTGCGGGAATCCTGGTCTCGGCATTTAGGCACGATAATGTGGTTGACCAGGAAATGCCGAGTCAGGAGTTTGCCTCGCATTTGCGTCAGCGTTGTGATCAGTTGGATGCGGCGCTTATCGTAGATGAGGTACGAGCCGGGTTCAGATTAACTGAGGGCGCGAGCTGGGAATTGCTGAATGTGGCGCCAGACCTGACGGCCTGGAGTAAAGCGATCGCCAACGGCTATGCCCTAGCCGCCATCCTTGGCAGTGACAAATACATGAGGGCCGCTCGGGGTGTGTTTACCACGGGCTCATTCTGGTTCGCAGCAGCGTCGATGGTTGCCTCCATCACGACCCTTGACCTTATCAGAGAAGAAAATGTAATCGAACGGATCACTGCACTCGGTCAGAGATTCCGAGACGGTCTGCAGGTTCAGGCAGATAGTCACAATATTCCAATCAGCCAGTCAGGTCCACCGCAGATGCCTTTGGTACGGTTTCCAGATGATGAAGTTCAGGTGAAGGAAAGAGCGGATCTCTTTACCAATGAAGCCATGAAATTGGGACTCTATCTGCACCCCAGGCACAATATGTTCATTAATGGTGGTCACACGGAAGCCGATATAGATGAAGCCTTAAGTATTACTGAGGTGAGTATGAACGCGCTCAAAGGGCGGTACTATTAGTTTGTTGCGGGCAGGTAATATTCAGTCCGGGGTCTGAAGTCTCAAACAGAGTGGGCAGATCTAGTCAGCCACCGAGAATATGATCCGGTCATCCTCTTCAACCTGTGCAACCTGACCTTTACCTTGAAGATAACGCAGGTGTGCAATGGCTTCACCGGTTGCAAACCATCTCTGCATAACCGGGAAATCTTCCCATGACTTTGCTCGAATCGACCAGGTCATTCTGCTCGCTGTATCGTAGGCATTAGCTGGCCCGCGCTCAAGAATCTCAAGCACCTCATTGGCTCTCTCGTCGTGATGATGAATGAGCTCCCTGATACGGCCTTTGAAATCTGCAACAGGGGTGCGATGTCCGGGAAAACAAATCTCTACATCAAGCGATTCCACCTTGCCAAGACTTGAGAGGTAGTTAGCCAGCGGATCGTCGCTATCGGACCAGGTTGCTATATTGGGGGTGATGTCACCGAGAACGTGATCGCCGGAAAAGAAGATTCCTCTTGATTGATCGAACAGGCAGACGTGCCCCTGGGTATGTCCTGGCGTATGAATGACTTCCAGGTGATAGTCACCTACATCAAAACTGTCTCCTTCACGGAGTTTGATATAGTCAACGCCGGTACGGGAACTGTATTTAAACCCGGGATGATTCTGCATGCTCGCTTCGAGGTCACCTTGCGGGAATCCGCTGCGTGCGCCGTAGTTGCCCATGAAGCCGTCCTTGGACCAGGTGTCGCCAGATCCTTCACGAAATGCAGGTGTATCCAACTCACCCATGTAGGCTTTGGAACTACTGGTCATCAGCGTAGAAATAAGACCCTGGTGATCAGCATGCAGGTGCGTGGAGATAAAGTCAGTTCGCGCCAGATCGACACCGATCTCCGCGAGTCCGGCCTCCATGACTTGCTGACATTCTGGTCGGTTCATGCCGGTATCGATAACAAGATTCCGATCATCGGAGGTGAGTGTATAGGAGTTGATCTCCTTGAGCGGATTGTCCGGAAGCGGTACGACGATCCTGTAGAGATTTGGTTTCAGTTCTTCAGCCATGGCAACATACTAACCATAACTTATCCGATACCATAGGATTCATTCACTGAATAGTTGTGGCCTTTACTGACACTGTAGAGAACTCGTCAGAATGTTTCTGGGCGACCAGGATCAAACGATCACCAGATACACATCATCATTTCGTGGTCTGACTTGCCCGATAATCACTGCGTCTTCGATACCCGCATCCTTCAAAGCAGTCACTGCCTGCTCAGCCTCAGAATCGGGCACTGCTACCAGTAACCCGCCACTGGTCTGCGGATCCATCAGCAGTTCAGAGAAGCTGCCAGTGATATTGGATCCAAAGCTGGTATACGGTTCGGCCTGGGCCCGGTTTATCTTATTGCTGCCCGTAGTAAATCCCTTGTCGTACATCATCTCTGCCTCATCGAATATGGGCAGGGTCGAACTGTCGATTTTAATAAGAACGTCAGAACCCCGTGCGATCTCAAGGGCATGTCCGCTGAGACCGAATCCCGTGATGTCAGTTGCGGCGCTCACGTTGAAGTCGGCAAAAATACGGGAGCTTGTCGCATTCAGGTCGATTAGCTTGTTGAGACACTCCCGCAGCGCAACGTCTGAAACCTTTTTCTTTAGGTTGGCGTTGAGTATTACGCCACTGCCTATTGGTTTGGTCAGGATCAGACTGTCACCAGCCCTGGCACCGGCATTCGACCAGTATCTGTCCGGTTGAACCAGGCCAGTAACCGAGAGGCCGAATTTGGGTTCATTGTCATCGACCGTGTGCCCGCCCACGAGTACTGCCCCGGCTTCCCGAATTCTCTCATGAGCGCCTTCAATTATTCCCTGAAGCACTTCTGCACCAAGCTTGTCCGAGGGGAAGCAGACAAGGTTCAGGCAAGCCAGAGGCTTACCGCCCATGGCATAGATATCACTCACTGAATTCGAGGCGGCTATCTGCCCAAAAATAAAGGGATCATCCACGGGAGGTGTAATAAAGTCTGCCGTCATCACCAGTGCCTGATGATCATCCAGGCGATATATGCCTGCATCATCGCTGGTGTCGAATCCCACCAGAAGATTGGGATCACCGTCTGCGGGAATATTCCCTAGCAAAGCATTCAGTTCGACCGAACTAAGCTTGGCAGCTCAACCGCAGGTGCGGGAGAGACTGGTCAGCGTGTGCTTGCGTAAACCAAGTGCCATCTATTTATCCTGTACTTTCTGTTACGGCATACCCATGTGGAAACAAAATCTGTACCGTGAGTCGCCACGGAGAAGCATACTGGCCATCTGTTCGGGAGTATAGGTATATTTGTCCGTGTGAGATTGGTGTAAACGTTCTCACAGCCTTGCGATGATCTGGTGCCGGGCAAATCTCCCGTTTACCTGTACCCTCTGAAAGTAATATTCTTACGCTTCGGATTATGGTGGATACAGGAGAAACAAGATGAAGTCAGAACTCTGTGAAAAACTGGGCATTGAATTTCCGCTCTTTGCGTTTAGTCATTGTCGCGATGTGGTCGTGGAAGTGAGTAAAGCGGGTGGTTTCGGGTGCCTGGGTGCGACCGGGCATACACCGGAATCACTGGAAATAGAACTCAATTGGATTGATGAACATATCAATGGAATGCCCTATGGTGTGGATCTTTTGCTTCCTAACAAGCTGAACAGTAAGGAAGAAGCGCAAACCGCCGAACAGATTGAGGCAGCGATTCCTGATGAACACCGGCGATACATTGAATCTATCCTTGCGAATCACAATATCGACACAAATGGTCTGTGGGATCGAAAAATAGGCGACCATCATGGTGACAATCTTCGTGAAGTGGGTGCATCCCCCGTTCTTGATGTTGCCTTCGCCCATTCTGGCTGCCGGATGATCGTTAATGCGCTTGGCGTGCCACCTGATTTTATGCGTGAGAAAGCAAAGGCAGCAGGCGTAATGGTTGGTGCCCTGGCTGGATCCAAGGTTCACGCTGTAAAGCATGCAGAAGCTGGGGTGGACGTCATTATTGTCTCTGGCACCGAGGCGGGTGGGCATTGCGGTGAGATCTCAACGATGGTTGTGGTACCCGAAGTAATTGCCGCGCTCAAACCCCATGGAAACGTTCCCGTGTTAGCCGCTGGTGGTATCGCATCTGGCAAACAAATGGCTGCAGCCATGACGATGGGCGCCGCCGGCGCATGGTGTGGGTCAGTCTGGTTAACGACAGTTGAGGCAGAAACCGCACCGGCTGTGAAAGAAAAAATGCTCGTCGCAACATCCAGGAATACGGTTAGATCCAGAAGTCGAACGGGCAAGTACACAAGACAGCTGCAATCCGCCTGGACGGATGCCTGGCACGATGAAAATGCGCCAGATCCACTTCCCATGCCATTGCAGCAAATCATTAGTGAGCCAGCATTGGGAAGAATTGGCCAGTTGGCGGAAGGTGGTCATGGTGGCGCGAAGCAACTTGCGACGTACTTTGTTGGCCAGGCAGTCGGTCTGATGAATGCAACGACGTCAACCAGACAGGTGGTCTTTGATTTTAAGGAAGACTTTGCCGAGGCTTGTGAGCGACTTTCGGATTTGATGTCTGAGTAGAATGGCACCTGCACAAGCTTAGTTGTGTAAGTCATCAATGCTGTAAAAAACTGGTAGCGTTGATTTGGCGTCAAGGGAGAGATTCCCTGACGCCTTTTTTGTGGGGTTTCTTCCGCCATTTAGCTCAGGCGAGGACCGTGCACGACTTGGTGCGGGGAGATGGTATTGCAACCACGATGGTGGCTTGCAGGAGTGATCTTATAGTGAATATGGAAAATGAAAAAACCCTTGATCGTACCAAAAGTGAGCAAGATAGCGTAGCAATATGATCAAGTAACATATTTGAATATGGTCTGGTTTCTTGATGTAGATCAAATGTTTGCAATTTCATGCAAGGGTCGCTAAATTACGCAAATTGTTTGTTGCGTATTAATTCCTGAGGCGCCCTTTTTGTGGGTGCCTTTTTGTAAATAGTGACCGCAGGAAGGAGTCGACCTATATGGAAGAAGCATTAGTTCATTCTGAACATGAAACCAGCGTATGGCCCATGGTGGTGGGCGCCAGTATTCTGCTTTCTGCTCTATCACTACTGTCGTTTTTCCACTGGCAGGTGCCAATACTGGGCATCGTTCTCGGTGGTGCCATGCTAGCGATTCTGGCCGTTGGGCTGGCGGGTTGGGCTCGTGAGGCTTTCCAGCACGCACCAGAGGAAATAGAAGTTGGCACCGTTGCAGTCGCTGCCTTCGTCATTTCGGAAACGATCATTTTTGGAACAGTATTCGTCGCGTTCTGGGTCGGGCGTATTGATAATTTCGATGTCTGGAATACGTTTGTTCCAGCAGGTCTCGAGGTTAGTTTCGCTGTCTGGTTAACGTTTATTCTCTGGGCATCAAGCGTGACGATAGTGCTCTCAGAACGTGCTTTCACCCGCGGTGACAAAAAAAACGCCATGATATATCTCGGTGCCACGCTTGGGTTGGGTTTGCTGTTTGTCGTGCTTCATATGAATGAGTGGAGACATCTGATTGGCGAAGGATTCACGGTGGATGCAAATGTCTATGCAACTGCTTTTTACAGTCTCACCGGGGTCCACACATCGCATGTGATAGTGGGTCTTGGTATCAATTTAGTACTTTTTTGGGTGGTTGCCAGCGGATTGATGACGACGGACCGGACGACACTGTACAAGGGTGCAGGTCTCTACTGGCATTTCGTCGACATCATGTGGTTATTGGTGGCAGCCAATGCCTACCTTATCGGAGGTGCATCCTGAAACACTGCCTTCCTTTACTGGTTGTTGTGCTGTTTAGTTCAGCGTCGACTTTTGCGTATCGCACCGTGGAAATTGATGGCCAGTTTGATACAGCGCTGCTACGAGTAGAGGAGGGCAGGTATCTGGGTAAAACCGTCCCTGATGTGAAGATCGTTACCGAGTCCGGCGAGAAGCTCCTATCCGCCGTTGCCGGGGACAAACCAACAATAGTGGTGCTTGCATACTTTACCTGTGGGCACACTTGTCCGATAACCCTGCAGAACCTTGTGCAGATGCAGATCGATGCGCCTCATTCAGATTACAACGTGGTTGTTTTGTCGTTTGATGAAAAAGACAGCCTCATGACGATGGCCCATGTGAAGTCTACGATTGACCGGATACCGGAAAACTGGACCTTTGGATTGTTGCAGGATGGCGAAAGTGGGCGTCTTACCAGCTCTGTTGGTTTCAAGTTTTTCTTCTCTGAACAGGATCAAAATTTTGTTCATCCTGCAGTGCTTGTATTTCTTTCCCCTGAGAGGGAAGTGATGCGTTATCTATACGGTGCCGAGACTCGGGGTGAGGATGTTGAACTGGCATTGATCGAGAGTAGAAATAGGGCACCCCGCTTAAATGAGATAGTTGAGATGGTCAAGTTAACCTGTTTTCAGTTTGACAAATCCAGGAGCCGTTATTCCCTGCACCCGACACTAATATTCGGAGCGGCAGGTGTTGGTATTCTTGGTCTGGTTGGCCTAGCCGCTCTTGTGACCAAGAGAGATTTAACAGGAGGGATATGATGCAGATGTTTTCCGTTATTGGAGCCGCCGCGGCATCGTCAGCGGTACCGCTAGCGTATCCGGCGGATTCGTGGGATCAGATGTTCAACATCTGGTTGGGGCTGGCCGTTGTGATTTATCTGATTGTCGCTGTCCCGATGTTGTACTTCCTGTACCGTTTTCGCTACCAGGAAGGGGTAAATGAAACAGCATCGACCAAGGAGTATGAATCCCATGGACTCGAGGTGTTATGGACGATTGTGCCATTGATTGTGGTGATCTACATGGCCGTGCAATCACTTACCTTGTACTCTGAAATGAGAAATCCACCCCCTGAGTCACTGGTTGTGAAAACCACGGGCATGATGTGGACCTGGCAGTTCGATTATCCCTCAGGCAAGACATCCTACGCTGAACTGACAGTCCCGGTGGGTAAACCCATCAAACTGGAACTTACTTCCCGGGATGTGATCCATGCTTTTCATATCCCCGCGGCCAAAACCATGGAGGATGCAGTACCTGGGCGTGTGACTCACCTGTGGTTTCAATTTAATGAAACTGGCGAGTTTCCATCCTTCTGTCGCGAGTATTGCGGCACTGCTCACGCCTATATGCAGGCAAAAATAAAAGTGGTCACGCCAGAAGAGTTCGATGAGTGGATCAATGCCGGTTGAGGGCAATAAGTTAAAAGAATCTAGGAGATCATCTGATGCAAGAAGCCGTCGCTAACCCCTGGTTCCGCGCCAGTTTTCGTGAGTGGATATTTACCACCGATCATAAGAAGATTGCGATCCTTTATGGCATGACGTCGTTGCTGTTTTTCTCTGTGGCGGGGCTGATGGGCATGGCTATACGCCTGGAGCTCAACGAACCAGGAGTGCAGTATATTGCCCCGGATCTTTATAACTATCTACTCACGGGCCATGGTGCGGTCATGCTGCTTTGGTGGGCTATTGCATTCTGGGGAGCCTTCTCTAATTTTCTGATCCCAATTATGATTGGAGCCCGAGATGTTGCATTTCCAAGACTGAATCAGCTGTCCTACTGGTTCTTCTTTTCTGCCAGCATTCTGGTACTAATCACGCTGATACCCAGTCAGCAAATCAAGATGATGTGGACAGGTTACCCACCGTTTGTGCTACACGACAATGCCGGACCAACGGGTATTTATGTACTTATTGTGATCCTCATTGCAGGATCTACGCTTGGAACTGGTGTGAACTTTATAACAACGGTTTTAAGGTTTCGCGCAAAAGGTATCACTCTGGGGAATACCAATCTGATGGTTCACGGCTTGATCTCTTCAATCGTTGTCCAGCTGGTTGGCGTCCCTGCTTTTGTTGGCGCGGTTGTCATGCTGTTTCTGGACAAGTACATCGGTACTGGTTTTTTTGATTCCAATACGGGTGGTGACCCGGTTCTATTCCAGCATCTGTTCTGGTTCTACTCTCATCCGGCTGTCTATGTGATGATATTGCCAGCCTTCGGTGTATTCTCGGAAGTACTTTCCACCATGTCCCAGAGACCCATTTTTGGTCGAACATCGATGATTTTTGCCATCTGGGCTATTGCGTTGTTGGGCTTCTTGGTATGGGCGCATCACATGTTCACCTCCGGAATGCCTCAGTGGTTAAGGATTTTCATGTCTTTCACGACAGTGCTAATCGCCGTGCCTACGGGCATCAAAATGTTCAACTGGGTGGGTACACTTTATGGTGGGGCGATCCGGCTGAATACGGCGATGTTGTTTACTCTGGGTGGTATTTTCATGTTCCTCATCGGTGGTCTGACCGGAATCCCGTTGGCCCTGCCGGCGTTCGACATCAATGTGCATGACTCTGCTTTTGTGGTTGGCCACTTCCACTATGTACTTGGAATGGCAATGACACTGGGGGCATTTAGTGGTGTTTACTATTGGTATCCGAAGATTACAGGTCGGATGTATCCGGAACTGTGGGGTAAGATCAGCTTCTGGCTAATTTTGATTGGCGCAAATTTACTGTATTTTGCCATGATGATGGTTGGAATCGATGGCATGCCGCGACGCTATGTCGACTATCCGGAAATCGACTATTGGGTGACACTCAATCAGATTTCGAGTGTCGGTGCTGTATTTCTTGCAATTGGTGTTGTGGTGACTTTCTACGCATGGTTCAAGGGCTTGAGTGGCCCGGAAGCTCGACGCGATCCCTGGGGTTCACCATCTTTGGAATGGACTGTCAGTTCACCACCGCCACCGCAGAATTTTGACAGTTTTCCAGTTGAAGTAGCGGACGACTGGACACCTTACAGGTACCACTAGACAGATGAACGAGATGAGTAACGCCAAGATAGACGGGGAAACTAAACGAGTAGTCTGGATTTTGGTTGGTATCATGATGCTATCATTTACCTTTGGGATTGGTATGTTCATTCCAACTGAACACCGTGCTGAGAAACTGGACGAAATGATGCAGCGGTATCAGGCAAGACGTCCAGGAACCGACCAGAAGAAGCCGACCCCAAAGAAGCGGATCTCCTTTTAGCTGGCGTTTAAACAGCGATCCTCTGATTATGGGTTAAACAACTCTGGAAGCGTAAAAGCAGTCGTTTCGGATTGAAGCTGGTTAACCGTCTGGATCATTGATGGCACAGTAACGCCTGGTCCAAAAGTCGCCCTCACTCGCCCGTCAGTATCCAGTAAGTAGATGTGGCTGCTGTGGGAAATGCTGTAGTTTGTGTCTGAGACGATATCCACTTTTTCATAGAAGACTTTGTACAAATCAGCCGTGTTTTTGATCTGCTCACCCGTGCCCGACATGCCGACAAATGAAGGATCAAAGAATTCAATATAAGACTCCAGTTTATCCAGATTGTCCCGTTCCGGGTCCAGCGTCACGAATACGGCATGAATGGGCTGACCTCCTCCGTTCACCGCCCGTAAAACATCGCGTATTCTGGCAAGCACGGTCACGCACACATCCGGGCAACTTGTGTAGCCGAAGTTGAGTAACACCAGATCTCCACGAAAATCAGAGAGATGGCTGATACCCCCGATTGTGCTGGGTAGTGCGAAATCGCCACCCAGGCTATCGAGGACTGGCAGTGGAGGAGTCCTAGTGGCAATTCGCATACTCACCCATCCGCCTGCAATACTGAGGATCGCCAGGGTGAGAATCCAGGCGCTAGCGTACCTCACTCTTCATGCTCCGGCTTCACTGATTTGAGAAGGCGATACTTTATCAGATCATATGTGAGCATTTACATCTGTTATTGATGAGAATCTCCAACATTTCATATATGGGGATGGTTCGATGGGTACAAGTGGATTCCAGCCTGACATCATGATCACGAATTTTACTGAGCAGGTACAATGGGAACTGGTCAATGAATCAATCAAGGGTGCTGAGATGGAAGTCGAAATCAGAACTGCTGAGTCCGAAGACAGAGATCAATGTTTATTGCTGCTGGCATTGCTGGCAGATGCAGCCGGTGGATCTACAAGTAGCGATTGGAAAAAGGCAGGTTATGTCGAAGAGATGGAAGGCATCGCAGGAATTGTTTTTGAGAACCTGATAGATGGATCTCGCGGTGAGGTTCTGGTTGCGGAGGAGGCGGGCGCGATACTTGGTATGGCTTCAGTTTCATACAATCTTGCCATGAGGTATGGCGGTGAGTACTGTCAACTTGAGGAGCTAATCGTAGATCCGGCCGCAAGAGGAAAGAATGTTGGCGGACTTCTGGTACAGACAACTGTTGAGAGAGCGAAGGCTCGAGGTTGTAGTGATTATGGTCTCTACCTGGTTAAATCCACCGAGCACAATCGACCGTTCTACGAAAAATATGGGTTCAAATTTGTTGGTTCTGAAATGAGACAACGACTGTGACTGTATTGTAATTAAGAGATACTGATCCCAGACCGCCTATTAGAGCAATTGTGCAGCGTCAAGATCCAGCGCATGTTGACTGTGTCGCTGTGCCATGGCAATGAACATCTCGTCACCTCTTTCAGTCTGCTGAACCAGCATTGATGCAATGACTGTCACAGAAAAACCGGCGAATGTTGCGATACGATAGTCGTTCCAGCATTTCTCCCAGCTGAATGGATGATTGATGGCAGTGCAAATCGCGTCGTAGTAACCCCTGACCAGAGATTCCTCATGCTTGCGTCGTTTCTCTGGTTGCAAACCGGCACCAAGGAAGTAGGCAACGTCAGTCAAAGGGTTGCCGAGTGTTATGCTTTGCCAGTCCACAACCGTAACCTCGGGCGGGGAAACTGTATGGTTGACGAGAAGGTTATCGAGCCGGTAATCAATATGAATCAACGAGAAATTGTCGGCTAATGTACGTTTGGGTAGTTTCCCCGACTCGCCGAATTTTCTGATGATATCAATTTGCACGTCGGTCAGGTGTCTGCCGTATCGCTCAAGAAAACCAGGCAGCATCGTCTGATACAGATCTGTCACGGTGGTATCGGAATCTGCTACAGGTTCTCCCAGCCAGTCAATGCCACGCAGGGTTGAGTCGCACCAGCTGGGTGCATGCAATCCAACGAGTTGAGTCAATGCGGCACTGGCAACAGCTTCATCACAACCAGAAAGCTGGTCTCCCTGTTCCGCCGGGGAAAGGTCTTCGAGCAATAACATGAATATCGGGCCTTCACCATCAATCTCGGCGTAAAGACAGTCGGGAGTTCGTATCGTCAGCTTCTCTTTTAGCGTTTGATAAAAACTCACTTCCTTGATGTAGTTTCTTAACTGGACGCCGGTTGCCCTGCTGAGCGGGTCTGGTGATGCAAACTTACCGATAAGTGAGGTTGGCCCATTACCCGGTTGCTCATAGACGATGTCGTATCGAATACACATGCCAATCTGCCCGGTACCAATACGTGTCTGACTAAAGTCCTTAACATCAACATCAAATCCATTGTTCCTGAGTTGCTCGGTTAACCATTTTGCATTGACGGACTCGGGATTGGGAATTTCAGACATGACTACCTCCTGGATTTGGTAAGAGGTGCTCGAAGCCGGATGCAGGACGTGTTGCTGCATATTCTTTGACGATAGGGGATAGTTCATTGGGTGCAGCGCCATGCAGGATGATCCCATCGCAACCGAGATCCAGCTGGGATCGGATTCTGGCCACGCACTGTTCAGGGCTGCCGGTGGCTGCGGCTGCCAGCCAGTCTTCTGGAATCAGCGTCGCTACATGCTCCAGCTCCTCGGTGGTTGCCAGTGAGTCGATGGCACCCCGAAAATTAGCTACAAACGAATCGGCTCTAAATCGCTCCAGCACTTTATTGTCCCATTGATTGGTCTTCACCATGAGATCACCATAGGCTTGTAGGTAGGTCGCCATCCGTCCAACCAGTTTTTTAAGGCGCAACGGTTCCGGCAGGTGATCACCGATGCTGGCAAAACAGGACCAGACCTTGACACTGCCCGGATCACGTCCCGCTTCCTCAGCTGCAGTCTTGACCGCTCGCACACATCTTTCTGTTGTCTCATCTGTAAAGAAAGTGTGAAGCACGACAGCATCGAAGACCCGTCCACCCAGTGCCAGGGAATTGGGCCCAAAGGCAGTAAATGTCATGGGTATGTGTTCATTGTACTCAGGACCCATAGAGAGATATGGATAGTTCCCACATGGTCCCTGATGCGAGATGACAGCCTCACCAGCCCAGATACGACGCATCAGACCGACAAAATCTTCGATCTGGGCGGTGGTAATTCGCGGTAATCCATAGGCATCGAATACCGGCGCGATACCTCTGCCAAGACCAAGAGAAAACCGTCCACCAGTCAGTTTGTGCATCGTCATGGCAAATGCTGCGCTGACCATTGGGTGTCTGGTATTGTGGTTGGTTGCTGCTGTTGCGATGCCGAGTCGAGTCGAGACGGCGCCTGCAGCGCCTGACAGGGTGGCTGCTTCTTTGATGTTGAATCGTTCGGAAATGAACATCGAGCCAAATCCGAGTGCTTCACCCTGCTTCACTTCATCAAGCAGGTCCTGGGGAGACTCTGGCGCACCCGCCAGGGTATAGAAAGCCAGCTCATTCATTTGTGTCGTCATCATATTCCCGAATATCAAGATTAGAGTGATTCCAGGTCGAGTTCTTATTGGATCACAGAAGGACAGGTCACATTAAACCTGTTGCCGGGCAATTTGGAAAAGTAATTCATGATTTTTTACGGCAGCCAGTGAATCTGGAATGAATATTCCATGAGTATTTGATTCACCGGGTCGCTCACTGGCATAGTCAGAGTGCTGGCCCCATGACTCAGGATGTATTCATGCAGAAACACAAAATACTGACCGAACGTAGAATCAATCAGGTCGAAACGCGAATCTATAACGCAATCTGGTCAGAGAGGACAGCGCTTGATGTCAGCTACGCCAGCAGCGATGAGCCGATGACCTTCGAGCAGATGAAGCAGCAGAGATTTCGAAGGATTGAGCCGGGGACGGTCTGGGGCAGCGGATTCAGTTGTGCCTGGTTTAGGATTCATGGAAGCGTCCCTGCCGGTTTCAAAGGTAAGTCTGTCGTTGCTTTGCTTGATTTCGGGGGTGAAGGCTGTGTTGTCAATCAACAGGGTCATCCTGTACAGGGAATCACCAATCTAAACCCGAGAGCAACCCTGCCGTTGATTACCGGTAAAAAGGAAGTAAGGTTGTTCGACAAAGTCCGTGGCAACGAATCGGTCTCTCTGCTGGTTGATGCTGGTGCTAATCGTATTATGGGCGCAAGTAACGAGTCCCGTTTCAGTGAAGCGAGCCTCGCGCTATTTAACCGATCCAATTGGGATCTCTACCATCAATACAGCTTTCTGAACCAGCTGATGCAAACCCTTAACGATGATGATCGAACCCGTGCCCTGTTGCTGAGGGCGCTAAACGATGTTTGCAATATCATAGATCTTGATGATGAGGCAACTTCAGTCACTGCCCTGAAACGACTTAAGCAGGAATTGAAGCGACCCGCCAGTGCCAGCAGTCTGAAGGTAAGTGCGATTGGGCATGCCCATATTGATGTAGCCTGGTTATGGCCCATTAGAGAAACCGTGAGGAAGACTGCACGAACCTTCGCGACGGCACTCACACTGATGGATGAATATCCTGATTATCGGTTCGGTGCCAGTCAGCCTCAGCTCTATCAGTATGTAAAAGATCATTATCCACGGCTCTACAGACGAATTAAGGCTGCAGTAAAAGCAGGCAAGTGGGAAGTGCAAGGCGCAATGTGGGTGGAAGCGGATACCAATATCCCCAGTGGAGAGTCGTTAGTAAGGCAACTTTATTATGGGAAACGGTTTTTTCGGGAGGAATTCGGTATAGATACCAATCAACTCTGGTTACCGGATGTATTTGGTTATTCTGCCGCACTGCCTCAGATATTGAAGAAAAGTGGCGTTGATTACTTCATGACTCAGAAGATTTCCTGGAGTCAGTTCAATCAGTTCCCACATCACACGTTTATCTGGCAGGGGATGGATGGCAGTCGAGTTTTCAGTCACTTCCTGCCTAATGCAACCTATAACACACCTGCCACTGCAAGATCCTGGAAGGATTTCGAACGCAACAACCTCGATATTGATCGAAGTAGCCATGCACTGTGTCTGTTTGGTATTGGTGATGGCGGTGGTGGTCCGGGACGAACGCATATTGAATGGACCCAACTTGCCCGTGACATCGATGGCCTGCCTCGTGTGGAGATGGAATTTGCTCGAGATTTCTTCCACAAGGCGGAGGCAGATGCAAAGGATCTTCTCACCTGGCAAGGAGAGCTTTATCTGGAATATCACCGGGGTACCTTCACCACTCAGGCGCTGGTTAAAAAGATGAACCGGCAACTCGAACAACAACTCAGAGAGTGGGAATGGTTACTGACGACAACCGGCGAGCGGTGTCCCAGGGCAGAATTGGAACGACTGTGGAAGGTTGTGCTACTCAATCAGTTTCATGACATCATTCCCGGCTCCTCCATCAATCGTGTCTACAACGAGACGAATGCACAGTACAAGAAAGCGGCTGATGATCTTGAACGACACATCGATACGGTAAGTCAGCGGTATCTTAAACAGGTCGATACCCGGGGGTTCATGCGGCCGTCAGTTGTGATCAATACCTTGTCCTGGTCATCAGATCGGTGGATAAGGCTTCCTGGTAGACGGTCGGTGATGACCGGCGATGGCGGGACAGTTCCCTCTCAGGTAATAAGGGGGTTGGCTGACCAGAAAGAAAATACACTGGTAAGACTAAATCTTCCGTCAATGGGTCATGTTGTTGTCGAACGACGCGGACGCAGATCGACCGGGCCTAACGAACTGAAGGTTCGCAGTAACCGCATGGAAAATCAGCTGCTCAGAATTGAATTTTTGAAGAATGGAACCATTGGCTCGATCTACGACAAACAATCGGCTCGTGCCGTATTAAGTTCACCGGGCAATCTTCTTGGGTTGTACGAAGACCGGCCCCTGGCATTTGATGCCTGGGACGTGGATATCTTTTACCTTGAGAAAGCCCCGCAGCAGTTGAACCTGGTAAGCAGCGAGGTTGTGGAGGAGGGGCCATTGCGGGTAGCAATCGAGCAGTTATGGCAATCACCTGAATGTGAGATCAGACAAAGAGTCTATCTGTACAGCGATGACACGATGATTGAGTTTGACACCGTCGTGGACTGGCAGGCTGAACACAAGATGCTTCGCGTGGATTTTCCGGTTGATATTCATGCTGATCGCGCACATTTCGAGATTCAGTTTGGCCACATAGCAAGAAATACCCACGACAATACGAGTTGGGATATGGCCCAGTTCGAGGTGGTTGGACATCGATGGGCAGATCTTTCACAACCCAATTACGGTGTGGCATTGCTTAACGACTGTAAATACGGCTACCGCGTAAAAGACGGGACGATGAGCCTGAATCTGCTTCGCAGTCCCAAGAGTCCTGATTCAAAAGCGGACATGGGTCGTCATCATTTCCGGTATGCCCTGTTACCACATAGAGGAGATCACCTGATGGCAAATGTGGTCCAAAGAGCAGCGGAATTTAATATCACGACTCGCGGCCAGGATACTGATCGACACACGGGCAGAATGCCGCATACCCATGGACACTTCTCTCTGGATGTAACTCATGTGGTGATCGATACGGTGAAGCACGCAGAAACCGATAAGGGGCTGATATTGCGCATGTATGAAGCCGAGGGGAAAGACGGCGTATGCAACTTGTCTCTGGCCGGGGAGTACAGTGCAGCTTTTGAGGTCGATCTGATGGAAGAGAACCCAGAACCTCTAAAGTTGAAAGGCCAGCGGCAACTTAAGCTGAAGTTCACGCCATTCGAGATAAAAACGCTGCACCTGGTAAAGTGAACTAGCTGATCCAGGGCGTTGCCGTGAGTCCAGGTATGACGACAAGAGATTAGTCGTCCCTGGGATCTATTATCGTGTCCCAACTGCTTGCGGCGAGATCAATGCAGGTTATGACGTCCTCTTCGAGGAGGTAGCGTTCAGCAACCAGATTCTCAGCGGCGCGGCGTATGGCTTCAAGATAGCCATCCCGTGTCCCATAGGTGTCTATGATACGGTCTCTCGGAAAAGGCCATGTTGATCCGATGTACTCGAGTATTTGTCCGTTACCCCCTGTCTCGGTATGTCTCGGGTTGAAACCAGTATGGGTCCCAATCGGAAACTCGACATGCGGTATCCGGATGCCGCCTGTCTCATTACCGTTTTCGTCAACGTCTGAAACGATACAGGGGTAGGGTTCACCGGCAATGACTGCGGGGTATGAGCCTACGCCCATCTGCATTCCCGGTCCAAGATCAAGAGGTACCAGATTTGGCAGCAGAGTGCGGTCGGGTATTGTCAGGTCGGTAATACGCTCAATCTTTGCGAGAACGGTTTCACGGCTGGTCGCAGTACCATCTTTCTGTCGGGGAAATACGCTGGGGGGTGGCTCGGTACCGCGGACCCACTCGAGCAGGTTGACCAGTGCGGCCTGGGCGAAGGGTGTCCAGGCGATCATATTGCAATAGTTAGCACCGCGTGTACCGATCATGCTCTTGTCTGACAGGATGACAGACTCCCCGACATGTGGTGCAGAAGCGAAAAGATAGCGGCGCACTTCTTCCGGTGGTTCTACATCATCACCGCTATTTGCATCAATGTGCGCGAGTCCTGCGTCACCTCGCCAGTAGTCCGTTGAGGTATCCGTCTGGAAAATTCTTGGCACACCACCACGCTCTCGCTGTCGGTCCAGCAGACCTGCTGTCATGCCTGAATGCGGATCTTTCATGGGTTGATCCGCGAAAGGAAAAAGGTGGCCAAAATTCGGTGTCGCTTGTACTGATGGTTGGCCATAACGCTGGTTAAATTCACCGCGTCGACCACCAGCGATATTAATCAGAGCACCATCCAGGGCCTGGCTTTGATGCTCATCGAGGTTGAGCCCAAAGTGAATAAAGGTGCGAAGAAAGCGACCGGTCTGGCTCGTGCCAGTGCCGATGACATGATCGACCTGGCCGATAACTGGACTGCCTGCATCATTACTCTTCAGATACACCGCAAAGTCACGAATGGCGAGTAAGCCGGTACCGACCACTCGGCACGTTTTTGGCCTGAAGATCAGATCGTAGATGCGTCCAGCTTCGAAACCGTTCGCTAACCAGATTGATTCAGCATCGGCGACCGGCTTTCCATTGTCGTCATGGGCAAAGCACCAGTCATTGCGGGTAATAGTGGTGGCAGGTCCGTACATGTTATCGCGAACCATGAGGGTTGCATCGGAGTCTTCCAGATTCACTGGAATGATGGGTTCATGATTACCAATCTCGCCCACATGCTGATCTGTCAGGGGTATATCGGAACAGTCAGTATTCGGCTGCAGGCGGAGCTGCATCCCGGCGTCAGCATCAACACGCTCGTCAGGTACAATAGGTGCTTCAAAGCCAATGCGTTCGGTGGAACGCGGCACATCCCACTGCCATCCGCAGGAAGCAATAGAACAACCGCGTTTCACCAGGTATTCAGCGGCCGGGCTAATGAAAGCCGGGCGCCCCCGATTGGGCACTTCGAGCAGTACAGACCGACTGGGTCTGGTCGGGTCAGCTGGTGTCAGGAATATTACATCGCCATGGAAGTGAACCAGTCCGGAATCATCACAGATCGCCTTGTTGAGATCGACTATGTCGCGATTGTATTCGTGGGCGGGATCCACCGAGTAGTGGGCGATTGCTGTGATGCGTTCAAAGGGTCCCCTGCCTGCGAAATCCCGCCCGTCTTCAAAGGGTTCGCGTGAAGTGATCTCGAGTCTGTTGAGGGTCATGGGCTCAGCTGCCTGCCTTTACTTTTCGAACCGCGATTTCAGAATAGTAACAGGCTGAACGGGAAATATAACAGGTACAGCATCCACATCTGCGTGGATTTCTATTAAGAGAATTTTACAGCGTTCCACACCCTTCGGTATTTTTATCACTCAACACCCAAAAAGTAGGATACGATTCACGCCTGGGTATCGCTTCCTTTGTTGGTGTTTTAATTATGCTCACCAGGTTTGTGACAGTTCGTAGATTGATGAAGCTGATAGGATTGGGCGCGGCCACGGTTGCGTTACCTGGTCTGCTTGTTCCTGCTCCTGCCAGGATCTCCGGAATTGAGGTTTCACACCCGGAATGTGTATCCGCTACCGATGGTGGTATGTATCATATTGCAGGTGCACCGCTTGTTAAAATTTTTACTGCGCCGGTTTACCTGTTCGATCCTCTGGATTCAGTGGATAAAATCCATAAACCGAGTCTGGAACCCATTACCCGGGCCACCATCCGCATTATTAATTCCATATCAGGTGTTTCTGTGAGCGAGATGCGGGCAGGGGTGGCCCGGCTAGTCTTGCTGGCAGTCGACTGAGTCACGAAGGGAGTCACCATGACAGATTTTCTTGAAAAACGCCCACTGGGACAAACTGGTCTGATGGTGAGTCGTCTGGGTATCGGCTCAAGCTTCGGAGCGCCTACTGAGGTAATCGAAGAAGCCGTCGAACAGGGAATCAATTATCTTTATTGGGGAAGCATCCGTCGACCGGCATTTGGGCGAGCCATGCGTAATGTGGCGAGGCGTAAACGTGAAGAGGTAGTGCTGACGGTTCAGTCTTACTCTCGGGTACCATGGTTGCTGGCTCCGTCAGTGGATATTGCACTGCTGCGATCAGGAGTTGATTACTTTGACATTCTGCTGCTTGGTCAGCGAAGCGAGCCTCTCAGCCAGAGTTTTATCGATGCCTTTCTCGAATTGCGCGAGAAAGGAAAAGTCAAACATCTGGCAATCAGTACCCATAACCGTCCGGTTCTGCCGCAACTCTTCGATGAGTACCAGGCCGGGCAGAATCCCTGTGGTATTTTTATGTTCCGATACAACGCGGCCCATCGGGGAGCCGAGACCGATATATTTCCCTTTGTCCCAGATCAGAAACCACCCGGTCTCATTGCCTATACAGCCACACGCTGGGGTAACCTCATCGACGCTAACAAGATGCCGAGGGGGGAGTCAGCCGCTTCAGCCAGTGACTGTTATCGATTCGTCCTCAGTCAGTCAGCGGTTGATATGGTTCTCTGTGGCCCGGCGAATCGCGAGCAGATGCAGGAAGCCATCGGTGCGCTCGAACTGGGCCCACTCGACCCTGAAGACACAGGACGCATGCATCGCATCGGCAGCCACGTGTATCAAAGTTACAAACCACAGTTCATAGACCGCGGTGATCAATAGAATACTACTACACTGTATAAAGTGCTGCCGACGGGTGCCAGAACAAACAAAGAACCGAATATTTGTGTGCACCTGAAAGTGAACGGAGAATACCGCACTGGCCACACGCTGTCGGGAAATTCGGCGGGTTTGCTTTCCGGTATCGACCTGAGGAATATAGTGGTGGTTCAAGCTGCCGTGGGAAGACTCAGGGAACATAGTACCAGAGCAATCTGACCTGGCCACACCCAGACGATCAGAACCGCAAGTTTCCTCCAGAGCCCAACGCTTTATTGGCCAAGTATAAAAAAGCATGAAAAAAGCGCCACTCAACATCAGCTACAGAACTTCAATTATGCAGGTATAGATCAGATAGAATATGCAGGTATAGATCAGATAGAATATGCAGGTATAGATCAGATAGAATATGCAGGTATAGATCAGATAGAATCTTTGCCTCGAATGCTGTCCTGCTTCATCTCATGGTGATTGGTCATGGTGATTGGTCATGGTGATTGGCATAAGTGGATTAGCGAAATTTCCCAGTATTAACCAATGGGATAGTCCAGCACCGATATAATTTCTTCAGGCTCATTTCCATGCAAGAAGGTATGTTCTATGGCCTGTAGAATTACTCGTTCGATTCAGCCTGATCTCGACCTCGGCTCTGGACACTGATCCGACGCTCGGCGATCTGCTCTGCGGGTGGACTCTGGTGCGTGCGATTCATCTCGATCTCAAGTGCCATGGCATCACCGAGAGAAAGATCTTTTCCCTTATCCATGAGACGTTTGCATTTCTGCATCGCACTCGGTACACAGGACAGCATATCGTTTGCGAGTTCGATACAGGTGGGCAGCAGTTCTTCGCCGGGCACAATTCGATTGAGGAGTCCCCATTCATAAGCGAGTTCTGCGGAAAGATAGTTACCGGTGAGTGATAGTTCTTTTGCCCGATTTATGCCGATAAGTCTGGGTAGTCGCTGGGACAGTCCCCAGCCCGCAAGTATGCCCAAACGGGCATGGGTATCGGCAAACTTTGCCTCAGGCGTTGCGATCAAAATATCGCAGGATGTCAGCAGTTCAAAACCACCGGTGATCGCAAGTCCATTAACCGCACCGATAACAGGCTGCGGTAGAGAACGGAGCTGAGCAGGTGGATCGAAAAGAGGTTTACGTTTTTCCGGATCGCCCATTTCCTTGAGATCAAGTCCCGCACAGAAGGCTTTGCCATTGCCAGTCAGGATGACGACGCCGATGTCCTTATCGTTGTGAATTGCTTCCAACTCATCGTTCAGGGCTCGCCTGAGTTCATAGGACATTGCGTTCATTTTATCGGGTCGGTTGAGAGTGAGTATCGCGATCCCATCCTTCTTCTCTACGAGCAATACAGGTTCAGGCATTTTCTCCTCCAGATTATCTCGTGATCGTTGGGTGCTGTCGCACGTGTGTTTGACGACATTAAAACAGGATCGGTGTGCGGGTGGAATAGAGATAGTTGCATCTTATGCCTAAGCTGGTTGAGCGTGAGTTTTCTTCACTTCATTGTAATTAACCTATTTGCCTCGTTTTTGATGCGCGTCAAGCGAACTCATCGAATTCCTATATAGGATCTGGTTAGGTATTTGTTAAACAAGAGGAATTGTAATGACAACGGAGATCTTCAACGAGATTTTAAGTGACACTGAAAGAGCCGTTAGAGATACGCTGAGACGCTTTGCGCTCGAAGTCATGAGACCAATAGGAAAAGAGCTCGACACGCTTTCACCTGAAGAAGTGATCGCAAAAGAGTCGATCTATTGGGAGGCTCATAGCAAATACAAAGAGCTGGGGATGCAGCAGTTCACCCAGGATGAATCACTCACACCGGTTGAGGCTGCGAGAATCAGGGCTCTATCTTCAGAAATGATGGGCTGGGGAGACGTTGGATTGGCGATCAGTCTTGGGCTGGGTGGGATGACCCATGGCCTTTCTATGCTGACAGGTAACAAGGAACTTGTGGAAAGATGTTCACCAGAGAGACTTGGTTGCTGGGCAATCACGGAACCGGGCCACGGTAGCGATTCGATTGATATGTATGGAAGTGAAAGGCCGGATAAGAAATTTCGCGGCGACTGTGTTGCAAGAAAGGATGGCGATGGGTTTGTCATCAATGGCCAGAAGTCTGCCTGGGTTTCCAATGGTTCGTTTGCCGAAAGTGCAGCACTCTACTGTACCTATGAGGATGAGGATGGTGTGCAGGGGGGCGGTACCTTCGTGGTTCCGCTGGACCTGCCAGGGGTTAGCCGTGGCAAACCCACGGACAAGTTTGGTCAGAGAAGTCTTAATCAGGGTGAGATTTTCTTTGATGATGTGGTAATACCGGCGGATTATCTGGTGGCTGGACCTGATACCTACGATGATTTTCTCCAGGCCACACTGACTGGTGCCAACGGCAGCATGGGTTCGCTATTTTCCGGACTGGCAAGGGCGGCACTGGAGTATGCTGTTGATTACGCCAAGGAACGAAAGCAGGGTAGTGATATTCCTATATTTGAACATCAGGCTGTTAAGTCCAGATTATTCGAGATGTTTCGGAAGGTAGAATCTGCTCGTGCGCTCAATCTGCGAGTCTTGACGCATAATGCCGTCAACCCCAGATTTGAACTGGCAGTTGCCAGTAAAGTCACATCGACCAAGACAGCCCTTGAAGTTTCCATGGAAGCTCTGGCCATTTATGGTGGTGCAGGTATAACAAAGGAGAATCCCATAGAGAAACTGATTCGTGATGCGTCAGTATCAATTATTGAAGACGGTGAAAATACTTTTTTGGGCTTGCTTGCCGCTGATCGGCTTTAGTTACAGTCCAGGCATATTGAATATAAGGAGACCGACAAGCCATGGCAGACAGTCAACCACAGTTATCTTTGCCTACAGATGAATCATTAAGTGAAGATGCCCGCAAGCGTCTGGCAGAACTCCCTGCTCTCAACGTATTTCGCATGATGGCAAAGGCACCCGCCAGCTTTGAGCAGTTTCTTGATCTGGCTATGTCAGTTCTGCTCGGTGCTGAATTTGATGTCAGAAAAAGAGAGATAGCAGTATTGCGTGTCGCCCATGTCACCCGTTCAAATTATGAGTGGGTGCAGCATGTGCAGGTGGCAAAACAAGCCGGTGTCACGCAGGATGAGATTGATCTGATTGGCAGCGGCGGGAAAGTCACCGAATTGGGTGACGAAGGTAATCTGCTTTGCCGGGTCGCCGACGAGATCAGTCTCGATGTTCGTTTGAGCGATGAAGCGCTGGCAGATATTGTCTCTCTATATGGAGAGCGTCAGGCGACAGAGTTGATTCTCTGCTGCAGCTACTTCAATATGCTGAGTCGTTTTCTGGAGTCGACTCGCGTGCAGTTGGAAGAGTCACCTGTATTATGATATTGAATTGACGCAGAGCATTTGCTAAGAGTGGCATGGGTATACCTCAATGTATTTGTCGAGATACCGGTGCAATAATTCAAGTAGTGGCGAGATTTTTATTCTTGTTAAATGAAGAGGAAAAGTAATGGAAGTAATAATTATTGGGGGATCAATAGCGGGCTTAATCACCTCGCTGGCCATGGCGCGAGATGGCCATCAGGTAACGATTCTAGAGAAAGATCCTACCCCTATGCCTGAAACACCGGCTGAGGCTTTCACTCTCTGGAAACGATATGGGTCGCCTCAGGTAATGCACTCTCACGCTTTCCTTGCACGTATGCATAATCTGATTCGTGATCGCGAACCAGAATTTCTGAAAAGGTTGCTGGAATACGGGGCTGAAGAACTGACCTTCCAGGATAATGCACGTCAGCATTTTGAGAACCCGGAGTTCATCCCTTCGGATGATGATATTGTGCTTCTGGCCTGTTCACGAGTGACTTTCGAATGGGTGTTGCGACGTCATGTTATCGAAACTGGTCTGGTCAGTTTTCGTGATGGCGTGGAAGTGCTTGAATTGATCGCAGAAAAAGGCGATTCGGTTCCCATCGTGACAGGTGTGCGTGTGAGTGATCATGGCGGCGAGCCGGAAGATCTGAGTGGTGATCTGGTGGTTGATGCCAGCGGACGCCGGACCAAATTGGCGGATTGGTTAGAAGCCATCGGTGCTGGTGAGCTCGAAGCAGTGAGTTCTCCCTGTGGTATTTTCTATTCCAGCCGCTTCTACCGACTGCTTGAGGGTGTGAAGCGCCCAAATGAAGATGGCTTCGTCGGTGGGGATCTTGGCTATGTGAAATTTGGCATTTTTCCGGCTGATGGTAATACTTTCTCTATCACACTTGCAGCTGCCCCCGATGATGACGCTATGAGAGCGGTGCTGCGTACAGATGGGTATGATCGCTGTGCCAATGCGATTCCATTGGTTAAGGAGTGGGTCGATCCTGAGGTTTCTGAGCCGATTAGCGATGCAAATGGCATGGCAAATCTGAATAACATGCATCGACTGACTGTCAAGGATGGTGAGCCATTAGCCCTTGGCCTTATTGCCATCGGTGACTCGCGAGTACATGCAAATCCTCTGACCGGCCGCGGTTGTACCCTGGCCTGGTTGTGCGCTTACGCGCTTGCAGATGCTGCCCGGCAACACCCGGATGATCTGCGTGCCCTGGCACTGGCACAGAACTCGGTTGTTGAGAATGATTGTGCGCCGTGGCTTGAAGCGCAGATGAATCAGGATGTTGATGCCATCGAAGTGAACAGACTGGTGCGGGAGGGGGAGGATCCTTATCAGGTTGAAAATGATGATGGCACCACCAACGAGAAGGCCTACATGAGATGCTTGATTCGTGACGGATTGGGGCCGGCATCCAGGGAGGATTTTGAGATTAATCGCATATTGTCTCGTGTCGCACATATGCTGGATATGCCAAAAAACATTTTGAATCGACCGGAGACCATGCAGAAGAGCGTTGAATGCTACGAACAAAGGCATGATCGACCGCCACGTGTTGAAGGACCGTCCCGGGAAGAAATGATTGAAATCCTTGCGGGATAGCAACTGAATGAAGAAACCATAGAATCCCCGGTTAACGCAGAGTGCTTGACCGGGGTTTTTTTGCGTCCTCTAAAACGAGGATGCGAACACGCGATCTGTATCCTGAGGCTGAATCTGGCAGATAACATGGCGACGGGGGTACTATCGTGATGATCTAACGAGCTTACAGATGCTCGAAGAATGTGCGCTAAGGACTTACCGTGGGCGGACTGAGCCAGTTAGATCTTAGAAATGAGTTTGTGTAAAAGGTGCGTTGACGT